>OKRY01003046.1_pt1 | contig 12640 bp, 9 predicted proteins | sample 1601121 | NCBI WGS metagenome assembly OKRY01 (sample SAMEA3541546, study PRJEB24748) | human gut metagenome | biome: human gut; feature: human-associated habitat; material: faeces | place: China | collected 2012
GGATCTCGTTGGCGTGCAGACGGATGATGATGCCCTCCTGACTGCTCAGCAGCACATCGTCCACGTCGTCCACGATCTTGACCGCAGCCACCTTATCCTTGGCGGCATCGTAGTTGCGGATGCCCTTGCCGCCGCGTGCGGTGATGCGGTAGGTGTCGATGTCCGACCGGCGGCCCTTGCCGTTCTCGGTGACGGTGAGCACCGTGCCGCCCTCGCGGCAGATGCACACACCCACAACTTCATCGCCCTCGGCCAGACGGATGGCGCGCACGCCGTGGCCGCTGCGGCCCATGGGACGTGCATCGGCTTCGTTGAAGCGGATGGCCTGACCGTTGCGGGTGGCAACGATGAGCATATCGTGGCCGGAGGTCAGGCGGGTCCATGCCAGAGCGTCGCCCTCGTTCAGGGCAATGCCGATCAGGCCGGACTTACGGATATTGGCATACTGTTCCAGCGGGGTGCGCTTGATGAGGCCCTGCTTCGTGACCATGGTCACAAAGCCGCCCTCGGTGTCGGCTTCCTTCGACTGGCAGATCATGTTGGTGACCTTTTCACCCTCGGCCAGCTGCAGCAGGTTGACGATGTTGCTGCCCTTGCTGGTGCGGCTGCCCTCGGCAATGGTGTAGCCCTTGATGCGGAACAGACGGCCCCTGTCGGTGACAAAGAGCACATAGTCGTGGGTGGAGCCTACGAACATCTCCTGCACGATGTCCTCTTCCTTGCGGGTCATGCCGGAGATGCCGCGTCCGCCGCGGCGCTGTGCCTGATAGGTGGCCTTGAGCTGGCGCTTGATATAGCCGGCCTCGGTCAGGGTGTAGACACACTGCTCCTCGGCGATCAGATCCTCGATATCCACCTCACCGGTCACGGACTGGATCTCGGTGCGACGCTCGTCGCCGAAGCGCTTTTTCATTTCCAGCAGCTCTTCCTTGACGATAGCAAGCACACGGGCGTCATCGGCCAGAATGGCCTCCCAGTTCTCGATCTTGGCCTGCAGGCTGGCAAGCTCTTCCTCGATCTTCAGGATCTCAAGGCCCGCCAGACGGCCCAGCTGCAGCTTGACGATGGCATCTGCCTGCGGGTCGTCAAAGCCGAACTGCTCCATGATGGCAGCCTTGGCCTCTGCCATGCCGCCCTTGCAGGCGCGGATGGTGGCGATCAGCTCGTCCACGATGTCGGTGGCCTTCTTCAGACCTTCCAGAATGTGGGCGCGCTCCTTGGCCTTTTTCAGGTCGTACTGGGTGCGGCGGCGCACCACCTCGTCCTGAAATTCCACGTATTTCTGAAGCATCTGCTTCAGGGTGAGGACTTTCGGCACCTTGTGGTCGATGGCCAGCATGATAACGCCCACGGTATCCTGCAGCTGGGTGTACTGGTACAGCTGGTTCAGGATGACCTGTGCATTGGCGTCCTTGCGGATATCCACCACGATGCGCATACCCTTGCGGTTGGTCTCATCGTTCAGGCCGGTGATGCCCTCAATGCGTTTCTCCTTGACAAGGTCGGCCATGTTCTCGATGAGGCGGGCCTTGTTGACCATATATGGAATTTCCGTAATGATGATCTGGGTGCGGCCGTTCTTGGTTTCCTCAATGGTGGCGCGGCCCCGCAGGGTGATCTTGCCCCGGCCGGTGGCGTAGGCGGCGCGGATGCCGCTGCGGCCCATGATGATGCCGGCAGTGGGGAAGTCCGGGCCCTTGATGTATTCCATCAGGCCGGGCAGGTCGATGTCCGGATCGTCGATATAGGCGATGCAGCCGTCAATGACCTCGCTCAGGTTGTGGGGCGGGATGTTGGTGGCCATGCCGACCGCAATGCCCTGACTGCCGTTGACCAGCAGGTTGGGGAAGCGGCAGGGCAGCACGCTGGGCTCCTTCTTGGTCTCGTCAAAGTTGAGGTCCCAGTCGATGGTGTCCTTCTCGATATCGGTCAGCATCTCCACCGCCATGCGGCTCATGCGGGCCTCAGTGTAACGGTAGGCAGCCGGGGGGTCGCCATCCACAGAACCAAAGTTACCCTGACCATCCACCAGCGGATAGCGCAGAGAGAAATCCTGTGCCAGACGGACCATGGCATCGTAGACCGATGCGTCGCCGTGGGGATGGTAGGAGCCCAGCACCGCACCAACGGTGTCGGCGGATTTGCGGTAGGGATGGCTGGGGTCGTTGCCGCGCTCGTGCATGGTGTACAGAATGCGGCGGTGAACAGGCTTCAAACCGTCGCGCACATCGGGCAGGGCGCGGGACACGATGACCGACATGGAGTAGTCCAGGAATGCGGTCTCGATCTCCTTTTTCACATCGCGGATGATCTTTTTGGTTCCGCTGCCCGGTATCATCACATAATCTTCTTCCATTGTTTCCTCCAATTACACGTCCAGCTTTGCGTACTGGGCGTTGGTCTCGATAAAGCGGCGGCGCGGCTCCACCTGATCGCCCATCAAGATGGTAAAGGCTTCGTCGGCCTTTTCTGCATCGTCAATGGTGATCTGCACGATCACGCGGTTATCGGGGTTCATGGTGGTCTCCCACAGCTGTTCGGGGTTCATCTCACCAAGGCCCTTATAGCGGTTCACCTTTGCGCCGGGCATTTCCTGCGAAAGCACGGCCATTTCGGCATCGTTGTAGGCGTACTTGATGGTGTTGCCCTTCTGCACCTTGAACAGAGGCGGCTGGGCCACATACACATGGCCCTGCTCAATGAGCGGGCGCATATAGCGGAAGAAGAAGGTGAGCATCAGGGTGCAGATGTGGGAGCCATCCACATCGGCATCGGCCATGATGAACACTTTATCGTAGCGCAGCTTGGAGATATCGAACTCGTCACCAATGCCGCAGCCCAGTGCCAGCACAACGGGCATCAGCTTGTCGTTGCCGTAAATTTTATCGGCGCGGGCCTTTTCCACGTTCAGCATCTTGCCCCACAGCGGCAGGATGGCCTGAATGGCAGAATCACGGCCCATTTTTGCGGAACCGCCTGCAGAATCACCCTCGACGATGAAGATTTCGGTGCGGCTGGGGTCTTTTTCGCGGCAGTCTGCCAGCTTGCCGGGCATCCGGCTGGTCTCCAATGCGCTCTTGCGGCGCACCAGTTCGCGGGCCTTTTTGGCAGCGGCGCGGGCGCGGGCGGCCTGAGTGGCCTTTTCAAAGATGGCCTTTGCCACGCCGGGGTTCTCCTCAAAGAATTCCATCAGCTTGGAGTAGACCATATTGGAAACAAGGGTGCGGATCTCCGTATTGCCCAGCTTTGCCTTGGTCTGGCCCTCAAACTCCGCCTCCTGCAGCTTGACAGAGATCACGCAGATCAGGCCCTCGCGCACGTCCGCACCGGACAGGTTCTCGTCCTTATCCTTCAGCAGGCCGTGGCTGCGGCCGTAATCGTTGAACACGCGGGTCAGGCTGTTCTTGAAGCCCTCCTCGTGGGTGCCGCCGTCCGGGGTGTTGACGTTGTTGGCAAAGCTCAGCAGCAGCTCGTTGTAGCTGGAATTATACTGCAGTGCGATCTCTGCCATGCCGCGGTCGGTCTGGCCCTTGAGGTAGATCACATTGGGGTGCAGCACGTCCAGCTTGCGCTTCTCGCCCAGATAGGTGACAAAGCTCTTGATGCCGCCCTCGTAGCACATGACCTCGGTGCGGTAGCAGGGTTCACCCTCCTTGCCGTCCTCCAGCACGGGGGTATACATCTCACGCTCGTCGGTCAGAGTGATCTTGACACCGGCGTTCAGGAAGCTTTCTTCCCGCAGGCGCTTTTCCAGCGTGTCGAAGTCGTACACGGTGGTATCCCGGAACATCTCCGGGTCCGGCTTGAAGGTGACCCGGGTGCCGGTAACGCCGTCGGCTACGGTACCGATGCACTTGAGCGGGCCGTCCGGGTCGCCGCGGCGGAAGGTCTGCTCGTACTCGTGGCCGTCGCGGCGCACGTTGACGGTGAGCCACTCGGAGCAGGCGTTGACCACCGAAGCGCCCACGCCGTGCAGGCCGCCGGCCACCTTGTAGCCGGAGTTCTCGCCGCCGAACTTGCCGCCGGCGTGCAGGATGGTGTAGACGACGGTGACGGCGGGCAGGCCGGTGTCGGCCTGAATGTCCACAGGGATGCCGCGGCCGTTATCCGTGACCTGAATGATGTTGTCTTTCAGGATCTTGACCTCGATGTGGTCGCAGTAGCCGGCCAGTGCTTCATCGATGGCGTTGTCCACGATCTCGTAGACCAGATGATGCAGGCCGCGCTCGCCGGTGGAACCGATATACATGCCCGGGCGCTTGCGCACCGCCTCCAGACCCTTCAGGACCTGGATCTCGCTGGCATTATACTCATGGTCGGTAGCGGTTTCGGCATTTGTGCTGGTAATGATTTCTTCTGCCATTTCCTTTCTCCCTTTTGTTCAATGTTTGCATTTTTATTCGATCTATCGTAAAAGCAGAGCATATTCTCCGCCTGTTGGCTGGTTTACTCGATCATTTTTTCGGCTCTGCGCCGCATGGCAGCAGGCGACAGCTCCGAAAGATACACCGTGTCCACCACGGCCCCGTCTGCCAGAACATAGCTCTGGGGCAGCTCGTCCGAAAGGCTCACCACCGCGCCGTTCTTCTGGGCGTAGTTCAGAAACTCCCGGCCCCGGGGGGTGATGGTGGTGGTTTCCAGATTGAAGATGCCGATAATGTCCCGGTCATTCAGCACGTAGTCACGGCCCAGATGAATATACATACAGTATTTTCCTCATTCTGGCAGTTCATGCATAAAAACGCCGTTTATTCACCGGCAGCCGCATGTACTTTTGCATCATTTCTTCATGCTTTGCTCAGCACACCGCCGTTCATGCGGTACACTTCGCCGTCCGTTTTCAGGAACGCGGTGTCATCGCAGCTGGTCACGAATGTCTGCTTTTCCTTCATGCGGGTGAGCAGATACTGCTTGCGGCCCTCGTCCAGCTCGCTGAGCACATCGTCCAGCAGGAGCACCGGGTGCTCTCCGGTGATCCGGGCAGCGGCAGCCGCTTCGGCCATTTTCAGGCTCAGCACCACGCTGCGCTGCTGTCCCTGACTTGCAAACACCTTTGCGGGCTGGTCGTCCAGCAGCAGCTCTACGTCCTCGCGGTGGATGCCGCACAGGCTCTGCCCGGCGCGCAGCTCTTCGTTCTGGCGCTGCTTCAAAAGTGCGGACAGTCCGCCCGGCTCAAACTGGGCGGCATAGCGCACCGCCATGCGCTCTGCCCCGTGGGAAAGCTCGGCATAGTTGGCGCAGGCCAGCGGTGTGAGCAGGGCCAGATACTCCCGCCGCCGCTTCTGGATGGCCTCGCCCTGCGCGGCAAGCTCCACGTTCAGCACTTCCAGCAGGGCGCATTTTTCTGCCCACGGGCGCTCCGTGCCGCCTGCGGAATGACGCAGAAGCGCGTTTTTCTGCTGCAATGCCCGCACATAGCGACGGTAGGTGGCAAGGTAGCCGGGGTACAGCTGGCACAGCGCCGCGTCCAGAAACCGCCGTCGTCCTTCCGGTGCACCTTTTACAAGGCTCAGGTGCCCGGGGTCAAACACCACAGCCGGAAAGCTGCCCGCAAGGCCCGCCGCCCGCTTGGGCGGAGAGCCGTTGACCGATGCATACCGGCCGGGGCGCTGTGCATCCGGCGTGCCCACCGTAATGCGCACATTTGCCGGTTCGTCCGGTTCCTGATCCTCCTGCCGGGTGCGCTGGGTGACGGCCTCCAGTACCGCGAATGTTTCTCCGCGGCGCACAAGCTCGGCATCCTTGCCGCCCCGGAAGCTTTTGCCGCCGGTCAGCAGCCAGATGGCCTCCAGCAGGTTCGTTTTGCCCTGACCGTTGTTGCCGCAGATCACGGTCAGCTCCCGGCCCGGTTCCAGCTGCGCTGCCGCAATATTGCGGTAATTCGCAACTTCCAGTGAAAGCAGACGCATTACTGGCCCTGACCCACTTCCACGGTCTGGCCGTCCAGCTCGATCACATCACCGGCACGGCACTTCTTGCCGCGCATGGTGCACACCTCGCCGTTCACCTTCACGGCACCGCCCTGCACCAGCTCCTTGGCTTCGCCGCCGGTCTCGCACAGGCCTGCATATTTCAGCAGGGCATCCAGCTTGATAAATTCCGTATGGATGAGAATTTTCTGCATAATTTCGCCCTCTTAATCGTTCTTGAAGCGCACCGGCAGCACCAGATACAAAAAGTCGTTGCCCTCGGCAGGCAGCACCTTGACCGGGCTCAGAGGGCCGCTGATCTCCATGCGGACCTTCTCGGTGCGGGCGTTGCGCAGCGCATCCAGCAGATAACGGTTGTTGAAGCCGATCTCCACTTCGTCGCCCTCGCAGTCGGCGTTGAACTCGTCCACCACGCGGCCAAGGTTGGTCTGGCAGCGCACCACGACTCTACCCTCTGTAAAGGAGATGCGGAGAGGATTTTTTAAACGCTCTGTAATAATCAGCGAAGCACGCTCGATGGTCTCGATGAATTCCTTGGTGTCGATGGTCACGCGGGTGCGGCTGTCGGCGGGGATCACATTGCGGTAGTTGAGGAACTCGCCCTCGATCAGACGGCTCATGATGGTGTAGCCGCCGGCCATAAAGACCACATAGCGGCGGTTGGCGCTGATGTGCACCGGCTCTTCGTCGTCGTTGGGCAGCAGGTGGGCGACCTCGGTCATGGTCTTGCTGGGCACGATGATGCGGATATCCTTTACCGCCGTCACCGGGCGTTCCACGATGGCCAGACGGTAGCCGTCCAGTGCCACCACAGTCAGCTTGTCGGGCAGGATCTCGAACAGCTCACCGGTGTGGGCGGGCTTTTTCTCGTCCTGACTGACAGCATATAACGTACGATCGATCATATCTTTCAGCACACCGGTCTTGATGGTCAGGGTCTCTTCCGCTCCGGTATTGGGCAGCTCCGGGAAATCGTTGGCCGGCATAGACTGGATCTCGAACTGGACTACGCCGCTCTGGATGGTGGTCTTGCCGTTCTCGGCAGAGAGGATGCTGACCTGACCGGCGGGCATCCGGCTGATCATGCTGCTGAGCAGCTTTGCATTCAGCACCACCTCGCCGGCTTCCTTGACATTGGCTTCGATGGTGGTCACGATGCCCATTTCCAGATCGTAGCCGGTGAGGTTGAGCTGGAAGCCTTCGGCTTTCAGCAGGATACCTTCCAGCACAGGGATGGCAGAACGCATGGTGACGGCTTTGGACACACCATCGATGGCTGCGCTCAGCAGAACTTTATCACATACGATGTTCAAACTGAATTCTCTCCTTTGTTTTTCGTTTCTGATGTTGTTTTGTGTTTGAAAACAGTTTCAGAACCGGTCTATCTTATTGAACTTGTTGTAGTAACCGTAGTAGGGGGTGGGGAACTTGTGGAAAACCCCGAAAAGCCTTGTCGGAATGCGGGGGTTTTGGTTTCCACGGGGTTGTGAATGTGTTGTGAATGGATCGTGGAAAGGTTGGGATAGGTCTTTCTTTCCACAGACCATGTGGAGAACGGAGGTTGAATGTTGAAAACTCTGTGGAAAGTGTGGAAAGGTTTGCGTTTTTACCACAAGATATAGGTTCTTTTTCCCCGTTTTGTTCCGTTTTCTCCCCATATTTTGGGGTTTCACCCATAAATGAGTACGACTTTTGCACGATTTCTGCGGTCAGGCCTTCACGTTCTTGATGATGTCGCTCACGGTCTCGCGCAGGTGCTGGTCGTTCTTCATGTCACGCTCCATGGTCTTGAGGGAGTAGACGATGGTGGAGTGGTCACGGCCGGAGAATTCACGGCCGATCTCTTCCATGCTCATGCCGGTGACCTCGCGCAGGATGTAGATGGCCACGCGGCGGGCAGAGGCAACGTTGGCGTTGCGCTTGGTGCCGCGGATGTCGGCAGGGGAGACGTTGAAGGTGCGGGACACCTCGCCGATGATCTTCTCGATGGTCACGGGCACCGGCTGGGTCTCGTTGAGGATGTCCTTGATGGCATTCTGGGCCACACTGATGACCGGCTGGATGCCCTCCAGCATGTAGTAGGCGTTCAGTTTTTTTACAGCGCCCTCCAGCTGGCGGATGTTGTTCTTCAGATGGTTGGCAATGAACTCGGCCACATCCTCGGGCAGGTCCAGATGCAAAAGCTCTGCCTTGCGCTTGACGATGGCCACGCGGGTCTCAAAATCCGGCGGCTGCACATCGGCGGTCAGGCCCCACTCAAAGCGGGTGCGCAGACGCTCTTCCAGACTTTTGATCTCCTTGGCCGGGCGGTCGGAGGCAATGACGATCTGCTTGTGGGCATCGTGCAGGGAGTTGAAGGTGTGGAAGAACTCCTCCTGCGTGGACTCCTTTCCGGCGATGAACTGGATATCGTCCACCAGCAGCAGGTCTGCCACGCGGTACTTCATGCGGAAGTCCTCGGTGCTGCCGGCGCGGATGGCGGCGATCAGCTCATTGGTGAACTGCTCGCAGGTAACGTACATGATGACGAAATCGGGGTGGGTGCGCTTGATCTCGGTCTGGATGGCCGTGAGCAGATGGGTCTTGCCAAGGCCGGAGCCGCCGTAGATGAACAGCGGGTTGTATGCGCCGGAGGGATTGGCCGCAACCGCCTGTGCAGCAGCAAACGCAAACTGGTTGGAAGGGCCTTTGATGAAGTTTTCAAATGTGAACTCGTAGTTGCCCTGCGGGGAGGCGGGGTTCGCCTCGTACTGCTGGGCCAGCACCACCTCATGCGGCGGCGTGCTGGGCACCACCAGCGTGATGTCCACGTCGAAGCCCAGCACGGTCTTGAAGGCTTCCTTGAGCAGGCCAAGGTAGCGGTCCGTCACGATCTTGCAGATGAAGTCGTTGCGCACCGAAAGGGTGATGTGGCTGGAATCCTCAAAGCTGATCGGCTCCAGTCCATCGATATAGAGATTATAGGTCGGCTCGGCCATCTGCGTTTTGCCACTCTCCCCTTTGGGACAATCCATCTTCCAATGCTTGAGAGTCGTTCCGGTTTTATATAAACCGGAACGATTGGCTGCTTTGCATCCAGCCCGATAAAACCGCCCTTTCGGAACTTGTGCATCTGCTCATCGTAATAGCTGCATTCTCCTTCCGGAAATAAGACAAGATTTCCCTTGGCAAGTGCCTGATGCATGGAAACAATATTGCTTTTTATCGTTTCCAGTTTTTTTGCTCCCCGTTCGAGTGCCACACACCCAATTGAATCCAAATAACGGGATAGAATCGGATAATGCCAAAGTTCTTTCGCCGCCACAAAACTAATTGTATCTTCAATTGCTGCCAGTAGAAAAACCACATCAAAAAAACAACGGTGGTTTGACACAAGCAAAAAGTTTTCCAATTTTGGAAATGCCTCTTTTTGAACAATCTCTAATTGAATTTTGGCAGATTCTACAATCTTTTGGCAAATTTCTTTGCATATTAGGAAATTGTGGTCCGGGTCATTATTCAACTTCTTATAATTCCGTATCATTTCAAAAACAAGTCGAAAAAACACACGAATTAACCGCAAGCCATTTCCTATCATCTTCATACGTCACCTCAAAAACTCATTTTTTTACTGCCTGATTTGTCCATCTCCTAAAATAATATATTTAGTCGTTGTCAGTGCCTTAAGTCCCATTGGTCCCCTCGCATGAAGTTTCTGGGTGCTGATTCCGATTTCCGCGCCGAAGCCAAACTCAAAACCATCGGTAAATCTTGTCGAAGCATTGACATAAACCGCCGCTGCGTCTACATCATTCAAAAATGTCATCGCATTGTGATAGTCGGATGTAACAATTGCTTCCGAATGTCCAGTATTATAGTGATTGATGTGCTCAATCGCTTCCCCCAGGGAACCTACCGTTTTGATGGAAATAATAGCATCTAAATATTCGGTTCCATAATCTTCTTCTGACGCTTTAACAATTCTACGATCACACTGCATCGAGTATTCATCACCACGCATTTCCACACCATGTTCTGCTAAACGGTCAGCAATCTTTGGCAATACGTCCTTTGCAATTTTTTTATGTATAACCAGCGATTCACAGGCATTGCACACACCATATCGCTGCGTCTTTGCATTTTCAATAATATTTACGGCCATATCAATGTCGGCACTCTCATCGACATACACATGACAATTTCCGGTTCCTGTTTCAATGACCGGTACGGTACTTTTTTCTACAACCGTCTTAATAAGTCCTGCACCGCCTCTTGGAATCAGCACATCAATGTACTCATTCAGACGCATAAATTTCTCTGCTGTCTCATGGGAAGTATCCGTCAGAAGTTGAATACTGTCTGCCGGCAAATCACACGCAGAAAGTGCCTCTGCAATCACTTTTGTAATCGCAAGATTTGAATTTAGAGCATCACTTCCTCCCCGCAGAATGACAGCATTTCCCGTTTTAAAACAAAGCCCGAACGCATCGGCTGTTACATTTGGTCTGGATTCATAAATAATACCAATCACACCAAGAGGCACCCTCTTTTGTCCAATCTGCATACCAAGTGGTGATGTCTTCATCTCCGACACCTCGCCAACCGGGTCTTCGAGTGCCACAATCTGGGTAAGCCCCTCTGCCATTGCCTCGATTCTCTCTCCGGACAAAGAAAGTCTGTCCACTAACGATTCCTTCATCTGATTCTCTTTTGCTTTTTTCACATCCTTCTCATTTGCGGCAAGAATTTTATCCTGATGCAAAATAAGTGCTTTTGCTACCGCTTCGAGCCCCTCGTTTTTTCTCTTTACACCAAGTCTATTTAACTCACGGGACGCTTTTTTTGCCCGCGCTCCAAGCTCCTGTAACATCTTTTCAGCTGATTCCATGATTTACCTCCTGTCTGTCAAAATCCGGTTTACCCGAATATCACATGCTTCTGCTTCAACTTCTTTCACCCGCTGCATTTCAAATGCCAGCATAAAACGGTTTCCAATATATCCCCCCATCTGCGATAAAAAGCGGTCATAATAACCGCCTCCATAGCCAATGCGGTTTCCCTTATCATCAAAGGCAGCCCCCGGCATCAACATCAGAACTTTCTCCGGTTTCAATGACACAAGTTTTTCTGTAAAGGGCTCTTTTTCCTGCGGCTCCAAAATTCCCTGATAGCCCGGTATTAAATCCGCATCCGAATATACCCGGTAAAACGCCATCTCTTTTCTGTCCGCATACGTTTTTGGCAGATAAAGAGATTTGCCGCTCTCACGAATTTTCTGATTCATTTCCGTCGTTTCCACTTCTGAGCGGAATGATTGATATGACAAAACCACCTCTGCTTTTTGAAATTCTTCCAATGTAAATAGTCGTTTTGCAATCTCTCTGCTTTTTTCCCTGCGCTCCTTCTCCGATAAAGAATCCCGCAGAGAAAGCATCTTTTTTCGCATTTCTTTTTTTGTCATCAATGTGTTTCCTTTTTTCTCAATTTACGAATGGTGCCATCGGGCTCCTGAATCGAGGTATGCTCTAATGTATTTCGCAGATTATTGCGAATTGCAGCAAGATACTCTGCTCGAAGAAGGGACTGCTCATCTTTTTCCTCCGTCGTAATTGTCCCTGCTTTCTGCTTTTTATACAATTCATTAATACGGTTAATTTTTTCCTGATTCATTCTGTCTCTCCTATTTTCTATCGGTCTAAATAATTTTTCAAATGAAAATGTGTTGTCTTATGAGCCTTAAATAATGTACCAATTTCCTCACCGGCAAGAAGCTGATTAATATGCTCCATGTCATCGCCATTGATAATTACCATATCCGCTCCGGCGTCATTTGCAATACCGGCCGCTCCGACTTTGGAACTCATACCGCCGGTTCCCATATCGGTCGACGGTCCTTTTGCCATGCCTAACATTTCATCCGTAATCCGCTCTACATAAGGAATCAATTTGGCATCCTTAATTTTATTCGGGTCATCGGTATACAGTCCGTCAATATCACTTAATAAAACAAGCAAATCTGCGCCAATAATTGCCGCCACAATCGCAGATAAAAAATCGTTATCACTAAAACTTAAATCAATCTCATCGGTTGCCACGGTATCATTTTCATTCACAATCGGAATGACTCCTAAGTTTAATAATTCACGGAATGTATTTTGCGCATTGTGTCTGCTGATATCATTGGCAATCGTAATTTTAGTCATCAAAATCTGTGCGGTATTTTGATTGTATTCCGAAAAAAGTTTTTGATACACTGTCATCAGGCGGCACTGTCCAACCGCTGCACAGGCCTGTTTCACCGAACGCTCTGTCGGTCTTTCCATATTGCCAAGTGCCTTTCTTCCTACCAAAATTGCACCGGAAGAAACGACAACAATTTCTTTGCCCTGATTATGTAAATCGGTAAGAATCCGCACAAATTTCTCCATCTTGACAAGGTCAAGTGCTCCTGTCTCTTTATGCGTCAATGTGGAAGAACCCACTTTAAATACAATTCTTTTTTTATCCTTTAAATTCTCACGCATGATTTGATTCCTCTTTCTTTTTTTCCTGTATTTTCATTGCAATCCGTAATCCATCCATTGCCGCCGACATAATTCCTCCGGCATATCCGGCGCCCTCCCCGCAGGGATAAAGGCCTGCCAGAGAAACACTTTCAAAATCCTCATCTCTTTCAATACGAACCGGTGATGAGGTGCGTGATTCCAAACCAAGCAACAATGTATCCGGAT
>OKRY01003047.1_pt1 | contig 12640 bp, 10 predicted proteins | sample 1601121 | NCBI WGS metagenome assembly OKRY01 (sample SAMEA3541546, study PRJEB24748) | human gut metagenome | biome: human gut; feature: human-associated habitat; material: faeces | place: China | collected 2012
CAGCTACAGCGGGCATTAAGTTTGTTACCAATAGAAAATCCGTTTGAATATGTCAAATCCATTCAAAAAGATTTTGATGGTAGTAAAATACAATACAGTGATGAATACTATGAAGTTACCGGCATAGAGAACCCTAAAGGAACTAACACCCAAGATAAGCATTTAGTTGAATTTGAACCTGTCGTTTTTGAATTTAACCGCAAACAAGATAGCGACTAATAACTTCCAGTTTGGCGAACTGATAAAATCCCTTTAGGAACTAAAGGGCGCACTTCTATACTCTCTATCGAGAGTAGTGCGTCCTGCGGAGCTTCATTCCCGGTCAGCAGAAGAAAACTGCCCGACCGGGAATGTTGCGTCACTTCGTTCCGTCAAGGTGGCTACACCCCCCTTGCGCCGCTTATGCGGCTATCCCTTGTGGACTTGCCGTCCGCAAACGGTTTTGACAAACCGTTTGCCGCCAGCAAGTTTGAAGATTAGACATAAACAAATCCTCCGCATGGTCTAAGCCATACGGAGGATTAACTGTTTTACGGACACCCGTCTATCGCGCGGAATGCCTTTTACCGTTCTAGGGCTCAGGGACGTTACCGAATCAGTCTCAGAGCATTTTCATAGTCGTTTTTGTGAACGTAGATATGATATTCATACGAATAGTTCGGGTCAACGCCGAAGCTGCCGCTGCGCCCGCGGCTGCGGCCGCCGAACGCGGAAGAGCCCTGCAAATTCTCGGTTCTGACCGTGTAGGCAATGCCGTTGGCGGACAGGATGCTGCGGATGTTGGACTGACGCTGCATGTCCATCGTGGTGATGAGTTCCTTGCGGTTGAAGATCGTCAGCATAATACGGCCCCCTTTTTGAAAATGGAGTTCTCTGCATTCATTTTACCACAGGTTTTCCCGCGCGCAACGGCGGCGCAAATTGACAATATTCCGCGTGAATACTATAATGCTCTGCATGGAAAAGCGCTGAAAAGAGCGCATCGCGCGGGAACCGTTTCCGCACACAGAAGGGAACTATCAAAGACATGAGACAGGATCTATCGCTCCGACTGGAGCAATTCAAAAAGCAATACGTCGCGGACGAGGCGGTGCGCAGCCGCATCGCCGAGCCGCCCGTCAAATTCATCGGCGATGAGATCATGGAGCTGGCCGCCGCCGCGCTGCTGCAGGGGGAGAACGTTCTGCTATCCGGCGGCAAGGCCACGGGCAAAAATATCTTGGCGGACAACCTTGCGTGGTTGTTCCACCGTCCGGTCTACACTGTGTCGTTCCATGTGAATACCGACAGCAGCACGCTCATCGGCACCGACACCTTCACCGGCGGCGAAGTGCGGCTGCGCCGCGGCCCTGTCGCGCTCGCCGCGCAGTACGGCGGCTTCTGCATCTTGGATGAGATCAACATGGCGAAAAACGACGCCGTGGCCGTGCTGCACTCCGCGCTCGACTATCGCCGCCTCATCGACGTGCCGGGCTATGAGTGTATCCCTATCCACCCCGCCGCGCGCTTCATCGCCACGATGAACTACGGTTACGCCGGTACGCGCGAGCTGAACGAAGCGCTTGTCTCGCGCTTTACGGTCATCCGCATGCCGACGCTCGAGGAACCCCAGCTCTGCGAGCTGCTGCGCGCAAACGTACCGGAGGCGTCGGACGAGAATATCAAGCGCTGCACGGGGCTGTTCCTCGATCTGAACGCCAAGGCCGTGAACGGCGAGATCTCGACGAACTCCGTCGATATGCGCGGCATGATCGCCGCTTTGCACCTGATGACCGACGGCATGGCGCCCAAGGACGCCATTGCCGTGAGCATCACGAACAAATGCTTCGATGAGTACGAGTATGCGCTCGTGCGCGACGTAGCGCTGACGCGCTTTGCCTGAAGAGATGAGCATCGGCAGAGAAGAGAGCCTATTTTTGACTGTTTCCGAAGATCACCGCAAGCGGACCTATCCCGAGTATGTGCAGAAGATGAGCGAACCCTTTGAGCGCGCGGGCGGCATGGTGGAGGTGTACGAGGGCGTCGTCCTCGGCGGGGCGGACAAGTTTTTCGGGCTCGATGACTTGAATCTGTGGCTGCGGCGGCACCGCTACGCGGCCTACGATATGAACGTGCTGCTGCCCATCGCGCACCTGTGCGTCGAGCGCGCCGTGCGGGCGAGGCTGATGGGCGAGCGCCCGGGCGTCGCCGTGATGGCGGAGCAGGCGGCGGGCGAGATTTTGCGTGGCGACCTCCTGCGCTACCGGCGCAGCTCGCGCGGCTGGATGTACATTTACGATCTGACGAAGCAGTTTCCCACCGCGGCGACGGAGGGCGACCGCCGCATTTTAAAAAATTTCAGCGGTTTTGAAGACATGCTGGCCGAGTTTGACGACCTTGCCGCGCGCAGCGAGAGCTGCGCGGATGCAAAGTCGCTCGTCGAACTCGCAGCGCTTTTGTACCGCAAAATTTTCATCCGCTATTTTGCGCCCGACCACAATCAGGACATCTTACCCGAGCGCGAGACGGAAGAGTGGGAGCCCGCAGCCGAACCGGGGGACATCGAGTGGACGCAGACCGAGGAGATGGAACTCCAATACGACAAGGCGGGCGAGGCATCGGCCGATGGCCTCGTCCTGCCGGACGACGCGCTCGCCGGCATTCCGGAGTATCTGATGCGCAACTTTGGCCCCAGCTTTCAGACCGAGCAGGCGATGGAGGAGATCGAAAGCGCTGTCTGCACCGGCATCCACGAGGAGCGAAAGCTCCTCTTCACCGACGGCCTGAGCGCGGACGCCTACGAGGGCAGTGAGCCGCGCGCCCAATCGCTGCGCGCCAGTCGGGACGGCAACCTCAAAATGCTCCAAGAGCACGAGGACGCCGCGCGTCAGGGCATCCGCAGCATCGAGCAGGCCTTTCGCAATGCGCTGAGCCTGCGCAGCGAGCCGGACGTTTACCGCGCCGACCACGGCGTGCTGCAAAACGATCTGCTCTGGAAGGTCAGCCGCTGCGAAAATCCGCAGCTTTTTGAAAAGATCGTCCGGCAGGAACCGTCCGCCGTCGTCGTGGAGCTTTTGATCGACGCAAGCGGCTCGCAGAGCGTGCGGCAGAGCATGGTGGCGCTGCAAAGCTACCTCTTCAGCGCGGCGCTCAGCCGCATCCGCATTCCGCACCGCGTGATGAGCTACTGCACTTACGGCAACTACACGGTGCTGCGGCGCTTCCGCGACTACGACGACAAGAGCGAGGCCGACCGCCGCATTTTGGAGTACCGCGCGACATCGAATAACCGCGACGGCCTTGCGCTGGCCGCGGCGGGACTCGACCTCAAGAAGCGGCGCGAGGAGCACAAAATTATCATCGTGTTCAGCGACGGCTTACCGAACGACATGGTCAGCGGCCGCAAGCGCGAGGGCGCGCCGGAAACCTACGTCGGCGACGCCGCCATCCGCGACACCTGCTTTCAGGTGCGAAAGCTCCGGCGCGAGGGCGCGCACGTCATCGGCATTTTCCTCGGCGAGGACGGAGAGCTTGAAAACGAGCGCATGATCTACGGCGCGTCGTTCCTGCGCATCCGCCGGGCGGAGGACTTTGCCGGAAGCGCCGGCAAGCGCCTGAGCGAAACGCTGCTGAATCTGTAAAAAAGTGAAGAGAAAAGCCCTGCTGTGAAAACGGCGGGGCTTTGTCTGATTATTTTCCACTCTCCTGCGGCGCGTCTTCGAGCAGCATCTGCCGCAGCTTTTTGGCGGCGATGCTCAGCGGCTGCGTCTTGCGCTGGAAGAGGAAGACGCTGCGCGCGGGAATGGGCTCTTCGAGCATGATGGGGTAGATACCGCTTGCCTCCGGCGTGCCGTAAAGCATCTCGCGCGGCACGAAGCCGACGCCAAGGTCGCTCTGCACCACGGGCGGCACCTGTGCCGTGGTCTCGACCTCCACATCGGGGCTGAACGAAAGACCGTGGCGCAGGAAGAGCTCGGCATAAAAATCGTGCGACGATGTCCCCTCCGTCAAGCTGATGATCGGGTAGTCGGCAAGCCTTTTGAGCGAAACGGGCTCCTCGGTGAGCTCCAAAAACGCCGGGCCGCAGATGGGGATCTCCTGAATTTCGTCGATCTTCTGCGCCGTGAGCGAATCCGGCACGGACGCGCCCTCTGCCAGAATGGCGAAGTCGGCAAGGCCGTTCTGCACGGCGGCGAGGCCGTGGGAGGCAGAGTGGTTCGTCAGGCAGATGCGCACGTGCGGGTATGCGCGCCGGTAGCGCGCGAGCACCTGCAAAAGCCGCGTGCGCAGGGCAAGGCTGCTCGCTGCGATGTGGACGATACCACTTTGCAAGCTCTGGTCGGAGAGGACCTCCTCTTCGCCTGCCTCGATGCTCTCAAACGCGACGGCGATGTGCGTGTAGAGCTTCTCCCCCTCGGGCGTGAGGCGCACGCCCTGCGGCGAGCGGAAAAACAGCGCGCAGCCGAGCTCGGATTCGAGCTTTCGGATCATGCGTGTCACGTTGGGCTGGTTGCTGTAGAGCGCCGCGGCGGCCTGCGAAAAGCTGCGGTATTTGGCGGCGTAATAAAAGCGCGATAGCTGTCGTAGCTGATGTTCATAGGCAAGCTCCTCTGAAAAAGAAATGATTGGGGTTCTGCGCGGCGGCGAGGAACCTGACTGCGTAAAATTTGACGGAAGAGAAAAGCATTCGTCCGCACTTTGCGGACGGCAAGACTGATTGTAACAGAAGCGAAGCGGCGGCGCAAGCGTATTCGGGAAAAAAAGAACAGAACCTTGACGAAAAGTAAACACCGTCGAAAAGCCGCATGAAATCAGGAAAATTCGGACGGCATAGCAAAATGACATATCCTCCATGTCAAGAAAGCATTTCGTTTCCGCGCAAAGGGTCGATATAATGACTCGCGTTGGAAATTCCACAGCACAGGGAGGAATAACATGTTTGCTCAGATCATTGCCATCTGCATTTTTGTCACTATGTTCCTGCTTATTATCCTCGATAAGTTTGAACGGCATTACATTACGCTCGGGAGCGGCGCGCTCGTGCTCGTGCTGGTGTTCGGCGTCTGCATGCGCTCGATGAGCGCCATTTGGGAGACGCTCAACCTCGGCGCGTTTTTCCAGAGCACATTCTGGTACGGCGCAAGTGAGGAGAGCACCGCTGGCATCAACTGGTCGACGATCCTGTTTATCGCCGGCATGATGATCATGGTCGAGGGCCTCGGCAAGGCGGGCTTTTTCCGCTGGCTGTGCCTGACGCTTGCCAAGCTCGTACACTACCGCACGGTGCCGCTGCTCATCTGCTTTATGTCGCTCTCGGCGTTTTTGTCGATGTTCATCGACAGCATCACGGTCGTGCTGTTTCTCGCCACCGTCACGCTCGAACTGGCGCAGACGATGAAATTCGACCCCGTGCCGATGATCCTGTCTGAAATTTTCTGCGCGAACCTCGGCGGCGCGGCCACGATGTGCGGCGACCCGCCGAACATCATCATCGGCACCTCGCTCGGCTACACATTCTTCGACTTCATCGAAAATACCGGCGCGGTCGTGGCGATCTGCTTTGTGTTCATGCTCATTTACTTCACGCTCTGCTTCCGCAAGGAACTTGAGCGCGCCGAGCATGCCAACGGCGGCCCCATCACCTGTCCCGAGCCTTCGACGGCCATCACGAACAAGAAGGCATTTCTTGCGAGTGCAGGCGTTTTCCTGCTGGCGGTCGTGCTGCTCATCACGCACGCGCAGACGGAGCTTTCCGTCGCGTGCATCGGCGTGATTGTCGCGATTTTGACGCTGATCGTTTTGGGCTTGACCAGCGGCAAAAAATCTGTTATAGAAATCATTAAGGGCGTGGACTATAAGACGCTGCTCTTTTTCATCGGCTTGTTCGTTTCCGTGGCGGGCCTTGAAAAGACAGGCGTGCTCAACATGATCGCGAACTTCATCACCTCGGTCAGTGAGGGCAATATCGCGGTTATTGTGATTGTCATTCTGTGGCTCTCGGCCATCACGAGCGCCTTTGTCGACAATATCCCCTTTGCCGCGACCATGATCCCTGTCATCCGCGCCATCGCCGCGACAGAGGGCATGGATATCGGCGTGCTTGCCTGGGCGCTTTCGCTCGGCACGGACCTCGGTGGCAATGCGACGCCCATCGGCGCGAGCGCCAACGTCGTCGGCACTTCGGCTTCGGCCAAGGGCGGCTATCCCATTGGCTGGGGCCGCTACTGCAAGTACTGCGTGCCCGCGACGATCGTTGTCATGGCGGTGTCCACGGCCTACTTATTCCTGCGCTATCTGTAAACGGAAAAAGGAAAGGAGTGCGATCCCATGAAAAACCAGATCATCATCACCCTTGGCCGCGAGCACGGCAGCGGCGGCCATTACATTGCCGACATGATCGCGCAAGAGCTCGGTATCAAGCTCTATGACAAGGACTCCATCGAAAAGGAAATCGTTTCCGAAGGCTACAGCGAGGAAATGATCCGCAAGATGGACGAAAAGCCCGTCAACTTCTTTGCCTCGCGCCGCATCGGCAAGTATTCGAATTCTCTTGAGGTCAACGTGGCGGAAAAGACGTTCGCCATGCTGCGTGACAAGGCGGCAAATGGCGAGAGCTTCCTCATCATCGGCCGCTGCGGCGACCAGGTGCTCAAGGGCAACCCCAATATGCTGAGCATTTTCATCTGCGGCAACCAGCAGGCCAAAGTCGGCCGCGTGATGGAGAAGAAGGGCCTGTCTGCCGAGGACGCGATCGAGGAGATCAAAGAGGTCGACCGCTCCAGAAAGTCCTACCACAACTACTACTGCGAGACGAAGTGGGGCGACGCCCGCGGCTACGACATGACCGTCAAGAGCGATGTGCTCGGCTTCGAGGGCACGGCGAAAATGCTGATCGCCTATATCCGCAGCTTCATGGAGCAGGACTAAATAAAAATTTGCGGCCCGTGCCGCAAAAAACATTTGAAATGCTCGAAACAATTTGATAAAATCAATTCACAGCGTGTGGCGTTTCTGCGTAAATCCAGTTGCAGAAACGCCGCACGTTTTTTGCGGCAAAAGGAGGGAGAAGACAACTTCATAGTCAAATCGTGCGGCAGAGATGCGTAAGTCCGGATTGATCCGGCGGAACGCATCTCTTATTTTTTATGTTCAGGGGGAGGACCGCCATGGAAAACACAAACCAGTTTTTGGGGACGGAGCGCGTGGGAAAGCTCATGCGGCGCTACGCCGTCCCGTGCATCATCTCGCTGCTCGTCGGCGCGCTTTATAACATCGTCGACCAGATCTTCATCGCCAACGCAAGCTACCTCGGTTCCTACGGCAACGCGGCAAACACCGTCGTCTTTCCGCTCACGGTCGTGGCGCTCGCCATCGCCGTGATGATCGGCGACGGCTGCTGCGCGTTCGTCAGCATTTCGCTCGGCAAGGGCGAAGTGGGAGAGGCAAGAAAGAGCGTCGGCAGCGCGGTCGTGCTGTCGATTGCGAGCAGCCTTGTCCTGACGGCGCTGTACCTTGGTTTTGCCGATCCCATCATTTCAATGTTCGGCGGCACGGTGAACGAGGAGACCTTTCATTACGCGCGGGAGTATTTCTTCTATATCTCGCTCGGCATCCCGTTTTATATGTTCGGTCAGGCGATGAACCCTGTCATCCGTGCCGACGGCAACCCGCGGTTCGCCATGATCTCCACGCTCGCGGGCGCGGTGCTCAACATCATTTTAGACCCCATCTTCATCTTTGAATGTAAGTGGGGCATGATGGGCGCGGCGGTCGCCACCGTGTTGGGCCAGATCGTCACGGCGGCGCTTGCGGTGTGGTACCTCTGCCGCATGAAGACCGTCAAGCCGGAAAAGGAAGACTTCCGCCTGCGCGCAAGCCTCTGTACCCGGATGCTGACGCTCGGCATCACGAGCTTTTTGTCACAAATTAGCCTTGTCGCGGCGATGGCGGCCATCAACAACATGCTGCGCAAGTACGGCGCGCTGGATGAGATATTCTCGCAGGAGCAGTACGCGCAGATCCCGATGGCCGTCGTCGGCATTGTGATGAAGTTCTTCCAGATCGTCATTTCCATCGTCGTCGGCATGGCGGCGGGCTGCATTCCCGTCGTAGGTTACAACATGGGCGCGGGGAAAAAGACGCGCGTGCGTGAACTCTTTACAAAGCTCCTGCTCTGCGAGGCGATCGTCGGCGCCGTCGCGCTCGTTCTGGCCGAGGGCTTCCCGCGTCAGCTCATCGCCGTCTTCGGCGCGGCGAACGAGAGCAGCTACTACACGGACTTTGCGATCAAGGCATTCCGCACGTATCTTTGCATGATGGTGCTCGCCTGCGTGAACAAGGCCTGCTTCATCTTTTTGCAGGCCGTGGGCAAGGCGTTCTCATCCACGATGCTCTCCATGGTGCGCGAGGTCGTGTTCGGCGTGGGCTTTGCACTGCTGCTGCCGCGCTTTTTCGGCCTTGACGGCGTGCTGTACTCCATGCCGGTGTCGGATGTGTTGACTTTCGTCATCGCGGCGGGTATGATTGTAAAAACGTATCGGGAACTCAATACGGAAGGAGCAACTGTATTATGAATCATATTATCACCATCAGCCGTGAATTCGGCAGCGGCGGCCGCACGGTCGGCAAAAAGGTTGCAGAGCAGCTCGGCATCCCCTGCTATGACTCAGAGCTCATCCAGAAGATCGCCGAGGAGAGCGGCTTTGCAGAAAATTATGTCAAGGAGGCGGGCGAGTACACACCCGGCGGCTTCCTGTCCTCAGCGCTCTCGAACCGCGCATTCGGCCCGACGAACGAGGACATCCTATGGGAAATTCAGTGCCGCGTCATCAGCGAGCTTGCCGAAAAGGGCCCCTGTGTCATCGTCGGCCGCTGCGCGGACTACATTTTGCAGGACAAGGCCAAGTGCCTCAAGGTCTTTATCCACGCGGATATGGCGTTCCGCGCCAAGCGCATCGTCGAGGTCTACGGCGAGCGCGAGCAGTCGCCCGAGCAGCGCCTGCGCGACAAGGACAAGCGCCGCGCGGCCTATCACCGCTTCTACACGAACATGAAGTGGGGCTACGCGCAGAATTACCACATCACGCTCGACAGCGGCGAGCTCGGCATCGACAAGTGCGCCGACATCATCGCTGACCTCTACAAGAGCAAGGCGTAAATGGTCAAAAAGAGAGGGAGAGAAGCCGCGGCTTCTCTCCTTTTTTCTTATTCCTCTTTTGCAAGACCCGGGATGTTCACGCCGATGCCGTTGACCTCCACGCCGTCGTCGGCGGGGATGAGGAGGTATTTGCGGCCATTGATGACGCGCGCTTCGATCATATAGCTGTTCTCCGGTGCAATGGAAATTTTGACCTCGGGGGTCGTGATCTCAAACTTCTTGCTCTCGATGATGTTGTTCGGGTTCAGCGCGGCGTTCTCGCCGTACTGCTCATCGCACTCGCGCTGGAACGCTGCGATCTGCTCGTCGTTCACGCCGCTGTTGGCGAGGATGCCGCCGACGTCGCCCGCCGTCATTTCAAGCGGCTCGGGGTCTTTGCTCTCCTTGTGATCTTCGATGCGCGCTCTGATCTGCTCGTGCACGGACTGGACGACATCGTAGCTGCAATCCTTGTCGAGCGCGTCGGCAAGCGCCGAGCCAAAGGCGTTTTTCTGCTCCTCGGCAGACATCGGCGGGTCGACGTGGAACAGCGCGTCGATGACCTCCTGATGGATCTCCGCGGCGTTTTTCGAGTAGAACAGCACATTGTAAATGTTCGCCGTGCGGTTGTCGAATGCGGGGTAGAGGAAGCCGAGCTCGGGCGAGGTCGCGATGTAGCCGGTGGAGCTTGAGTGAAACTCGCTCTGGTCAAGGTCGTAGCGCAGTTCGAGCGTCGGGGCCTTGACGGGGCAGATGGAGCAGACAAAGTACTTGAAGACCTCGCTCGACGCGTCGGCCTGAATCTCGTCATCCTTGCTGCGGTGCGGCACGTCGTAGGCGTCGGCGGCGAGGAGGATGAGATAGTTTGTCTCGCCCATGTCGATGCAGTCGATGATTTGGCGGCAGAGCGTTTCGCGCGAGGCGGGGTCCTTGAGCTCTGTTTGGCGAAGAGTCTGCAAGAGGCGGTGCTCATCGCTGTCGGCGACCTGCTGCGTGGAGAACACCACGTCGATGAGGTTCTTGCCAAGCGTGCCGGAGAGAGACTTTTTGAGAAGGCCCAGGTACATCTCCTGCTCCTCCTGCCGCATGAGGCCCATCGAGGTATCGACCCACGCAATGATCTCACGGTTGGAGTTCACATAGCAGCCGTACACGCGGCTGAAATTATTCTTATCGAGCCGGAAGCGCCGGCGCAGTTCATTGAGTTCTTTCTGATTCATGGCTCGTCCTTTCCTTTGTTCATGTCACAAGGCCGATTTTACCACGCCCGCGCCGCCGCGGCAAGGGGAGAAACAGCGCATTGTGCGGCGAAAATGCGCAAAATGCAGGAAAAGATGCAAAATGGGCGTGAGCGACAAAATGTGCACGATGTGTGGACTATATAGACGATATCCCTGTAAATCATAGAGAAATTCAATGAATCTGTCCATATTTCACGGCTTCTTAACGCCGCGTTTGGCGCTGCTTTTTGTGAAAACGGCTATGGAAACGGAATCAAAGCAAACATTTCACGTTAAAAATGAAAGATATATTGCATTTTGCCTGAGCCGTGCAGGAATTCTTCCGTTTCCTTGGTGATTCTGACTGTTGAAAAAAGAAAAAAAGAAGTTAGAATAGAGCCTCGCGAAATGAAACGGAAGAATTTGGATAGAGATCAGAGAGTTTGGGAGGAGATCAATATGTCGTATCACTTTTTGCTGGATCTTGCGCTGATCCTGCTGAGCACGAAGATTCTGGGCCTCATTGCGCAGAAGTTTCAGATGCCGCAGGTCGTGGGCGCGCTGATCGCGGGCCTTTTGCTCAGCCCTGCGGGCCTTGGCCTTCTTTCGGAAACGGAGTTCACCAAGCAGCTCAGCGAGCTTGGTGTCATCGTGCTGATGTTCTCCGCCGGCATGGGCACGGACGTCAACGAGCTCAAGCACAGCGGCAAGGCGGGCTTCATGGTCGCGGTTCTCGGCGTGGTCGTGCCGTTTCTCATGGGCACGGCGCTTGCCTGGGGCGCGGATGAGCTCGGACTCATCGAGAGCACCGGCTTTATTGAAAATATCTTCATCGGCACCATCCTGACGGCCACGTCCGTGAGCATTACAGTCGAAACGCTCAAGGAGATGAAAAAGCTCGAGACCAAGGTCGGCAACACGATTTTGGCCGCCGCGCTCATCGACGATGTGCTCGGCCTGATCGCCCTGACGCTCGTTTGCAGCCTTGCCGGCGGTGACGAGAGCATCGGCATGGTGCTCCTCAAGATCGTGGGCTTTTTCGTCTTTGCCTTCGTGGTCGGCTTTGGCGCGAACCGCATCTTCTGCTGGATGCTCAAGCGTCAGCACGGTTGGGCCAGCCACAGAAACTCCGTGTTCGCCTTTGTCCTGTGCCTTGTGATGGCCTACTGCGCCGAGGAGTTCTTCGGCGTCGCTGATATCACGGGTGCTTACGCCGCGGGCCTTGCCGTCGCGTGCACGCCCAAGGGCACCTACATCCAGACGAAGTACAACCCCCTCGGGTATCTTCTGCTCACGCCGGTGTTCTTCGCGAGCATCGGTATCAATGTGCAGATCACGGGTCTGACGGGCGGCATGGTCGTCTTCTCGATTTTGCTGCTGCTTGTTTCAATCATCTCGAAGCTCCTCGGCTGCGGCCTTGGCGCCAAGGCGTGCCAGTTCACCACGCGCGAGAGCATCCAGGTCGGCGTGGGCATGGCCTGCCGCGGCGAAGTCGCGCTGATCGTCGCCAACCGCGGCCTTTCGATGGGTGTGCTGTCGCCCGCGATGATGACGCCGGTCGTCATCACGGTCGTATGCGGCACGATCCTGACGCCGATTCTGCTCAAGCTGTCCTTCCGCGGCCATCAGGAGACGGAGCTGGTGCAGAACAACATCGCCGACCGCATGGCCAAGCACCGGCAGCTAGATATCATCACGCAGCAGCTTTTGCAGCAGGATGAACAGCTGATGAAAAAGAACTGAGCGCAGCGCAATGAAATAAAAAGAGCTTTCTCCTGAAAATCGGAGAAAGCTCTTTTTTGATTTTAGGACGCTGCCTTTTCCTGCGCGGCGCACTCGCGCAGGATGCGACAGAGCGCGTTCACATCCTCTTCCCGCGTCGCCCAGCTTGTGGCAAAGCGGATGATGCTGTGCGTCTCGTCATATTGCTCCCAGACGGAGAAGTCCACGCGCTCGGCGAGCTCTTTGCGCTGCTGCTCACTGACGATGCAGAAGCTCTGGTTCGTCGGGGAGGGGAAACAGGGCAAATAGCCGTTTTCCGCCATCGCGCGCCGGATAGCGTCGGCGTAGCGAACGGCGTCTGCGCCGATGCGCTCGTAGAGCCCATCGGTAAAGAGCGTGTCGAACTGGATGCCGAGCAGCCGTCCCTTGGCGAGCAGCGCGCCGTGCTGCTTGATGATGGTGAAAAAGTGTGGAATGAGCCCCGGCTGGGGAATGACGACCGCCTCGCCGAGCAGCGCGCCGCATTTCGTGCCGCCGATGTAGAAAATGTCGCACAGCGCGGCAAGGTCGCGCAGTGTCACGT
>OKRY01003048.1_pt1 | contig 12627 bp, 14 predicted proteins | sample 1601121 | NCBI WGS metagenome assembly OKRY01 (sample SAMEA3541546, study PRJEB24748) | human gut metagenome | biome: human gut; feature: human-associated habitat; material: faeces | place: China | collected 2012
CTATTTTACTGCTGAAGAAAATAAAGAATTCTGGAGACAATATATTTTTGATTTACTATTAGCTATTCCTCCACGTCCTTTTGCTACAGAAGTAATTCATAGATTAAGACAAGATGGACATGAGATATTTATTTTAACAGCAAGAGATAATCAATATTTAACTAATCAATATAATGGAATGAGTGATTTCTACGTAAAACATTGGTTAAATAAATATAATATTGAATATTTAAGAGGAAATTATACTCATAATGAATATTATGATATTCTTGCAAACGAATTAGATACTGATTTTATGGAAGAATACGGTTTTATTACAAAAAAAGAAAGAACAAGTGCTGATATTGATGAAGATTTGATGTCTAAATTAGAAGAAATGGTTAAAGCACAGTTTGAAGAAGAAACAAAGAACGTTTCAAACAACATAGAAGAAAAAAGTAATTTAATAAATATAAGAAATGAACTTAATATGAGTAAAGAATCTGATGTGATTTCAAAACCTAAGAAAATGGTATATACAAATAATAAAAGTTCAAAATAATATAAAGAATAATTAATTATATTATTCTTTTTTTATTTTAAATATGCTATAATTAATGAGTATTAATTGAAAGAAGTGAGATAATGAAAAAATACAATAACAATGATTTTAATATTAAAAATGTAGGAGAAAATGTTGAACTTTATGGATGGGCTTCTAAAGTTCGTAATCTTGGAGGTCTTATATTTATTGATTTAAGAGATAGAAGTGGTAAAGTACAACTTGTAATTAATCCTGATAATAATTGTTATGAAGAAGCATCAAAAGTAAGAAATGAATATGTTTTAAAAGTAAATGGTATTATAGAGGAAAGACAATCTAAAAATCCTAATATGGCTACAGGGGAAATAGAGGTAAATGTTAGTTCACTTGAAATATTAAATGAAGCTGCAACACCTGTATTTGAACTTGATAAAGATGATGCCTTAGAAGACACTAGACTTAAATATAGATATCTAGATTTAAGACGTGATAATATTAAAAATAATCTTATTACAAGGCATAAAATAACTATGGCTGCTAGAAAATTCTTATCAGATAATGGTTTTATAGAAGTTGAAACACCAATACTTTCTAAATCAACACCAGAAGGAGCAAGAGACTATTTAGTCCCAAGTAGAGTAAATAAAGGAAGTTTTTATGCACTTCCACAAAGCCCTCAAATATATAAACAATTACTTATGATTGGTGGAGTTGAAAAATATTTCCAAATAGCAAGATGTTTTCGTGATGAAGATTTAAGAGCAGATCGTCAACCAGAATTTACTCAAATCGATATGGAAATGAGTTTTGTAAATGAAGAAGATGTTATGGATAATACAGAAAAATTATTCCAAACAATATTTAAAGAAGTAAAAGGTTATGATATAAAGCTTCCACTTATGAGAATGAAATATGATGATGCGATTAACTTTTATGGATCTGATAAACCAGATTTAAGGTTTGATATGAAAATAAATGATGTTACTGATGTATTTAGTAAATGTGATTTTGAACTATTTAAAAGAGAACTTGAAAACAAAGGTATTATTAATGCAATTGTTGTAAAAAATGCAGCTGATAAATACTCTAGAAAAGATATAGATAAATTAACTGATTTTGTTAAAACATATAAAGCAAATGGTTTATTCTTCTTAAAATATAATAATAATGAATTTGCCGGTAGTATTGTAAAAATATTAACTGATGAAGTAAAAGAAGAATTAATAAAGAATTTATGTTTAGAAGAAAATGATTTAATATTTGTAATTGCTGGTAAAAAGTTAATTACTAAGACAAGTCTTGGAGCACTTAGATGTAAACTTGCTAGAGATTTAGATTTAATTAAGAAAGGTGATTATAAATTCCTTTGGGTAACTGATTTCCCATCATTTGAATGGAGTGAAGAAGAAAATAGATTTGTTGCATGTCATCATCCATTTACAGCGCCTAAAGATGAAGATATAGATAAATTATTAACAGATAAAGAACATTGTTATTCTAAGGCATATGATATTGTTTGTAATGGTTATGAAGCAGGTGGTGGATCTATTCGTATCCATAATGCAGATGTACAAGAAAAAATGTTTGAAGCACTTGAATTAACTAAAGAAGATATTGAAGAAAAATTTGGTTTCTTTGTAAATGCATTTAAATATGGAACTCCTCCTCACGGTGGACTTGCAATTGGCCTTGAAAGACTTACAATGCTTTTATGTGAAACAGATAATATAAAGGATGTAATAGCGTTCCCTAAGACATCTTCAGCAAGCTGTCTTATGAGTGAAGCGCCTAATACTGTTTCAGAAAAACAATTAGAAGAATTAAATATAATGGTTAAGTAGCAAATATATGCTACTTTTTCTTTGACAATATGTTTGTATTGTGTCATTATAATTTCCACAAAGAGAAGATGAAAGTGATGCAAGAAGTTGTTAATGAAGAATTTTTTGAAGAACTTGCTGCTGATTATGAATTTAAAAGTAAATCAATAAAAAAGTGGTGGAATATGTTAACATCAAGTTTTGATTTTATTCAAAATGATGATATGGGAGCATGTTGCCTTAGTAGAGTTGCAGATTATAGAAGTCAAAGTAATGATGCATCAAAAAATAAATATAGTGGAGATAAAATGAGTTCTGATGAACACTCAAGAACAATAAGTTTTGAATGCACTCTTTTAAAAAAAGATATTTTAAGAGCGGTAAAAGAAACTTATCCAATGTACTTTGATCAACCTATAGAAATAGAAAATGAAGGAGAAATGGTTTTAGTTTATTCTCCTGAAGATAATAATGCATTTTAATATTACATTATGTATAAAAAGGTAAAGTTTTGTCAAAAGACTTTATTTTTTTATTATGAATATGGTATAATTAAATTGCCTAGAAGAGATACAGGTGTAATAAAACCGACTAAATGACTTATAAGGGAATCAGAATTAGTAGGTGGTGTTGAATACTTAAATTTATTTAAGGATCCTAAAGCCTATTATGGGATGCCCACCTGCACATACGTGTAGGTTTATAGTCCCTGCCTCTTCATTAGGCATTTTTTTGTGAGGTAAAATATGGATTATGAAATTATTGTTAATAAAAGTTTTCCGATAAAGGATGAGGATTTACCAAAAAAATTGGTGGTTGTAGGCAAAAACGACCATCCAAGTGTAAATTTAGAAAATGAATCAAACGATATTTTATTAGAAGAAAAAGCAGCTTATTATTTTATTAGAATGATTGAAGATTTAAATAAAAATCATTTAAATAAGATTATTCCAGATAGTGGATATAGAACTATTGAAAAACAAGAAAAAATATTAGAGTTTTATTTGAAATGTGATGGTGATAAAGCATATGAAAGAGTAGCATTACCTAGAACAAGTGAACATCATACTGGTCTTGCAATAGATATAGCAATGATAAAAGATGACAAATATACTGATGAAATATCTGGTAATGAACCTGAAATTATAGAATTACATAATATATGTCATAAATATGGCTTTATTTTAAGATATCCTAAAGATAAAACCGAAATAACTGGTTATGAATATGAACCATGGCATTTTAGATTTATTGGATTAGAATTAGCAAAAAAGATTTATGATACTAAATTAACTTTAGAAGAAATAAAACAAAAAGAAAATAATATGATATAATTTATTTGGTGATATTATGTTTGATAGATTAGAAAGATTAATTGGTAAAGAAAATTTAAATAAATTACATACTAAGACAGTTGCTGTTATAGGAGTAGGTGGTGTTGGTGGATACGTTGTTGAAACACTTATTAGAAATGGAATAGAAAACATTATAATAGTAGATGCTGATACTATAGATATAACAAATAAAAATAGACAAATAATTGCGCTTGATTCAAGTTTAAATATGAAGAAAGTAGATGCATTTGAAAAAAGAATAAAAGATATAAATCCTAGATGTAATGTAACTAAATATGATATATTTTTAAATGAAGAAACTAAAAAGATATTGTTTAACAATAAAATAGATTATTTAGTAGATTCATGTGATACAGTAACTACCAAAATAATGCTTATTAGAGAGTGTTTAAATAGAAATATTAAATTTATATCAAGTATGGGAACTGGTAATAAATTTGATCCTACTAAATTAAAAATAATGGATCTTAAAAAAACAAGTTATGATCCACTTGCTAAAGTAATAAGACATGAAATAAATAAATTAAATATAAAAGATGATATAACTGTATTATCAAGTACAGAAATGCCCGTTAAAATAGGAATTAGAACTCCAGCATCTTATAGTGTAGTACCAAATACGGCAGGTATATTGATTGCGGATTATATTCTGAAAGATATATTAAATGATTCAGTTATAAATGTATAATAAAAGGAACAATTATTTACTTTGTTCCTTTATTTTTTTTATTCTTTGATCTATAAGTGCTAAATTTTGTTCATATTTACTAGTTAATTTTGGTTTATAATATATTTTATTTACTAAATTATCTGGCATATATTGTTGAACTACGAAACTACCTTTGTAATCATGAGGATATTTATAAATAGTAGAATCTATTCTAATTGTTTCTGGAATAGGGTAGTTATTACCACTTTCAATATCTTTAATTGCATCATGTAGTGCGCTATATGCACTATTTGATTTAGGGGATAATGCCATTTCTGTAATTGTAACAGATAAAGGAATCATCGCTTCTGGCATTCCAACTCTTTCACAAGCATTAATACATGCATCAACTTTAGGACCCATTGATGGATTAGCAAGTCCAATATCTTCGTAAGCAATAACTGTCATTCTTCTATAAATACTATCTAAATCTTCAATTACAAGAAGTCTTGCAAGATAATGTAATGCTGCATTTACATCTGAACCTCTAATTGATTTTTGAAATGCACTAAGTAAATCATAATGACCTGTTTCATCTTTATCAGCAAATAATGCAGGTTTATTATTTATCTTAGTTACAACATCCATAGTTATATTTTTATCACTAGTAGAGTAATAACATATTTCAAGTAAATTATAGGCACTTCTAAGATCTCCAGATGATAGTTTTGCAATGTATTCTATTACATCTTTTTTAATTTTTATACCTTTTAAATCCTCACATTTAATAGCTTTATTAAGTCCTTCAATAACTTCATCTAAAGTAAGAGGCTTAAGTTCAAATATTTGGCATCTACTTCTAATTGCTGGATTGATTTTGTGATATGGATTGGATGTAGTAAGACCAATTAAAGTAATAAGACCAGATTCTAGGTGTGGTAATAATATATCTTGTTTATCTTTATTAAGTCTATGTATTTCATCAATAATAAGTACAATACCATCATACATTTTTGCTTCCTCTATTACAACTTCTATATCTTTTTTATTATTAACAGTTGCATTAAGTACTCTATATTTTTCATTTATAGATCCTGCGATAGCGCATGCGATGGATGTTTTACCAATTCCAGGATTACCATATAAAATCATAGAAAATATTCTTTTATTATTTATAAAGTTTCTAATAGGAGCATTTTCTCCAACTAAGTGTTTTTGACCGATAACATCATCAATTGTTTTTGGTCTTAATTTAAGTGCGAGCGGTGTATTCATATTTATCAGTCCTTTCATATATAATTATACAATAATTTATCAATTATTCATATAATTTATTATGGATAAAGGCAAATTAGATAAATTAAAAGATATTAAAGTTGAAAATTTTGTTTGGGTAATTTATATAATAATTATTATTCTTAGTTATTATGCAAATAGCGTTGAAAAGAAGTTTCTTTTATATGATGATGAAAAAAGTAAAAAGGAATACCAAGGATTAATGATTTTTATATTCTTAATATTACTTATAGTGTATTATTATTTTGCCCAAGATGGATACAATAAAATTATGGAATTAAATGAAAGTGATTCAAATAAAAAGAAAGTATTATCATATGCAGCATTTACAGGTTCATTTTTAATTTTAATTAGTGGAATTATATTTCTATATATTTTAGTTGATGATGAAATAGAAACTGAAATAGCATTTAATTAATAAAATGTAATAGTTAAAATTTTAAATCGTATAAATAACTGTACATCTTTTACTTATTATGTATACATTAATTGACAATGATAAAATTAATTGCTATATTTAGAATAGCGAAGGAGATAAAAGTATGAAAGAAAATAGAGATTATAGTGGTAAAACAGAAAGAGTTATAGAAGAAGAATACGATAAACAAATGAAAGCAATAGATAACAAATTAAATATTGATAGAAAAATTAAACAAACAAATAATGCTAGAAGAAAACAAGTTGCAATTCAAAAAAGTGTAATGATTGCAGCATTTGCTGTTTTAACAACATTGGGTGCTAAACAAGCCTATAATATTAATAAAGGAGAAGAAATGATTGCTAATGATTTTCATAGTAATGTAACATCAGATATTGGATGTGGTAATTATACAGATGGTTTTCATTTCAATATTGGGCAGCAAAATGTTTCATATGACACTGCAATTGATTATATAAGATCACAAGCAGATTCAAAAGGATATGATGATGTACAAACATATATAGCATTAAAAAGAATGTATAGTAGAGAAATTGCAAAAGATGTTGTAGGCAAAACAATTGATGGTGATGATATTATTAAAGAAGCCTACAAAACTTATAAAACAGATACATTAACAAAAGAAGAAGGTGCAAGTTATGGAAAATAAGGAATTAGAAGCAGTTACATTTAATAATATTGATTATGCAATATTAGATGAAATAGATAATTTTATTTATACAGTAAATGTAAATAATGCAAACGATATTAAGATTTTTAAAACTAAAATAGAAGAAGATAATGAAATATTAGAAGAATTATCAGAAGAAGAACAAAGTGTTGCATTGGTTAAATTTTATGAGAAACACAAAGATTTAGTAAGTATAAATGAATAATTTAAATACCTATAAAGTTAGATTTAATTTCTAACTTTTTTAATTTTTATATAACATTTAAAAAATATGAAAAATATTTCATATGAATATTGTCTCATATGAAAAAATATGATATTATGTATATGAAATTTATTTCATATAAGGAGGAGTTATGAATAATTTTATAGAATTTAAAAATGTAACAAAAGGTTACAAAATAGGTGATAAAACTTATAATGCACTTGATAATGTAAGTTTTTCATTACCAAAGGGGGAATTTGTTTGTATACTTGGTCCATCAGGAGCAGGTAAATCAACACTTTTAAACTTACTTGGTGGAATGGATACTGTAACAAGTGGTGATATAATAATTGATAAAGAAAATATATCTAAAAAAAGCGATAAAGAACTAACTAGTTATAGAGCAGAAAATGTAGGATTTATATTCCAATTTTATAATATACTTCCAACATTAACAGTTTTAGAAAATGTTGAAATAGTAAAGGATATTGTAAAAAAGCCTAAATCTGCTAAGAAGATACTAAAAGAAGTAGGACTTGAAAATCATTTAAATAAGTTCCCTAACCAATTATCAGGAGGAGAACAACAAAGAGTATCAATCGCAAGAGCAATTGCTAAAAACCCTAAATTACTTTTATGTGATGAACCTACTGGTGCACTTGATTCAAAAACAGGTGTTGAAGTATTAAAATTACTAAAAAAACAATGTGATGCAAATAACGGAGAAAATACAGTTATTATAGTTACACATAATGCTTTAATCGCAGAAGTTGCTGATAGAGTAATTAGACTTAAAAATGGTCAAATAGAAAGTAATACAGTAAATAAACATCCTAAAAACATTGATGAGGTAGAGTGGTAATATGCTTAAGAAAAAAATGTTTCGTGATATAAAACAAAATTTATCACAATTTATAACAATATTCTTAATGGTATTAATTGGTGTAATGGTTTATGTTGGTATTGAAGCATATATGGATGGTATGACTAGTGCCGCAGATAATTTTTACAAAAATAATAATATACAAGATTTGAATGTAATGGGTAATCTAAGTGATAAAGATTTAGATAAAATTAAATCATTAGATAATGTTAAAGATGCAGAAAAGAAACTTGTTGTTAATGCAATTGACAAGGATAATAAAGATAAAACATATTTACTTAGTTTTATTGATTCAAATAATATTTCAAAATTTCATATAATGGATGGAGAAAAATTTGATGTTAATAAAAAAGGTGCATGGGTTGATAACTTTTATGCAGAAAAAAATAATTTAAAAGTTGGAGACACAATAAAAATTAAATATGATACATTCTCTTTAGAAGAAAAAATATTAGGACTTATTAATGTACCTGATCATATTTATGATGTTAAAGATGAATCAGAACTTGTTCCAAATAGAGAAAATTTTGGATTTGTATATTTATCAGTTAATGAAATTCCTGAAAGTTATATAAAAGGTTTAGTAATGAAAGAAATGAAAATAACTGATGAAAAAATATTCGATAAATATGTAAAAGATTTTAATTACAAAGAATATATACCATATAACTATATTATGGTTGATGTAAATAAAAAGAAAAATGTAACAAGTGTAAAAGAAGATATAGAGGATAATGTATCTAATGCAAAAGCAATAGTAAAAATTGAAGATACATTATCTTATCAAAGATACCAAGGAGAAATAGATGAAGGAGCATCTTATGTAGGTATTTTCTCGGGATTATTCTTATTCATCGCAATGCTTTCAGTTATTACAACTATGACAAGAGTTGTTAAAAAACAAAAGCTTCAAATAGGTACAATGAAAGCACTTGGTATAAAAAATTCTAAAATAGTAATGCACTATGTTGGTTATGGTTTCTTTGTATCACTTGCTGCCGCAATAGTTGGTATAATTTTAGGTAAATACTTTATTGGAACATTCTTCCTAAATATGGAAATGGATTATTTTGAAGTTCCAAATGGTGTACCAGTTGTAAAACCACTTAGTTATTTAGTATCATTATTAATTGTAATGGTAGTTTCATTTATAACATATTTAACTTGCTGTAAGGAACTATTTAAAAAACCTGCTGAAGCACTTAGAAATGAAGTACCTAATGTAAAGGTAAGTTCACTTAATTTAAGTACAAAAGGTATATTTAAAAAATTAAATTTCCCTAGTAAATGGAACTATAGAGATATACTTAGAAATAAATTTAGAACTGTAACAGCAGTTGTAGGTATTGTTGGTTGCTGTATGCTTATTGTATGTGCATTTGGTATGTTAAATAGTATGAATCACTTTATTAAATTACAATTTGAAGATTTATATAACTTTAATTATAAATTATCATTAAAAGAAAATATAAAAGATGATGAATTAAAAGTATTAACTGATAAATATGGTAATAATACTAGTGAAACACTTACTATTGAAACAAAAATAGGTAAAGAAAGAGAAGCAAATACAATATTTGTAACTAATGCTGGAAACTTAGTAAGATTCCAAAATGAAAATGGTAAATTTATTAAAGTTAATAAAAATAATGGAGTATATGTTACAAGAAAATTAGCAGATCAAAAAAATTTAAAAGTAGGAGACACAATTAAATGGCATATATATGGCGTTAACAAGTATTATGAATCAAAAATAGTAGGATTAACAAAAGATCCACAAGTACAAAATCTAACAATGACTAAAGAATATTTAGAAAGTTTAGATATTGATTATAAACCTGATTCACTTTATACAAATACTGATTTAAAAGGCGTTAAAGATATTAAAAATGTAAGTTTAGTACAAGATATAAATGAACTTAAAAATAGCTTAGAATCAATGCTTTCAATGATGAAGAGTATGATTATGCTTATTATAGTATTTGCTATAGGACTAGGCGCAATAATTATTTATAACATGGGAATACTTTCATATAGTGAAAAACAATATCAATTTGCAACTTTAAAAGTATTAGGATTTAATGATAAGAAAATTAGAAAAATATTTGTACAGCAAAATAACTGGATTACAATATTATCAATAATAATTGGACTTCCAACTGGTTATTATATGACATCATGGATATTTAAAAGTGTTATAGCAGATAACTATGATTTTAGTGCATACATTAATTTAAGTACTTATTTAATCGCAATTGTAGGTACAATTTTGGTTTCGACTATAGTATCAAGAATGCTTTCTAAGAAAGTAAATAAAATAGATATGGTTTCTAGTTTAAAAGCAAATGAATAAAAAATGTGATATAATTATAAATAGGTGATAGTAATGGGTGAAATTAGAAATCCAATTAAAAAAAGTTCAATTGAAAAGAAAAATAAAATATTAGAAAAAGGATTTACTCTTATGTGCGAAAAAGGTTACCATAATGTAAATAGTGTTGATATAGCAAAGTATGCAGGTGTATCAACAGGTATTATATATCAATATTTTACTGACAAAAGAGATATATTTATTGAAGGAGTTAAAAACTATTCAAGTAATATAATGTTTCCTATGATTGATATTTTAGATAATACTAAAATAGATAAAAATAATCTAGAAAAAATATTAAATAGCATGATTGATAGTTTTATTAATACACATAAAATGAGTAAAAAGGCTCATGAAGAATTAATCGCAATGAGTCATATAGATGATGAAATAAATCAAATTTTTAAAGATAATGAACTTAAAATGAATGAAAAAATTGTAAATACACTTAAATATAATAATTTTAATGTTAAGAATTTAAATGAAAAGGTGCATATTATAATAGGTCTTATAGATAACTTTTGCCATGAAATTGTTTACCATGCACATAAGAGTTTAAATTATGATGAAATGAAAAAAGAAGTTATTAATATAGTGTTATATTTGTTAAAAGATTAGAATTAGTTTACTAATCTTTTTTATTTGTTGTATAATTATTATGGTGAATGATATGGATATAGATGCACAAATAATAGAATATATAAATTATATTGAAATAGAACGAGGTCTTAGTAAAAATACAGTTGATGGTTATTATAGAGATCTTGCTGCTTTTTTTGAATATGTAAAAAAGCCATATAAAAAAATAGAAAAAAAAGATATTACAAATTATATAATGTATATTAGTAAAGATAAAAATTCTAAAACAGTTAATAGACATATAGTATCTATTAGAAATTATTTTAAATATTTATCTAGAAATGGTTTAATTAGTGAGAATCCTTGTGATGATATTGTTGGTCTTAAAATGCCAAAAACAGTTCCACATGTTTTAAATGAAGATGAGATAAATAAACTTTTAGATATAAAATGTGAAAATGCATTAGATTATAGAAATAAGGCTATGCTTGAACTTATGTATTCATCTGGTCTTAGAGTATCAGAATTATTAAGTTTAGAAGTCAATGATATTGATTTTGAAATGAACGCTGTTAGATGTTTTGGTAAAGGTAGTAAAGAAAGAATTGTACCACTTGATGATATAGCAACTATTGCTTTAAAAAATTATATTAATGTATATAGAAATACACTTTTAAAAAATAAGTCTTCTAATTTATTATTTTTAAATGCACATGGGAATAGTTTATCAAGACAAGGCTTCTTTAAAATACTAAAGGAAATTGCACTAGAAAAAGGAATAAATAAAGAATTATCACCTCATACTATAAGACACTCATTTGCGACTCATTTAATTAATCATGGCGCAGATCTTAGAAGTGTACAAACACTTTTAGGACATGAAAATATCAAAACAACACAAATATATACTCATATATCTAATAATTATGTAAAAGAAAAATATAATGAAACACATCCTAGAAGTAAAAAATATAGAATAAGTTAATTGTAATTTACTAAAATCTAGTGTACAATATGAATAGTAATTAATTGGAGGTTTAAGGTTATGAAAGAAAATAATAACGAAGTTAATGAAATGAATAAAGATGAGAAAATAAAAAAAGAAGAATATCAAATGAAGTTACAAGATTTTAAAAGGTTTAGAGAAGGTGGCATAACTCCTGGAGATAAAATTCTTGCAGAGGCTGTGCAAGATAGTGAATTTATGGAAAAAGCGCATTCACAAATAATAAAAATTGTAGACGGAGAACCTGTAAATAAAAATCCTTTATCAGAAATTCCAGAACCTGATATGAGACTATATTCTATTGGTAATAATTACTTTGAATCTATTAATGAATTAAAAAAATATTGCAGAAAAAATCATAAAACTTCAAAAGGATTAACTGTTTTAGATTATTATAAAAATCTTGCAGGTAGTTCTGATGTAATAAGAAAGCAGAATAATAAAACATCTATAATGTATACAGCAGTTGATGAAGATGGATATGGCATATATAATAATACGAGAAGTGTGTATCGTGGAGAATTTATTTGGGAGTATAATTATGGAAGTATAAGAGATTTATATAAACCATTTAAAGAAAGAGGAATTGATTTCGTTAATGATGTTTATGGAAAAATAGATGAAAGAGTAGAAAAAAGACTAAAATATTTTAGAGAAAAACAATCTATTTAATACGGGTCAAAATGATTAACATAAGATTTATAACTATATATAAAACGCTTTTATGAAATATAAAGTAAAAAAATGTAAAGATAAGTGTTAAAAAAATTTACACTTATTTTTTTCTTTTGTATAATTAAATAGTAAGGGAGAAATTTTTATGAATGATAG
>OKRY01003053.1_pt1 | contig 12621 bp, 8 predicted proteins | sample 1601121 | NCBI WGS metagenome assembly OKRY01 (sample SAMEA3541546, study PRJEB24748) | human gut metagenome | biome: human gut; feature: human-associated habitat; material: faeces | place: China | collected 2012
CACATCAATGCTTACAGCCTCAATGGTGCAGTCCCGGCACTTGACGGTGACCGCGTTGTCTACCAGCATTTGCGCCGGGGCATAAAAGGTGACCCGCAGGTCCTCCAGGCAGTCCTTGCTTACGCAGCTGTCGTAAATGCGCTTGGTGTCAATGCACACCGCCTCGTTAATGCGTTTTTCGCCGGTATCAATGATCGAATCGGGCATAACAAAACTCCTTCATAGGTTATTGCACACCGGGCGCCCGGCGCCCCGCAGTGCTTCAGTAACATACTATGAAGGAGATGTTTTTTTGACCCTGTTATTTTTCAAAAACCGGGTAGGTGCGGCGGAACAGGCTGTTGATTCGGCGGAAATAGGTGCCGTCTATGTTGGCAATGGTGTCTTTTGTAGTGCGAAAGCGCCAGTTCTTCTCCGGCACGCCGGGGGTGTTTATTCGCGCGTCGCTGCCAAAGCCGCACATATCCTGCAAGGCGATGATCACCACATTGGAGGCGCTGCGCCACACTGTTTCTATAATTTTGCGGCAGGCGGGACTTTGGTAGCCGCCGTCGCCCCAGTTGTCGCCGGTAAAGCCCGCATAGTCCAGGGCAAAGCGGCGCTCTGCTTCACCGGCCTCCCACAGCCAGCCCAGCAAGGTGTTATTGTCGTGCGTGCCCACATAATTGATGCTGTTTTTTTCCGCATTGTGGGGCATGTGGCTGCTGTCACCGTTGGGGTCAAAGCCAAACTGCACCACTTTCATACCGGGGAAGCCGGTGTCAGCAAGCAGCTGCACCACATCCTCTCCAAACACCCCCAGGTCCTCGGCAATAATGGGGGCGTTCGGGTACACCTCAAACACCTTGTCAAACAGCTTCATCCCCGGTCCGGGCAGCCACTGGCCCACCTTGGCAGTCTCTGCCTGGGCGTCCACCGCCCAGTAGCTGGCAAAGGCGCGGAAGTGGTCAATGCGTACCGCGTCATAGGTGGTCAGCGCGTGACCCAGGCGAGAAAGCCACCAGCCGTAGCCGTCCTTTTCCATAGCCGCCCAGTCATACAGGGGATTGCCCCACAGCTGGCCGTTCTCGCTAAAGTAATCCGGCGGCACACCGGCCACTTTCTCCGGCTTTAAGGTTTTTTCGTCAATGAGAAACAGGGGTAGACCGGACCACACATCGGCGCTGTCCATGGCTACATAAATGGGCATATCTCCCAAGACAGCCACGCCTTTTTCGTTGGCGTAGGCCTTGATATTACCCCATTGCTGGTAGAAAATGTACTGCACAAATTTCCAAAACGCCGCCCGGCTCTCATAGGCATATATGTCCTGAACACAGGTGTGGTAATGGGCGTGGCGGTCGCTCCACTGCCACCAGGGCTTGCCACCCTCCGCCTCTTTTACCGCCATAAATACGCTGTAATCCGTCAGCCATGGGTTCTCCACCTCAAAGGCTTTGATCTTGGCCGCCAGGGTATCGTCTATGCGCAAAAAAGCCTGCTCCAGCAGCGCCAGTCGGCGTTCACCGGCAAAGGCAAAGTCCGCCGTGTACGGCGTGCCGTCATAGTGGTTTGCCGCCACTTCTTCCGCCGTCGCCAGGCCCATATCCTGCAATCCCTGCGGGTCGATAAACAGGTAGTTGCCGGCAAAAGCGGAGGGGGAGCAATAGGGGCTTCCGGCTCCGTCAATCGGATTAAAGGGCAGCACCTGCCAGTAGGTAAAGCCCATGTCCGCAATACGGTTGATAAAGTCTCGGGCGTGCCGGCCAAACACGCCGATCCCATAAGGGGAGGGCAGGGAGCTGATGTGCATAAGCACACCGGCGCCGCGCTGGTGCAGCATAAGATCACCTCGTCAAATTGCTTCTTTCAGTGCCGATCCACGGCACACAAGTATGGATTTTACCACTTTTTGCCGTCAAAAGCAATGGCAGGGTGCAAGGTGAACAAAAATTCACTTATTTTTAATAAATATTATATATTATATATATTGAACCGTGGCGCGGAATTTGTTATAATGCTATAATGTGCAGGAGCCTGAAATGGGCTTTTGTAAGCCAATGTCGGAGGAAGTACCCTTGATCAATACCAAGACCATCAGCAAAGAAGAACTGGACGCCCAAAGAGAAAACGCTGCCAAGGTGCAGGCGGTGCTGCAAAGCCGCTATACGGACAAGCCTCTGGCCTGTGTGATCACCTACGGCTGCCAACAGAATGTGGCGGACAGCGAACATATCAAGGGTATGCTGGCGGATATGGGCTACGCGTTTACCGACGATCGGCACAAAGCACAGTTTATTCTCTTTAACACCTGCGCTGTGCGGGAGCATGCAGAGGATCGAGTGTTTGGCAACGTGGGGGCGCTCAAGTCCTATAAGGCGGAGCACCCGGACACGGTGATCGCCCTGTGCGGCTGTATGATGCAGCAACAGCACATTGCCGACCGCATCAAGCAGTCCTTTCCTTTTGTGGACTTGGTGTTCGGCACCCATGTGGTGCACCGGCTGCCGGAACTGCTGCTGCGCACCCTAACCCGCAAAAAGCGGGTGTTTGAACTGCCGGATATGGACGGCGTGATTGCCGAGGGTGTGCCGGTAGTGCGGGACGATCAGCGGCGGGCGTGGCTGCCCATTATGTACGGCTGCAACAACTTTTGCACTTACTGCATTGTGCCGTATGTGCGGGGGCGGGAGCGCTCTCGACAGGCGTGCGATGTGCTGGCAGAGGCCAAGCAGCTGATCGCCGACGGGTATAAAGAGATCACGCTCCTGGGGCAGAATGTGAACAGCTACGGCAAAGATTTGACCCCACGAGTCACCTTTTCCCAACTGCTACGGCAGATCAATGACCTGCCCGGCGATTTTCGCATTCGCTTTATGACCAGCCACCCCAAGGACTGTACCAAAGAACTGCTGGACACCATGGCCGAATGTCCAAAGGTAGCCAAGCACCTGCACCTGCCCTTCCAGTGCGGCAATGACCGGGTGTTGAAAGCCATGAACCGGGGCTACACCGCCGAGCAGTATTTAGAGCTGGTGCACTACGCTAAGGCCAAGATGGGCAGCGCCCTTTCCATCACCAGCGATGTGATCGTGGGCTTCCCGGGCGAGACTTATGAGGAGTTTCAAGATACTTTATCGTTGGTCAAAGAGGTAGGGGCCACCTCACTCTTTACTTTCATCTACTCGCCCAGAGAGGGCACCCCGGCGGCCAAGATGGACGATCCGGTGTCCCATAAGGAAAAAGCCCGCTGGATGGCGGAGCTGCTGGCCCTGCAAGAACAGATCTCCGCAGAGCAAATGCAGCTGCACCGGGGCGAGACTTTTAAGTGCTTTGTCAGCGGCAAAGGCAAGTTAGGCGATAATTATGTTGCCGCCCGCACGGACGGGAACCTGATTATAGAATTTGAAGGGGACGACAGCCTGATCGGCTCCTTCCAAAATGTAAAAGTTATAGAACCGCTCACCTATGTGTTGCGGGGAGAACTGGAAAGGAATTAAATTTATGAGTTTGGAATCCGCACTCAGAGAACTGGGCAAAGAAATTCAAAAGGACGAGCGCTTTGCAGCCCTCCAGGCCGCAGCTAAGGCCAATGACGGCGACGAGAAGCTGCAGCAGCAGATGCAAGAGCTGCAGCTGATCTCCCTGAAGTATCAGCAGGAGGCCGAGAAGGCAAACGATGCAGACAAAGATCGCATTGAGAGCCTGCAGGCCGATTATCAGAAGCTCTATGGTGAGATTATGGAGAGCGAAAATATGCAGAAGTATTCTGCCGCTGCTTCCGCCATGGAGGAGATGGCACAGTACATCAGCGGTATGATGGGCCTGTTCTTTGACGGTCAGGACCCGGAGACCTGTGAGCTGCCCCAGCAGCAGGAGGGTGGCTGCACCCACGATTGCTGCACCTGCGGCGGCTGCCACTAAGGTGTAAACCGGCTGCGGGCGGCGTGGTCGCTCGCAGCATTTTTTGCAGAGAGGAGGACGAGTGGAATATGGCAAAGGCAAAGATCAGCCCTATGATGGATCAGTATTTTCAGATCAAGAAGGACTATGCGGATGTGATTTTGTTCTTCCGTCTGGGCGATTTTTATGAAATGTTTTTTGATGATGCCAAGATTGCCAGCAAGGAGCTGGATTTGGTGCTCACCGGTCGGGACTGCGGCCAGGAGGAGCGGGCACCTATGTGCGGCGTGCCCTTTCACAGCGCAGACAGCTATATCGCCAAGCTGGTGAGTCGGGGCTACAAGGTGGCCATCTGTGAGCAGATGGAGGATCCGGCACTGGCCAAGGGCATCGTTAAAAGAGAGGTTATAAGAATCATCACCCCCGGTACGGTAATCGAGGGCAATATGCTGGAGGACGGCGTCAACAACTACCTGTGCAGTGTGTTTGGCAGCGAGAACGGCGCCGGGCTTTGCTTTGCGGATGTGTCAACCGGCGAGTTTCATGTGACCCTGGCTACCGGCGAGGATGTGGAGAGCAAGGTGATCAATCAGCTGTCCACCTATTCTCCCAGAGAGGTGATTTTTGGCGGCACCGCTGCCGATTATGGCCATGTGGTGCAGTTCGTTACTGCTCGGCTGGAGGCGTCCGCCGAGTATCCGGAAGCGGCGCTGTTTGATTTTGACGCCTGCTCCCAGGAAATTATAGAGACCTTGAAGAAGGATGAGATCGCTGCACTGGACCTGGGTCACAGCCGCGAGACGGTGTGTGCCCTGGGCGCGGTGATCGCTTATTTGAAGAATACGCAGAAGAAAGATGAGATCGAGACCCCGTCGGAAGTGGAGTTCTACGACAGTGAGCGGTTTATGCACCTGGACATCAGCGCCCGGCGCAACTTGGAGCTGACCCGCTCCATGATGACCGGCGACAAGAAGCATTCGCTGCTGTGGGTGATTGATAAGACCAAGACTGCCATGGGCAAGCGGATGATTCGTGCTTGGGTGGAGCGGCCGCTGCTGAGCGTCAGCCAAATCCTCCGTCGCCAAAATGCGGTGGGCGAATTGTTTGACTGTCCTATGCTGCGAGACACGGTACGCCAGGCGCTGGTGGGTGTTAACGACATTGAGCGGCTGATGACCCGCATTGTGTACGGCACGGCCAATGCCAAGGAATTACGGGCGCTGGAGAGCACCATTTCCGCCCTGCCGGAGATTAAGACTGCTTTGGCAGACTGCAACACCGCCATGCTGCGGGAAATTGAAAGCGATATTGACCTGCTCACCGATGTGGCAGAGGAAATTCGCCGGGCAATTGTGGAGGAGCCGCCCTTTTCTATCCGCGAAGGCGGGTTTATCAAAGCAGGCTATAACGAAGAGATTGACAGCCTAAAGGCTATTATGACCGACGGCACCGGCGTGATTGCCTCCATTGAAGCGCAGCAGCGGGAAGAAACCGGTATCCCCAAGCTGAAAGTGGGCTACAACCGGGTATTCGGTTACTATATTGAGGTGTCCAACGCGTACCGGGACCAGGTGCCGGAGACTTACATCCGCAAGCAGACCTTAGCCAACTGCGAGCGCTACATAACCCAGGAGCTGAAAGAGCTGGAGGGCAAGATTTTAGGCGCCAAGGATCGGGAGGTGGCGCTGGAATACCAGCTGTTCTGTGCTCTGCGAGAGGAGATCGCCGGTCAGATCCAGCGGCTGCAAGTGACCGCCAAGGCGCTGGCCCGGCTGGATGTGCTGTGTTCCCTGGCCCATGTGGCGGCAGAGCATAACTACACCTGTCCCCAGGTAGAAGGGGATGGCGTGATCGAGATCAAGGACGGTCGCCACCCGGTGGTGGAGGCGCTGCTGGACAGCGGACCATTTGTTCCCAACGATACATATCTGGACTTGCAGGACGACCGGTGCCACATTATCACCGGTCCCAATATGGCAGGTAAGTCCACCTATATGCGCCAGATCGCGCTGATCACCTTGTTGGCGCAGATCGGCTCCTTTGTACCGGCGCGGCAGGCGCACATTGGCGTGGTAGACGCCATCTTTACTCGAGTGGGTGCGTCTGACGACCTGGCTACCGGCCAGTCCACCTTTATGGTGGAGATGAACGAGGTGGCCACCATTTTGAAAGACGCCACCCAAAACAGCCTGATTATCTTAGACGAGATCGGTCGGGGCACCTCCACCTTTGACGGTATGAGCATTGCCCGGGCGGTGCTGGAATATGTGTGCAAGCGCAAGACTCTGGGCGCCAAGACGCTGTTTGCCACCCATTACCATGAGCTGACCGCCATGGAGGGGCTGGTAGACGGTGTGCGCAACTACTCCGTAGCGGTGAAAAAGCGGGGAGACGATATTACTTTCCTGCGGCGGATCGTGCGGGGCGGCGCGGATCAGAGCTTTGGTATTGAAGTAGCCAAGCTGGCCGGTGTGCCGGACAAGGTGGTGCGCCGCGCCAAGGTGATCCTCAAGGAGCTGGAGCAGAACAGCGTGCCCATCGAGTTTAAGGCGGAGGAAGCCATAGAGGAGGAGCCGGAGGAGGAAATTCAGTACAATTTCACCGCCAACGGCACCAACGAGATTTTGGAAATTCTAAAGACCGTAGACATTAACACTTTGACTCCGATTGAGGCTATGCAGACCCTGGATAACCTGCGCAAAAAGGCCCAGGAGCTTAGCTAAAAACGGATTTCATTATAGAAAGGGCGGTGGTTCCATGCCGCAAATTCATATTTTACCCAAGTCCGTGTACCAGCTGATTGCAGCCGGCGAGGTGGTGGAACGCCCCGCCTCTGCAATTAAGGAAATGGTGGAGAATTCCATTGACGCCGGAGCCACCCGCATAACGGTGGAGATCCAGCACGGCGGCTCTACCTTTATGCGCATTACGGATGACGGCTGTGGTATCGCAAGGGCGGATGTGCCCAAGGTGTTTATCAGCCATGCCACCTCCAAGATCGCAACCGAGGAGGACTTGAACGCCATCGGCACCCTGGGCTTTCGGGGCGAGGCCATGGCTTCCATCGGTGCAGTGGCGCAGGTGGAACTGCTTACCCGCACAGCAGAGGAGCAGGTAGGCACCCGCTATGTGATCGCCGGCGGCCAGGAACAAAGCTGCGACGACGCCGGTTGCCCGGTGGGCACCACGGTGGTGGTGCGGGATCTGTTCTTTAACACGCCTGCGCGCATGAAATTCTTAAAGAAAGATGTGACCGAGGGCAACGCGGTGGCCGGTGTGCTGGATGCGGTGGCGCTGAGCCACCCGGAGATCGCCTTTCGCCTGATCCGGGACGGCAAGCAGACACTGGTAACTCCCGGCAACAAGGACTTAAAGAGCACGGTGTACTCCGTGTTTGGCCGAGAATTGACCCAGTCGCTGATCCCGGTGCATTACAGCTATAACGGTATGGAGCTGGAGGGTTATGTGTCCAGTCCCCATGCCTCCCGCAAAAGCCGGGCTATGCAGTATTTTTTCATTAACGGTCGCCTGGTGAAGTCTAAGACCGCCTTGGCGGCGCTGGAGCAGGCGTATAAAAACAGCATTATGGTGGGGCGTTTTCCCGCCTGCGTGCTGAATATGACTGTCAACACGGCGCTGGTGGATGTGAATGTGCACCCGGCCAAGATCGAGGTGCGCTTTGCCAACGAAAAGCCGGTGTTTGACCTGGTGTATTATGGGGTCAAGACCGCTATTGAGACCGGCGACAGTGTAAAGGAAGCGACCTTTGGCGGCACCCCCGCAGCGGACGAGGTGGGACGCGCGTACCCGCCGGCAGGCAGCCGCAGCGCCAAGATCGACTTCTTCCGCAAAAAGGAAGAGAGCGTGCAAACGGTGCTGCAAACAGCGCCCCGCACGGACTTTTGGCAGACGGCGCAGGCAGGTGTGCCGTACCGTACCGCGCCCCAGGGGCAGACCCCGGTGCAGCGGGCGGCAGAGCAAAGCACAGCGCCGACGGCGCAAGAGCCGGCATCTGTAAAAGTGACCGAAATAAACACCTTGGAACCCCAGGCTGCGCCGATGGTACAAAGTGAGCCGGAAGTGCCCGCCCAAGCGTCCCCGGCAGTGCCTACGCATGAGAGCGCAGAATCGGCAGCGGCTGCACCGCCTTCGCCGGAGACAGCACCTGCCCCCACGGTGCAGGTGGTGGACGAGGACCGGAAGACCCCGGCCTTCCGTGTAGTGGGCGAAGCCTTTAAGACCTATATACTTGTAGAGATAGAAAATAATTTATATTATATTGACAAGCACGCCGCCCACGAGCGGATGAATTTTGAAACCCTGCGCCGGAACGCGGAGGTCCACAGCCAGTTGTTGCTGGCGCCGGTGACCGTGCGCTTGAACAAAGCGGAGCTGTCCGCCGTGGAGGAACATCTGGATTTGCTGCAAAAAGGCGGCTTTGAGGTGGAGATCTTTGGCACGGACGCGGTGTTGGTGCGATCGGTGCCCGCTATGCTGGACGGGGCAAATATTGCCGACCTGATCTGCGAGATTGCAGAGAAGCTGCTGGAGCACAAAACGGACATTGAGCCGGAAAAGCTGGACTGGATTTTCCATTCCACCGCTTGCCGCGCAGCGGTCAAGGCCGGTGATGTGACCAGCCCGGCGGAGCAGCGCCTGTTTGTTGAGAAGCTGCTGTCCATGCCGGATATTCGCTACTGCCCCCATGGGCGGCCGGTGATGATCAAGGTTAGCCGGTACGAGATCGAAAGACAGTTCGGCAGGGCGTGAGTATGAAGACAAAGGTACTTGTGGTGGCCGGCCCCACCGCCTCCGGCAAAACCGGTCTGGGCATTGCCCTGGCTCGGCGGCTGGACGGCGAGATTGTGTGTGCCGACTCTATGCAGATCTATACCGGTATGCCCATTGCCACTGCGGCGCCTACGGCAGCGGAGCGGCAGGCAGCGATGCACCATTTGGCAGAGATTCTGCCCCCGGACACGCCTTTTAGCGTGGCTCAGTATTGCAACCTGGCAGCGGAGACGGTGGCGGATATTGCCGCCCGGGGTAAGGTGCCCGTTTTGGTTGGCGGCACCGGGCTGTTTATTGACAGCTTTATTGACCACATTCAGTTTGCCCATGTGCAGACGAACCCGGACCTGCGCCGGGAGCTGCTGGCAAAGGACGGCACAGAGTTGTACCGTACCTTGCAGCAGGTGGATCCCACGGCTGCGGCAGAGATACATCCTAATAACAAAAACCGGGTGGTGCGTGCACTGGAGCTGTACTATGCCGGTATTACTAAGACTGCACAGAATGCAGCCTCCCGCCGGGAGGACAGCCCTTATGAGGCACTGTATTTTGTGCTCTGTTACCGGGATCGGCAGGTGCTGTATGATCGGATCAATGCCCGGGTGGATGCCATGCTGGCCGCCGGATTGGTGGAGGAAGCACGGCAGGCCTACGCCGCTTGCGGTCCTACGGCACGGCAGGCCATTGGGCACAAGGAGCTGCTGCCGTATTTGGAGGGCAGCGAACCGCTGGAGACGGCGGTAGAACGGCTCAAGCAGGAGACCCGCCGCTACGCCAAGCGCCAGATCACTTGGTTTAAGCGCCGGCAGGGCACTGTGGTGCTGGAGCCGGATACCATGGATACAGAGCGCCTGATCGCCGCAGCGACGGCGCAGGCAGAGGATTTTCTTTATGGCAAAGACAAAGGAAAAAGAGCATAAAAGCCGTAAAAAGCTCAGTCGCACCGCCAAGGAGAACTGGGCCATCGGCATTGTGGCGCTGCTGATTTTGTCTGTGGTGGTGTATGAGTGCTATACTGCTACCCATGTGCGGCTGCAAACCTACACCGCCAAGGAGACCACCGTGTACCGTACCATTGAGACCACGGCACTGGCGGTGCGAGAGGAGCACACGGTTAGCGGCCCCGGCGGCGTGACGGTGCAATGCGTTGCCGACGGCCAGAAGATTGCCAAGGACGGCAAGGTGGCTCTGCGCTTTCAGTCTGAGGCGGACGCTAAGGCATACAGCCAGCGCACCGCCTTAAAGGAGAAGTTACAGCACTACCGGGATATGGAAAATAAGAGTACCGCCACTGCCACGGATATTACCGCTGTGGACAATGAGGCGGTGCAGAATGTAAATGATTACATACGGGCGCTGGCCCAATCGGATCTGACCGGGGCAAGTACCGCGGCGCAGGAGATGAACGACACCTTTACCCGCCGCCAGATGATGATCGGCACCAGCATTGACTTTGCAGCGCTGAAAAGGGATTTGCAAAGTCAAATGGACGAATTGGGCACGGCAGAGCCTATCGGCTCCGTGACTGCGGCGGTAAGCGGCGTTTTCTCCGGCTACACGGATGGGTGCGAGAGCGTTTTTGATTATGATCAGGTGACGGAGATGACCGCTGCCGATCTGGATAAAGCCTTAAAGACTGCCGAGAGTGCCAAGGGCGACACCGGCGCCTTAGGCAAGGTGATCACCAGCTATGCTTGGTACTTTGTGTGCAAGGCGGATGTGGCGGACCTGCAAAAGGTGCAAAACGGCACTCGACTGGATGTGGCTATTAAGGACAGCGACCGGGTACTTTCCTGCACCGTGGTCAGCGGCGCGGACACCAAGCCCGGCGCCACGCAAACGGTTCTGGTGCTCCAGTGTGAAAATATGGACTCGGATATTGCCGCCTATCGGGCGGAGGATATAGAAATTCGCACAGCTTCCTATACCGGGATCAAGGCCCCCGCTGCCGCCGTGCATGTAAGCGACGGTAAAAAGGGTGTGTATGTGCTGGTGGCCGGACAGGTGAAATTCCGTCCCGCCACGGTGTTGTATTCCGGCAAGGATTATGTAATACTGGCGTATGACGCCCAGAATAAAGACGGTATTCGCCTTTATGACGAGATCATCACAGAAGGGAAGGATCTTTATAATGGAAAAGTTTATACCTGATCCGGCACGGCTGCAAGCCGTTGAGGAGAACTGGAAGCGGGTCTTAGATCGGGTGCAGGAGGGCGCCGTCAAAAGCGGCCGCGATCCCCGAGAGGTTCGCCTGATGGCAGTGACCAAGACCGTGGAGCCGGTGTACATTAACCGGGCGCTGGATTTGGGCGCCGATTTGATCGGCGAGAATCGGGTGCAGGAATACCTGGGCAAGCGGGATGCGTTGCACTTGGATGGGGTGGAAAAACACCTGATCGGTCGACTCCAGACCAATAAGGTTAAGTATATTGTGGGGCAGGTGGATATGATCCAGTCGGTGGATTCTATGAAACTGGCCCAGGAGATTTCCAAGCAGTCCGTTAAGCACGGCGTGACCACCCAGGTACTGGTGGAGGTAAACATCGGCCGGGAGGAAAGCAAAAGCGGCATTATGATCGAGGCATTGCCGGAGCTGCTGGAAGAAGCGGCCCAGTTGCCCGGTTTGCAGATCAAAGGTTTGATGTGTATTCCCCCCATTTGTGAGACGGAGACACAGGTGCGCAAATATTTTGAGACAATGCATCAATCTTTCATTGACATTAAAGACAAAAAACACCATAATATAGACATGGATATTTTGTCTATGGGTATGAGCGGCGATTTTGAGGCCGCCATTGCCGAGGGTTCCACACTGGTGCGTGTCGGCTCTGCCATCTTCGGCGCCAGACAATACCGTTAAGGAGAGGCGAATATGGGTTTACTGGATAAGTTCAAAGAGATCATTACCGAGAATGATGATGATTTTGACGATTACTATGACGACGACAACCGGGACTACGGTCTGGCTGCCCCGGAGCGGGCAGAGCGACAGGAGCGCCCCCGGCACGAGCGGGCGCCTAAGCCGGAGCGCCAGGAACGCCCTCGCAGCAGAGGACGGGACGATAAGGTGGTCAATATCCACACCACCACCCAGTTGCAGGTGGTGCTGGTGAAGCCGGAGCGGTTTGAAGAGGCTGCCTCCATCGGCGACAATTTGAATGCCAAGCGTACGGTGTGCCCACATGTTTCTTATACAGTCGATAGAAATTTGAAATATTATTAAACCCACATTCCATGGCGATTTCCGTAACATTTTTCTTCCCTTCACGAAGAAGTTCACGGGCATGATTGATACGCATTCGTGTTACATAATCACTGAAACTGATATTCGTCACCTTACGAAAATAAGATGAAAAATAATTGGCACTCATATACACAGATGACGCAACCTCTTCCAGTGTGATCTTCTCGCAGTAATGAGCATCGATGTAATCAAACGCCTGCTCCAGACGCTTCATGGCGTTCTTTTTCTCCTTGAGCATCTCTCCGGATTTGGTTTCATCCTGATAAGTACGTATGAGCATGGTGAGGATCCGCAATACATTGGCCTTGATCATAAGAGGATAACCTTCTTTCTGATCATTCCACTCTTTATAAATTTCCCAGATGCCCGCACGGATATCTGCATTTATTTCATCTTCCCTGCCGACACGGTTCTTGAAATTACTTCCCCGCTCTACAAAGGGCTTCAGATACTCCGTGTCAAATACGCTGATCTTCTCTGCAATAAATTCCGGCGAAAAGATCATGACCAGAAGCTTCATATCATCCCCGATAAGATTCCACCCATGAGGTTCTACGTTGTTAAAGATGATCACATCATCCTTCTCCATCGTATACTCCTGTCCATTGACAAAATAATTCCCCTTCCCCTCAAGCACACAGGTGATCTCAAAGTAACTGTGCCAGTGCCAGGTTCCTGGTCTGCTGTTCTTTGGCGTCAGCACT
>OKRY01003066.1_pt1 | contig 12585 bp, 9 predicted proteins | sample 1601121 | NCBI WGS metagenome assembly OKRY01 (sample SAMEA3541546, study PRJEB24748) | human gut metagenome | biome: human gut; feature: human-associated habitat; material: faeces | place: China | collected 2012
GACCGGGGGAATCGGATATCAGGTATTTATTTCCGGACAGCGCGGACATCAGCTGACACACCAGTGCGTTGACGGTGGAAGGATCGGGGATGTCTTCAGGACTCATCACCAGGTCGCAAGCCGTACGGGCTGGCGTGGTGACAGGCAGCCCGCCGAGCTTGATGATTTGCTCCGGCAACGTCAATCTTTTGAATACGCGGATACGGCGGCTGACGGATGCCGAGCGGAAGTGCGATGTGGAAATCACGTCTATGGTACTCGGAAAGTCGGGGCCTCCCAGCCATACCCAAGCGGCGGTCATCGAACACACCACAGTGCCAAACGGGGCGACCTCCGCGACGATTTTCGCGCGACCATACAGTGTGCCCGAATGCTCGATCCAGTAGCCGGCGGAATCGTCGACCGTTTTCCTCGTCCGCCTGCAGCCATACACGGCTTTGACAGCCTTCAATCAGATTCTGTTCTGTTTTGTATTTGTCATCAAGCGGTTCCTGTTCATTTCCTAAATCGATGAGGAGCTGATAGCGGTCCATCCAGTCGTCGAAATCATTGAACTCGGCGATTACTTCATCTTGTACTTCGTTGATACTCATAATAATTTTATCTTTAGTATTTATTTTTCATTGTAGATAACTTCCATGACCGTCTGGCCTACCGCCTTCAGAGTGTTGCGGTCGATGCCGTCCATATCATCTTTCAGGGTATGCCAGTTTTCGTAGAATCCGGTTTCCTCGCTGTATTGAATGATATCGATGGTAGGGATGCGTGCGTTCCGGAACACAAAAAGGTGGTCGTCGGTTACGATATTCCCTTTTTCTTTTACGAAATAACGTCCGTAGCCCAGGTTATTGGCCGCATTCCATACTTTCCGGTTGATGCCTTTGGCAAACTCTTCGGAGTATCCTTCGTAGAAGAAAGTGGCGTCTTTGGCGCCTACCATATCAAGAAGGATGCCAAAACGCGCATTGTATCCTTGGACATGGGGATTCTGTGCCCAGTACTGCGAACCGAGCGCCCAATACTCTTCCTTATGGTTGCCTGTATAGGATTGGTGAGGGCCGTAGTCTTCGGCATCTACCAGTACGATGTCGATGCCCAGTTCGGGTAGCTGTTTGTGCAGTTGGCGGGCTATTTCGAGCAATACGCCTACCCCACTCGCACCGTCGTTGGCGCCGAGAATGGGTGTGTGACGGTTTTTCTCGTCAGAGTCGGCATCTGCCCATGGACGGCTGTCCCAATGCGAGAGCAGCACGATGCGTTTCTTCGTTTCGGGCTTGTAGCTGCCGATGATGTTGCGGGCTTTTAGGAGGGTACCGTCATAGGCGGTTAAATCCACTTGCTGGTTGTATACCGTGGCGCCGAATTGTTCCAGCTTCTTTGCAAGATATTCTCCACAGGCTTTGTGTGCAGCAGTATTGGGTACGCGGGGACCGAAGTCTACTTGCTCCTTGACATACCGGTAAGCGCTGTCTGCATCGAATTGGGGTACGCTGACCGTGCTTTTGGGTTGTTTTCCCTCACTGTCGGTATTGCCTTTGCTTTTATTGCTGCACGCTACCATCGCTATGAGCAACAGCAGTGACAGTGGGATAATTGTATAATTCCGTTTCATTCTTTGTGGGTGTTAAATGTTAGTTTCACTTCTTTTTTTCCAACTTCCAGCGTGACCTGCGCACCGTTAATCATCGGTACGTTCATCGTAACGTGTCCCACCGGAAATCCGAAGCATATAGGATAATCGTATTCTTTTACCAAGTCGGCCAATGCGCCGTACAGCTCTTTGCCTAAAGACATGTTCTCTTCGTATTCGGTAAACTGTCCGATAATCAGTCCGGACAGCTTTTCGAGTACGCCGCCCAGTTTCAGATTGTACATCATACGCTCCACGGCATGGGGACGCTCGCCTATGTCTTCGATGAAGAGTACCGTACCTTCTGCCGGAATGTCATAAGGCGTGCCGCGCAGCCCGTAAAGCACCGCCAGGTTTCCGCCCCGAAGGATGCCCGTTCCCTCGCCTTTGCGGTTGAGCTTGTGTGCCGGGCAGGTATAGCTGAACGAGGTTTCTTCCTGCAGTTTATTGCCGAACAGGATGTCTTTCAATGCCTGACAGCAAAAATCATCTTCCGGCTCCACGGTGAGATGCCGTGCCATGGGGGCGTGCAGCGAAGCGAAGCCGTTTTGCTGAAACACGTTGTGCAGGGCGGTGATGTCGCTGAAGCCGATAAGCCATTTGGGATGCTGGCGAAACCGGGTGAAGTCGAGCTGCCCCACCAGATGCACAGCACCGTATCCGCCGCGACTGCAAAGGATAACTTTGGCTTTCTCGTCGTCCATGGCTTCCTGCAGGTCTTTCAACCGTTGCTGTATGCTTCCGGCGTAAGTGCCGTGCGCACTGCCTGCATGCTTGGCGATGATCACCTCCAGTCCCCATGACTTCAGCTGTTTTTTGGCTCCTTTCAGGAAGGACTTGTCAATCTTGCTGGAGGGGGAGAGGATTATCGCCCGGTCGCCCTCGTGCACGTATGGCGGAAAAATAAGGCTGTTCATATTGTATATCTCTCTGTATTTGTGACAAAAGTACATAATTCACCACAGAGGGCACAGTGTTTCACGGAGTTTTTTTTATTTCTTTAAGGGGTATTCCGGCAAATCACGGCATGTTCAGTCTTGCGACATGGCATGTTTTTTTATCAAAAAGAACAAAAAGACAAAGCGGAATATGTTCTTTTGTTCTTCTGTCTGAAAAATGTGATGAAGAAATATGTTTTTTTGTTCCGAAAACTCCGTGAAACTCTGTGCTCTCCGTATCGAACCTGTCAAAATGATATAAAACATAGAAATAAAATGAAGTATACCGTTCTTTTTCTCGACATTTTTTTAGATATTTGCTAAAAATCTAACGTTATGGAACCTATTCGGAACTTTGATCAATTAACTTCTCATCTCAAGACCTTAAATAAAAGGAAACGCATTGCCGTAGTCTGTGCCAATGACCCCAATACTGAATATGCCATAGCCCGTGCTTTGGACGAAGGCATTGCCGAATTTCTGATGATCGGCGATTCGGCCATCTTGGAGAAATATCCTACTTTAAAGAAATATCCCGAATATGTGCAGACGTTGCATATTGAAGACAAGGATGAAGCGGCGCGCGAAGCGGTACGCATCGTGCGTGAGGGCGGTGCGGATATTCTGATGAAGGGTATTATCAATACGGATAATCTGCTTCATGCCATTCTCGACAAGGAAAAGGGACTGCTGCCCAAAGGAAAGATTCTGACACATCTGGCTGTCATGCAGATTCCCACTTATGATAAGCTGCTGTTCTTTTCGGATGCCGCAGTCATTCCCCGGCCCACCTTGCAGCAGCGCATAGAGATGATTTGGTATGCCATCCATACCTGCCGCCATTTCGGTATCGAACAGCCGCGTATCGCACTTATCCATTGTACGGAAAAGGTGAGCGCCAAGTTCCCTCATTCGTTGGATTATGTCAATATTGTGGAACTTGCCGAGGCAGGCGAGTTCGGAAACGTCATCATCGACGGCCCGTTGGATGTAAAGACTTCCTGCGAAAAGACGAGCGGCGATATCAAAGGCATTGTATCTCCCATCAACGGTGAGGCCGATGTCTTGATTTTCCCGAATATCGAATCGGGCAATGCTTTCTATAAGGCTGTCTCCCTTTTCTCTCATGCCGATATGGCGGGGTTGCTTCAAGGACCTATATGCCCTGTTGTGCTACCTTCGCGCAGCGATTCCGGCTTGTCCAAGTATTACAGCATTGCTATGGCATGCCTCACCAGTTGCGGCTCGGAAACTGCGAATGATATTTCGCAACTATCAAATTGTAAATCGTAAATAATAAATACATCGATGAAGTTACTCGTCATCAACCCCGGTTCCACTTCGACAAAAATTGCCGTATACGAGAACGAAGTACCCTGCTTGGTACGAAGCATCCGTCACACGGTAGACGAACTGTCTTCCTTTTCTCATATCATCGACCAGTTTGAATTCCGCAAGAATCTGGTACTGAAAGAATTGGAAGCCAATAATATACCTTTTGAGTTTGACGCCATAGTGGGGCGCGGCGGACTGCTAAAGCCCATACCGGGCGGCGTATATGAGGTGAATGACGCCATGCTGGATGATATTCTTCATGCCATGCGCACCCATGCCTGCAATTTGGGATGCCTCATAGCTTCCGAACTGGCCGCGCTGCTTCCGGGTTGCCGTGCATTCATTGCCGACCCCGGTGTTGTGGATGAGCTGGACGAGATAGCCCGCATCACCGGTTCTCCCCTTATGCCCCGCATCACTATCTGGCATGCGCTGAACCAGCGCGCTATTGCCCGTCGCTATGCCGCCGAGCATCATACGCGCTACGAAGAGCTGGATTTGATTGTCTGCCACTTGGGTGGCGGCATCTCCGTCGGCGTCCATCATCATGGCAAGGCTGTCGACGTAAATAATGCGCTCGACGGTGAAGGCCCATTCTCGCCGGAACGTGCCGGTACGCTTCCTGCCGGGCAGTTGATAGATCTTTGCTGTTCCGGTCGCTACACAAAAGACGAACTTAAAAAGCGTATCTCCGGTCGTGCCGGGCTGACAGCCCATTTGGGCACGACCGATGTGCCTGCCATTGTCCGCCGGATAGAGGAAGGGGACAAGCATGCCGGGTTGGTATTGGATGCCATGATTTACCAGATAGCCAAAAGCATCGGTGCGGCTTCCGTTGTGTTGTACGGTAAGATAGATGCCATTCTGCTGACGGGCGGCATGGCACATTCCGATTATATCATTTCCCGTCTGAAGGAGCGCATTTCGTTCCTTGCACCGGTTCATGTTTATCCGGGTGAGGATGAAATGGAAGCATTGGCGCTGAATGCGCTTGGAGCATTGAGGGGGGAGCTTCCGATACAGGAATATAAATAAGTATCATAGCGCTTATAATCAATAAGATATATGTACCAGGTTTGTACTGCTCTTTGGTATGTCTTGTACCAAGTAGTGGTACTTGCCGTACCAACCTAAGGTACATGGAGTACCAACCTTTGGTAGCTGCCGTACCACTTGTTGGTACACGCCGTACCAGCCGCTGGTACACCCCAAAACCTGCGGACTTATCCGAATAACTCCCGGTCTTTAGGCAGACAACTCCTTGCAGCTGTCCGAGCGCTGTTATAAGACAGTTTGTTTATGCCTTATGGAAAAAGGAGAACCGCTTCGGTCTCTTATATATGAAAAGAAGGAGCAAAGCCCCCCGACTTTGCTCCTTGCAACCTTTTCCCGTAATAACTAATACGGAGAAAACATCACTAATCAAAAAATATGCCTTTGTATTTTTTAGAAGTTATTCCGTCCGGTATCCCACCAAAGACGTGTGCCGCCGTTGTCTGCACCGCCCAGCTTGCTGACTAAAGCGTCATACAATGCCTTGTTGTCCGTCTTGTAATCTTGGTTGAAGAATACACGGCGAATCATATCGTCGGTACTGATGGTATTGCCGCTGTTGTTCACCGCAACCTTGATGAGTCGCGGATAACCGGTACGGCGTTGTTCCGCCCATGCTTCACAACCTTCCGGATAGAGGGCCAGCCATTTCTGAGTGATGATTCTCTCCAGTTTTTCTTCCTTGTCGGCTGTATTGTCCCATTTCGGAGTGATCGTTGAAGGTGCGTCCGCATTGAACTTAGCATCGAATACATCTACGTAGGCAGCCGGTCTATCGTCACTTTCCAGATAATCGCTGACGCCATTGGCATCCCATTGTGCAAAGGATACGGTAACACCTTGTTTATAACAGTTTTCCACATCATCGCCGGTGTTATATCGTAAGGCTGCTTCTGCGCGCAGGAACCATACTTCGGCCGCGCTCATGACAATGATTTTACTGGCGGTTGTAACGGTGGTCTGCGAGTGTGTGGAGTAGCGGTTATCGGCTACGCCAGTGCCTTGACGGACACCTTTGTATTCATCTTCAATGCTGCTGAGTTGTTTTACTCCGGCAACTTCTCTGTTAATGTTGCCGTCTTTGTCTCTGCCGTCTTGTGCCGGGTTGAAGTAGGATTTAAGGCGAGGATCGTTGTAGCCTTTCAGGAAAGACTCCAAGCTTGCGTTCATATACACTTCGCTCCAGCCGGCAACACCACCCAGCGGGTTACGGATGCCGTATTCGCCTACCGTTTCGTTGGCTGTTTCCAGTACGCCGCCGTTGGCAGCATCCAAAGCTGCTTTGGCTTGTTTTTCGGCAAGTTCGGGAGCTACGTTAGATACGCGCATGGCCAGACGCAAGCGGAGAGAGTTGGCGAATTTCAGCCATTGTGCGGGAGTGCGTTTGCCTTCCGGCATCATGAAGTCGGCGCTTTCAAAGGATACGCCGCCTTTATAATCTTTCAGTATGTTCACGGCTGTTTCCAGGTCTTCAAAGAAACGTTTGTAGACTTCTTCCTGTGACTGCGGCTTCTGGTCGGCTGTTCCGAATCCGTCGTAAAGGATAGGGCCGTAATAGTCGCTCACACGATGAAGGGTAGCTACTTTCAGAATCTTGGTAATGGCGTGGTAAAGAGGCCATTCCTTTTCTGTATTCAGCGCTTCCGCATCGGCGATGGAAGGCATGACGTATCCGTAGGTGTATACCCACATGGCGCTTGTCCAGCCGTTGTTCAGATTATAGGTGGAGTTGTTGGCATTGAACGAACCGTTCATGTCGTGGAAGTATCCGCAGAACATGTCCGCCACTAAGTTCTGTATAACCTGGTATTGCCAGTCCGTACCGTCCACTCCGGTCTGGTAGATGATACCCTTTTGAATGGTGGCGAAAGGTACGAGGTTGGTCTGGTTATCGTATTTCTGCAATTCTTCTGTATAAGCTCCGTCGGTACTGTTGAAGTCGGCAAAGTTGTCGGTACAGGATGAAAAACTCAGGAGACCGCCGAGGAGCAATGCGGTTGTATATTTTATCTTATTCATATCGTTCGGGTATTTAGAAAGTAAATTTAATGTTGAATCCTATGTTTCTTGTTGAAGGCATGCCGAAGGTGTCCAATCCCTGGTTGTCATTGCCTACCGACATTGTGGCATCCGGATCGAACGGTGCATCTTTGTAGATGAAGAACAGGTTGCGTGCCACCAGTGACAAGTCTATTCCTTTGATGAATCCGGTCTTTTCAAGCATTTGCTGCGGGAAGGAGTAACCCAAGGATACTTCGCGCAAGCGGATGTTTGTTCCGTCATAGCGGTAGAATTCCGTGGTCCCGTTGCCGCGGTCGCCTACCATTTGATAGAATTTCTGTACATCATTAATCTTTTGTCCTTCCAGCATATAGTAGCCTGCGTCGCGGGCATCACCGGTTGCCTTGCTCACACCGGCATAGTCCAGTCCGGCTTGTGTCAGCGAAATTACGTCGCCGCCTACGCGTGCGTCAATCAGGAAGTAAAGCGAGAAACCTTTGTATGTCACGGTATTGCTCCAGCCCAGGGTCCAGTCGGGATTGAAGTTGCCTATCTTGGCGGCTTTGTCGGTTGTAACCTGAGGCAGACCGGCTTTTGCGTTGGGGTTACCGTCTTTGTCTGTTGCCGGTTCCAGCAGGATTTTACCGTTTGCATCGCGTACAAATACGTTGCCGTAGATGTCGCCCAGCGAACCGCCTTCTACAACCATCATTTTATAGGGCATGCTTACATTGCCCGAAGCGTATTGGAAGTTGGGTGTGCCGCCCAAGGATACAATCTTGTTCTTGTTGGTAGCAAAGTTGAACTGGGTTTTCCAGCGGAAATTATCGTTCATCAGCGGCGTAGCGCCTAAGGTGATTTCAACACCCGTATTGCGTATCTTACCTGCGTTTATCCAACGGTAAGGACGTTGTTCGGCGGTGGTGTTTACGCGGATCAGTTGGTTTTTGGTATCCGTGCGGTAGAATGTGAAGTCGAAATCCAGACGGCTGTTGAAGAACTTCCACTCAGTACCTACTTCGATGGAGTTGCTGATTTCCGGTTTCAAATCTTCTGCAAAGTAGTAGTCGATGGGTTTCACTACGCCGCCTGCCGTGATGGTCTGCGCCGGGCTGGTAATGCCGATGGGAAGGTCGTTGCCGACTTGTGCCCAGGAAGCACGAACCTTGCCGAAGCTTATCCATTCGGGCAGGTTGAGAGTTTTGTTGAGAATCCATGAGAGACCTACCGACGGATAGAAAAAGCCGGAGTTTTCGCTTTTGGTGTTGGCAAGTGTGGAAGACCAGTCGTTGCGTGCGGTTACATCCAGATAGATACTCTCTTTCCAACCGAGCTGTGCGGTTGCGAACACAGACTGGATGGTACGTCTTTGGTTGGCTGTTTCATCTATGTATGAAGTGCCTGCACCGCTGAGATTCATATTGGGAACTGTGAACACATTAGCCTTGTACAAGCCGGATTTACCGGAGTCGAGACTTAAGGAGTTGACTTTGGTGGTATTGATACTACTGCCTATGGCTGCATTCAAACTCCAGTCGTTCCATGTTTTGTTGAACATGGCCATAAAATCACCGTAAACCATGAAGTCCTGACGGTTCATTTTGATATAACGGCCGTTCTGGTGAGCTACATCGGCCGTTGTCCCGGCATACATTTTCTGCTCGTAATTGTCATTGATATAGTCTACATTACCGCGTGCCTGAACGCTGAACCAGTCGTTTATCTTCAAGTTCGCGCTTAAGGAAGCTAAGGTACGGAAACGCTTGTCGTTGCTGGTAACTCTGTTCGTCAGCCAATAGGGGTTCTGGTTGAATCCGCTGATGTCCGTATACCAGTTCTGCAATGGCATGGATCTGTTTTCATCGTATTTTTCGAATCCGTTGTTATCGCGATAGATACTGAGGTCTTCACCGCGCGGGAAGGTGTACAAACCTACCAGTGGGTTCATGTAGTAGCCGCCGGAAGTAGGGCGGTTCTTGATTTTCTGGGTCATCAGGTTTACATTGGCATCCAATGTGAGGCGGTCGTTGAACAAAGAGGCTGTTTCACGGAAGGTGATATTATGCTTTTGCAGTTTGTTTACATCGACAATACCTTTGGCGGTGGTGTTGGCATAAGAAAAGTAGGTCTGCATTTTCTCTTTACCCGTCATGATGGATAGTGAATTGGTTGCAGTAACTCCGTTGCTGAAATAGTCGCCCACGTTATCGTAAGCTTTGATGGGGGTGGAGTTTGCATTTTCCGGAACCGTACCCCAGCTTGTAGCTCCGCTTGCACCGTATTTGTCTTGGAATTCGGGCAGGCAAATGGCATGGTCTATGGTCAGGTTGGAGTTGAATACGATACGTTGCATACCGGCTTTACCCTTCTTGGTGGTAATCAGGATTACGCCGTTGGCAGCTTGTGAGCCGTAGAGGGCTGCTGCGGAAGCACCTTTCAGTATGCTCATGCTTTCAATGTCGTCCGGATTCAAGTTGGAGATACCGTCGCCCGAGTCACGGTTGCCGGCATCGTTGTTACCGCCCATGGCGGAGAATGCCTGCTCGGCTACGTTGTTCAGCATAGGCACACCGTCGATAACATATAACGGTTGGTTGTTTCCATCGGCATTGGCAGAACGGATACCGCGGATGGATACTTTGGCTGAGCCGCCCAGACCGGAGGAGTTACGGGTGATGGATACGCCTGCCGTCTTACCGGCAAGGGCGTTAATCATATTAGGGTCTTTGGCGCGGGTCAGTTCATCGCCGCCCACCTGTTGGGTAGAGTAGGTGAGAGAGGCCTCTTTTTTCTTGATGCCCATAGCTGTTACGACAACGGTTTCCAATGCCAGCGCTTCTTCTTTCATTTGGATTTTTAGCGATGTACGGCCGTTGAGCGTAACGTTTATAGGTTCATAGCCTATGTAGGAAATGACTAAAGTGGCATTGGCAGGTGCGTTGAGGGTGAACTCTCCGTCCAGGTTGGTGATGATACCGTTGGTCGTACCCTTTTCCAATACATTTGCACCGATAATCGGTTCGCCCTTGGAATCGGTAACGACACCCTTTACAGTGACTCTTTCCTGTTGTGTTCCGGCTACGTTTTCGATGCTTTCACCTCTTTTGGTCAGGACTATATTTTTGCCTTCCATTACATATCTGATGTTTGTTCCGGCAAATATTTCATCCAGAAGTTCGGCTACGGCTTTGTTTTTCGCATCTACATTAACAGTGCGCCGTACATCGACACTCTTTTTGTTGTATACAAACAGATAGTCTGTCTGGGATTCAATTTGGGAAAGTATTTGCCCTACTCTCAGCTGAGAATCGGGGATACTTACTTTGGCGTTCTGAGAGTAGCTATTCCCGCAGTATGCTTGGAATGTTACAAACAGAAGAAGGAATAGTGTGGTCTTCATAGTACGCAATAATTGCTTGTTTTCAAAACTTTTTGGACAAAAAAGTCCATTCAAAGAAATTTTTCTCATATCTTTGTCACTGTGTTAAGTTAATAAATTGATTAAGGTCGATTTTTGACTGTTTCGGATCGGAAAGTATGGGGGTACTTTCCGATCTTTTTTTATCAAAAAAGGGAAGTAATTCTTAGGACTGTTGCTTTATGGTTTCATGCTGTTCGGTTTTAAGGGGTTAGTACTAAATTTAAAGGTTTTGTTTATTCATATATGATTATCGAGTCTTTGTTTTCATTGATGCGGAACTTGAACGGATGCTCTTTGGAGATGGCTCTCAAGATGTGCTCTATGCCATCCTGTTCCCTGAATTTGCCGGTCAGGCCTTCGTGGGTCAGTAGTCTGGGGCTGGTGACGGTTATCTTTACGTTGTAGTATTTTTCGAGTTTGTCCAGGATGCCGCTGAAGGGTACATCATCAAAACAGTATAATCCCTCTTTCCAGCGGAGATATTCGTACGAGGGGAGGATGGTTTTCTTGCAGCGTCCGTCATAATTGGCAAAAAACTCATCCTTTTGAAGGCGGGTAATCACTTGGTTGTTACAGCTTGGGTAGATGTCTACGATACCCTCCACCAATGTTGTTTCGAACTCTTTGCTGCCTTTGTATGCGCAGACGTTAAAGCTGGTTCCGACCACTCTTACTTTGTGCATTTCCGTATGTACATAGAACGGTAATTTTTTGTTTTTGGCAACTTCAAAATATGCTTCGCCGTCTAACTCGACGTTGCGGTCATTGCGACCGAAGTCGGAAGCATATGTAAGCGTGGATTGGGCATTGAGCCATACGCGTGTACCGTCGGCAAGCGTAATTTGGGCGCGTTGCCCGGCAGGAACAGTAATGGTTTGAGGCTGTGCATCCTTATTATATATATAATTTGTGGTCATGTAGTAACCGGATACGGCAATGATGACTGCCGCTGCAATACGCGCCGCCCAGCGGAGCGTTGGCATGAGTCGTATTGCTTTTTTCTTATTGTCTTGTTTTGTGGAAAACAGGGATACGTCGAACAGCATACGTTCTTTCAGGTAGGCTTCCCGGTGTTCTTCAGAAGCTTCAACCCAGTCCAGAATCTGTTTCTCTTCTTCAATGGATGCTGTTCCTTTAAAATATTTGTATAGTAATTCCTGGTTCATCATAAATAGAGTTGCTTGGTTAAAGAGAGGGACTTTACCGCCTTTCTGTATATATAACCGGCGAAGTGTGGACAACCCTATCAAAAAAGGAAACTTTTTTGGAAAAAAGTATTTTTATTGTTCAGAGAAGTATGGAAGCCAGGTAATCTTTCAACTCCAATCGCAGTATGCGGAGGGCTTTGGTGATATGCGCTTCTACGGTTTTCAGTGAAACATGCAGTTGCTCGGCAATTTGTTTGTTGGGGAGATTCTGGTAACGGCTCAGCATGAAAATAGTCCGGCTTTGTTGTGGCATTTGCTCTAAGGCCTTGTGAACGATGTGCTGTATTTCGTTGTCGAATATCTGCTCGGGTTCGCAGGCTTTTAAGGTGGATATACGCAAGTTGAGCTCCCGCTGGTTATGGCTGTTTATATTTTCTTCTGCTTGCAGGCGTATTTTTTTGTGCTCTAACAGATTGAGTGACTTGTTTTTGATTATGGTCAACAGCAAGGCATGCAGATTGCTTCCTTCTTCCCAACGGTTCCGGTTTTCCCATAGGGCAATCATGGATTCCATTAACACGTCTTCCGCTTCCGCTTTATCTCTGAGGTAGGAATAAGCAAAAGTCAGGAACTTTTCTTGGTTCTCCTGGAAAAAACGCGAGAAAAGGTCCATCGTATGTAATTTAATGGAGTCGGACATTCAAATTGGAGTTTTTTCGTACGATTTAAGGTTTCGTATCACAAAGCAACATAATCTTTTTGTAATATGCAAACAATACCTGTTGTTTTTTTAATTTCCATGGGTGGGGAGTGAAAAAAAGCCCGGCAGATCACTGTCGGGCTCATATATCCTATTTATTGATAGGGATTATTTGTCTTTCTTTTCCGGTCTTTCCTGTCTTTCCGGTTTCGGAAGCAATACTTTGCGAGACAGTTTGAACTTACCGGTCTTAGGATCAATGTCAAGCAACTTCACATCAATCTCGTCACCTTCCTTGATTCCGGCTTCTTCTACTGTTTCCAGACGCTTCCAGTCGATTTCAGAAATATGGAGCAAAC
>OKRY01003070.1_pt1 | contig 12576 bp, 11 predicted proteins | sample 1601121 | NCBI WGS metagenome assembly OKRY01 (sample SAMEA3541546, study PRJEB24748) | human gut metagenome | biome: human gut; feature: human-associated habitat; material: faeces | place: China | collected 2012
CGGAAAGTGGATATATTGCAGAAAGTATCGCCTATAGGGCTGCAAGTGCATTCGTTGTGCTTGGCGTGTATACGGGTTATCATCTGGGATTTCAGCACAAGACAAAAGCATATGTCGGCGGAGCGCTTCTGCTTTGGATTGCCGGCATCGATGTGATTGTAAGACACATCATGTGCTAAAAAGAGGGAGAGTATTTCAAATAGAACCAGAGACGGTTGGGGAGCTGTCTCTGGTTTTTTCTGATCGGGGTGCGTTTACTCGTCGTTGAAAGAATCGGTGTGATACAGTATAATATTCTAGGAAGAAAGTATTACGTTTCGTAATGAGGGGAAAAGATGGAGAAGATCAGACATGACAGCAGCTATGAATGGCTGAGTGGCGAAAGCTGGAAGGAGTGGAGCGCGAGCTTCTTTTCGATGGGCTGGAAGATCTGGGGCGTGGTGTTAATCACAGAATTGTTTTTGTTTCTGTTTTTTAAGCCCACCGCGGACTGCGGCAGACTGCGCTATGGATGGCTGTTCATTGTGCGACCGAGCGGACTGCAGCTGTTGCTTCTTTTTGTGTACCGCCTGCTGACCGGCAGACAGAAGCGTGTATACAGCAGACGGGCGATGGCGGGATGCGCCATATTCCTGCTGACATCCTACGCGGCTGTGATGGCGTGGGTGCATACGAGCGTGACGCTGATGCCGATGGTTCTGTTGCTGCCGATGCTGCTGACGCCGCTCTACAAAGACCGGGTCATGACGCTTGTGCAGGCGGCGCTGCTCGTTGCAGCCTATGTGCTGGACTGTGTCTATTTTATACCTGCCAGTTCTTATTTCCCGCTGACAACCCCGTTTATTGAGGGCAGCATCTTCGTGGGAACGGTGTGCGGTATGCTGGTGGCGCTGGAACTGGTCAATGATTCGGCGATCGTGAACGATGAGCGTTCCAAGCGGGATTCCCTGACCAAGCTCTACAACCATGAAAGCTTTTATGAGGAGTTAGAGTATTACCAGAGAAGGTACGAGGAGAACCGGGAGCGTTTTTCGCTTGCGGTGATCGATATTGATAATTTTAAGAATGTCAATGATACCTACGGACATGCGTTTGGAGATGTCGTTTTAAAAGAAGTGGCAGACATCTGCGCCAGACACAAAGGCGCGGCGGGATTCTGTGCCCGCTATGGCGGCGAGGAGTTTGCCATCATATTTAAGGGAGCGGGAGTCGGACAGGCGGAAGAGATGGCGGAGCAGATCCGGCAGGAGTTTGAACAGAAAATGTTTACAACGCCGCAGGGGGAGCGGTCGTTTTCCGTGAGCATCGGTGTGGCGGAGTACGACAGGGCTTATCCGGGTGCCAGCGCGTTTTTTGAAGTGGCGGACGCTGCTCTTTACTGCGCAAAAAGAGAGGGCAAGAATCAGGTGAGACGATGAAAGTATTGTTGACGGCGGTGAATGCAAAATACATTCACTCAAATCTGGCAGTGTACGATCTGCGTGCCTATGCGGAGGCTTATGGCACCGGCGTCTGTCGCGCATCCATTAATGAATGAAGAATCGGTATCCATTAAAACAACATTGGCGTAAGCTATAGGATTCTTCGACGCATCAAGTATCACGCCGTGAGTGTCAAGTAGGGGGCTACCGAAACTCATAGTGGTCATCAAAGAACTAAACAGTAATATTATCAAGTTTCTCATACACTTATTTTGTTTAATACCTAACCGACCCTTTACAATTGCAAAAGTATAGTTTTTTTTATAATTACCAAACAAAAGAGGAAAGAAATGTTTCACTAAATATCATATTTAAAATTATAAACGCAATTAAGTAGCATTCTGATATGATATTTTGCATTGCCAAGCTCATGGAAACTAAATACCCAAGTCTTGGCAACACAAAAAAGTAAATTATACATTCTAAACAGGCTTTCTGATATTCTTCATCTCTGTCTTATGCTCATCCATGAACATCCGCAGGATGGCGTTGACGACATGCTTGGTCGGCACGGGCTTGCCACATTTGAGGTTGAAAGCCTCAATCTGACGGTACAGCCCCTTGTCTATCCACACCTGCGACTCGGCGAATTTGCCAGCCTTGGAAGCTGACGCAGAACGCCATAAGTCGGACAAACTTTCTGATGGATTCGACACGTCAGAGGCCGCTGATGCTTTGGCTGCACTTCTTGGCTTTGAGGGCACCTTGACGTTGGCTGCCTTCGGGACGGCCTTCGCCTTAGGTATGGCTTTCGCCACGTCTTGAGACGGGAAGTCATTTGCTTCTTTGGCTTCATCCTCTATGCCGAATTTAGGCACTTCTGACTCTGCTTTGTTCTTTTCACCCCAAGTGATTTCTGGGATAGGCTCGGTGTGTGGAGTCATTCGTTTCTTGCTCTTCATCTTCTTAGGCTTTGGCTCTTTCACTGACGCTTACCATGATGGAGCCGGAGTTTCATTGGCCTGTCTGAGCAGTTCATGAATATCACCAAAATTAAGTTTCTTATCTGTTGAATTGAGATTGTCCATAATAGTAAATGTTTAGTTGCTTGTTAATACCTTATTATTTTCTACTACATTGACATGCCGCCCTTGAAGCGACACTTGCCTGTCTTCACCTCGGCAATCCTTGCGTCAATGTCGCTGCGCCGGACTCTGATGGCCTCGACACCGCCATGATAGAACGACAGTACGCCGTTGGCCGTTGCCTTTGCAAGGTTCTTCATCGTAGAGTCCACACCAACTGAATGAACTCCGATTGGTTTTGTGTACTAAACTCAATAGAGTAGCTATGCATACTTGCTTTCTGTAAACTTTTACAACTGCAATGGGTAGAATAAGTTAATCTTTGTGAATATTCGAAGATAATTGATAGAATTGTTTCTTGCTTTCAAGATAATATCCTAATTTTGCGGTACAGGCTATGGGATTAGCCTTCAACTGCCCAAAAAGCTGACAATCCCTACTTATCATATGTTCAATACATATAATAGTCAGCTATGGGGAATAATTATCATAAATTCTACTTTGATTCGGACTGCTTGGTCAGCCCGACCCTTTGGTGTGCTTTTTCTTCTATTAGGAGTACAGCTCTTAGTTGTTATTTTACTGGTTGATAACATGCTGCTGTAGTCAGGCATTTTCATTTCATCATCATAATTAATATTTTAATTCCAACACTTATGATTTATTCAACTGAAATCAAGGGTATGTGTTGTATCCGTAAAGGAGCCGACCATGGTCCTGCACCTATTCCCGAAGAGGGGAAATGGGTACAAGCCAAGGAGATCAAGGACATCTCTGGTTATACACATGGAGTGGGATGGTGCGCCCCGCAGCAGGGCTGCTGCAAACTGTCACTCAATATTAAGGATGGCATTATTCAGGAGTGTCTGATAGAGACCATCGGCTGTACGGGTATGACTCATTCCGCTGCTATGGCGAGTGAGATTCTTCCTGGCAAAACTATCCTTGAGGCCCTTAATACGGACCTTGTCTGCGATGCCATCAACACGGCTATGCGTGAGCTCTTCCTGCAAATCGTTTACGGCAGAAGTCAGAGTGCTTTCTCGGAAGGAGGGCTGGCTATAGGAGCAGGTTTGGAAGACTTAGGTAAAGGGCTTCGTTCACAGACCGGCACCCTCTATGGAACGCTGGCTAAGGGTCCGCGTTATCTGGAACTTACAGAGGGTTACATCACTAAGATGTTTCTTGATAAAGATGACCAGGTTTGTGGCTACGAGTATGTCCATCTTGGCAAGATGCTGGAAGCCGTCAAAAATGGGATGGATGCCAACGAAGCTCTGAAGAAGTTTACAGGCCGTTATGGTCGCACCAAGAAGGAGGATGGCATCATTAAAGCAATTGACCCACGTAAAGAATAAATGAGGAGGAAATGACCATGATGAGAAAAATAAGCTTTGAAAGTCAGGAACGTCGTATGCCTCAGATTCTTGCTGCGCTTGAAGCGTATGGCATTCACAGTATCGATGAGGCTAATGAGCTATGTGACAAGGTCGGAGTGGATCCCTATCAGATGTGTGAGGATACTCAACGCATCTGTTTTGAGAATGCCAAATGGGCCTATGTTGTTGGTGCTGCCATCGCTATCAAAAAGCATGTTCGTACGGCTGCTGAAGCAGCAGAAGCCATAGGTATCGGGCTCCAAAGTTTCTGTATACCAGGGAGTGTTGCCGATGAGCGAAAGGTTGGTTTAGGGCATGGAAACCTTGCAGCAAGGTTGTTGCGCGAGGACACAGAGTGCTTTGCTTTCCTTGCCGGCCATGAAAGTTTTGCGGCTGCCGAGGGAGCTATAAAAATTGCCGAGATGGCTAACAAGGTTCGCAAAAAGCCTCTGCGTGTGATTCTCAACGGCCTTGGCAAAGATGCGGCGCAGATTATCTCGCGCGTTAACGGTTTTACTTATGTACAGACTAAGTTCGACTATTACACTTCTGAACTTCATGTCGTCAGGGAGATAGCCTATGGCTCTGATCCCAATCGGTTGAAAGTGCGTTGCTATGGAGCCGACGACGTGCGTGAGGGTGTGGCTATCATGTGGAAGGAAGGCGTTGATGTATCTATAACAGGCAATTCTACCAATCCTACTCGTTTCCAGCATCCTGTGGCAGGAACGTACAAAAAGGAACGCTTGGCGGCTGGCAAACCGTACTTCTCAGTTGCCAGTGGCGGTGGCACGGGTCGCACACTGCATCCGGACAACATGGCTGCCGGACCTGCATCCTATGGAATGACGGACACTATGGGTCGGATGCATAGCGATGCACAGTTCGCGGGATCTTCCAGTGTTCCGGCTCATGTTGAAATGATGGGATTCTTAGGTATGGGCAATAATCCTATGGTGGGAGCTACCGTTTCCATTGCTGTCGCTGTAGCAATGGCATTGAATCGATAACAACTCCGGCCTCAACGCGTCTATTGGGGTCGCAAAGAGCTTAAAATCTCTTAATACTTCACGGTATTGTAGCTTCTACTTCGATAGGATGGAGCTGCATGCCGTGGAGCATATTGTCTTTAGGTGCGCGACGGCGTAGAAGAATACACTACCGTTGTCCTCAAAGTCATTGGCAAAGGCGCAGATGGTTCGGTAGATGGAATCGGGATTCCATCCACCCTTCAGTTCGATGCGGTTATTCTCTACTGTGTTTCCGCCGAGCACTTTTTACCACCATCCACTTCTATGGTGGTGAAATAGGAGCCAATGAAAGCAAGATACGTACAACTAATTGGTAGGGTTGTAAACACCGACTCCTTGTTTAGTTCCGATAAATATATTGCCATCTTTGTCGTGCATAACTCCGCCAATATTATGGAACGAGTACTTCACTTTTCGGGTTGTCGGATCGACAATAACAAAATTGTTGGGGCGGTCGGAACCATTATTGGTAGAGTAAACATTACCACTGTCGTGAAAAAACACCTCATTTGATGGTATCAGCTCACAGGTACCATCCGACTTAATCACATTCACATCACGCCCATAAACCTCAACGACGAGCTGATGCTTGTTGGTTGGTACGTCTATGAACATTCCGTCCTTCACGATGCCGACGGTATCGCAAATAACGAAATCGGGAAATTTCTGGCGAGGTGCCATGTCCGTTTTGGGCTTCCATGAAATTTCATGGATTATACTATCGCCCTCATCATTATAGAGGAATCCTTTTGCCGTCTGCCAGTAAGCGCGCCCGTCAACATAGATTCCGCCTTGAACTTTTTTACTTATCTCAGGCTTGTCCAATGACAACTGCTTGCCGGTGGACTTGTCATAAGAGGCTATGAATGGTTTTCCACATCTCCCCATAATTCCCTTTTGGAATGCTACGCCATAGTTTATGAGATACACTTTGCTCCCCTCTATGTGGATATTTGACTTCGAACCCATACAATCGGGGAGCGCTGTCTGCCAGAGCGTCTGGAGGTTCTTGTCAAAGCAATAGAGGTTCCTGGCATCAGCAACATAAAGACAATTGCAGGTGTCGATAATGTTGCTGTGGGTTCCCGTCAGGATAAAGTTCCCTATTAGAGAAGAGGAGGCTTCCTCAAATTGGAAATCCCTGCTTGTCGGCATTTGACGTCTGACTATTGAGAGGCGCGATTTAGTAGGTTCCTTGACTCCGGCAGAAAACGAATGACAAATAGTATCACCTGTCAGGATGTTCAATTTTACAAGCTTGTCACCCTTTAGATAATACGTCTTTCGATCATGCCGGTCGATGTACATGTCTGCCCACGGATAATGCTTGCTGCCTGCGATAGTCCTCTGCCACAGCTCTTTTCCTGTCGACATGTCGTAGGCGACATACTCTCCCCATTTCTTTTCACAAACAACGACGTTCTCATGTCTGTCCGTAATAGTCATCCCATACTTGCTTGACCACACCTTATCGCCCTTGAAATTGTAGAAGGTGGGGCGGCCTTCCCTTGAAAAGAACGCAACATCATCTGAACACGTAATATAGCCGTCATTGTTGATTTGGGCAAAGTCCTTGCTCCCAAGCTTTAAGTCGGCAATCTTCCTGAGGGTTGTCTTATCCAACACCCTTGCGCCGCCATCGTCAAAGATGAGCATATATGGCATCTCACGGGTTATTATAAACCTCTTGAGTTTTCCTTCTGCAGGAATGTAGCGACATTTCAAGTCGCTCCCATCAGCACACTTTCCAAGAGCCACCTCTTGATAATCATACGGCATTCCCGTCTGCGCCATAGCACAAAGCACTGCTATAAAAGCAAAAATAAAGGTAGAAAATCGTTTAATCATTTAACTGTCTTATTGATGATCGTTCCTTTGCAATGCAAAAGTAAGAAATGTGGTTGAGAAAAACAAACGATATCACCCAATAAAAGGCAAATTCGACAAAGTAATTGCTCCTAATATAGGCAATACGCCTTTTGCAGCTTTTTTGAAGAACTAACTCTATTAAACCACAGAGTTCTTCGTGTTGGCCAGGAGGAGTGGAAGACCAATATGAATACCTCTTTAGGTTGATGTTATAGCCTTGGTCAACAAGCTCGCGATGAAACTCTTCATTTATACCTTTAATCACCTTTCTTGTACCCATACTATCAGTCCTCATTAAATTCCACTCTTCATAATCGCAGAATTGATGCTCTTGTTAGCATCCACATCGGTGTATGCGTGTTTCTTGTTACCAAAGTTCAAAGATATGGATGCTTTCAGATAAAAGAACTTCCCACGGAGATTATCAAGGCGGTATTGACGTTTGCCGTAGTCTTGCGTGAGCAGTGAGCTACAGGAGCGATAGTCAGTAAATGGATTTTGGCAACCGGCCTGCAAGCCAATGCCCTTATATTTGTAAGAGACGGTCAAGCCGTAGAGCGCGGTGTTCGACCATTGCTCAAGCGTAGCATAAACGCCATGCCGGTAGGTTGTGTAATACATGCCGATATTCAGGGCGTTGATAGCATAGGAAATGGATGACTTGTTATACCATTCCGTATCCGTCAGCCCGTTTCTGCCGGTTATCTGATAGTGCTCAGCGCCAAATCGAGTCTTGACCAGCAGACCATTCTTTGAATAGCTCAGTCCTATTTCCGGATTGGTGTAGTAGTAATGGCCCTCCGACAGCAACGAATGGATGAAATAGCCGTTGTCATAGCTGACAAACTCAGCGTTGTTCTTCCAACTGATGAACATGTCATACATGGCATAGAACGACCAGGAACCGACATCGCAGTTGACATCCAATGTGTTGGAGACGATGGTCGTGGGCTTCAGATTAGGATTACCCCGTCTTTTCTGTATTGTGTCGATGTCCTGCTCGATGTTGTTGTACATCGTCATTGTCGGGTAACTGTTCGTCAAGCTGCCACGATATTGTACGTAGAAGCCCGGCGTGAGCGTGTATTTCACCGTAGCCGAGACGCGTGGACTATAACGGTATTTATTCGCGTCTCCTCGAATCTTGTATATCAGTTGGCTGATGCCACCATCCAAAGACGCGAACATCTTCTCCCATCGTTTGGAGATTCCCATTTCCAACAACGTCTCAGAATAGGTCAGACCGCCCTTTACCTTCGTTTGGTTGAGCAGGTAATTCGCCCGTGAGTTCTCTGTGAAGTTATACAGAGCCCCCGTCAGCGTCCAGTCCTTGTCCATCACCTTTGTGTAATTGCTTCCGAGAACTAATCTGTAGTAGTGCTCTTTCGTGTCATTGCTATTACTGAAAGACCCTTCCTTGAGCAGATAGTCAAATCTGTTGTTGGAGTAATCCAAAGATCCCCTGAAACTCAGTCGTTGCCTGTTCCTTAGCTGAAACCTGCTACTGAAGGACAGGTAGGGCGAATGGGAAGTTTCTTTACTGTTTTCCAATGAGGTCGTGATCCTTTCAAAGGCTCCTTGATAATGGGTCTGATAATCCGTACTTGTTTCCGGTCGGCGAAATAGACAGCCCAGCCGCACATTGAAGGTCGTGGAATCGCCATAATAGTGGAAATTGTAGAACAGATTGCTACTCCTCTTCTTTTGACTTGAAGTGTTGGATGTAAGCGCTTTCTCAAGCTCGTCGCCATTCGGATAAACGAAATGCTCTGTCTGGGCTGTATATGAGTCATCGTCATGGGAATGGGCCTCAGCATATGCCACGCTGTGCTCATATCTCTGCTTGTAGAATCTTACCACACCGTTCACATCCCCCTCATTCTTATTCAGTCCCTGCATCCCGCTGGCCATGATGTTCCCGCCCCGGTCTTTCCGCTTTGTCGTGAACTTGACGATGCAGTCGTATTGGGCATATTCTCCCGTAGGCATAGCGTCGTATTCCACTTTCATAATATCGTTGGGTGACAGCTGCTTGATGTCATTTGGATTCGTGACAATATGATTGTCAACGATAAAGGTCACCGCCTTTCCTTTTACAGTTGTCTCGTTGGTAATGGCGTCAATGTCCAATTGAGGAATTGCCATGTTCCTGAGCAAGTCATAGCCGTCCATAGACACTTTCTTCTGCAATGCTGTCGGGATAAAGACATCATTGTCTATTTTATGAATCTTCTGACGGGACTTCACCGTGACCTCTTGCAATGTCAGACGGGACGGAAGCAGACGTATAGCACCCATGTCTTGATGGCTGCAAACCATTTCTACGGTCTGATAGCCGACATAGCTTATCCGTGCCATCACCTTAGCAGCATTACAGGGAATGACGAAAAAGCCATTCTCATTGCTTACACCTTTGGCTATGATACTTGAGTCCTGCAACGAGCGTAAGGTGATGTTGGCAAACTCGAAAGGCCTGCCCTTTCCATCAACGACTCTGCCCTTATATCTCCATTTGCCGTCTTGCGTACATTCCACGGAGATGACGCTGTCATTCACTATCGTAGCCTGAATGGGATAGAAGCCGATGAGCTGACGGATGGTCTGCGGCACCGTCATGCCCTTCACGTTGGCCGTGACACGGAAGTCCTCCAGGTCGTTATATATGAAGTTGATGGTGTAATGACTATGCCGCTCTATCATGCGCAAAGCCTCCGGCATCGTCACATCCTGGAAGTGGTGGGTGATGGGCTGGGCAGAGGCCTGCGCCATGAAGACCACAGAGAGCATAGTTAGCAAAAGTAGTCTTCTCATGGCTTAGTCGTTTACGATGACAGCATCCCCTTTACGGACTATGTCTATCTGTTGGAAACTATTGAGCAAAGTGATGACGTCGTCAAGGCTGTCCGCCTGATTCCACTTGAAATGCAAACGGATATGTCGGATGACATCATTAGCGTAGCTGACCTTCACATGATAGAACACAGCCATCTGAGACAGTATCGCTTCAAGCTCCTCGTCGTCAAAGTTGATAACTTTCGGAGTCTCATCGGCTTTCTTTGGTATCATACGCGTCAGCGTGTCTTGCGCACTGTCTTTCTTTGCTATAGCAACCGCCGTTGTCTTTGCCTTTATTGCGATCTCCTTTTGAAAAGGATTGCTGACGATGCCAAGTCTTACACTTGCAGCGTATGCAAAGGCGCAAGCAAAGAGGATGCCGATGACCGAGGCGGCAACCTTCAACAGGGAATAGCGCCTTGCTGAATGTTGCCTGAACTCAAACCTGTTCCAGGCATCATCCACGTCTATCATTTCTTTCCTGGCGTCCTCATCGGCAAGAGCGCGCTTTAGGTCGGACACGTCCTTGGCATCATCAAGCATTTGGTCTATCTCCTCGTCGGAGTAACGCTCGGGATGCGCTTGAGCATCCAACAGCCGCGTTGTTTTCTCTTCTTCAGTCATGGCTCAGTGATTATTGAATTGATGCTTCAAAGTTTTAACGAGATGGGAAAGGTGCTTCCATACGGCCACACGGCTGATGCCGAGCTCAGCGGCAATATCGTCATAGCTCTGTCCTTCCAGAAAACGCATGTGGAAGATATCCTGCTCCTGCCTGGTGAGGCAACGATGGGCGATGACCTGCAAACGGCTTAACCGCTCTTCGTCTTTCTTCAGGTCCTCATCAATCAGCCTTTCCTTCGCATAGAACTGCATCAGCCGCTCACGATTCGACTTCTGATGGATTCTCTTCAAGCATTCGTTCCTGACGCTTTTCAGCAAATACGGCTCTGCCCTATCAGGCAACAGCTCCATATCTTGCCTAAGCAGCATCTCGAAAATACCGCAGACAACATCATCACTCTCCTGCCGGTCGTAGAGAATGGTAAGTGCTCGTTGGTACATTTCGGGATAATACTCCCTGAAAAGTCGTTCCAGTTCCGCTTCCTTCATCTCGTCTTTTTACTCACAATATCACTGAGCATCTCAAAATGCTAACCACTGAACCATTTTTTTTGCAAGAGGTCAACACTTTATCGTTTATAATCCATATATAACTGACGTAAGTAATCCCACCAACAGACATATAACGCAGACAGCGAGCAAAGGTATCAGGCGCTTCTTAGGTGCGAGGTAGGTTTGCATGGGCTATAATATATTAATAAATAGAAGAATGTGAGTGTGATATTGTGTTACTTCTTGATTCGTTGTAGGACAGCCTTGCCGAGGTCGGTAAGGTGGAGAGTCTGGTTAGGGCTGCGCTTGGAAAGTTTTGGATCCCAAGCTATCAAACCTAGTTCAACAAGAAAATTAACATATTTCTTTCTGCTTGTATCATTATACGATATAGAAGCCTTTAAAAAAAGTTGCCTTGTTGAGAAATCATTAAAAAGCAATGCATCTAACAGTCTGATAATTGACGCAGCAGTTGACGCAGCTTTTGACGCAGTTATTGACGCAGCTTTTGACGCAGTTAACTCAGTGTGGTACTGCTTGTTAATTGCTTTTATTGCCTTAGCTGCGTCATCTTCACTGACCCAGCTCTGACCCAGCTTGGTAACCCAGTCTTTGCCTAATACATTGCCATTCTTATCCACAACAAGCTCGTCCGTAACAAAATCTCTGTGACATGGGATGGATATAATGAAATAAGTTCTATCGGGGTCTGTCTCAATATAAGCATCTGGAGAGCCATTTTTCTTTAGCTCACGGTGGATAGTAGGCAGACCGGTTCCTCTTCCTTCTGTCAATCCAAGTTCATGGAGGAAGTCACCCAAGCGTCGGTTACGGTAACGACGGGCATGCAAACGCTTTCCGGAACGCAACGCATCAAGACTAAGGCTGCGGTCGGCACCACCATAACTAATAATCTCTATCTGGTCGGGCATAATAGAAATCTCGACCGGCTCACGCTCTTGGTAGGAACGATGGTACATGGAGTTGGTAACAGCCTCCTCCAATGCCTGATACGGGTAGTTGTAAGTCCGTATAGCCTCTGCCTGTGTCGGCACCTTCTGAACACGCTGCTGTAGAACCATTGTGCGCAGGAAGTCCAGAGCCTTTTGTATAATGATGTTGACTGGTCCCTTTATAGGATCAATCTCTATGAAGTTGTCGGGGTCATCATCCTTACCCCTCGGATATATAACAATGTCTATCTGTGTGCCGGGGAAGAACTTCTCAGGATGGTATGAGAACATCATCAACGCGACGTTCTTCACCCGCTCGTTTTCTATCGGCCCGTCGAGCAACCCCATTTGTTCGAGCACGTCGTGAGGCTTGGCATCCTCTATGTCGTCAAGCAACTTGCTTTGTACTTGATTGAGGAACTCGCGGATAAGGAGCATGGAGACATCGCTGATCCTTGCCGTTAGATTTCCACGGTCGTCAAAGGGAACGCGGTTGGCTAGCTCTATCAACTCCATTTCATTCTCCCCTTTCGCCTCGATAGTACTGGAGTTATAACGAATGAAGTATTTGGGAGTCTTATGCTTTGCAGTAACATGCTCAGGAATCTTGTAAGGCCTACGGTCACCTGCCAAAGCCCAGATGACAATGACCTTCTTTCCATCAATGTCCTCAACGGACACCCGTGGCATATAGAATGGCTCGAAAAGGTTGTTGAACCCAACCATTTCTTTCTCTATCCTGTCAATGGTCTCAATAGGAACACCTCTGACAGGGCGGACAGGCCTGCCGTTGTTTTCGTCTACGCCCACTATGATATATCCGCTGCCATTATCCTCAAAGTCATTGGCAAAGGCGCAGATGGTTCGGTAGATGGAATCGGGATTCC
>OKRY01003073.1_pt1 | contig 12569 bp, 7 predicted proteins | sample 1601121 | NCBI WGS metagenome assembly OKRY01 (sample SAMEA3541546, study PRJEB24748) | human gut metagenome | biome: human gut; feature: human-associated habitat; material: faeces | place: China | collected 2012
TTGGCATCTTGCCAACCTCTACGCCGAGGTTGTGATCAGCAGCGAAGGTGTTGAAGGCTTCGTTTGTTGTCGGAGAGTTCAATGTGGCGTTGAGATCAAAGCGCACGCCATAGGTCACATTCAGCAGCGGGGAGATATCCCACTTGTCCTGTGCATACAGACCGAAGAGTCCGAACTTCATGGTAGGAGCCCATTTGGTGTCACCGCCTGTCAGCTCTGGATCGGTATACTTGTATGTGAACTGCCAAGGAGTGTCAGCTAAGAAAGCATCGAGGTCTTTATAGTACCACGCACCATTAGCACCCTGGATGAAGAGGTTCTTCATCTTGTAGAACTCATTGTGAGTACCGAAGGTGATGGTGTGGTTGCCTTTGTACCAAGAGAGATTGTCTTCAGCAGTCCAAATATCCTGATTGAGGTAGTTAGCAGCACTACTGAACTCAGTACCAATGTTGACAGTATTCATAGAGGTACCGTCACCACCTGCAATACTACCAATCTGCACACAAGGTCCTTGATAAGGAATATCACGGCTATCGCGAATGAAGCTTGCAGAGACACGAGCCTCGTTGTAGAGTACAGGGCTGATATGAGAGTTCAACTCTGCTACGAACGAGTTGGTCTTGTTATTCATGCGATAGCTGGAGTTGCTGAAAGTATAAGTTTTGCTGTTCAGTCCGTCCTTGTCATCGTAAGAGTCGTTATGCTGATAGCGGAAAGCCAAATGGTTGTTCACGTCGATGTTCCAGTCCAAACGGGCCAAGAGACCAAAGGACTTCGTGCCGAGCTCTCCTTTACCATAAGATTCCTGAATACCGGTCAAGTCGTAGTATTTGTCAGCGATTTGTTTCAGTGTAGCCTCAGTGACATATTTGTTGATATATCCTGGGTAGATAGTAGCAGGAGCCTCTGTCTTCTTATACTCTGCGCTGGCGAAGAAGAAGAGCTTGTCCTTGATGATGGGGCCACCGAGGGTAGCACCGTAAGTCTTAGTAGAACGCTGGGAGAGTTTGTCCTCAGCATAGTCTTGCAGGCGGTTGTATTTGCTGTACATGTCCTGGTTGGTGTAGTACATGTAAGCACTGCCGTGGAACTGGTTGGTACCACTCTTAGTGATAGCGTTGATGGCACCGCCTGTGAAGCCACTCTGGCGGACATCGAAAGGAGCAACGCTCACCTGCAACTCCTGGATTGCGTCCATGGAGATAGGATTGGCATTGGTCTGACCGCCATTGGTACCGCTGCCGGCGAGTCCGAAGACATCGTTGCTCACCGTACCGTCGATCTGGAAAGAGTTGTAGCGATTGTTGATACCAGAGATAGACACACCGCCTAAACGCGAATTGGAGACCAGTGGAGACAGCTTAGCCACATCGTAAAGGTTGCGACTGATAGTCGGCGTGTTTTCAATGCGCTGCTGGTTGAAGTTAGCAGCGGCACCGCCACTGTTACGTCCACCCTTACCAAGGACTGTAACCTCACCAATCTGCTGTGCATCCTCCTTCATGTCGATGTTCAGCGTACGAGGCTGACCCAACGACAGCTGGATGTTGTCGATGACCTCATCCTTGTAGCCGATGTAGTTGACGGTGACCTTGTAGGGACCACCGACACGCATACCTTGGATGGTAAAGCGTCCACTTTCATTGGTAACAGCGTTATAACGCGTACCAGAAGGTTCATGAATGGCGGTAATCGTAGCGCCGATGACGTTCTCACCACCTGCCACAACCTTACCGTTGATACCGGAAGTTGTGACCTGAGCCATCATTGTCGTTGTAAGGCACAACAGCAACGAAATCAGAAAAAGCAGTCGTTTCTGCATAAGATTTGTTAATTAAGGAATTAAATACCTGGGGATTTCTCCCCCTGTTCTTCAAATACGGTGCAAATTTAATTAAATTTTGTCAAACCATTGTATAAAAAGCGGAAATAATTGTTTCAAGAGCATGAAGAATTAGATAATAAGTAGTGGGTTGTGTAGAATCAATGAAAAAAAAGCCAGGCACCCATGGATGGATGACTGGCTTAATATGTTATGAAAGTCTATTATCAGACCTTGATCTCAACCTCTACACCTGAGGGAAGCTCGAGCTTCATCAGGGCGTCGACAGTCTTGCTGGTAGCGCTGTAGATGTCGATGAGACGCTTGTAGTCAGAGAGCTGGAACTGCTCGCGGCTCTTCTTGTTGACGAAAGTAGAACGGTTGACAGTGAAGATGCGCTTGTGCGTCGGCAATGGAATAGGACCGCTGACGATAGCGTCGGTAGCCTTGACGGCCTTCACGATCTGCTCAGCTGACTTGTCGACCAGCTGGTGGTCGTAGCTCTTCAGCTTGATACGAATCTTTTGACTCATGATAATGTGTAATGTATAGTGTATAATTAATAATGTATAAATGGTCGCGCTCCTTAAGAGTCATACGCTAAAGAGCGCGAACCATTATTACTTCTTCAGATCCTCGAGCACCTGAGCCTGGAGCGAAGCAGACAGAGGAGCGTGGTGATCGTACTCCATAGAGCTGGTAGCGCGACCGGAAGTGATGGTACGCAGGGCTGTGACATAACCGAACATCTCAGCCAGAGGCACCATAGCCTTCACGATGCGGGCACCGCTGCGAGCCTCGTCCATACCCTGCACAAGGCCGCGACGCTTGTTGAGGTCACCGATGACATCACCCATGTTCTCCTCAGGAGTGACAACCTCGACCTTCATGATAGGCTCCATGAGCACGGGGCCGGCCTTCTGGCAGCAAGCCTTGAAGGCAGCGTGGGCAGCGAGCTCGAAGGAGATCTGGTCAGAGTCCACAGGGTGGAAGCTACCATCGGTGAGGACAACCTTCAAACCTGTCATCGGGAAGCCACCGAGCACACCATTCTTCATGCTGTCCTGGAAGCCCTTCTGCACAGAAGGAATGAACTCCTTAGGAATGTGACCACCGCTGACCTCGTTGACGAACTGCAGATCGCCGTCCTTGTAGTCCTCATCCTTAGGACCTACGGTGACGATGATATCAGCGAACTTACCGCGACCACCGGTCTGCTTCTTGTAGACCTCACGATGGTTCTCGACAGTCTTGGTGATAGCCTCCTTGTAGTTCACCTGAGGCTTACCCTGGTTACACTCAACCTTGAACTCACGCCTCAGACGGTCAATGATGATGTCGAGGTGGAGCTCACCCATACCGGAGATGATGGTCTGGCCACTCTGCTCATCCGTGTGAACGGTGAATGTCGGATCCTCCTCAGCGAGCTTGGCAAGACCGTTGTCGAGCTTGGCAACGTCAGCCTGGCTCTTAGGCTCCACAGCGACGGAGATCACTGTGTCAGGGAAGGTCATCGACTCGAGGACGATAGGCTTAACGTCGTCGCAGAGGGTATCACCGGTGCGGATATCCTTGAAACCAACACCTGCGCCGATATCACCAGCGTCGATGCTCTCCATAGGAATCTCCTGGTGAGAGTTCATCTGGAACAGACGGCTGATACGCTCCTTCTTGCCCGAGCGGGGGTTGTAGACGTAAGAGCCGGCCTTGACAGAGCCAGAATATACGCGGAAGTATACGAGACGTCCCATGAAGGGGTCAGTGGCAATCTTGAATGCGAGAGCTGCTGTAGGCTCTTCCTCCAGAGGCTTGCGGTCCTCTTCCTCGCCCGTCTCGGGGTTGGTACCGATGATGGCGGGAGTGTCCTCAGGAGAGGGCAGGAAAGCGCAGGTGTAGTCGAGAAGGGGCTGCACACCCTTGTTCTTATAAGAAGAGCCAAGGAGCATCGGGCAGCACTTCATCTCTACAGTACCCTTGCGGACAGCCTTGATGATCTCCTCCTCAGTGATGGTAGAGGGATCCTCCATGTACTTCTCCATGAGATCGTCGTCGAAATCGGCGGCACCCTCAAGGAGCTTGTCGCGCCACTCGTTGGCCTCGTCGACGAGGTCAGCGGGGATCTCGTCAACCTCATACTCAGCACCCATGGTCTCATCGTGCCACAGGATAGCCTTCATCTTGATGAGGTCGACAACACCCTTGAAGTTCTCCTCAGCACCGATAGGAATCTGAATGACGATAGGGTTGGCACCCAGGATGTCCTTCATCTGCTGAACAGTCTCGAAGAAGTCAGCACCGGAGCGGTCCATCTTGTTGACGTAACCGATACGCGGCACATTGTACTTGTCGGCCTGGCGCCATACAGTCTCAGACTGAGGCTGGACACCGTCGGCAGCAGAATATGTAGCGATAGCACCATCGAGGACGCGGAGCGAACGCTCCACCTCAGCGGTGAAGTCGACGTGTCCCGGGGTATCGATAAGATTAATCTTGTAAGTATTATTGTTCCAGTTCCAGTAGCATGTCGTAGCAGCGGAGGTAATAGTGATACCACGCTCCTGCTCCTGCACCATCCAGTCCATCGTAGCAGCGCCATCGTGCACCTCACCGATCTTGTGTGTCTTACCGGTGTAGAAGAGGATACGCTCTGATGTCGTTGTCTTACCGGCATCGATGTGCGCCATGATGCCGATGTTACGTGTTAAATGTAAATCGCGTTTAGCCATTTTTTTGTATTATACTGATAAACTTAGAAACGGAAGTGGGCGAACGCACGGTTAGCCTCGGCCATACGGTGCATATCTTCCTTACGCTTGAAGGCACCACCCTGATTGTTGAAGGCGTCGATAATCTCGGCAGCGAGCTTGTCGGCCATAGTGTGGCCACCGCGCTTGCGTGCGAAAGCGATCATGTTCTTCATGGCAACGCTCTGCTTACGGTCGGGACGAATTTCTGTAGGCACCTGGAAAGTGGCACCACCGATACGGCGGCTCTTCACCTCCACCTGCGGAGTGATGTTGACAAGGGCCTGCTTCCAGATCTCCAGGGGAGACTTCTCTTCCTTGGACATCTTGTCCTTGACGATGTCGAGTGCGTTGTAGAAAATGGTGTAAGAAGTGTTCTTCTTACCGTCGTACATCAGGTGATTAACGAACTTGGAGACCATCTGGTCGTTGAAGACGGGATCGGGAAGGATCACGTGCTTCTTTGGTTTTGCTTTTCTCATTGTTATATTAAGATATATTCTGCATGGGGCTGTCAACTGTTCTTCAACGTCCTCGCCCGGACATTTACTCAACCTGCTTTAACTTCTCCAGCAAAACGATAAAAAAATCTGTGCTTCTTCAGCTACAGGCTTGAGCCCTTGGCCGTAAGGGTAAGAACCCTTGGCCCTCGGCTCATAGCGTAGAATAATTTACTTCTTGCCCTTAGGACGCTTAGCTCCGTACTTAGAGCGGCGCTGTGTGCGGTTGGCAACACCGGCGGTATCGAGTGTACCACGGACGATGTGATAACGCACACCGGGAAGGTCCTTCACACGACCACCGCGAACGAGAACGATGGAGTGCTCCTGAAGGTTGTGGCCCTCTCCAGGGATATAGGAGTTGACTTCCTTCTGGTTGGTCAGGCGGACACGAGCCACCTTACGCATTGCAGAGTTAGGCTTCTTAGGGGTGGTGGTGTATACACGCACGCACACGCCACGACGCTGAGGACATCCGTCCAGTGCCGGTGACTTGCTCTTATCGGCGAGCACCTGTCTGCCTTTACGTACTAATTGTGAAATAGTAGGCATAATTAATTTGTTTTATTTATATATTTATTTTGTTTATTGTCAGCATGTTACGGGCTGCATGTCCTGCGCCTTGTTTTCGACAAGATACACTGACCCGTTTCGGGCTGCAAAGGTACGGAGTTTTTGTGAAAACACAATCATCTATCTCTCAGTATTTTAAAGGATAGAAAAAGAATTAGAGAAGTTTAACAATAGAAAGCCGGGGGAATGAGGCAAGAAGAGAAGGACAAAGAAAGAAACGGAGGGGCAGGAAGGGAAGTCAGAGAAGGGAGGGAGGCCGGGAGGGGAAGCAAGGGGAAAGTAATGACCCCGGAGGGGTCACACTGTGAATGACCCCAGGTCGTCTCAACGCTGAGAGGGCGTCGCTTAGCGCGACCTCTCAGCGCAGAGCGACCTGGGGGATAGTAAGATGGGGGAGAGTAAAGACCTCGGAGAGGTCTCACGTGGATAGCAGGGTATGAGGTGGTGGGTGTTAGGTGTTGGGTGTTAATGATATGCCGTGCTATCCACGTGAGACCTCTCCGAGGTCTTTGCACTCTCCCCGCTCTGTTCCCCCCAGGTCGCTTGGGGACGGGAGGTCGCGCTACGCGCCGCCCTCCCGTCCCCAAGACGACCAGGGGTTATTCATGGTGTGACCCCTCCGGGGTCAGTGCTATACCCTGAGTTCCACCTATGGTATAAGCCCTATCGGGGCCTGTATTCCGCTCGTGGTGTGTCCCCGCCGGAGACAAAAAAAGTAGGAACGAGAAACATCCCGTCCCTACTCTATTTACTTTTTACCTATTTACGCTTCAAAGGCTTTGAACCCTGCAGAGGTTTATGCCTTTCCTGTACCGAAGGGAGTGGCTGTGAGGCCGTCACCTTCCGGAGCCTTGGGCTGAGGAAGCTTGATCTCACCAAACTCCTGCTCGTAGCGGGCGATGTTCTCCTGAAGGGCGAAGAGCAGACGCTTAGCGTGCTCGGGAGCCATGATGACACGGGAGAAGATCTGAGGAGGAGCGATGGGGAGCATGTGGGCGAAGTCGATGATGAACTCACTGGAAGAGTGGTTGATCATTGCCAGGTTGCTGTATTCTCCCTCTGCCACCTCGGGCTTGAGCTGTATCTGTACCTGATTCTGCTGGTTGTTGTTGTTTTCTGCCATAATAAGTTTTATAATTTTAAAAGGTTCAACTAATTGGCTGCAAAGGTAACAAAAACTATTCGCTTTGCAATGTAAAAGGAGAAAAATATTTTTCCTTGTCTACAGCAAGAGTTTTGGGGGCGATGGAAGGAGGCGGAAGGTCAGAACCTCCAGCGTAGCTGCATCTCCAAGTCTGTCTGTGAGGAGCTGTCTATCTGCTGGAGTCCAGAGCCGATGACACTGCGGTCGAAATAATGCGTCATCGACGCCTTTGCCACGAGGAGGATGTGGCGTCCCACGTCCGTTCTCATACACAGCGAATAACGCATGCCATGACCTGAGAAAGACGGGAAGGAGAAAGTGTAGAGAAGTCCGGGCTCCATGCCGTAGACGCGCGAGGCATAGTCATCGGTATGGAAGTAGCCGACGCCGGCCCGCAGGCGCAGCCACCGCCACAGCCAGTCGCCCGACTCGGTGAGCATATAGCCAAAGCTGCTGTCCTCGTCGGTGGTGTAGCTGATGTCGCCCTGGGTGCGGAGTATCAGGCTGCCGCTGTTATAGGTCACGACGAGGCGGCCGCGGTGCTCATAGCGTTTCACCAGTGACGTCTTGTCAGCGTTATCCAGTTCTTTCATCTTCAGCCGGTAGCGGGCCAGGAAGTTCCAGTGGCGACGGGTGACGTCGAACTGCAGGAAGTTGTCCCAGCGATGGGATGCCGCCGACGCCTGGTATTTGGGCCATGCGAAATAGGAGATGTCAGTATAGAAGGTGATGAGTGCGTTGCGCCAGGGTGCTATCTTTCCACCGAGGAGGATTCCGCTCTCGTCGTTGACCCGGCCGCCCTCGGAGAAGCTGCGGGCGTAGAGGGCATTGTAGCGGTAGGGATAGTAGCGCTGGACGGCGGAGAAGGACAGTGTCTTGTCCGGCGACCACGTCACGGTGTTCACCGTTGCCACCTGCCCGTCGTTGTCGACCGCCGTCTCCCCGGCGATGGTGAAGATGCCGGAGAGGAAGCCGTAGTCGACGCTGACATTGCCGAAGTTCTGTCCGTCGGGATACCAGCGGCGGTATTTCTGTCCGTTATCGCCATGGAGCAGGCGGTTGAAATGAGTCCAGTAGCCTGTCACGCCGGCATGGAACCCGTTCTTGAAGAAGTTGACATTGCCTCCAGCGAGCGTCACGGCGGTGTTGCGGCGACGTGCCATCTCACTCTCCGTGCGGTGGTAGCCGTTGGTGAGGAGTGTCGTCACACGGTCCTCGCTGTCGAGGGTGGCGTCGACCTTGCGATAGGAGACGAAGGCCGTGACATCGATATACTTCGTCAGGGCCACGGTGGCGGCACCGCCCTGCAGGTAGTTGCCCTCGGAGCGGCTGCTGTGGGCGGAGATATGATTCGACGAGGAGACGATGCTCGTCAGCGTGGCCAGCTTGCCGAAGCCGTAGCTGTTGTTGAGGATGAGTCCGAGGCCGAAGCGCAGGCGGTAGCGTCCCACGGCGAGGGCTTTCAGCCGCCCGATGTTACGGAGCAGGAAGTAGGCGCTGTAGAAGTCATAGCCCCACGCGTTCTTTCCCGCGAAGAACGGCTCACCGGCGTCCTGGGAGGCAACGAGGCCGAAGCGCAGGTGCTGACCCGAGGTGAAGGAGTAGCGCAGCCAGTGCTTGTATTTATAGCCGAGGTAGCCGGAACGGTCACCGGCACGTGTATAGAAAGGCATGCGGAAGTCGGCAAGGAACTCGTTCTTGCCATAGTGGAGAAGGGAGCGGAGAGAGGAAATGGTGTCGGAACGGGGAGGTGTGACGAGGGTGTAGTTGCGGAGGATGGCGATGAGCTGGACGTCGAGGGATGGGATAAGTGCCAGCTCGGTGAAGGTCCCGATGGTCCCTACCCTACTGCGGTAGCTGAGGATGTCGGTGACCTGCTCGTCGGTGAGGAACGGCAGCTGCTCCAGGTCGGCGCGCGTGCAGGTGTTGAGGTTGATTCTGTCGTTAGCGATGTCGCTAAGGTCATCGTACATCAGCTCCAGGTTGCCGTTGTCGATGTCGTCGCTCTGCCCCATGCGGTCCATGACATCCTCCCAGGTAGCAGGCCGGGAGTGGCGGAAGTCAGTGCGGAGGGTGTCGGTGCGAAGGGAGTCGGTGCGGAGAAAGCCGGTGCGAAGGGTATCATTAGGGAGCGTACCGGCGCGTACGTTTGCCGTCCCCATAGTCTGAGCCTTCATGCCCGTGGCAAGCATCATCAATAGAAAAGTCAGTAGAATCGGTTTCATGGAAAGGTAGAGGTTAAATGATTATTCCAAGTCGATAATTGTTAATATACAAAACGTGATTGGCAAGCCAGAAGGACTGATAGAAAATCATCCGCCGTACTTTTCTTTGAGATATTCCAAACGCGCTTCCCTACCATTTGAATCTTTCTCTTTGATATTGACGCCCTTAGCGACACCAATGATGTCGCTTATCTCTTTAGGAAGCTCATTCAAACTTCTAAGTTTATACTTTGGCTTGGGTAATATTTCACTGATAGTTATAGATGCCATATAGAAAGCTTTCTTTTTTTGCAAAAATAAGTGAATCATTTCAATTACGCAAGTATATGCCCGTATTTTTTCTTTTAGATTCAGCGTAAACCAACAAAAAAAGGTGCGCCAAAGCTGTCTTTGACGCACCTTTTCTGTATGATTTCCACGGATCCACAGTCTAAAGGCTGTGGACCGTATGATTAGTTGTTATCGGGAGTCTGAGCGAAGTCGAGGACGTTCTTCTTGTTGGCCTGCATGCGCTCGTAGTCTTCCTTGGAGCCTACGATGAGCTTATCCCACTGGCGCATACCCGTACCAGCCGGGATAAGGTGACCGCAGATGACGTTCTCCTTCATGCCTTCGAGGTTGTCGACCTTTCCGCGGATAGCGGCCTCGCAGAGCACCTTCGTGGTCTCCTGGAAGGAGGCAGCACTCATGAAGCTCTTTGTACCGAGGGCAGCACGTGTGATACCCTGCAGAATCTGCGTAGAGGTAGCGGGCACAGCGTCGCGGACCTGGACGAGGCGGAGGTCACGGCGGCGGAGGCTGGAGTTCTCGTCGCGGAGCTTGCGGGCGGAAACGATCTGACCCTTGGAGAGTGTCTCGCTGTCGCCGGCATCGGTAACGACCTTCTTGCCCCAGATGCGGTCGTTCTCGTCAGCGAAGTCGAGCTTGTCGACGAGCTCCTGCTCCAGGAAGCTGGTGTCGCCCGGGTCGTCGATACGCACCTTGCGCATCATCTGACGGACGATAATCTCGAAGTGCTTGTCGTTGATCTTCACACCCTGGAGGCGGTAGACATTCTGCACCTCGTTGACAATATACTCCTGTACGGCGGTAGGACCCTTGATGGCCAGGATGTCGGTCGGTGTAATCTCACCCTCGGAGAGCTTCGTACCGGCACGCACAGCGTCGTGCTCCTGGACGAGGAGCTGCTTGGACAGTGGTACGAGGTACTTGCGCTGGTCACCGGTCTTGGAGGTGATGATGATCTCCTGGTTACCGCGCTTGACCTTACCCATGGTGACCTCACCGTCAATCTCGGAGACGACAGCAGGCGATGACGGGTTGCGGGCCTCGAAGAGCTCCTGGACACGTGGCAGACCACCCGTGATACCACCGGCACCACCGACGGCACGCGGAATCTTGATGAGGGTCTCACCGGTCGGGATGACCTGGCCGTCCTCAACGGCGATATGTCCGCCCACAGGGAAGTTGTAGGTACCCAGGACCTGACCGCTCTCGTCAACGATGTCGACGGTAGGCACGATGTTATGGTCCTTAGACTCGATGATGATGCGCTCCGACATACCGGAGGTCTCATCGGTCTCCACCTTATAGGTAGAGTTCAGTACGACATTGTTGAACTTCAGCTTACCGGCGTACTCGCTGACGATGACAGCGTTGAACGGGTCCCAACGGCAGACTCTGTCGCCCTTCTTGACCTGGTCGCCATCCTTGAAGAACAGCGAAGAACCATAAGGCACGTTCATATTGGAGAGCGTGATGCCTGTCTTCGGGTCGATGAACTGCACCTCAGCAAGGCGGCTGACAACCATCTCGCAGTCGATGTCGGTCTCACCGTTCTTATCAACGTAAGGCACTGTGCGGAGCTCGTCGAACTTCAGGATAGCGTCGTACTTGGCAGTGATACCGGCGTTGGCGGTAGCGTTCTCAGCGACACCACCGGAGTGGAAGGTACGGAGCGTCAGCTGTGTACCCGGCTCACCGATAGCCTGAGCGGCGATGACACCGACGGCCTCACCGAGCTGTACCATCTTAGAGGTGGCGAGGTTACGGCCGTAGCACTTCCGGCAGACGCCCTTCTTACTCTCGCAGGTGAGCACGGAACGAATCTCAACCATCTCGATACCGGCCTTCTCGATAGCAGCGGCCTTGTCCTCGGTAATCTCCTCACCGGCCTTGACAATGATGGCATTGTCGTGCGGGTTGACGACATCGTGGACAGAGACACGGCCCAGGATGCGCTCGGCAAGGGTAGAGATGACGTCGTCGCCGTCTTTCAGCGCGCGGCACTCCAGACCACGGAGCGTACCGCAGTCTTCCTCGTTGATGATGACATCGTGGGAGACGTCGACGAGTCGGCGTGTGAGGTATCCGGCGTCGGCGGTCTTCATAGCGGTATCAGACAGACCCTTACGGGCACCGTGAGAGGCGATGAAGTACTCCTGCACGGACATACCCTCCTTCAGGTTGTTCAGGATAGGGTTCTCGATGATTTCGTTACCCTCGGTACCGGCTTTCTGCGGCTTGGCCATCAGACCACGCATACCGGCGAGCTGTGCAATCTGGTCGGCAGAACCACGGGCTCCGGAGTCAAGCATCATGAACACAGCGTTGAAGCCCTGGTCTGCCTCAGTCATGTGCTTCATGACGGCCTTCTTCAGTGCGTCGTTGACATGTGTCCAGGCGTCGATGACCTGGTTGTAGCGGTCCTTCTCAGTCATAAGACCGAGGTCGTAGTTGGCGGTAATCTCGTCGACAGCCTTCTGACCCTTCTCCACAATCTCCTTCTTCTCAGGCGGCACAATGATGTCGTCGAGGTTGAAGGACAGACCGGCAAGGTAAGACATGCGGTAACCGAGGTTCTTGATACCGTCGAGGAACGTGCAGGCGCGGGCCATACCCACGTTCTTGATAACGTCGGAGATGAGCTGGCGGAGTGACTTCTTGGAGATAATGCCGTTGAAGAATCCGAGCTCGTCAGGGATAATCTGGTTGACGATGATACGTCCGACAGAAGTCTCCACGAGGTGCTTGATTGGCTTGCGGTTCTCATCGATGTCGTCGACGAGACACTTCACGAGAGCATGCTCCTCGCAGCGTTTCTCGTTGAAGGCGATGATAGCCTCTTCGGGACCGTAGAACGTCAGGCCCTCACCCTTGGCACCGGGGCGTATCTTCGTGATATAGTAAAGACCGAGCACCATATCCTGCGACGGCACGGTGACAGGAGCGCCATTGGCCGGGTTGAGAATGTTGTGGCTCTGGAGCATGAGAATCTGCGCCTCCAGGACGGCCTCGTTGCTCAGCGGGAGGTGGACAGCCATCTGGTCACCGTCGAAGTCGGCGTTGAACGGTGTACAAGCCAACGGGTGGAGCTGGATAGCCTTACCCTCGATAAGCTTGGGCTGGAAGGCCAGGACAGAGAGTCGGTGCAGCGTCGGGGCACGGTTCAGCAGAACGGGGTGACCCTTCATGACGTTCTCCAAGATGTCCCAGATGACGGGCTCGCGACGGTCGACGATGCGCTTGGCGCTCTTCACCGTCTTCACGATGCCGCGC
>OKRY01003081.1_pt1 | contig 12560 bp, 7 predicted proteins | sample 1601121 | NCBI WGS metagenome assembly OKRY01 (sample SAMEA3541546, study PRJEB24748) | human gut metagenome | biome: human gut; feature: human-associated habitat; material: faeces | place: China | collected 2012
TACAGCATTCAATTGCACAAAGTTAACAATGAAGGCAAAGCCTTGGCAGGAGCAGTCTTTGGACTCTTTGAAGCAGATGGTGTGACACCAGTTGCAAATCCATATGGCGAAGGTCAAGCGACAGCGACATCCGATGCTAATGGTCTTGTAAGCTTTGTAGGCTTTGAGGCTAAGGATTATGTTATTAAGGAGTTGACAGCGCCAGCTGGTTACCAACTATCAACGAATGTTATTACTGTATCTGCTAGCGAATTAAAAGCCGCACCTAACCTTGTAGTAGATAAGGGGACAGTCGTAAACTACCTAACTCCTCCAAACACACCACCAACACCACCAACTACTCCAAACACACCACCAACTACACCACCAACTACTCCGCCAACCACCCCATCAACAGACAAACCAAAAGGTGATAAGCCTTCTGGAAGTCAACCAAAAGAAGACAAGGAACGAATCCTTCCTTCTACAGGTGAAACAGTCAGCGTTGGACTTCTTGTAACAGGACTTGCCCTTGCAGGTGCTGGAAGTACACTTGTTAGAAAACGTGATGAATAATTTGTAAAATAGGATCATCTAGATTGATTAGATGATTCTGTTTTTTTATATGTGATAAGTTTTATTTATCGTCTTCTTTAAAAATACATATTAGACACTATCACTAATGGGTGGTAAGATAAGTAGTAGTTAAAATGAAGGAGGAATGAATATGTGCAGAACAATTGTTGGAGTATCCGCTAATCTCTGTCCGGTGGACCCGGAAGGGAAAAACCTTCATTCCTCCGTGTCTAGTCAATTTGCGGAAGGGATCCGTCAAGCAGGTGGACTTCCAATGGTCATCCCGATGGGAGACCCTTCCTTGGTTAAGGACTATGTTGAAACGATTGACAAATTGATCCTAAGTGGAGGCCAAAATGTCGATCCTAGTCTCTATGGCGAAGAAAAAACCATCGAAAGCGATGATTACAATATCGAACGGGATCAATTTGAGCTTGCCCTACTGAAGGAAGCAGTTCGCCAAAACAAACCGGTTCTAGGAATCTGCCGTGGGGTTCAGTTGATCAATGTAGCTTTTGGAGGGACACTTAACCAAGAGATTGAAGGGCATTGGCAAGGTCTTCCATTTGGGACTTCCCATTCTATCGAGACTAAAAAAGGTAGTGTGGTAGAGCAACTCTTTGGTCAGGCTAGTCAAATCAATTCCGTTCACCGTCAAAGTATCAAGGATCTTGCACCAAATTTCCGTGCAACCGCCTTTGATCCGCGTGATCACACCATCGAAGCGATTGAAGCAGTAGACGGCCATCGGATTATGGGTTTGCAGTGGCATCCAGAATACTTGGTCAATGAAGAAAAAGGAAATTTAGAACTCTTCCGTTATTTATTACAGGAATTATAAGAAAAAGAGAGGTTGGACTGGTATCAGCCTCTCTTTTAGTATGGTTATTACTATCTAGAAATAGTAAGGGTTTTGTGCTAGAATAGGAACTACAATTGGGAGGTATTGATAGAAATGAAACTTGCTAAGACAATGAACCTTAACTATTTATGGTTGCTTCTAGGTTCTTATTTTGTGGCCATGATGGTCAATCTATTGAGTTTTTCAACAAAGGAATTATTTCTAGAACTGGGTAAAGTGGGATGGACCCATACAGTGCTTGCTTTGTTCATTAGTTATCCTATTCTTTGGTTTTTGACGGAGAGTAAGAAGTATATCTGCATACAAAAATTGAATCTCTGGTTCGCGGCAGGTATCCTATTTATTTCTATTTTGAAAAGTCCGAGTCTCTTTATGTCATTGGGCCTAGTGTTGCTCTCACTGGTCTTGTTTCTATATTTTTATTTAGGAAAAGAAAAAATCGCTTATATCTTCTTAGCGGTAGATATCTTGTCTTTTCCGAAATTGTTGCTACAAACCAGTGCCAATCTTCAAGATAAGGAACTGGGAATCTTTACGTTTACGATTTCTGAATCGAAGTTGCCTACTTTGATTTGGCCAGTATTAGTAGCCGTTATCGTTGCCGTCCTGATCGGTTTTCTTCTCTCCAAGGTTTCTTTGGCTAAAGTTAATGAAACCTGGGTTCGAAGACTCACAGTGGTGACACTAATCGGTGGTATTTTCTATGTGCTCTATCTATCGATTGTTGCCTATTATAAGATTAAAGCCAATGCGGTTTCTTCCTTTGATATTGGAATCTTTTCACAGATGTTTGAGAGAATGAGACATGATTTTTCACAAGTTACCACCCTTGAAAGAGATAGGGCCTTATCGCATTTCGGAGTCCATATTTCTCCTATTTATTATTTGATCTTGCCCTTTTATATGCTATTTCCTTATGTGGAAACATTAGATATCGCTCAAACAGTGATTGTATTTTCAGCAGTTATCCCGCTTTGTTTGATTCTAAAGAAAATACAATTGCCAAAAGTCATGACGCCGCTCGTGCTTGCCCTCTTTTTTGTGACTCCGGTCATGACAACGAGTGGTGGATTCCATTTGCATGAAAATTGTTTTTTGCCTCCATTGATACTTTGGTTGTTCTACAGCCTGATTTCTCAGTGGCGTGGAAGAACTATCTTGTTCACCTTGTTGCTCCTTTTTGTGAAAGAGGATGCCTTTGTCTACGTGCTGTCCTTAGGACTTTATTTTGCTTTTCAACATCGTTTTACCTTCGAGGCTAAGTTTAAAAAGTGGTTGTATGTCAGCCTGTTTGCCTTGCCAATACTTTATTTTGCACTTGCCATGTTCCTCTTAGCAAGATATGGCGAGGGAGCTATGGTTTCTCGATACAATAATCTATTATTGAGTGGCGAAAACGGCCTCTTGATGGTTGTGAAAAATGTAGTCCTAAATCCGCTTTATGTTTTGGGAAGTTTATTTACAGCGAAAAGGCTTGGTTACCTCTTTTTGGTCCTATTTCCTTTTAGCTTTTTACCACTGATTCAGCGACGTTGGTCTACCTATTTTCTGATGCTGCCTCTTTTTCTCATTAATTTGTTGATGGATTGGCCTTACCAATATGATATTGGTTTTCAGTATAGCTATGGTTCGGTTACTCTTCTATTTTTGATGGCTTTATTGTCTATCGATCAATTAAGCAAGAACCAGTTGGCATCAGATAATGTATTGGTGGCTCTATTAGCTTCTTCCATCATTTTTTCAAGCGCCATTCTATATAGTTTCACGCATAATTGGAATTTTGAAATCCAATACTATCAAACACGCAAAGACTATTTTGATGGGCTCGAAAAGACCTTGCAGGCCATCCCTAAAGATAAAGCGGTCTTAGCAGCAGGTGGCTATACGCCAAGTCTTCGCAGTCATGAAAAATTGTATGATATTTTCTACCATAATAACAAAAAGCTTGATTCTAAGATTGACATAGTAGTAGTTCCAAGGGAAATGCAAGAGGAAAAAAATGGCTATTCTGAAACAGCCACTCTAAAACTCTATAAAGAATCAGGGTATAAAGAAAGCAACTTATCTACAAAAGATGTGCTGATTCTGGAAAAATAATTGTTTGAAAGAGGGAGACTTAGTTAGAAAAAATTTACAAGCCAAATAGCCCTTAAATCTACAAAAGATGGATTTTTTGTTCAATAACCTTGACTTCTTCACTATGTTTTGCTATATTATATGCGTTGATTTATAAAAAATCAGGCTGAAAAGGGAGAAAAAATGAAAAAGGTAGCGATTTATCTATCAATAGTGTTTTCGTTATTATTTGTATCTTTTACGCTTTTAACGAAAAGTGTCAGTGCAGAAACGTCTAAAAAAGTAGACGTGATTAATGTCATCAATTTGAGCAATGACTCTGGGGGAGAATTAACAGAGCCACTTGGATTGTATGATCGGTTTCGTGTGAATGCAACATTCGCATTGGAAGGAAAAGATGTTAAAGAGGGAGATACTTCTGAGTTAGTATTAGAAAATCCCTTAATCATTGATTCTACTAATTTTGAAATTAAGGATAAGAAAACTGGTAAGGTGATTGCCAATGCAGTGGTAGATAAAGAAACCGGTAAGATTGTTTTAACCTTTACAAAATTTGTGGAAACAAAAAATGATGTGTCAGGTTCTTTCTTCTTCTACTCAATGATAGACAGACAAAAACATCCCAAAGAGGGTGATGTTCCAGTTACTGTGAAGGTGAATAATAAAACTAAATTCACCGGTAAGGTAAAAGCCGGCGAAGTGGGCCAAGGCGGAAAATATATCGTCGCAAAATCAGGATGGGATGTCAACAAGGAACACAAGCAAATTGGTTTTAGAATCTCTGTTAACCGAACAGGGGAAGCTATTCCGAATGCAGTGATTACCGATACCTTGAAATCTACAGGGGTCACCTATACAGAAGGTAGCTTTAAAATTTATAAAGGGACCTTTAAATACGACAACGGCTGGAAGCTCGAGAACAAAACGGATGTCACCAATGATTACGCCATTAACGTTTCAGGAAATTCGTTTTCTGTCAACCTTGGTAGCTTGTCAAAAGATGATCACTTTGTGATTGAATATACAGCAGACTTGAGCTACATACCTGTAGATGGTGAAAAAATCGAAAATAATGTGACTATTTCTGGAAATGGTTCTGAAATTAACCATGCATCTAGTGCTGTCAAAATCCAAATTGCAGGTGGAACCGGAGTAGCTTACGACTTTGGAATCAAGATCCATAAAGTAGACGAAAATAATAAGTCTCTTAAAGGAGCTAAGTTCCAAGTCATTCGTGTAGCCAACAATCAACTGATTGGAGAGTTTGAAACAAATAAAGATGGTGAGATTGTTGTCAAAAACCTTTTGAGAGACCAATATATCATCAAAGAAATTTCAGCTCCAGAAGGTTATGACTTGGCAGCGGATACTGTTGTTGAAGCTAGTGAATTTCAGTCAAAAGATAAACCAGTCGACAAAACCATTGTAGACCAAAAGACAACCACTACAACAACGACAACTACAACCACTACAACTACAACGACTACTGCAGAACCAACGACAACTACAACAACAACTGCAGAGCCAACTACAACGACGACAACAACTGCAGAGCCAACTACAACGACGACAACAACTGCAGAGCCAACGACAACTACAACAACAACTGCAGAGCCAACTACAACGACGACGACTACTGCAGAGCCAACAACAACAACGACAACGACGACTACTGCAGAGCCAACGACAACAACCACAACCACTACAACAACAGAAGAGCCAACGACTACTTCAACTACGACAACAGAAGAGCCGACGACTACTTCAACTACGACAACAGAAGAGCCGACGACTACTACAACTACGACAACAGAAGAGCCGACGACTACTACAACTACAACAACAGAAGAGCCGACGACTACTACAACCACGACAACAGAAGAGCCGACGACTACTTCAACTACAACAACAGAAGAGCCGGCGACTACTTCAACCACAACAACAGGAGAGTCAACGACTACGACGACTACTGTAGAACCAACACCAACCACCACAACAACGACAACTCCAGAGAAACCGGTGACTCCAGGAAGTGAAGAATCAACCACGACGACCACAACTGGAAAACCAGGACCAAAAGGTGGAAACAATGGAGGAGGGCGTAAAGCGCTTCTTCCTAATACAGGTGAAGTTGCAGCAACTGGATTTGTATTCTCAGGAGCCTTTGTGTTAGCAGGTGCAGTCGTATTGAAACGAAAATTGTCTATTAAATAAACAATGAGTTTCTACATAAGGGGAGAGCATGAGCTCTCTCTTTTTTGGGAATGTATTATGGAGAAAAGGGATGAAATTATCAATCTTAATAACCCTCTTGAATGAGGAGCTGGTACTTCCTCAAACCCATCGTGAAATTTCTAATCAGCTTGAGCAAATGCTAGGGAAAGAGCTCTCTGATTATGAAATTCTCTACATCGATGATGGAAGTAGTGACAAGACCTTTGAGTTAATTGAAGAATTTGCAAGAGAAAACGACCGCATCAAATATATCCGTTTCAGTCGAAATTTTGGACGAGAGAGCGGTATCTTGGCTGGTTTTAAATATGCCAGTGGGGATGCGGTGATGGTCATGGACGGGGATCTCCAGCATCCACCATACTTGATTCCCTTATTCTTAGAAGCTTATAATGAGGGCTATGATATTGTTAGTGGCCAACGAACTCGTGAAGGAGAATCTTTTGTAGGAAGTTCCTTTGCACGTTTGTTTTACTTCTTGTCAAATCGTTCCATGGATGTGCATCTAACAGATGGAAAATCTGAATTAAGACTGCTTAGCCGAAAAGCCATGGAAGCCTTTGTGTCAATGCCAGAGTACAATCGCTTTAATAAAGGTTTGTATGAATGGATTGGTTTTAAAGAGAAAGTAATTCCTTATAAGAATGAAACCCGTAAGGCTGGAAAGAGCAAGTTTGGTTTTAAGAAATCTTTGAATTATGCGATTCAAGGAATTATTTCTTTTAATGACCGTCCTCTCCGTGTTTGTATTCAATTCGGTTTCATCTGTTTAGGGCTGGCTCTTTTATATCTAGTTTTTGAGTTGATGAAATATATCTTCGCTGCTGGGAATTATGTGAGTGGTTATTTCACAACGATTGCGGCTATTATATTATTTAGCGGAGTTCAACTCATCTTCATCGGAATTCTTGGAGAGTATATTGGCAAGATCTACTACGAAGTGAAGCGTCGTCCTCATTTCATCATTGAAGAGACCAATATCGAACAAGCGAAGAAAAATCATATCGGCTAAAGAAGATAGGAGAAAACATGTTAATCTGGTTCATGCGTTGGCAAGAGTTTTGGAAAAAACATCCAAAGAAAGTTCTCTATACTGCAAGTGCCCTGCTCCCAATGACCATTATGCTGGTTGTGTGGGCTTTTATAGGGATGTACCCTTTTGGGAGTAAGAGTCTGATGGCTGTTGACTTTGGACAGCAATATATCAGTTTCTTTGGCTTGCTAAAAAATGCCATCTTGACGGGGGATCTATCTAGTTTGAGTTATTCTTTCACCAAGTCTCTTGGTGGAGATATGATCGGTGTGCTCGGCTACTATTTAATGAGTCCCTTCAACATCATCTATATTCTAGCTCCCCTCAAATATTTTGGAGCAGCAGTATTTTTAACTATTTGGCTCAGATACGGGGCAATCGGTCTATCCTTTGCTTTCCTTTTAATCAAGCGCTACAAAGGATTAGAATCTAGAAAATGGTTGGTTCCATTATTCTCGACAGCCTATGCCTTGTCAGGAATGTTGGTTTCTTATCAGATGAACGTCATCTTCTATGATGCCATGATCATGCTTCCTATTGTGATTGTGTATTTGGAAGAATTATTAGATGGGAAATCTCCTTATCGCTATGCTTTTGCTCTGGGATTGACGGTCTTGCTTCAGTTTTATATGGGCTATATGATCTCCATTTTCATCGCTCTGTATGCCTGCTACTATGTATCGCCAAGATTGCTGGTTGAGGGAGATCTAAAGGCAAAGATTAAAAACTTTAGTATCCCTTTATTGCAAGCGGTGATCTATTCGATTATTGGGATTGCAACAGCTTCAGTCTTGCTCTTGCCTGTATTTTTCAACCTGATTGAAAGTAAGGGGCAAGTTGGTGGAGGCATGAGCTTCTCATTTGCCTTCCAAATTAACCCTTTAGATATTCTTTCTAAGTTGGTTGTTGGTGGCTTTGATACGACATCAGGGTGGTCAGCGGGTCCCAACCTTCCCAATATTTATATTGGAGCGCTCGGCTTTCTTGGTTTTATCTTTTATTTCCTATCGCAAAAAGTTGGAAAAGCCAAAAAATGGGCTGCAGGGATTGTTACCCTCATTTTCCTGATTTCCTTTGTCAATGAATTTGTCAGTAAGATATGGCATATGGGACAAAACCCAGCCGGTTTCTTCTTCCGTTTTTCTTGGCTATTTTCATTCTTTATACTAGTCCTAGCTTATCAAGCGATGAAGCAGAAGATCGTTATTTCCAAACGAACTAACTGCATCATCGGCTTGGGCTTGCTCTTGTCGGTGGTTTATCTCTATTTCCATCAGTATAGTTTTATCTCAAAGACCCAACCGCAAGCGATCAGTCGTTTCCTCTCTAAGTTCTCTATTCTAAGTGTTCTGGGAATAGCAGCAGTGACCTGCTTCATCTTCTATGCGTATTGGGAAAAATCTCAGAAGAGCCAATTGGAAAAAATGATTCGAATGGCTCTAGCAGCAGTATTTCTAGTACTAGCTGCCGTCTTATTAAAGACAGGTTATCTCTTGTCGCAAGTGGGGATTACAGCGATGCTCTACTTGAGCATTCTCTTCATCCTAAACTTTAAGATCTCACGTTTGTCCATGATTGTCGTATCTGTGCTGACAATTTTTGAGTTTGGCTATAATGCGTATTTGTCCCAAGTAACATTTGGGTATGATGATGTGCACAAGTTTGCAGATGCGACCGTTTCGGTCAAGCGCGTGACAGACAATATCCAAGAAAATGCAGATCAAAAATTCTATCGGATTGCCACGGATTTTGCCTATTCCAGAACAGTTCCTTCCTTGGTGTCCTATCCGGGTCTAAGTACCTTTAGTTCAAGTTTGGAACGTAGCACCATGGATCACTTTGCTTTCATGGGAGATCTTGGCGTTAATGCGGCGACCCAATATTCAAATGGGACACCTTTGACAGATGCTTTATATGGTGTTCGTTACTTTATGAGTGCCAAGGATTTTGATCCCAAAGATATTGAAGCCAATCCGGATAAGATGTACTTTTATCGATTTACAGACCGCTTTGATCTGCATCGCTATTTCACAGACAAGGTTTATGAGGACAAGCGTTATGTCGTCTATAAGAATCCAAATTCCTTCCCACTTGCATACGGGACTAACAGCCTGGTAAGAAATATTCAATTTGGTGCCAATAATGCCTTTGCTAACCAGAATATCATTTTGAACTCCATGGAGGGGCATCAAAAGGCCAATAATGATACCGTTGAGTACTTTAAACCCTTGGCGTTCAGCTCGATCGAGACAGAAAATGTGATCGAAGAAAAGGTTAATAAGGAAACGGGAGAAGCCATCTATAAGAGAGCGGATTCGTCAAAAGATGCCATTATTCGTTATAAGGTCACTCCACGTACCAATTACACCTATTATTTCTTTACTCCTGTATCTTTGATCCAAAACCAAGATTACTCGGTTTTACTCAATAATAAATGGTTGCTCAATGCTAAAATTTTCACGCAAAGACAAATTTGGCAGTTGACAGATCAAACTGAAAACCAAGAAACCGTTATTGAATTTAGATTTAGAACAGATCACATCGATATGAGCAATGCAGGTGTTTATCGCGCCGACGTTGATCAGATTCAACAGGTATTAGAAAACCGGAAGAAACAAGGTTTACAAGTAACCAAGTTTTCAAATACCCATATTGTTGGCGATGTGTCTATCACAGATGATAGTAACTATATGATGACTTCCATTCCATACAGCGATGGCTGGAAAGTGAAAGTGGATGGGAAGTTTGTCAAAACCGAAAAAGCATGGAATGCATTCTTATCCTTCCCAATCTCAAAGGGAAATCATAAGGTTGAATTCGTCTTTAGACAAAAAGGCGTGATCCTGGGTGCCTTGCTATCTATTGTTTCTGTTGCTTACCTCGTCATTCAAATGAGACGAAGCAGAAGTAATGAAGGACAATAAGGTGTGAGAGTATCAAAAACTGTGATCAACACAAAAAAGGATCGCATCCAATGGGATGCGATCCTTTTTTATATGATCCGCAATGCAAACGATTAGTTATTAGAAATCTTGCGTTTCAAGATGACGGCTCCTGATAGGATAGCAACACCGATCAAGATGACACCAGTAGCGACTGCTTCACCTGTTTTTGGCAGGAATGTCTTGCGACCTCCGTTTGAAGTTGTGGTGCCAGAATCATCTGGGTTACCAGGTTTGGTCGTATTCGTTGTTGGCCCTTCTGGAGTTGTTGTCGTAGTGGTCGTTGGAGTCGGCACTGGTTTTTCAGACGTGGTTGTAGTCGTCGTTGTAGTTGTTGTCGTAGTCGGCGTAGGTTTTGGACCTTCTGTCGTCGTTGTTGTAGTTGTTGGCTCTTGAGTCGTCGTAGTCGTTGTTGTAGGTTCTTCAGTTGTTGTTGAAGTTGTTGTTGACTCTGGAGTTGTTGTAGTGGTAGTAGGTGTAGGTTCCTCAGTTGTTGTCGTAGTCGTTGTTGGCTCTTGAGTCGTCGTAGTAGTTGTTGTCGGCTCTTGAGTCGTTGTAGAGGTTGTTGTCGTAGTAGTAGTTGTAGTGGTTGTCGTAGTCGTTGTCTGTTCTTTTGGATTGACGATCGTCTTCGTAACCTTATGATCCTTACCAAAATCTTCAGCATTTACGACGGTGTCAGCCTCCTTGATCGTATAACCCGCAGGGGCCTCGGTTTCTGTTAAGATGTATTTATCTTTTAAGAGCGCATTAACCGTAATATCTCCGTTCTCATCTGTAACGTATTCCCCAATCACTTGGTTGTTGGCTTGACGAACGATTTTAAACTTAGCTCCAGCAAGTGGCTGACTTTCATCGTTTACCTTGTGGACATGAATTGTAAAGACATAACCGACACCAGATCCTCCTGCGACTTGGACAGCGGCTGTGTTTGTCACATCTTTTGTTTCAAACTGCTTTCCTTTAAGGGTAGCATCGTTTTTAAGAAGTTCCCCGTCTACAGGCTCGTAATTTAAGCGAACATCATAATCAATCCGATATTGATCGTTTTCGCTAATGTCCCCCAGATTGACAACAAAAGATTGACCATCTTCACTGATGGTAACAGGGTGTTGATCCGTTACATCAACACGATTTGAAAAGACCCATTCACCTGCTTCAAATGAGAACTTCCCTTTGATGACTTTGATGCTGTCTTTTACATAGGAAGCATTTGTAAATCTCAAATGATCTTCAATAGTGACTTCTTTGATATTTTGTTTACTTTTATTAACAGAAATAGTATAGGTGACTGTTTTATGGTCGTTGTCATTCACCCAACTAGTTTTTGATAATGGAGTTGGGTTACCGTCTCCGACTCCTTTAAAGGTAACCTTCCCGCCGATCTTGGTTTCTCCATTGACGGTAATTTCAACAGGGACTTCCCCTTGTTGAGGGTGTTTCTTAAAGTCGATCCGCGCATAGAAGAAGAAGGATCCCTGGGTATCTGAGTGTTTTTCGACATAGTCAGTGTAAGTCAATGACAATTTCTTATTGTCTTTGTCAACCGTTGCGTGGGCAATGACCTCATTCGTATTGACATCACGAATTTCAAAACTTTGCGACGTAATGATCAAAGCATCTGGAACGGTGAGATCAGTCGTATCACCTTTTTTGACATTCTTACCAGCTAAGTCGAAATCAGCATTGATACGAAATGTTGCCCATTGTCCTAATTCCCAATCAAGGTTGCCACCTTCATTATTGGTAACTTTGATATTTTTGATTGTATCGACCAATTTTCCGCTTACTGTCACTCCAGGAGTTTCTGCTGAAGTGCGATTCAGACCTAAAGCGAAAAGCATGGCCACTAAACAAAGGACAAATGAGAAAATTTTGATATTCCTATTCTTCATCTTATCTTCCCTTTTCATAAAAAAATTAGTGCCTAATCATCAATACCTGATTACTTTTAACGATATGGACCTTTCAAATCCTATCTGTTGGTAATTAGAATTGAGTGCTGAGACACGACCTCCATTAAATAATTTTATAGGGTAAAATATTTTACTTTTAAAATTATTCCCTACACAGGGAATTATAGCAAAAATAATAATTGGCTTCAAGCTAAAATCGGTGAAATTAGGTGTTTTTAAGCTGTTTCATTAACTTTCACTTTCTTTTAGAAAACAACCATGAAAGTATCATATAATTTACAAATAATGAAGGTGAAAAAGGAGGTTTTTACTCAAAAAATACGAATAGTAGTATAGGGGAGACGCTAGGGCAAAGTGATGGTATAATAGAAGAGATGGAAACTATTTAGATAAAAGAGGAATTATGATGACAAAAATTCGCGGATTTGAGCTTGTATCAAGCTATACCAATCAGGACTTACTGCCAAAACGGGAAACGGCCCACGCGGCTGGTTACGACTTAAAGGTGGCAGAGCGCACGGTGATTGCTCCAGGGGAAATCGTCCTCGTGCCAACTGGGGTCAAGGCCTATATGCAAGCGGGTGAAGTGCTTTATCTTTACGATCGCTCGTCCAACCCTCGCAAAAAAGGCCTGGTCTTGATCAACTCTGTGGGGGTCATTGATGGAGACTACTATGGCAATCCAGGAAATGAAGGCCATATCTTTGCTCAGATGAAAAATATTACCGACCAGGAAGTTGTTCTTGAAGTTGGAGAACGTGTGGTTCAGGCTGTCTTTGCACCATTCTTGATTGCCGATGGAGATGAAGCAGACGGCGTGCGTACTGGTGGATTTGGTTCGACAGGGAAATAGAGGAATAAAATGGCAGACTATTTATTAGTTGTAGACATGCAGTCAGATTATGTTGCTGTAGGAAAAGCATATCATGAAGAACTGACTGCAG
>OKRY01003085.1_pt1 | contig 12554 bp, 26 predicted proteins | sample 1601121 | NCBI WGS metagenome assembly OKRY01 (sample SAMEA3541546, study PRJEB24748) | human gut metagenome | biome: human gut; feature: human-associated habitat; material: faeces | place: China | collected 2012
CCGCCTCCTACGGGAACCTCAAACCCGACTGGCGGCGATCCGATGATTGGATGGGCCGCAGCCTGTACGATGACAAAGCCCACGCGAGCATTCACGTCGGCCGCAACAACACCGTATCGGATGAACGCTTGGAGGCGGCGGCCCGCATGGCGGAACCCGTGTCGGCAGCCGGCTACCAAGTGGACGTGTCAGATGGTTGCGTGACCATAGCGGCCGACGGGCGGCGCGGCATATTCAACCTAGATACGGGTGACATGAGTGTCTACCGGGATGGCGACGAGGATGCGCTGCTGGAGTTCGAAGCCCGACCCGGCGAAAACGGGTTCGCACAAGGCGACGATCGGTATGTGGACGCGATGCTGGACCGTCTGGCCGGAAACCGCATCGCACCGGACGCCTTGCGCGATCTGGTGAACGCGGCCATGCCGTTGCGCAGTCCGCGCGCGCGAACCCGTCAGTAGGAGTCACTCTTCGTCGGGCCGTGCGGAACCACGGTCGCCGTCGTCCCGACGACAATGTTCACTCCGACGCTCATGCGCCCTGCGGGCCTCATCCATGAACGTCGGAGTGAAGGAGCGGAACAGACTCGCCCAATACTCAATCCTGGCTCATTCTGGCTTCCTTCTACGCCCGAACAGGCGGGCAAGGAAACGTATGGCGTTTCGACGTTCGGCCCGGCGCATGGACATCTGCCGGTATCGTTCCAACCGTCTTCCGGAAAACATGTGATCTCCTTTCGTCTTGCGAACATGAGCTTGCGCTGGTCGATCACCCAGTTATATACGAACCTGCAGGCCCCGTACTATGCGTCCCGAAGAAAGCACGTCAGACTTGGGAGGAGGCAAAGGCAAAATGAACCTTATCGAAAGCATGGCTCCGATGCCATTATCCGCCATTGGAAAGATCCTAATCGATGTAAGTTTTGCCACGGAAAAAATTACATCGATTGATGAAAAAGCTGCCGGTTGCCATAATTTTAGACATTCATGTAAGTTTCAAGTAACGCCGATTCGAAAAGACGTTCCTTCGCGCGCCCGTGGGACGGGGACAGCGGCCATTTATTAAGGTTGTTTGCTCCGCTTGGCGTTTGGGTTTTCAGAACGAAACCGGTCATATTTCACTCCTTGGCAGGGTGTGCGCGGCATCCAAGTATTCGACGCCGTCGTGAACCCAGCAGTGCGCTTTGACGGTCACGGGGTCGTTCAGTTGGATGAACCAGTCGGCCAGCGCTTCCGGGGTCATGGAATGCACGACATTCCAAAGGGCGTCTATGAATTCATCCCATTCGGCTTGAGTGGCGTCGTCACGGTTGGACAGTGCGAAATACCGGTTTTGCAATGCTTCGCCGGGAAGCGAATATCCGGCGGCCTGTATATCCTCTATCCTGCTCCAGCTGGTCATCGCCTTCACACCTAAATCAGCTGAGGGAATCTCATAGATGCGGCTGTTTGTGCCGGGCCAGTTGCGGTCTTTGACGAAGATGATGGTGTCCATGGATCAGCACGCCTCCTTGATGATGGCTTCCACGCCGTCCTTGTAGCCGTGGTCGTCCTCGAAGTCGTAGTACAAGCCTTCGGTCAAAGGCTCCTTGTTTCGGTAGTCCTCGTCGTTGGCGTATATGGTGTACAGTGCGACCGCTGGATATTCGTCCTGCACGCCGATGGCGACGACCGTGCCGTTGCGCATGACCGTTTTGATGGTGTCGTCCGTGTACATGTAGCTCACGATGTCAGCGTCCTCGACTTCGGGTCGGGCGTACAGTTTTGACGTCAGTTTGTAGAGGTTGATGTTCTGCATGGTGTTCTCCTTTTTTGGAATGGTTTTATGTGAACGCCCCCAGTATAACATAAAACCAAAGAGGGCAACTAACCCCTCTTCACAACCTTCGCACCATACTTATCAGCCCACTGACGAGCCAACGTCTTCGCCTGTTCCCTACAAGCACGACGACTGAAAGCCGCACTGAACGTATGAGAACGCTTCATATTCCAAACCTTCCCATTCTCAGTATCATGCCGACGATACAATACGACCTTCAAGGCAATGACGGAACCATACTTGTCCCGCACCTTCTCGATGACCACGGCCTTCTTGTTCTTGTGACTTTTGTTGCTATGCTGGGACATTCCGGTTCTTCCTGAGAATAAGAAAAACAGCGAGCACAGTATTGTGCCCACTGTTTCACTATAACAATCCAGTCTTTAAAACGCTTGAAAATCAGTAATCCAACTCCAGTTTCCGCGCGACACCAAGCCCATGGTCGGTAAGCCTGATGGCCTCGTGTCCCAACAGAGTACGCCAATAGTCGGCATACCCGTTATCGATAAGGGACATAGCCGCGTCCTGATTATGTTCGTTAACCTCCGCTAGTCGTCCACGATGGTATGCGTCGCAGAGGAGCCTTTCGGCTTTTTTATCCAATGAAACCGCCTTTCGACATGATAGGAAAACATGTACTTTCGGCGCTCCCGGACCGGCGAATAAATCACATACTTGATGGTGTCCGTATCCCGCAGGATGATGCTGATTTCGCCAACGCTGTCCCGTTGGATGAACTGCACGATACCTCGAACGGTTAGAGAACGCCGACTCAATAATATCCGGTCGCCAAGCTGAATTCGCTGTCCAACGAAACAATCATCTAATTCGACCAGCAGTTCCGCACCGGTTTCGATGGACGAGTGGAAACTGTTCAGCGGGTTACGGAGAAAACTTCCAACCTTACAGTTCCAGTCGCGCTGTGCGTCGTGCAAGGTTTGGAAGCCGACTCCGCCAGATGTTCGCAAACCATTATCCACTGGACAAAAGTGGGAGTATCCCCAACCTTTCGGCAGAAAATATTGCTCGTCGTCCCAAGTGCAGTGGAGTTCAGATTTAGCCCGATACTTAAATTCGGGAATGCTGTTACAGCATGGGCATGTAAGAAGGTTTCTCACCCCAGTCCTTTCTGAGTCCTTAAGAGTTCGTCCAGTTTTTCCTCGATGCTTTCCAACCTCAAGCGCAACGCCTTCTGGCTTTCGTAGATGGCCGCAGTCTCACCGGAAACCTCATAGAGGCTTTTGTTGCCATACATGTCGTGCTTGTTGTCGGCCTGTATCTCAAGCTTCGCTATCTCCCGCTCCCGTTGCGACGGTTTGCGTGATTTCAGATAGTCCCTGCATTCGGGACTGAACATGTCCTCGTATCCCATTTAGCGGCCAAATTCCTCTCTGCGCATGGCTTCATACAGCATGTTTTCCTGAGTCGCGTCGGACAAGGCGCGATGCTCTTCCACGTCACCGATACCATAGTCGCGGATAAGCACGGCAACCTTATGGCTTGGCTTTTCGGGATGGATTTTCCGGCTCATTTCCAACGTGTCCACGAACCGGTGGGGGAAGAAGAACATTCCACCGTTCACGGTTTTCATGGCCGCGTCCAAGAAACTTAAATCGAATGACGCGTTATGCGCCATGATGATGGTTCGCGGGCCAAGCCACTTGTCGAATCGGATGATGGCTTGACTTACGTCGGGTTGTCCGATGACCATGCTGTCGTTGATTCCGGTGAGCGAGGTGATGTATTCGGGGATTGGCTGGTGTGGGTCAATCAGTTGCTCGTATCGGTCTACGAGTTTTCCGTTATGGATTTTCACGGCTCCGATTTCAATGAGTTTGGCCCCGTTTTCGGGTTTGAAACCGGTGGTTTCGGTATCCAAGACCACGTAATCGTAGAGTGGTGTTTTCATTGGGTCGATTCTTCTGGGGTCTCGACTTTGGTATTTGTCCCAGCTCATGGTGTGGTCTCCTCGGGTAAGTGAATGTGTGGACGTTTCTAGTATAACGCCTTATCTGGTAATAGCCTTGACTCGTCCGTCCAGAACCGTTCTTACGACATCCTCGAAGTCGGTGTTGTCGGGCAATAGGCGGGAGTCTTGAAGGATTCCGATAATCTTCAACAGTTCCGTATGCCCGTGCGGAGTGCGCTTATAGTCGCGGGTCGCACCCGCCTTGTATGCGCGACGCAACTGTAACGCCAACTGTTCCCGTGTGAGCGTGATGCAGTCGCCTTCCTCGATGGGATACCGTTCTTCCAGTTCTTCGTTGAGAATGCTCATTTTTTTGTTTTTCCTTTCTGTTTTTTTCAGACGTACATTCCCTCATGCCAGCCGTGTAGCAAACCCCATTCGGATAGTTTCCGGAACCATTTCTCGCATTCGTCAGCCACCTTGTTGGGATAATCCAACGTCGGGTTCAAGTTGAGTAAATACTGGTAGTCGTAGGGTTGGCAGAAGTTCTCGTCCAACACGTCTATCTGCCAGTCGCTACCGTCCTTGGCAATCTCGACATTCAATGTCATGTCATGGTCGGGGGAGACTGAACGGCAGAGGTACCAATACCCCTCACGGTGGTCGGTGAATCCCAGTCGGCGCATGGTCGAATCTTCGGCGGGACTCATGCTAAGCGCCGCATTGTTCTGATGCTTCGTGTAGGTGATGCCTATGGTCGAGAATCGGGGCGTGTTCTGAGCGTCGGACATGTTCTCTCCTATTCTTCGCTTTTGCGCAGGTCGATTACCGGAATATGGGTATCGGTGGAATAGTGGACGGAATAGGGGTCGATTGTCCTATGCCGCCAGCTGACGCCACCTTCCACTGGCCAAGCCAGCCAGCTTATGCCGTCCAAATAGTTCAGAATGCTGATGTGGGTAATCCAACGGCACCATCTTGTCGGGCATATCACGTCGAACATGGGTGTATTCTCGGTTCCCGGTCGGCAGGAATGCCGTTGCCAAGAGCGCAGGTATACGCGGTAGAGCGCATGGGAGTCGTCTGTTGGCAGTTCCTTGGTGTCGAATACTGCGCGAGTTGGGTGGTCATCGAAGAGGATTCGTTTGCCGAATTTAGTTGCTTGATTCAATGCGTTCTCCTTTTTGGTTGTCTTTGTTTTTGTTGTGAACAATCCCACTATAACACAAGGGGGTAAAAAAACGCAACACGCAAACCTAAGCCAGCGTCCCGTTAAAAAAGAACTCCCTCTTCCCAACCCGATACAAACCCACACGAGAGCCGGACAGACGAAAATCAAAACGACGGAAGAAACCCTCATACATCGGCAACAGCTCTTCCGGCACTGTCACCAGAGGGAACCGTTCATCCAGCGATTTCAATGCATATTCGACCAGCGTGGAACCAACCCCTCGACTCCGAAAACCCTCGTAGACATACAAAGTGCAAATCTTCCGTTCAGACGGATTTCTCTTGAGAACGCAAAACCCCGCCAACTCACCGTTTATGCGGGCTAAAAGAATCGCACGGCCTTTCCCCAATGAGGGGAGAACCGTGCGGTTGAACCAAATATCGAAGCCGGGATAATACGTTCGGATTGTCCCCGGAATGGGAATAGAAGCCGCAGTGCCAGCGTCCCGAACTACACTAATCCTCAACGAACTCGAACACATGAAAATCCGTCACACGCTCGACGTTGACATGACTCGTATCATCCGGCCAAATATATAAGACCGGCATGTAACCGGACAGTTCACGAACTGCGAGATTGCTGAAACCGTCCAAGTAGAGGGTTCCGGCCATGGGTTTGCCGTTCCATTTGAATATCGCGGACTTGCCTTCGAATTCTTTCCAGTTGATTCCGTCTTGATAGGGAAGTTCTTTTAAGGCCATTGGTTTTCCTTTTTTGGTGTGGGCTATCTCACTCTAACACAACAGGGGTAATGCAAAGAACGAAAAACCACCTTCCCACACTTAGAATTCCGGCTCCTCAACATTCAACAACACCAGCCTCGGACGGCGGCGAAGAATCCTACAATCCTCGTCCCAAGCATTCAGAATCTCGCAAGCCAACACGGTCGCTTCTGAATCAAGAGTAGGCGTGGTACGCAGAACCGACTGGATGTTATCCAAGTCTGCGGATGGGAGTTCAGTCGCGTCATTAGCCGCGTCCAACAAGTAATGGGGCATTCGCGCTCCTTCCAAAAATTGAGACGAGAATACCCGTGGAAGTCGTTTTCCACGGGCATTCTGGTATCATTTACTGACTCCGTGAAGTTCTAGAACTTCGTTTAGTCCCTCAAGGCAATCGTCCTCAATAGTAGCGCTACCCCAAACGTTTTCCCACCATTCGTCCAACAGTTGCGTAGCGCTCATGTCGAGCTTCTTAAGGGTTTCGGTTGTAATGTCAGCGTATTCCAAAGATTCTTCATTCAAGTATGCGATTGTTCTTGGGGCTACCGCATACTTGTCGGGGTTGGCGTCGAGTCGTTTCAGGAAAGCCAATACGGTCTCTTTGTCGTGCTCGTTCAGTTCAGGGTCGTTTTTGGCTGAGGTGGTCAGATACTCATAGTAGTCGCTGTTCATTTTTTATCCTTTTGGTCTAACGTTTTTTTGACGTGGGAGCTAGTCATTGCTCCAGTCGGTATTGCGTATGCCGAATTCGTTTCGTTTCGTGGATTGCGGGTTCCAAGCGCTACCGGCGTCCCATCCGTTATGAGTGGAACGGTTGTTCTTGTGAGTGTTGTTTTTATTGGGACTGTCGGTTGCTACCCAGTCGTGGTTACTCATTCGTGAACCTTTCAGGCGAACACTTTCACGGACTGGAATTCTTCGCCCATTTCGTTGCCGGATTCGCATTGGTTGACAATAACCCATGGTTTGACGCCGGGGAAGTGGAGGCTATCGATTCTCACATACATGTCGGGTTGTGCCGTGCGATATTCCAGTATGCCTTCGATGGTTTCGCCGGTTTTGGTGACGGCGATGCACTTGTGGCCTTCCAAGTTTTGGGGGAGGGTGTTGTGCCAGTTGATTTCTGTGGTGGTGTTGCTCATTTTTCTCCTTGTAGGATGCAACTTCTTGCTGTGTGAACAATTCCAGTATATATGATATTAGCGCAAAACACAATCCGATAGAACAATAAGGAAGCATAGAAACGGCAGTCTTCCAATCTCAGTAGCAGTTATCGCACCAGCTGGTATCACCGCAAAGGTTCTCGTTCTCCTCGCTGAGAAGGCAACCGCAACCACTGCAATACGTGTTGGCTGGATTGTTGGACGAAGTGAAAGAACCTTCCCTGACAATGGTTCCAGCCAAGTCGGCGATGGTGTAGATTGCCCGAGTGTCGGCTTCCGGTGCGGGATAGTCGGACATGCCTAGAATCCTGTTGTACACGTTCGTCAGTAGAGTGCGAACGTTTCCCACCTGACGAGTCCCATTCAGAATGGGAGTCGTCAAATGGTCGAAGAATTCTACCGTTGTATCCCAAGAATGCTGGCCTTCGTGGATTTCGATTTCCAGCTTTTCCTTGCCGTCGGTGAATCGCATTTTCGTTTTCCTACAATTCTCTCATGGCCTTGTCTAAATCGGACACAATCGCGTCATACAGTCCGTCAACATCCAACGATTCCAGCTTATGTTCTTCCAGTTCGACGGGCGTGTATTCCCCGTCATCGAAAGTCCAGTGTGCGGACGGAACCGTGTATACTCCGCCACGCCAACGGTAGGAACGTCTGCCGTCTCGTTGCGAGTCGGCCACCAGATAGTACTCGACCTGCTTGCCCATGTAACGGTGTTGGAATGCGACTTCGATTCCGTCTCCGAAGATGGCTCGGGTTGCGTGAGCGCCGGTCACGTAGGGGATTCTGACGAGTTTGTCGATGAGTTTCCGATAGGTGTCTTCGCTGATTTTCGAGTACATTCTGATTGTCCTTTTTCGTGTAATTGGGGTTTGTGGTGATTGTTTTTTCAGCAACAGTATTCGTTGACTGCGTTGACGAGTTCAGCCATGCTCATGCTGTATACGTCGCTGTGGCGGGCGTAGATGTCTTTTGCGAAGAGTCTGTTTTGCATGATGGTGCGGGCTTCGGGACTTTGAACGAGTTTCACGCTTTCGGGGAAGGTGCTTGAGAGGGCGTTGTCGTTGATTTGTTTGGCGTATTCGACTGCTTGTTTTTTGGGCATTTTCTTGACGTTGATTGCGCCGCCGATGTAGTGGATTGCGTACATGTTATGTGCTCCTTTTGCCTATCGCTCTTTGTGTGAACAATTCCACTATAGCACACTTGAGAAAAACCGCAAAACCCCAAAAAACAAAAGCGGGACACCAAAACAGCATCCCGCCTTCCCCCCCATCAAACCTCAATCGGACAAACCGGCACGGGCACGCATCTTGCGTTTAATCTCACTACCCTTGGCGAACAGGCGCTCCATACGTGCCACGGTCTGCAACGCCTTCTTATACTCCTCCAATCGAGAAGAGATTCGCCAATTACGAGGTTCCGCCAACGACTCCTCAATCAGAGAATCGGGAACATCCCACATAAAGGACATAATCCAACGGCGGTTTTCCCCGCCCATGCGACGCCACAAGCGCACGGCACGATTACCTTTGACCCATTCCGGATTATTAAACAAGACTTGGATGGCGGATTCGTCGGAGAGGGAGTCCAGCAACGGGTCTATGTCCGTTTCCTCCGCCAACGGTGCCGATAGGACGCGGATGGTTTCATCATCGCTTTTCACCCAATGCTCGAAGCAGAGCCTATCGGCCAGCTTGTTTTCCACCATGTAGCGGATAACGTCGTAATCCGTCTCCTCCCAGTATAGGCTTGCAACGGTATGCTTTGCGGCGAGCTTGCGTAGTTCGGGGTCTTTGTCCTTGGCGAGGCTGGTCGCGGTCTTGTAGTTGAGTTTTCCCTTGTATTCCAAATATTCGGCCACCTTGCGGCGAACGTCACGACTCCGGTCTTTCAACACAGTTTCACGCAGTCCGTCGTATACGTTTCCGTCCTTGACTTCCATGTTGTATTCCAGTTTGCAGTTGACGTAGTAGTGGCGGAACGGTAGGGGGAGGGGAAATATTCTTCCACTCTGGTAAATGTTCTTAATGCTTTCCAGCAGGTCGATTCCCTTGCCGGTGAGCTTCCAACGGTCGCGTTCCTTGTTTGGTTCGATTAGGTTGGCTTCCTTGAATTTGTCTAAGGGCTTCTGGTCGATGTATGCGCTCAGTCGTTGTGAATGGGTTTCGTTGTCGAAGTCTTCGAAGTAGTAAACGAGGTTGGCAGTCCACTTTTTGGTAAGACTGTTGATTGCGTCGTTGTCCATGGTTTCTCCTTCTCGGCATATCTTGTGCGAACGATTCCAGTATAGCATAAGTAGAGATAAGGCACAACACGCAACCAAGCCAAAACGAAGACGCAATCCCCGCCCATACGAAAAAAAGGAATACGCCCACATGATTTTCCTGCGGGCGCATTCCCCATGCTTTTAGTTCAGAAGTCCGGAGCGATACAGAATCCTGCGGATATTGATGCTGTGGACGAAAGCGGTGTCAGGCTGTCCAACGAAGTCGGCAAGCTGCTCGTCGGAGCAAGTCTCTTCAACGGCGTCATCAAAAACCACCTCGGTCGGAGAGTCGAACATCCTACAGCCGACGCCGTCATGCCCCTCGATGTGCTCGAACAAGGCGAAGTAGGTCATGTCCTCGTCTGCAACGCGCAACATGACATAGGAGGCATTGCCGTTGTGGAAGATGTTGTAGTCTGCTGCGCCGAATCGTGTGAAATACTCGTTCATTTTGGCTCTTTCTCTCATATTTGTGTGAACGATTCCAGTATATCATATTTGAAAGAAAGCACAAAAACACAAAACACAAAAAGCCGCGCAAACGCAAAAGCATCCACGCGACTCGATATTTTTTTAACACTATACGGAGGGCGGTGCGGTTCCTTCCGCCGCAGTAGGTGCTACCGGTTGGTCGAAGTCCGACGGTTCACCGTTGAGAAACTTATAAAACTGGTCGAAGGCATACTGCGCGGTGTCCTCATACCGGCATGGCTTCGGCTTCGCGTTCTTTTCCCGCTCTTCCTGCTCTATCAACCGGTCTATCCGGCTTTGCTCGTCGCGGTGTTGCCACGCGAGAGGTCTATTGCCCTGAAGTAGGTTCTCCTCCACCGTATATTCATGGCCGCGATACATATAGTCGAGATAGACCATATGGGCGTCGTATCCGTGCCCGTAGTATTTCCTGACGAATGTCGCTTTTCGCATTGTTGCCCCTCTCGTGAATGGTGGGGCATGTCTGCTGGCACGCCCCTTTGGTTTTGACTAAATTTCGCGCTCCGCACGCTCCCAAATCTTCCGGCGAATCTCACTGTCCTCGGAGAACATCGTACCCAACTCCAACACTTGACGGACGGCTTCTCGGTATTTCTCCAAACGGTCATGCAAGGCCATGTACGCGTCGCTTTTGAACGCCTGATTGATGAACGAGTCCGGCATGTCGCGCATGACCTTGACCAGCCTGTAACGTCCCACCTCGTCCGCGTTCTCCCAAGCGTTCATGACTCGTTCACGCGTGGCCCACTGCGGCTTGCAGGCCAGTACATGCGCCACATCCTGTGAGTCGAGGCGGGCCAACACTTCATCCACCTTGCCTTCTTCGGTCAGAAGAGCCGCCTGAACGCGAATCTGACTGTTGGGATTGTCCAGCCAATGTTCGACACATTCCTTATCGAAGTTATGGTTATAGATAAGAGTCTTGACCACGCGCTCGTCCGACTCCTCGAAGAAGAGGTGAGGGTCTGCGTTCTTTGCCGCCATGAGTCGAATCTGATAATCCTCGTCGTGGGCCAAACCGTTCGACGTTTCCTTGTCGAGCTTGCTGAACTTGTTGAGCATTGTGGCCGCTTTCTTGCGAATCTCGGCGCTCCTGTCATGTAGGGCAACTTTGGATAGTTCCTTGACGGGTAGTTTCTTTTCGTCGTATACGCGCCAGTCGAAGTAGTAGTTACGGACTTTCAGGGGTAGTTCGGAGAGTTTGCCGGAGTTGAAATGCTGTCTAATGTTGGCGAGTTCGTCTTCGCCTGTTTGGGTGAGAGTCCAGTCGCCCGTCTCGTTTTCTTGAATGAGTCCGGCTTTGGCGAGTTTGGTGATGTCGCGGTCGGGGAATACTCGGCGTGCACTGCCATTGTATCGATAAGCACAACCACCGGGCGCTCGAATCGCATGAATTCGTAGACTGCGGTTTCGTTCCAGTTGATGTCGCTCATTTTTTGCTCCTCGGCTTCCATATTTTTGTGTGAATAATTCCAGTATACAATTTGCTTGAACAAAACACGCTACAAAACAAAAAGCGGGAACTACAGCAACAAGACCATATCCCCGCAAACCCAATCAGCAGACGCTCGCGGAACCACCATCGCAAAGAGAGCATAACAGGCAACCGATGCCGTTAATGTCCCTTGTCAGATGCACGCCCTTGGTGGAGCCGCACTCCTCACAACGAATGCCACTGCGCTTACGAGCGGTATTGGAAGTGCGGGAGAGGGCAGACCCACGACGGTAGGTTTCCTTCCTTGGCGTGCCTATGACGTATTCCACACCGTCCAACACGAACGGCTTGCTGACCTTGACGATGTTCACGTGAGACACCTCGCCGTTGGCTTTGAATACCGGGAACTCGTCGGTTTCACCAGCCTCGCTCCAATTGTCCCACCACTCTTTCGGGATTCGGACTTTCCAACCGTCCTTTAGCTTCGTCCAAGTCGGACGGGGTTCGGTCTTGGCGTCTTCGATAGTTTCACTCATTTTTTGTCCTTTCAGCGAGTGTATCCGATTTTCCTCAGCACATGGTCTTCAGGGTCGGAGAGATGCTTGATGACCTCTTCCGGCGTAAGGCTGATTCTCTTCGTGTGGAGTAGGGGTTGGAACGAGCAGGTGCGGAGGAACTTCGTGACCACGCCGTCTCTGCTCATGCGGGAGGAAATCTTCTGGTTTCGATACTGGCGGTAGGTGAAGCGGAGCCAACGAATCGCCTGTTTCGAGTCGATGGTCTTCACGTGGGGATTATCGGCGTAGGCTTTCACCCAGTTATTGCGTTCGGTGGCGCTGTGGAAAATCTGGATTAGTGGAATGTTGTTGTCAGGGTCGAGCTTCTGGTTGGGGTGGTTGACTATGGCGGCGTAGTAGGTGTTCATGGGACTGCTCCTTTGTATAAGCCATGTTTTTTTTGTGTGAACAATCCCAGTATATATTCAGATATGGCAATCAAGTAAGTCGGCGTGTCGCAAAAACCTACCCGACCACACAAAAAACCAGCACGCCAACCAGCGCGACAAGAAACAAGTAAAACAGAGACTTGTGGAAGGGTGCGGCTATCAATGCTTTCTCTTCGCTGATGAAGACGATATTCTGTATGATGCTATGATTTTCGGCGGCTTTGCTTCGCAGGCAGATGTCAAGGATATAATCGCTGACCTTGAGAACGTCGGGATCGACATGACGGTCGATGAAACATCGCAGTTTTATCTGCGGGATAATTATCGCGTGGTAAAGCATGTTCCGGGGATCGATTATCTGTATTTTCCTCTTGCGGACGGCGTGATGATCATGAGTCGGCCAACCTTGTACAACCATGAGGCTGAGCCGCAGTATTACTTCTACAGCGATGCGGATTGGCCTGCTGCTGAGGCAGAATGGAAAGATCGATACGGGATGTCATGGAGCAATCCATATAATATTCTTACGATCGATAAGACCGCGCGGTAACGGCGTGAAAGAGCAG
>OKRY01003091.1_pt1 | contig 12529 bp, 12 predicted proteins | sample 1601121 | NCBI WGS metagenome assembly OKRY01 (sample SAMEA3541546, study PRJEB24748) | human gut metagenome | biome: human gut; feature: human-associated habitat; material: faeces | place: China | collected 2012
ACTTTGGACGGTTTGAATCAACACCCAGAAATGGAGCAGAATTCATGGAAGCAAAATCCCATTTCCTGGATCATTATGATGGCGGAGAGACGATGATGCATCTGTGCCAGCGTGTCTATAATCTGTTGGATGATATAAAAGCGGAGTCTGAACATAAGACATATCTGCTTGTTGCACATAATGGAATTTCAAGGATCGTACAGTCGTATTTTTATGATATGACAAATGAAGAATTTGCACATTTCGGGATTAAGAACTGCGAGATCCGGGAATATAACTTCAGATAAAATGCCTCTTTGCAGAGCAGATAGAAACAAAAAACAGTAAAAGCACATGCTTAATGATAAAAATATATCAATAAGCATGTGCTTTTTACATGTTCTGTGCCGGGAATAGATGTATAATAGTACAATGTTAGTTAAAACTAACAAAAATTTGAAATTTGCAACAGAACCATTGACAATACAGTTGTTTTGTGCTATTAATCATATGAACACATATTCAAATGTTCAAAGCGATAAACGTTAATCATAAAAAGATATACCAGTGTGATAGAAAGTACTGGAGAATGGAGGAGACAAAATGGAAAATCAGAATTTTTTACAGATCAGTGGTCTGAAAAAGAGCTTCGGATCAGGGGAGAACCGGACAGAGGTATTAAGAGGACTGGATTTTACAGTGACGAAGGGAGAAATCTGTGTCTTGCTTGGACCATCCGGATCCGGTAAGTCTACGTTACTGAATATCATAGGGGGAATCGATAACGCCGACAGTGGTTATATAGCGATCAATGGGGAAAAAACAGTTGATATGGATGAGAAGACGCTGACACAGTACAGGAGAAAGCATCTTGGCTATGTATTCCAGATGTATAATCTGATCCCGAATCTGAACGTAAAGGAAAATGTAGAGGTTGGTGCATATTTAAGTGATTCACCGCTCGATGTCGATGATATCTTAAAGACGCTTGGTTTATATGAGCACAGACATAAGCTTCCGAATCAGTTGTCCGGTGGACAGCAGCAGAGAACATCGATCGGAAGGGCTATCGTTAAGAATCCGGATATCCTGCTCTGTGATGAACCGACAGGTGCACTTGATTATAAGACCTCGAAGGAGATCCTGAAGCTGATCGAGGATGTAAATCAGAAATATGGAAATACCGTTATCATGGTTACACATAATGATGCGATCAAGAATATGGCAGACCGTGTGATCAAACTGCGTGATGGAATGATCCGTAAGAATATAGTAAATGATGTAAAGGTTCCTGCAATGGAGCTTGACTGGTAATACAGAAGTGGCAGAGAGAAAAGGAGAATTTATAATATGAAGAATCCATTATGGAAACGGCTGCCGAAGGAGCTGGCTGCCGATCTTGGAAAGTATCTGGTTATTTTCCTGTTTATGATCTTGAGTATTGGTTTTGTGTCCGGCTTTCTGGTAGCCGGTAAGAGTATGATCGCTACATATGATGAGAGCTTTGATAAGTATAATATCGAGAATGGTAATTTTGAGTACAAGGATGAAGCATCATCCGAGGCGATTAAAGCGATTGAAGATGAGGGGGTAAAGCTGTATGAGGATTATTACTATGAGAAAATTGTAGAAAAAGATGGGGATGAAAGCACACTCCGTATTTTTAAGAATCGTACAGATGTGGATAAGGTTTGTCTGATGGAGGGAGCGTTCCCTGCGGCAGAAGATGAGATCGCAATGGACCGTATGTATGCGGAAAATAATGGGATCAAGGTAGGAGATGATCTGTCGGTTGATGGACAGACATATAAGGTATCGGGCTTTGTAGCATTATCTGATTACAGTGCTTTGTTCCAGAATAATAATGATACGATGTTTGATTCCGTGTTGTTCGGTGTTGCGATCATAACGGATGAACGGTTTGAAAGCTTTGACAAAGGGCTGATGCATTATTCTTATGCCTGGATCTATGACGATGAACCTGAAGATGAGAAAGCGGAGAAGGATGTATCCGATGATCTTGCAAAGGTGATCAGTCAATATGGAGAAGTGGAGAAGTTTATTCCAAGATATACGAATCAGGCAATTAATTTTACCGGAGAGGATATGGGTAGTGATTCGATAATGGTGGAAACACTGCTTTATATTATAATCGTGATCATGGCATTTATCTTTGCGATTACGATCAACAATACGATCGTAAAGGAAGCCGGCACGATCGGTACTCTTCGGGCCTCCGGTTACACAAGAGGAGAATTACTGGCACATTACATTTCTCTTCCGATCCTGGTTACATTAGTAGCAGCTGTAATCGGAAATGTTCTGGGATATACAGTGTTTAAAAATGTCTGTGTGGCAATGTATTATGGAAGTTACAGTCTGACAAAATATGTGACAAAATGGAATGCGGAAGCATTTGTAAAAACGACGGTTATTCCGATCGTGCTGATGCTTGTCATAACAGCACTTCTTTCATGACGATCTTAAGCTTTTCTTCGTTTTTGGTAATCAGCATCTCGACATTCTTCATACCCACTGACTGGAATATCAGTGTAGCGTTTTTCGTTACTTTTATCTTGAACTTTCCGTCCAGATCCGCTACTACGCCGACTCCCGGTTCGTTCTTTACATAAACAGCCGTACCTACCAATGGCTCGCCGGTTGCATCCACAATCACGCCTGCCACTGTAAACTGTGTACTCGTTTCGTTCTGACTGTAGCCTGCCAATGGAATCAATGTCATAAGCAGTACAATCAATAAAAGATTTTTTTTCATATATGTATTATCAAAGGTTATTGTATAGACAATTTACGAATCACTTTATTTCCGGTATCTGCGACATATACAATTTGTCCGTCGGCACTAACAGCTACACCGAACGGATGATTGAACAACGCGATATCCGGACCGCCGTCTTTATAGCCCTTCATGCCCGGAAGTCCGATAGGAGTAGTTACCATAGCTCTATCCAAGGGCAATTTGGTATCGATTACTCGTATACAATTGTTACCACAATCAGCGATATACAATTTACCGTCTTCGGTAAAGCAGATTTGATGGGGATTATCAAACTTGGCATTCCTCAGCAAACCGTCTTCCCATCCTGCTCCTGCTACCTGTCCTTCCAATATGGCCTTTCCGGCATAACCTTCACCGGGATAGGTGTTTTTGTCTTTACCTTCCAGATTTCCCACATCCACTCGCCATATCTGATTTCCTTCTGCCATCGCGACATAAAGCATATTTTCCTGTCCTTTGACAGGGCTGAAAGCAAGGTATGAGTCACATGCATCAGGTCTGGTAGAAGTTCCGACTTTCTTGAGTAGGAGTTCACAAGTACGGGTGTTCGGTTTTATCCGCACCAGTTGTCCCTTAACCATCACTGTATAAATGTAATGATCCAGCTTATTCACTACAAAGCAGTGCTTATAGTTACCATCGGCAACGTCTTTAGTTTCATCATTCAGCAGCACCGTCAGGCGGCGCGGCGCATAGCTCACGCTTTTGGCCAAAGAATAATATCCCATACCGCCATCTTCAGGAGCGTACATCGTACCATCCAGGTCCGAAAAAGCAGGAGCATTCAGGATGGCTGACGTACCATACTGAAGTACCAGCACAGAATTACTCTTAATGGAAGCCATGACAATATTTCCGTTAGACTGCGCTCCTTTATCATTTTGACAGGTTACAGATGGATAATTGTTTCCTCCGTGCCATACGTGGCGTTCGGTGATAAAGATATTATCCTCGTCATCCAGACTAATGTAGTTGGGCGCCGACAATGTAGAAGTAGCGATGTCTCCTCCTACCGTAGGCTGGTTAGCGTCCGGCGAAGCTTGTCCTACAACGGTAGTCACGCTCGTCTGCGTCTTGTAGATAAATTGCCTTCCGGCTTGTCCTTCATATTCTGTTCCGTCGGGCATTGTTCGGGCAACAAGAAGATTCATTTCTTTCTTGTACGTCAGTCCCGAAGGAACATACAAGTAGATTTTGTTACCATTTGAACTCACCAAGCCCGCCTGGTGCTTTATCCCATCCGCATCTTCGAAATAAACTTTCAGATTGGTAGTGTCTGATCCGAAGTTGCTGCCTTCGACGATCATAGGGGTAGCGATCCCACCGGAATCCGGATAAAATCCGGTCACCTCAATAGGTTGATCCGGATTGAATACTGCACTTCCTATATTCTTACTATCCGAACATGAAGTCAGATAGACAAATACGGCGGCAAAAAATGTCAAAAAAATAGTTCTTTTTTGCATTGTTTTTCTGTGATTAAAGGTTAATAATTAGTTGGGTTAATATGGATAAGTAGAAAACTTACTATTCTATATCTAGGCATTATGATAATGTGGTAGAAATAAGATGTGCATTTTTACTCTAATACGTTTGTTTTTGGGTGTGTATGCTTTATCTTAATATTTAGTAAGTTTAGGAATATATATAGTTGTGCTTGGCTGTTATGATTCATTTTTATATTTAACAGATTGGGATAAGTTGCTCTAGAACTTGGTAATTTTATACCAATAAGTGTATTTTTTCCTGTTTTCATAGGCTTTTCAAAGGTTATTAAGTTTGTGTGCCACTTAAGACGGTGTAAAGTTATTAATAAAATTGGTAAACGCAATGTTTTTTTTATTTTAATTATCGGCAAACGGTATTTTTTTTGATTTTTCATTCTACTACTCAGATCGTAATAAGATAGATATAATCTTTTTATTGATGTATATTATTGATTATCATGATTTTATTGTTTTGATTACCAAGTTCTAGAGCGACTTATTCTAATCGGTCAATTACGACTATATTTCTTAATAATTATTTATTAAATATGAATACAAATCAAAACAATCAAGTGTTTCTGGTAATTCATAATTTTCTCCATATGTATCAACTTTAATACTATTTATAATTATATCTTCTGTTGGTTTATCATCATCATTAGTTGATGCATTTTCTATTTTGTGAACTATATCCATACCTTCTTTAACTTTTCCAAAAGAAGTATATAATCCATCTAAAGAAGGAGTAGTTTTTGTTACAATAAAAAATTGTGAACCTGCTGAGTTATAACCTTCTTCTGTTTTTCCATAAGCACTATAATCGGATCTAGCCATTGATATAACTCCTTCTGTATGCTTTAAAGAATTATCATAACCATTTGCTTTAAATTCTCCTTTTATAGCATACTCCTTATCTTGTTCTTTTGAAATACTACTATCTAAATCACTTAAATAAGGACTTCCTGTACCATCTCCCTTTTTATCTCCACCTTGTATAATAAAATCTTTGATAACTCTATGAAAAGTTAGACCATCATAAAATCCATTATTTGCAAGAGTTATAAAGTTATTTACTGTATTAGGCGCAATATCTGGATATAATTCTACTTTTATTGTTCCGTAATTCTTAACATCAATAGTTGCAATAGGATTTTTAGATATTTTATTATCCGCAGTTACATTATCAGTTGTTGCATTTGTATCATTTGAATTTAAGTTTTGGCTATTTTCATTCTTATTGCTATTATTATCAATAATTGCAACATTGTCTGTTTTTACATTTGATTCTTTTACAGTTGTTTTACTCTTTTTATTTAAAACAATAACAAGAATAACAATTATTGCAATCAATATTGCTACTACTATTCCAAAAATTGCAAATATTAATTTGTTATTTTTCTTATTTTCCATTTTTTCACCTCTTTTCTTTTTTTCTTATTCTATGACAAAATGTAATAAATTACAACAAATTAAGATTAATTTACTTTACACATATGCTAACTAACTATAGGAGTCTTTTTCCTCATTCCTTCAATATAAGTTACCACACACACCTTATTTTGTCTATTTAATAAAAGCTAATAAAAAAATTATTTCTACCAAATCATTCTTTTGATTTGCTAAATATTTGACCTTATTCTATTTACAATCCCTCATTATTTCAATATTATAAAATTACTATTTCAATATTATAAAAAGGAATGAAAATGATGAATAATAACTCAAAAGCAATTATATTAGATATGGATGAAACCCTAGAGCATGGAATATTACTAAGTAAATACGGTATTAGTAAAAATCTTACAATGATTTTACGACCCAACTTAGATAAATTGATATATAAATTAAAAGAAGCTAAACAATATGATATTGATATTATATTGTGTACAACTGCACATGATTGCTGGGTAGAAAGGTTCTTTAAATTAAAACCAGAATTTAAACTTATATTTGATAAAATATACACATGTGATAACGAGCATGAATGGAAAGACTTTAGTAAAACAGTTTATCCTATAGAATATTCAGCTATGCATCAAAATATTAATTTAGAACAATTAAAACCTATAACTACGTTTGGCTATGATTCTTTATTGTATATAGATGATAATAAAATAGATAGCTTAAGATTAAAAATGCTATTTGAATTTGGAGAAAATAAACTACACAAAGATATAACACACTTTACAGCATTTGGATTTTATGGCGGTCATATTGATTATTCTGACATGTTAATTTATAAAAAACTTTCAAATAATAGCTTAGAATTTTCAAAACTTTTAAAAGAGTACTTACATTTAGAAAGAAATAATATTGGTTGTGCTATGATGTGCAAAACAATTGATAGTTTCATAAATAAAGAATTTAAAACAGGATTAACCTTAGCAGATGAAGATTTTTTTACTGAATATGATGCATTTAATAAAAAAATAATTTTATTACAAAAAGAATTAGAAAAATTTAGTAATAACTTAAATGAAACGCTAGAGATTGATACAATCTCTCCTTCTATTGATGAATTAAAAATATTTTTAAATACAGATAAAAAATATCCATATGAAGGTATTTTATCTTAATTCTTTTCAATTTTTTTATTAATTTAGTTGTCATTTAATTATCTACAATTTCATACAAAATAACTTTATATACATGATTTATAAATTAATTTTTGTAATTATAAAATAACAGAATTTATTTCAAAAAAGAAACATACTTAAAAAGTATGTTTCTTTTTTTATTTTATATATTTTTCAACATTGCTTTTATTTAAATCAATTTCGATTGCTTGCTCTTTAATAGATTCTGTTCTACTTTTAAATGCTCCATATGATACTGACTGTCCATTTAATACTGGTACTTCTGCTGAATATCCATATTCTGTAAATCCTTTTTCATCAATTAAATTAAGTGAAATATCATCATCTGAATCTCCTTCATCTAAATATTTTTTTAGATTTCCAAGTACTAGTATATTAGCTTCTGTATCTACAGAAATACTTTTGTGCTTATTTGATACAGTCTTTTTCTTTACCTCTACTCCATCATTACCGCAAAAAACTAAAGCAACTGTATGATTTCCATTTAAGTTAGAATCAATTACATATGCTGGACTATCATTTATATTGCTAATTCTTATAAATTTATTTTGTGCATTACTTGATGATGATATATTATTATTTATCCAATTTTCATCTGACAAACATTTTGCAATTGCATTATTTGATATAATTTCGTATTCACCTAAATCTCCACTAACTTCATCATTATCACTACTAATTTCGTTATTTTTGCTACTAGTATTGTTTGTACTATCATTACCATTTTCCTCATTAAAATCTTTCAATGATTCAACTTTTTCCAACCTATTTTCTAATTCTGCAGTTTTATTTTTTTCCTTTTGCAATGAATCCCATAAGAACCATCCTCCTACTCCGATAGCTGCAATTATTAAAATAATTAAGATTGCCCAAATAACTTTTTTCATATTATTTCCTCCTCATATGTTAATGCAGTTTTATTATATTAATAAATTGTTATATTTGCAAGACTTTTTCAACTTTTATTTTTTTATATTTTAGATATTACTCTCAACCAATTTTCTCCCATAATTTTATTAATTTGTTCTTCTAAATATCCCGACTTTCTTAATTCATTTATTAAAATTGGCATATCCTTTATTCCTTTTATATCACTTAATCTATGCTCTTCATCCACTCCATCAAAATCCGTTCCTAATCCAATGTAATCAATACCAACTAAATTTGTTATATGTTTTATGTGTCTTATAATATCTGTTACATTTGCTTTTCCTTCTTTTTTTAGAAATGAACTGCATAAACATATTCCTATTATTCCATTTCTTTTTGCAATTGCTTTTATTTGTTCATCTGTTAAATTTCGTGGATGATTACATATACTGTAACAATTTGAGTGTGTTGCTACTATTGTTCCTGTTGTATTTTTTATAGTATCCCAAAAAGTTTGCTCTGATGAGTGTGATATATCTATTATTATATTTTTTTGCTCTAGTCTTTTTACATATTCTTTTCCTAATTCTGTTAGTCCTACTGTGTTTTTTGTAAGAGCTCCTGTTCCTAATAAATTGTCTTCATTCCAATTTATTGACATTAGTCTTACTCCTTTTTTATATAATTTATCTATGTTGTTTAAATCAGATTCTATTGCTTTTCCGTTTTCTATTGTTAAAACAATTCCTATTTTCTTTTGTTTTATTACATATTGAATATCCTTTTTGTTTTTTATAACTACTGTATTTTCCATATTTTTTAAATAATAATCTATTATGTTATTTGCTCTTTCAAATCCATTTTCAAATTCTGGATTTATAAATGCTGCTGACATTTGTATTACTGGTGCTAATTGTTTTGCATCTATTGTGTTAAAACAATATTGTATGTTACTTATTTTATTATTATTATCTAATGTTTCTGATAATGTATCACAGTGTCCATCTATATACATATGATATATATCCTCCTTAATATTTAATTTAAATTTTAAGTGTTTTTTAATAAAAAAATAAGAAAACATAAAAGTAATTTTTAACTTTCTCACTTTTTTATTTTAATAAATATAAGTTAGTAAGTTTTTACTTTTTATTTTCTTATTTCAATTTTTAGTTTATATTATTTTCATTTTCGCTTTTTAATTTAAATAATTTTGTTACTTTCATCCACAATCTTTTAAATACACTTATGTGCTCTTCTTCATCAATTTCTGACAATTGAATATAATCTACATCATTATTTTTTTGTGTAATTAATTGAGTATTTTCACATTGATTTTGAACAACGTCTTCATTAGCAAATTCTATATTTTCTAAAGAATTTGAATCTTCTCCTTGCTGCTCTATTTTATTTTCCATTTTACTATAGCTATTTTCCGTTTCATCAGCATATTTTATTTCATCACATTGTTCGTCTTCATTTGCATACTTAATTATATTGTTAACTTCACTTTGACTTTTAGATTGAATACCGCTGTCAATTTCTTTTTGTTCAACACATTGTGCTTCATTAACAATTTGATTTTGCATAGTTGATTGAATTTGATTACTTTCTTCATTTTGTTCTATTGTTTGAGCTACATTATCTATTTTACTTTGTTCCACTATTTCAATTACGTTATCGTTTTCGTTTTGATTATTTTCTTGAGCTATATCATTTATTTCGTTTTGTTTTATTGTTTGAATAACATCATTATTATTTTCATTTTGCTCTATTTTTTTATTTAGTATCTTATCTATAATTTGGTCTGTTTCTATTATATTATCATTTATGAGATTTTGCATTGCTTCATCTGTTAGTTGATTTGTAATTTCGCTATTATCAATTATTTTTGTGTTTTCTTTTATTGTTGCAAAATCTATTATTTTATCATCTTTTACTTCATTGTTTTCTTGTTTTGGCTGTTCAGAAATTATAGTTGTTTGTTGTTTTTCGTTTAAATCTTGTTTTACTTCATCTATTATCTTATCTATTTTTTGATAATCAATATTTACCTCTTTTATTTTTTCTTTATTATCTTGTATATTAAAATAATATGTTTTTTCTTCATTGTTTTTATTTTGTTTTTCTATGAAATGATTTTTATTTTTTTCTATTTTTTCCTTTGCACAGTCAAATTGCTTTAAAATTTTTATTGTATTTTTATCATAATTTGATTTGTCTAATATGTGATCTATGTTACTCATTATTGCAGTATCAATATTTTGTTTTATAATATTTTTTTCTTCGTTACTCATATTTGCTTCTTCATATGCGTCATATATCCATGATAACAACTTATTTGTTTCATTATCTACAGCTGTTTCTCTGTTTAGCATATCTACTAAACTATTATTGCAGGCTTTTAAAATTTCTGCTTTTGATATTTCTGGAATCTTATCTAGTTCATGCAATATTTTTGAATATGTTGTTGTTATATCATATTCACCTTTTTGAAAAAAAATTGGTAAATTTTCTTTTATTTTTACTATTCCATTGCTCTTTGTTTTCAAAATTGAAATTAAAGATGCTCTATCATATGTACACAATTTTTTTATTATAAGGTCTAACATATTATACATTAAATTATATGTATCAGTATCATTTAAAAATCGCTCTAGCTCTCTTGTTGTTATTATGCTTGTATTTTCAAATATAGTTGTGTAATTTTCAATAAAAAATTTTTTTATTGCTTCATTTTTGTCAAAAATATCCTTCCACATACTCATTGAAATACATTTTATATTTTCTTTCACAATGTCTTCATTTCCATTTTGAGCTAAACGCACTATTATTTCATTTACCAAATTATAATTTGATGCACTGCTTAAACATATATATTGAAAATCCTTTTTTATATCTAATTCTTTACTATTTAATATATCTTCGGCATATTTATTTTTTTCTAATATATTTGATATATATTGAATTCTTTTCATATAATCATCAAAATTCATATGTTTATCCCCCAAACTTTTTTCTTGTGTATTTTTATTATTTGCTATTATTTTATATTATAAAAATATTATTTTCAACATATTTTTGCAAAATTATTGCATTTCTTTCATAATCGTGCTAAAATCTTTTTATAATATTTGTTTAAGAGCTAAGTATTAAATTAAGTTTTATTAGAGAGACTATGGTTGGTGAAAATAGTTTAAAACAATTTAAGAAATCTACTCTTTCATACATTTAATGAAAATTAAACCGATTTATGCTAGGTTATAAGCATACTTGAGATATACTTTTTTAAGTATTAATTAAGGTGGCACCGCGAAGAATTATCGCCCTTATGTTTTTGCATAAGGGCGTTTTTGTTTTTAATAACACCGTTTGTTATAATTTTTTACGTGTTAACCAGCTAAATTCGTTTTAAAGGAGGAATTTTTATGAAGAAACAAAATGAAGTTTGTATTGGTAAAATTTACAGACACTTTAAAGGTAACTATTATTTTGTAGAAAATATTGCATATGATAGTGAAACAATGGAAAGAATGGTTGTATATAAACCTATTTATGAAAGAACAGACGGCAAAAAAATATGGATAAGACCAGAAAGTATGTTTTTATCCGAAATTCCTACTGACAGACCAGATAACATTACTGGTCAAAAATACAGATTTCAATTGTGTGAAGATTTATCTCACAATTTTATGAAATAGATAAATTTTATAGCTAATACATATACTTTATTAGCACGAAAGGAGAAAATTATGATAGATATTAAATTTTTAAGAGAAAACCCTGATATTGTAAAGGAAAATATCAAAAAGAAATTTCAAAATCATAAATTACATTTAGTTGATGAAGTAATTGATTTTGATAGTAAAAAAAGAGCTGTTAATTTAAAAGGAGATGAACTTCGTAGCAAACGTAATTCATTAAGCTCTGAAATTGGTAATTTAATGAGAAATGGAAAAAAAGACGTTTTATTCTGTACAGTTTTCAGATGGGGAGGCAGAAATTTCCCTCTCAGGAGTCTATGATTACCAGCTGTACAATTATATGATATTTGCAGCACTGGCTCTTTCAGCGGTAGTATTTGTTATTCTCGTCCTGATGGGGATTCGAAAAAAGATGAATTACATTTGGAAACTGAGCAGGGAAATTGAGATCCTTGAAGGGGGCGACCTTGACTATTCTGTTACTGTTTCCGGGAAAGATGAACTTACAGCTCTTGCACAGGGGCTGGAATGCATGAGGAAATCTTTTAAGAAACAGGTGCAGCAGGAAGCAGAGATCGTGAAGGAAAATCAGAAAATAGTCACACAGATGTCCCATGATCTGCGGACTCCTCTGACTTCGATCATGCTGTATACAGAACTTCTTGAAAAGGGAACCTATAAAGACGAGGAACAGTTTTGCGAGTATATAAAAAAAATCCACCGCAAAACAAGACGGATGAAACAGCTCACAGACAATCTGTTTGAGTATTCACTGGTAAGCAGTGATCAGGAGATTTCCATGGAAGAGCTCGAAAGCGAAAAACTTCTGTTTTATGATCTGTTTTCGGAGACGATCAGTTATCTGGAGCATCAGGGGTTCCAGGTGGATTTTCAGGTAGAATGGTCAGAGTCCAGAATGCAGGTATCAACAGACTATGTTTCCCGTATCCTGGATAACATCACTTCCAATATTCAGAAATATGCAGATAAAAAAGCACCAGTTACAATAGGAACAGCCAGACGTAATGGCATGAGAGGATTTTATTTTGAAAACAGGATTTCCTGTACAGGAGATCCTCAGGAAAGTACAGG
>OKRY01003098.1_pt1 | contig 12511 bp, 10 predicted proteins | sample 1601121 | NCBI WGS metagenome assembly OKRY01 (sample SAMEA3541546, study PRJEB24748) | human gut metagenome | biome: human gut; feature: human-associated habitat; material: faeces | place: China | collected 2012
GGCGCTGCCCCTGCACCCTGCAAGGGAGTTCCTCCCTTGACCCTTTCGCGCGATTGAGTTGGCGACTTTTTCAGGCTGCTTCCGCGTGTTAATTGGGGGAAACCCAAGGGCGAATGAAACGGGACGAAGTCCCCTCCCTTGACCCTTTCGCGCGATTGCGTTGGCGACTTTTTCATGCTGCTTCCGCGTGCTGATACGGCTTCATCCGCCGAAAAGGGGGATGAGGTCGTTTTTTTCTCCAAAACTTTGTGAAAGAAAATACAACTTGTGAAAAAACCCCCTTTTCTATTTCGGCAGAATGTGCTATAATAGGTTCGGTGGAAACCCTACATTATTGCATCAGGAGGGAAAATCCAATGGCGCTTGTTACGACGAAGGAAATGTTCAAGAAGGCGTATGACGGCGGCTATGCGGTCGGCGCTTTCAACGTCAACAACATGGAAATCATTCAGGGCATCACCGAGGCGGCGGGTGAGCTGAAGGCTCCCGTCATCCTGCAGGTGTCCAAGGGCGCGCGCGCGTATGCCAATCACACCTATCTGGTGAAGCTGGTGGAAGCGGCGGTTATCGAGAACCCCGATATCCCGATTGCGCTGCACCTTGACCACGGCGACAGCTTTGAGCTGTGCAAGAGCTGCATCGACGGCGGCTTTACGTCCGTCATGATTGACGCTTCCTCCAAGTCCTTTGAGGATAATATCGCCCTGACCCGCAAGGTCGTCGAGTATGCCCATGACCACGGCGTGGTCGTCGAGGCGGAACTCGGCACGCTCGCCGGCGTCGAAGACGACGTGAAGGTGGAGCATGGTCAGGAAATGTACACCCATCCGGAAGAAGTCGAAGAGTTTGTGACCCGCACGGGCTGCGACTCGCTGGCGATTGCCATCGGCACGTCCCACGGCGCGTACAAGTTCAAGCCCGGTCAGAAGCCCCAGCTGCACTTCGAGGTGCTGGAAGAATGCTCCAAGCGTCTGCCCGGCTTCCCGATCGTCCTGCACGGCGCTTCTTCTGTCCCGCAGGAGTTCGTGAAGGAAATCAACCAGTTCGGCGGCAATATGCCCGACGCAATTGGCATTCCGGAAGAGCAGCTGGCGAAGGCGGCGAAGATGGCAGTCTGCAAGATCAACATCGACTCCGACATTCGTCTGGCGATGACCGCGAGCATCCGCAAGTACTTCGCGGAACATCCGGATCACTTTGACCCCCGTCAATACCTGAAGCCTGCCCGCGCTGCGGTGAAGGCGATGGTCGCCCACAAGATTGTGGATGTGCTGGGCTGCGCTGGCAAGGCGTAATCGGAGCACAAAAAAGGGCGCTGCTGAAAAACGGCAGCGTCTTTTTGTTATGGCAGCATCGCACGCCAATTGTATTTATGAAGTTTTTTCGGTTGACATTATGTATTTTTCGCCTTATAATTTTTCATAAGGCTGCGGTGGAAGCCGCAGAACGTGAAAGGAGAAATCCTCATGAAGAAGATGCTGGCACTGGTTCTGGTACTGGCGATGTGCCTCGGCTGCGCTGCCCTGGCGGAAGAAACTGCCTTGGTGTACGCGCTTGGCGCGCCCATGCCCGATTTTACCTTTACGGACATTAACGGCGTTTCCCATACCCTCTCCGAAACCTTGAAGGAGAAGGAAATGGTGCTGATTAACCTCTGGGCAACGTGGTGCGGCCCGTGTGAATCGGAGTTCCCCTTCTTGGAGGAAGCCTATGAGCAGTACAAGGACAAGGTGGAAGTCTTTGCGCTGAGCATCGATGAAAACGATGACGATGCGAAGCTGACGGAATATGTGGCGTCGCATGGCTTGACGTTCCCGGTCGGTCATGAAACGTTCAACCTCTTTGCGGGTTTCGGGCTCAATGGCGTCCCGACCTCGATTGTGGTTGACCGCTTCGGCAATGTGGCTTTCATCGCAACGGGTTCTCAGCCCTCTACGGACGCGTTTGTCCGCCTGTTCGGTCTCTTCCTCGGTGATGAGTACACGCAGACGAATGTGCTGGCGTTCCTGCCGGGCGAAAAGCCCTCGATTCCGCCGACGGATGAAGCGGAACTGAACCGCGCGCTGAATGTGGAAGGCACGGCGGCACCGCTGTCCTTCACCAATTCTACGGATGAATACACTTGGCCGATGGCGGTTGCGGAAAAGGATGACCGCACGGTTCTTGCCAGCACGAACACGGGCAAGGACACTTCTTCCGCTTCCGTGCTGACCACGGTGGAAGCGAAGGCGGGCGATGTGTTCGCGTTCGACTACAAGACGTCCACCGAAGCCGGCTGCGACCTGTTCTACCTCTCTGTCAACGGACAGAAGGCGAAGGCGTTCGGCGGCGTGAAGGAATGGGCGACCTACGGCTATGAATTCCCGGCGGACGGTACTTACGAAATTGCCCTGTCTTACATCAAGGATTCCCTTCAGGCCGCGAATGAGGACATGATCTGGCTGGACAACGCGCGCGTGGTGGACGGAGAAGAAGCCGCCGCTGTGCTGGCGAACAACCCGGTCTATCCGGAAGGCACGAAGATGACGACCATCTCCTTTGTGGGGGACAACGTGAAGCAGGTTTTCTTCACTGACCCGAAATTTGCGCTGATGTCCACCTTTGGCGTGACCAACTATTATGTGATTGACAACACGGAAAGCGCGACGGTGAAGGTGACGCTGGCGAAGGGGCTCGACCCGGAAATGTACGCCTTTGGCTGCGAAGCGGCTCCCGAAAACTATGCGCTGACGGACTACATGACGGAGGACGGCTACGTCATCCCGAATCAGCCGATTGACACCAATCAGGCAAGCGGCTTCCCGTATACCACCTATTTTGTGGTGAAGGCTGGCGCGGAAAACGTGGAAGCGTCCGCCATTGCAATCGCTGATGAACCCAACGCCAATGCGTTTGTCGCCATGCTGCAGCAGTATGGCATCAATGTCCCCGGCTGGAAGTACGCCGATGGCACCCTGCCTTCCACGGATGAAGTGGCGGAAGCGCCGCAGCTGCCGATGGAGGGGATGGCAAGCTACACGATTAAGTGCGTCGATCAGGACGGCAACCCCGTGACCGGCACGATGATTAACGTCTGCACGGATGAAACGTGCACGCCCATGCCTGTGGATGAGAATGGCGTGCTGGAATTCACCATGCCTGCGTACCCCTATGTGCTGCATGTGCTGATTGTGCCGGAAGGCTACGAGTTCGACAAGACGGTGGAAGAAATTGCTCCCGAAGCGGGCGGCGAAGTGGTGTTCACCTTCCAGAAGGTGTAATCCAAGGCTTCAAGGGGTGGTGTACCTGCGGGTATGCCGCCCTTTTTCGGTGCTGACTTTTTGGCAAAAGAAACGCACCTCACCCGGCGGATTGGCTGGATGAGGTGCGTTTTGTGGCTTGAGTTTTCTATGTGGATTTGCTTGTGTGCCGCAGGGGGCGAAGGGGTGGAGGGGGCGATCGCAAAGCCCCCTCCTCGCGCCCGCAGGCGCGAAATCCCTGCATCAACACGCGGAAGCAGCCTGAAAGTGTCACCAACTGAATCGCGCGAAAGGGTCAAGGGAGGGGGACTTCGTCCCGTTTCATTCGCCCCGTTTCATTCTCCCTTGTTATTGCAGCTTCAGGTCGCCGTCCTTGATCCAGCCCCACTTGCGCAGGAAGAAGGCGAACAGCAGCGTCAGCACGGCGGGGAGAACGAAGCAAATCAGGATAAGCCCAACCCAGTCCATCGGCAGAATCGCGGCTTTCGTGCCGGCGGCAATGTCGTTCAGCCAGCCGGTGTAAACGCCAATCTGACCGACCAAACCGCAAGTGCCCATGCCGCTGGAAACCGCCGGACCGTTCATTTCGAGGTGGAACAGGCACGTCGCAATCGGGCCGGTGATGGCGGAAGCAAGTGTCGGGGGAATCCACACGCGCGGATTGCGGATGATGTTGGGCATTTGCAGCATCGACGTGCCCAGCCCCTGACTGACCAAGCCGCCCACGCCGTTCTCGCGGAAGGACATGACCGCGAAGCCGACCATCTGCGCGCAGCAGCCCGCAACCGCCGCGCCGCCCGCAAGCCCCGTCAGCGAGAGCGCCGCGCAAATGGCAGCGCTGGAAATCGGCAGCGTCAGCGCCACGCCGACGACGACGGATACCAGAATGCCCATCAGCAGCGGCTGGAGGTTCGTTGCCCACTTGATGAAATCGCCGACCGAGCTGGCAGCCGCGCCAATCGCGGGCGCGCACAGCACGGACAGCCCAACGCCGACAAGAATCGTGACCGCCGGGGTGACGAGAATATCCAACTTCGTCTCCTTGCTGACGATTTTGCCGCATTCGGAAGCGACAATCGTGATGAAGTAGACCGCCAGCGGGCCGCCCGCGCCGCCGAGCTTATTTGCCGCCATGCCGACGGCAATCAGGCTGTACAGCACCAATTGCGGGGCAGAGAGCGCCGCGCCGATGGACACCGCCATGGCCGGCCCCGCAACCTGCTGGGCGAAGTTGCCCGCGTCAATTAGGAACTGCACGTTCAGCTGCTGACCGAGCGTCTTGATGATTGTGCCAATCAGCAGCGAGGCGAACAGCCCCTGCGCCATGGCGCCCATGGCGTCTATTCCGTAGCGTTTTGCGGAAAACAGAACGTTCTTCCGCTTCAGAAACGCGCTGATCTTTCCCATGTCCTCCCAATCTCCCTTGTGCGGGGAATCCCCGCGAAATTTCCGCCGAAAAACGGTGGATTGCACTCCATTATAGCATATTGACAAGAAAGAAACAAGCATATATCACAGAATGTGTGGGTTGGGTGAACAAAGTGCGAAATTTCGCGCAGATCCGATGATAACAGGTGTTTTTGTTGCAAGGCAGTCATAACCGTGCTATAATGAAGCGATTGCAAACGGCTCACGCGCTTGCAGTCAGCGCAGGAGAGGAGGCATCCGGTCAGTCAGCGCCGGAAGAGCACGGATGAGAAAGAAAAACTCCATCATCAATATGATTGTCGGGCTGGTGGGGCAGCTGCTGAACATGCTGCTTTCCTTCGGCGGGCGCATGGTGTTCGTCCACTACCTGTCGCAGGAATATCTCGGCGTGAACGGCCTCTTCGGCGATGTGCTGGGAATGCTGAATCTGGCGGAATTGGGCATCGGCTCGGCGATGATTTTCAGCATGTACCGCCCGGCGGCGCAGAACGACGAGAAGCAGCTGGCGCGCCTGATGAACCTCTATCGCACGCTGTACCGCATCGTTGCGCTGGCGGTGCTGGGCATCGGGCTGGCGCTCATGCCGTTCCTGCCGCGGCTGATGAAGGGCGGCGAAGGCATCGAGAATTTGCAGCTGATTTATCTGCTGTACCTCCTGCAAGCTGTCACGTCATACCTGCTGTCCTACAAGAACGCCATCTATCAGGCGTACCAGAAGGCATACATCCGCAAGGCGCTTGACCAAATCATCGGCATCGTGCGCCTGATTCTGCAAATCGTTGTGCTGGTAACGACGCGGAACTTCATCCTCTACCTGATTATCCAGCTTTTTATGCCGATGCTCACCAGCGTTATCATCTGGGCGCGCGCGGACAGGGAGTTCCCATACCTCAAGCAGTGCAAGGAGCTGCCCGAACCGCAGGAGCGCAAGGCGATTTTCAAGAACGTCGGCGCGCTGAGCCTGCATAAGCTGGCGACGGTTATCGTCCGCAGCACGGATAACCTGATTATGTCCGCGTTTGACGGGCTGGCTACGGTCGGCATATACTCCAACTACAAGCTCGTTTTGACGAACGTCAACAACCTGCTGGGGCATGTGACGGGCGCATTCACCGCCAGCATCGGCAACCTGAACGCGCTGGAGGGCAGAAAGCGCGTCTACGAAATCTTCCGCATCCTCGATTTCGCCGCTTTCTTGCTCTACGGCTACCTCTCCGGCGGACTGGTGACGCTGATCAACTTCTTCATCCGCATGATTTTCGGCGAAGAGTACCTTTTCTCGATGACGGTCGTCGTCATCATCATGGCGGAGTTTTTCATCAGCGGCCTCCGTCAGATGGGGCTGCAGTTCCGCGAGGCGCTGGGGCTGTTCTGGCATGACCGCTACAAGGCGCTGGCGGAGGCCATCATCAACCTTGTTGTATCGCTGATTCTGGTGCGGCGCTTTGGCGTGGCGGGCATCATCGGCGGCACGATTATCTCCAGCCTGCTGACGTGCGTTTGGTTCGAGCCGTATGTGCTGATGCGCTACGGCATTGAGGAGGACTGGCAGAAGAAGCTGCGCCGCTACTTCATGGATTACATCGTCCGCTGGGTGGTGGTCGCGGGGGTCAGCGCCGTGTCCTACTGGATTTTCCAGCTGATGCCGCAGACGAATTTCCTCTGGTTCATTGCCCAGGGGCTGATTTACACCGCGATTTTCGCCGCGGTCGTGCTGGTGGTTTACGGCAGAACGAAGGAATTCCAGTACCTGCTGGAAATGACCGTCCGCAAGCTCAGGAAGAAACTTCGGGGAGGGGAGTAACCTATGCTGCCGCTGATTTCCATCATTCTACCCGTCTACAACATGTCAGGCAAGCTGCCCCGGTGCATTGCCAGTCTGACGGCGCAGACATACCCGAATCTCGAATTCCTTTTCGTGGATGACGGCTCGACTGATAACAGCGTGCAGGTCATCCAGCAATACGCGGATAGCCGCTTCCGTATCCTCCGCAAGAAAAACGGCGGTGTGTCGTCGGCGCGGAATGAGGGCTTGCGCAACATGCGCGGCGAATACGGCGCGTTCGTTGATCCGGACGACACCGTGTCGCCGAACTACATTCAGTACCTGTACGATGCGCTGATGGCGCAAGGGACGAAAATGTCCTGCTGCTGGACTTACGAGCTGCACGAGGACGATGTGGATAAGCCACTGCCGGACGAACCCCATCAGCCCGCGAAGCTGGCGACGTTTGATAACTACGACCAGTGGGGCGAGATGGCGCACGTCCAGTCCTACGGCGTGCTGTATCACCACGATTTGCTGGAGAATCTGCGCTTTGATGAGCAGATTTCTTACGCGGAGGACACGCTGTTCTACATGCAGGCAGTTCTGGCGACGAAGCGCGTGGCGTACCTGATCGACCGGCTCTACTACTATGTGCAGTGGACAGGTTCGGCGATGCACCAAAAATATACGACAAAGCAGTATTCGGACGTGACGGTGTGGGCGGACGTTTGCCGGATGACGAAGGACGTTGCGCCGCTGATGCACCAAACGTCGATGACGCGGTACTGCTTTGCGTGCACGCGGGCGTTCTACTTCTCCTTCACGAGCGAGCAGGACTGCACGGCGCTGCGGCAGGATGCCATCAAGCGTTTGCGCGCGAACTGGCGCTGGGTGCTGAAGATGCCGACGCAGAATGAGCGCCGCAAGGGGCTGATTGCGATGGTCAGTCCGAAGCTGGCGTACTTGATGTGGAAGAAGGCAAAGGGAAAGTAAAGGCACCACCGCACAATTCGCCAGCCGACCACCTCATTTGTGCGGTGTTACCTAAAATTTCCCTTTTGATGCTTTATGATGCGGATTATTTCGGAGTGTTCTTGCTTGCCGCAGGGATTTCGCGTCTGCGGAGGCGACCAAAGGGCATGAAAACAGACGAATGTCTGCGGTCGCCCTTTGGAAACCTTCGGGCTGCACACTCCCATGTTTCTTGATTTTTATTGGAAGGCTTTTTAGTTACAGTTCAACTTTATTTTCCCTCACGTTTATTCTTTTGCCCAAGGAGATAACCACCATGTACGCATTTATCGAAGGTCGCGTGTGCGAAAAAACGACCAATTCCTTAGTCCTTGAAGCTGGCGGCATCGGCTATCAGCTCAACTGCTCCATGACCACCTTGCAGGAAGCGCCGCCGATGGGCGAAAAAATGCGCTGCTATACCTACCTTTCCGTCCGCGAAGACGCGATGGAACTCTTCGGCTTCGCAACAAAGGAGGAAAAGCAGCTCTTCCTTTCGCTCACGGGCATCAGCGGTGTCGGCGCAAAAACCGCGCTCGGTCTGCTCGGCGCTATGCCCCTGCGCGACTTGAATCTTGCGATTCTGCTCGGTGACGTCAACGCCCTCTCCCGCGCGCCGGGCATCGGCAAAAAGACGGCGCAGCGAATCGCGCTGGAACTCAAAGATAAGGTCACGCAGGCGGATATCAATCAGCCGACGGGCAAAGCGGCCATGCCGACATCAGGCGCGGCGGCGGATAATTTCGCCGAAGCCATCGAGGCGCTGACGGCGCTGGGGTACTCCGCCATCGAGGCGCGCGATGCCCTGTCGCATGTGGAGGACAAGGATGCCCCGGTGGATGAGCTGATTCGGCTGGCGCTGCGCGCAATGGCGGGAATGTGAGGATAAAAGTGGAAGAGAGATTGGTAACGGGCGACTTTCAGCCCGAAGACAGCGCGGTGGAGATGACATTGCGCCCGCATACCCTGCGGGAGTACGTCGGTCAGCAGGCGGTTAAGGACAGCCTGAGCATCTACATTCAGGCGGCGCTTACCCGCCATGACGCGCTGGATCATATGCTGCTCTACGGCCCGCCCGGTCTGGGCAAGACGACGCTGGCAACCATTGTCGCGGCGGAAATGGGGCAGAACATCCGCGTTACGTCCGGCCCGGCGATTGAGCGTCCCGGCGACCTCGCGTCAATTCTGGCGAACCTCAATCAGGGGGACGTGCTGTTCATCGACGAAATTCACCGCCTCTCCCGCTCGGTGGAAGAGGTGCTGTACCCCGCGATGGAGGACTTCGCCATCGACATCATGATTGGCAAAGGTCCGACCGCGCGGTCGATTCGCGTCGCTGTGCCGAAATTCACGCTCGTGGGCGCGACAACCCGCGCAGGTCAGCTGTCCGCCCCGCTGCGCGACCGCTTCGGCATTCTTTTCCGGCTGGAAATGTACAAGCCGGAGGAACTGGCGCAAATCGTCCGCCGAAGCGCGTCGATTCTGGAGATTGACGCGGAGGACGCAGGCATCATGGAAATCGCGCGCCGAAGCCGCGGTACGCCGCGAATCGCAAACCGGATGCTCAAGCGCGTCCGCGACTACGCGCAGGTGCGCGGCGGCGGCGTCATCAGCCTTGATGTGGCACGGGAGGCGATTGCCATGCAGGGCGTGGACGAGCTGGGACTGGATAAGGTAGACCGCGCCGTCCTCGGCACGATGATGGACAAGTTCGGCGGCGGCCCGGTCGGACTGGACACGCTTGCGGCGACGACCGGCGAGGACGCCGTGACCATTGAGGACGTCTACGAACCGTACCTGATGCAGCTCGGCTTCCTGATGCGCACGCCGCGAGGGAGAATGTGTACGCCCGCCGCGTGGGAGCACATGAAGCGCACGCCGCCGGGGCAGGGGAACAATAATCAGCTGAAAATGGAGCTGTGAGCATGAAATGTGAAGAAAGAGAAGTAATTTGCAGGGATGGACGCGCAGCTCTGCTTCGCTCTGCACACCCGGATGATGCGGCGGAGATGGTTCGCTTTCTGTTGGACGTCTGCGGTGAGACGGAGTTCCTGCTGGCGTACCCGGAGGAACGGCAAAGCCTGACCGATGAGGGCGAGCGGACGTTTCTGACGAGGCTTACAGCGGATGACAACGAACTGATGCTGACCGCGTGGGTGGACGGGCAGCTGGCGGGCGTGGCGAATATCAACTTTTCCACGCGACTGAAAATGCGCCACCGTGCGAACGTCGCTATCAGCATCCGCCGCGCCTACTGGCGTCTTGGGCTTGGGACGGCAATGCTGACGGAGTTAGTGGACGTGGCGAAAGCGCGCCCAGAGGTTCGACAGGTCGAGCTGGAATTCATCGAGGGCAACAGCCGCGCACAGGCGCTGTACGAGAAGGTCGGCTTCCGCGTCGTCGGCGTCCACCCGGACGCTTTTGTGCTGAAAGACGGCGCGATGAAAAAAGCGTATTTGATGCAATTGAAAGTAAGGTGAATTGTTATGAAAACATCCGATTTTGATTATGAATTGCCCGAAGAACTGATTGCGCAGACCCCGGTCGAACCGCGTGATCACAGCCGCCTGATGGTGGTACACCGCGCGACGGGCGAGCGCGAGGACAAGCATTTCTACGATATTATTGACTATTTGAACCCGAACGACGCGCTGGTCATCAACGAGACGAAGGTCATTCCCGCGCGTCTGCTGGGCGAGAAGGAAGATACGGGCGTGCCGGTGGAGGTGCTGCTGCTGCGCCGGAAAAATCAGACGGACTGGGAGGCGCTTGTCCGCCCCGGACGCCGCCTGAAGCCCGGTACGACCTGCACGTTCGGCGGCGGACTGCTCAAATGCGAGATTCTGGAAAGTGTGCCGGAAATCGGCGGGCGCATCGTCCGTTTCCATTATGAAGGCGTTTTCGAGGAACTGCTCGACCGGCTGGGCGAGATGCCGCTGCCGCCGTATATCCACGAAAAGCTGGCGGATCAGAGCCGCTATCAGACCGTTTACGCCAAGAATGAAGGGTCTGCCGCTGCGCCGACGGCGGGGCTGCACTTCACGCCGGAGTTGCTCGAACGCATCCGCGCCAAGGGTGTGACCATTGTGCCGGTGACGCTGCACGTCGGGCTGGGGACGTTCCGCCCGGTTCAGGTGGAAGATGTTGACAAACATGTGATGCACAGCGAGTGGTATCAGGTGACGGAGGAAGCGGCGAACACGCTCAACGCCATCCGCGCTGGCGGTGGACGGCTGATTTGTGTCGGCACAACGTCCGTGCGCACGATTGAAACGGTCGCGACGGAGGATGGTATCGTGCACCCCGGTGCGGGCGACACAGCGATTTTTATTTATCCCGGCAAGAAAATCAAGGCGGTGGATGCCCTGATTACCAATTTCCACCTGCCGCAGAGCACTCTGCTGATGCTTGTCAGCACCTTCATGGGGCGCGAGACAGCGCTGGACGTTTACCGCGAAGCTGTACAGAAAAAGTACCGCTTCTTCAGCTTCGGAGACGCGATGTTCATCGAATGAACCAAAAATCACGGGCAAATTTCGGACAGTTTTTCAGTACGAACAAACTTTTTTCATAATCGCGCTGAAAAATTGTCCGAAAGGCTTGACAATCCGGTCTTAAATGTTTACAATATACCTTGTCTGACAAGTCTGGTTAGGCTTGATGCGGGACATGCAGGCGTAGTTTAGTGGTAAAACTCCAGCTTCCCAAGCTGGCCTTGTGGGTTCGATTCCCATCGCCTGCTCCACAACCGCATCTGCCGCCGGAAAGCAGCGAAGATACCTTCGCAGTTTTACGCGAACATAAAGGAGGAAATTCCAATGGCTAAGGAACGTTACGAGCGCAAAAAGCCCCACGTTAACATCGGCACCATCGGTCACGTTGACCATGGCAAGACGACCTTGACCGCCGCCATCACCATGACGCTGTCCCAGAAGGGCGAAGCGCAGGCGATGCGTTATGACGAAATCGACAAGGCGCCGGAAGAAAAGGCCCGTGGCATCACGATTAACACCGCTCACGTTGAGTACGAGACGGCTACCCGCCACTACGCTCACGTGGACTGCCCCGGCCACGCTGACTATGTTAAGAACATGATCACCGGTGCTGCCCAGATGGACGGCGCTATCCTGGTTGTGTCTGCTCCCGACGGCCCGATGCCCCAGACCCGTGAGCACATCCTGCTCGCCCGTCAGGTTGGCGTGCCGTACATCGTGGTCTTCATGAACAAGACCGACATGATGGACGACGAAGAGCTGCTGGAACTGGTCGAAATGGAAATCCGCGAACTGCTGAGCAGCTACGATTTCCCGCGGCGCTGACGTTTCCGAGATCCGTGAACTGCTGCAACGCCCAAAGTACCGGCACGCGGAACAGAAAGACACGGCAGAAGTTCATGACCAGCGTCACACGCGTCTTTCCAAATCCATAGAGCAGCGCCATTACCGCCGCGTTGACGCCGAGCGGGATTGCTCCGACCGCCTCAAACCGGTAAATCTGTTTGATCATCTCGGCAAACTCTGCATTGTCCCCGGCAAAGAGACCTGCCAGCTGGTTTAAGCATAACAGCGACGCCGTCATGATGACCAGTCCGATGAGTATGTCAATGTAAAGCACCCAGCGGAACGCCAAAAGCGCGCGCTTCGGTCTGCCAGCCCCCAGATTCTGACTGATAATGGAGGAGCCTCCCTCCTGAAATCCGTTCTGCGGGTTTGTCGTGATGCCGCCGATATTGTTGGAGATTCCAAGCGCTCCCACCGTCCAGGAACCGTAGACGGTACTCATCGAATTGACGATCACCTTTCCGACCGCAAACGCAATCCGCTCCACGATGACCGGAAACGACAGCGTGAGCATTGGGCAGATGACCTCCTTTTTTATGGAGATGGCACGCAATGAGAAGCCAAACGCATTTCCCTTCTGGTTCATATTGATGCACGCAGCGAGAAGAAGAAGGCTCTGCGAGATGATCGTCGCACAGGAGATCATATTGATGCCTCCGCCCAGCCCGTAGACACCGAAGGTCTTCTGACCGGTTACGACCAATACGATTACGATTCGGAACAGA
>OKRY01003099.1_pt1 | contig 12506 bp, 10 predicted proteins | sample 1601121 | NCBI WGS metagenome assembly OKRY01 (sample SAMEA3541546, study PRJEB24748) | human gut metagenome | biome: human gut; feature: human-associated habitat; material: faeces | place: China | collected 2012
CCATCAGGGCCAGCAGGGCGGAGTCCTCCTCCCCTACCTGGGCCACCAGACAGGCGCTTTCAGCGACTCCCGTGCTCTCCGGGACCTCAAGCTGCTTCTGCTTGTCCTTGCCGTCCAGGATCAATACAGCCAGAATGGCGGTCAGCAGCAGCACCACGGCCACGCCGAGGGCAATGGCGGAGGCACTGGTAATGCCCTTTTTCACAGGGGCGGCCTGGGGGGTATTCGCAGATCCTTCCTCGGGGGCATTCGGAGCTTCCTCCACAGGGGCGGCCTCGGAAGCGCTCTGCGCATTCTCAAGGGGGGCGGCCTCTTCGGCGGCAGGCTCCTGGGGGGTATCCGGGGAAGCAGCTGCTTCCTCAGTGGCCGGGGCATTCTCCGGCTGCTCTTTTCCACAAGCGGGGCAGACGGTCAATTTCTCGTCAAATTCCTCGCCGCAATAATGGCATTTTTTCATGGGTTCCTCTTTTCTCCGATGTTCGGAATGATAATCCTGCCAAGTTTACCATGTTTGTTGGAGAAATGCAAGCAAAAAACAGATTGTTTACAATTAAGGGACAATTAAGAGACCAGCTTTTTTGTTTTCTCGCGGTCTTGCAAAGAATGGGGGAATATGCTATTATGTAAGATACATTTTAATGGAATCCTATGGGAATTTTCGGCGCATGGACATTTTTGCACGGACTTTTTCAAAATCCAAATCCAATTTTAAGGGAGCAGCCCAATGAATACAAAAACCACCGTCATCAACCAGGAGCAGCTGGAGGCGCAGTTTGCCTTCTGTGATAAAATTGCGGCCTATTGGCAGTCCCAGGGCCGGACACCCACGGCCTATGTGGAGACCTATGGCTGCCAGCAGAACGAGGCAGACTCCGAAAAGCTGCGGGGCTACCTGACCCAGAGCGGCTAGTATCCCTTCTTTCCACCATTATTATAGCAGGTTTCGACAAAAATTCAAGCCGGAACGAACGGTTGTTTGATTTTTGCGGCGAATTGTGCTATAATAGGTGCATCAACACAGAAAGGCGGCGATTTTCCCCATGCAAAGACCTCGTGGCGATAATCAGCAGCGCATCCTCGATTTTATCAAGTCTGAAATTCAAACAAAAGGTTATCCGCCGTCCGTGCGCGAAATTGCGCAGGCGGTCGGGCTGAAATCCACCTCCACCGTGCATGGGCATCTTCAGCGGCTGGAAAAGCGCGGTCTGCTTCACCGTGACGCGATGAAACCGCGTGCCATGGAAGTGACGGGTGACCCGAATTTTATCCGCAACAACTCCACCGCCGTGCCGGTTGTTGGGCGCGTGACGGCAGGTCAGCCGATTTTTGCGGAGGAAAATCTGGAAGAATATGTGCCGATTCCGGACATTATGCTGGGTGAAGGCGAACACTTCATCCTCCACGTCAAGGGCGATTCGATGATTGAGGCGGGCATCCTTGACGGCGACTACATTATTGTGCGCAAGACCAGCGAGGCGCTCAACGGCGAAATCGTCGTCGCGATGATTGATGACAGCGCGACGGTCAAGCGATATTTCAAGGAGGATGGGCACTTCCGACTCCAGCCGGAAAACCGGACAATGGAACCGATTTATGCGGATGAAGTGACGATACTTGGCAAAGTCACTTCGCTTTATCGCCTGCTGAAGTAAAGGGGGCGAGAAGAATGGCTCAAGGCATGGACGAAAAAGCACTGAAGCGCCAGAAGTATGGTATTCCGACGTACTCATTGGCGGAAGAACTGCTGAACAGCATCTCCCACGGCATCGGTGCAGGCTTAGGCATTGCGGCGCTTGTCCTCTGCATTGTGAAAAGTGCCCATGCGGGCGACGGCTACAAGCTGGCATCCAGCATCGTCTTCGGACTGACGACAACACTGCTGTACCTGATGAGCTGCCTGTATCACGCGCTGAAAGTCAACCGCGCGAAGAAAGTCTTTCGCGTGTTCGACCACTGCACAATTTTCCTGCTGATTGCGGGAACGTACACGCCATACACGCTGGTGACGCTGCGCGGCCCGGCTGGCTGGGTAATGTTCGGCATCGTGTGGGCTGTTGCGATTACAGGCGTTGTGCTGAACGCGGTGAACCTCAAGAAGTTTGCAAAAATCAGCGTCGTCTGCTATGTGGCGCTGGGCTGGGTGATTCTGCTGGCTACCAAGACGCTGGTGGCGAACCTCGCCTACCCCGGCTTGGTGCTGCTTGTGGCGGGCGGCGTGGCGTACACCGTAGGCGCGGTGCTGTACGCCATCGGCTCGAAGAAGAAGTACTTCCACTCCATTTTCCATTTCTTCTGTCTGATTGGCACGGTGCTGCACTTCTTCTCCATCTACTTCTACGTCCTGTAAAGGAGCGCACGATGCATCAGGAGATTCTTTTCCCGCGCGAAAAGGCGGAATTATATCCCCTGCTGGCACAGCAGATTGCGGCCTTGGCAGAGGATTCGCAGCCGCTTTCGACGCTGGCGAACGCATCCGCGCTGCTGTATGAAGCGCTGCCGGATATCAACTGGGCGGGCTTCTACCTTGCCAGCGGCGACATGCTGCATCTTGGCCCATTTCAGGGCAGGACGGCCTGCACGCAGATTCCGTTCGGCCGCGGCGTATGCGGCACAGCGGCGGCAACGCGACAGGTGCAGGTGGTGCAGGATGTGCAGCGTTTTCCGGGGCATATCGCCTGTGACAGCGCGTCCCGGTCGGAAATCGTTCTGCCGATTTGGGTGGACGGGCAGGTCTTCGGCGTGCTGGATATTGATTCGCCAAGCCTGAACCGCTTTACAGAGGAAGATGCAGACGGGCTGACCGCATTCGTTGCATCACTGACCCGTTCGGTGGACTTCGCACATGGATTGCTGAAATAAACAAAATCCCTTCCAAAGTCGTGTGATGATGGAAGGGATTTTTCATATGGTGGATTACAGCCAGTTTTCGTGGGCTGCCTTGTATTCGCGGACAGCTTCATCGGCATCGGCAATCAGTGCCGCCGCCTCATCGGTGGAGTAGACCGTCGCGCCGCTGGCACAGGCGTGTCCCCCGCCGTGGTACTTTTCCGCCACCTGATTGATGGTCAGAAAGCGGGAACGCAGACGGACGCGCGTCGATCCATCCGGCGATTCAATGAACGCCAGCCAGCACAGGTAGCCGCGAATGCCCTCCAAATAGGAAATGGCGGCACTTGCCTGCTCGTAGCTGAGCCCAAACTGCGTCTGCACGTCCTTGCTGACGGAGAAATACGCGACACCGTTCTCTGTTCGATGCATGTTCTTGTAGACGTACGCCTTGAACTTCAGCGAATTGTACTCCACCGAGTAGAGATTCGCGAACAGCCATTCTGTGTCGATGCCGGTATCCAGCAGCATCGCGGCAAGGCGCATCGTGTCACCGGAAACGCAGGAGAAGCGGAAACGCCCGGAATCTGTGACCATTCCTGTGTACAGATACAGCGCGGCGTCCTTCGTCAGCGTCAGTTCGTCACGGCACTTGTCGTAGAAATCCGCCACCATTTCACACGCGGACGAGCGCTCTTCCTCCACCCACATCAGGTCGCCATACGGTTCAACGTTGATGTGGTGGTCGAGCTTCACAAGCTCCTTGCACAGCGCGTACTTCGGGTTGGAAATGCGGCTGGCGACGGAAACGTCCAGCACAATCGCGAGAGACTGCGCGTACACGTCGTCGGCGACGGGCGCATCATCTTCGCCCAGAAACGCCAGATAGTCGGAATGCTCCTCATCCACAATCAGCACTTTCTTGTCGGGGAAACTCGCCTGAATCAGCGCCTTCATGCCCTTCGTCGCGCCTACGCAGTCCCCATCGACGCGCGAATGCCGGAAGAGCATAATCGTGTCGTATGCCTTCATCTTTTCCAGAATCTGATGCTGTATATCCATTTATTTGCTTTCTCCCATCATTTCATCCAAATCATGCAGCATGGCCATTGCCTCCTCGCAATTTTTTAGCGTCGCGCCGCTGGCTTTCATGTGCCCGCCGCCGCCGTATTTGACGGCAATCGGGTTGATGTTGAAGCGGCTTGACCGCAGTTCGCACAGCACGCCCTTGTCGCTCTCGGTGAAGTTGACCCAGATGTCCACGCCGCGCATGTCCGCCATGCTGTTGACCATGCCGCGGGACAGCGTGAAGTCATCCACGCCGTACTCAGCTTTCCCGTCCATCGTCGTATAGACATACGCGACGTTCTTCTCCGTGAACTGCACATGCAGCAGAAACTTCGCCCGCACGACAAGCTGGGCATAATCGCTGGCATACAGATTGCGATAGAGTGCGTTTGTGTCAATCGGCTGCTCCATCAGGTAGGAGGCAAGGCGAAACGTGCGGGCATTCGTCGCGTCATAGCGGAAGCGCCCGGAATCCGTCACCATGCCGGTGAACAGCGCCGTCGCCGCCTGCGGGTTCAGCGACCAGCTGCATTCCTGCGCCATCTGCGCAACCAGACCGCAGCAGCTCTCGAACGTGTCGTCCGTTGCTTCAATGTCCGCAATTTTCTCCACGAAGATGTGATGGTCAATGCGGGCGGTCTGCGCGGCAAGTGTGTAACGGGTATCGCTGATAAGCGACTTGGCGGATGTATCCAGCACGATGGCGAGCGCGCCCTGATAAGCACTGTCGGGAATCTCGTCCATGATAGAATCTTCCATAAAGCCGTAGCGCCCCGCGCCGTCACCCACCATGTACACCGTTTTGTCCGGATAATTCGCCAGAATCAGGTGCTTGAGGCCAATCTGACTGCCCAGCGCATCACCGTCCGGGTTGGTGTGGCGGTGGAGGATGATGGTCTGGTGCGCGGCGATAGCGTCTCGAATCAGTTCAAACATGTGCAGGAGCCTCTCTTCCGTCAAAATAGCCCTTATAGACGACCTTGTAGGGGCTGTTCGGGAACAAATAATGGTGCAAATCAATAAAGTAGTCGTCTGTCATGCTGGCAATGTAGTCCACCACAATTTGATTTGGATCACAGTCCGCATAGGGCTTGACGCGCGGATAGTGCGAGCGGGTCACATAGGCGATATGATGCGTGAAAATGGGCGACGTGGTGTGGTTTTCGCGCAAATCATCCAGCAACTGCCCGTACATCTCCTGCATCATGGGGCGCACGGTGTCGGACAGGTGCGCGGCCTTGGCAGCTCCGTTGTAAATCAGCTTGTAATTCTCCGCTTTGGATGCCCGCAGCGCCTCGAAATGCACCGTATCCAGTTTGATGTAGGGCTTCCCGTAGCTGTTTTCGATGATGTTGACGACCAGATTGTTGATGATTTCCGCATTCAGCGAGCCAATCTCGTGCTCCGCATAGGCATCCTCCGCCGTCATCTTGACGCGCGCGGCATCCTGCCGATCCTTGCCCAGATACGCGATAATGTCCGCTACACGCACGACATTCCCTTCCAGCGTGGAGGGCTGAATGCGGTTCGCATAGCCATCCTCCGTGTAGGCGCGTTCCATCATCCGGTCAAATTCCGCGAAGCTGTCCACCGGCACGGGGCGGTATTCCTCCAGCTCAATTTCGCCGTTGTGTCCGGCAATGCCCACCAGCGTCTGCAAGCTGATGTTGAAGGGGTAAATGCCGTCCAGCACGCGGACAGAGTGGATGTTGTGGCTGAAATGCCGCCCGGTGTGCTGCATGGAAATCTCGTTTAGGAACACTTCGCCCGAATGTGCAAACGGCGGATGCCCGATGTCATGCCCCAAGGCAATCGCCTCAATCAGGTCGAGATTGAGGTTTAGGGCGCTGCCGATGGTGCGTGCAATGCGGGATACCAGCTGCACATGCAGGCTGCGGCGCGTTACGTCATCGTTGCGGATGAGCGAAAACACCTGCGTCTTGTCCGTGTAGCGGTTGAAATATGGACAGTGCATAATTTTATCCACATCATGCAGGAAAGCTGGTCGCCAGACGCTGCCCACATCACGCGGCGAGGCTGCGCGTCGGATGACGCTTGTATTTGGGCAGAAAACCTTGGGGCTTGTGCCGTGCTGCCGGTCGCTTTCAATCCGGCGCGTCATTCCTTCAGATAATGATTCAAAACGGGGCATTCAATCGCCTCTTTTCATTGCGCTTCTGTTCCATCCAGTGCGCTGAGCGCAGCTTCATCCGCCACCAGCGTAAAATCAGGATGCAGCTGGAGAATCGAAGCCGGAACGCGCGGGGTCACAGGTCCGAAAAACGCCTGTTTGAGGATGTCTGTCTTGCTTTCGCCGGACACGACCATCACAATCCGCCGCGCCTGCATGATGCCGCAGATGCCCATCGTGTAAGCGAAATGCGGCACATCCGCTTCCGATGCGAAAAAACGTTTATTCGCCTGAATGGTGGCATCCGTCAGCGCAACGCGGTGTGTGTCCTTTGGGAACACGTCTTCCGGCTCGTTGAAGCCGATGTGCCCATTTGGCCCAAGTCCCAGCAGCTGGAGATCAATGCCGCCCAGCTGGCGGATGGTCGCGTCGTAATGGCGGCACTCCGCGTCGCCGTCCTCTGCCATGCCATTCGGAATGTGCGTGTTCCTCAGGTCAATCTGGATATGGTCGAAGAAATTCTCCCGCATGAAATGCGCATAGCTCTGCGGATGGCCGGCGGGCAGCCCGACATATTCATCCAGATTTACCGTCGATACCTGCCGGAAATCAACGTCGCCCTTATGCTCCCACGCGATGAGCTGCTGATACGTGCCAATCGGGCTGGAGCCGGTTGCCAGTCCAAGAACGGAATCGGGTTTCAAAATCACCTGCGCCGAAAGAATGTTCGCCGCTTGTCGGCTGAGATGCTGGTAATCCCGTGCGCGAATGATCTTCATATCGCTGCCTGCCTTTCTGCAAATGGGGACAAATCCCCTCTATACAGTATAGCATAAATTGCAGCGTCTTTCAACTATTGCGCGGAAAGGAAGCGGCGAATGTCCAAAATCATATGGACAAATCGGTAGCAATTTGGTATAATCATAACAGGACAATCCACTGCGGAAGAAATTCCATATATGAAGGAGGAGCACTCTATGATTTACTATGTCAATCAAGCCATGCTGCATGATGGTGACGGCAGCCTCGGAACTCCCTTCCGTCGCATCAGCGAAGCCGCCAAGATCGCCAAGCCCGGTGACGAAGTGCTGGTGTTTCCTGGCGTGTACCGCGAATATGTCAATCCGGAACGCGGCGGCACGGAAGATGCGCCCATTCTCTATCGCTCCATCGAGCCGCTGGGCGCGGTGATTTGCGGCGCAGAGCGCATCAAGGGGTGGACGCCCTATCAGGGCACGGTGTGGACGGTGCGCGTGAAGAACAGCACGTTCGGCGCATATAATCCGTACACGACGGAGGTTTTCGGCGACTGGTACTTTGCACCGACGGTGCGCCACACGGGTGCGGTGTATTTGAACGACCAGATGCTTTACGAGGCGGAATCGCTTGAGGAGTGCATTGCGGGCGAAATCTACAAGCCGTCGTGGGATCCGCAGGGATCTACCTTCAAGTGGTTCAGCGAGCAGGACGGCGACGAAACCGTGCTGTATGCCAACTTCCACACGCAAGACCCCAACCGCGAGAAGGTGGAAATTAACGTCCGCCGCCGCTGCTTCTTCCCGGAGAAAACGGGCTGCGGGTACATCACGGTGCATGGCTTCAAAATCGAGAAGGCTGCGACGACATGGGCGCCGCCAGCTGCGTTTCAGGACGGCATGATTGGCCCGCACTGGTCGAAGGGCTGGATTATCGAGGACTGCGAAATTACGAACAGCAAGTGCTGCGGTATTTCGCTGGGCAAATACTACGACCCGGAAAACGACCACTACTTCACGAAGAAGCACCTCAAAAGTCCGACGCAGATGGAGCGCGACGCGGTTTGCCGCGGGCAGTATCACGGTTGGCTGAAGGAAAACATCGGCAGCCACATCATCCGCCGCTGCAACATCCACAACTGCGAGCAGACGGGCATCGTCGGACGTATGGGCGCGGTCTATTCCGTGATTGAGAACAACCACATCCACCACATCAACAACATGCAGGAGCTTGGCGGCGCGGAAATCTCCGGCATCAAGCTGCACGCGGCGATTGATGTGGTGATTCGCCGCAACCACATCCATGACTGCACCATGGGCGTCTGGTGCGACTGGGAGGCGCAGGGCACGCGCATCACGCAGAATCTGCTGCACCACAACGAGCGTCCTGCGTACTGCACATGGGCGGTCGGCGGCATGGAAAGTCAGGACATTTTCGTGGAGGTCGGACACGGCCCGACGCTGATTGACAACAACATCATGATGTCGAAAGTGTCTCTGCGATTCGCGACGCAGGGCGTGGCGCTGGTGCATAACCTCATGCTGGGCACGTTCACCTGCGTCGGCGGCGGCACGAGCTGGCGCTATACGCCTTACCATATCCGCCATCGCACGGAGGTTGCGGGCTTCATGACCATCCTCCATGGCGACGACCGCTTCTACAACAACATCTTCGTGCAGGCGCACCCGGTGGATGCTCCGGCAAAGCAGGGCGATCCGGGCGAAAACGAGCGCGTCGTGGGCACTTGGTGCTTCGACGACTACCCGACCGAGCAGGAGTGGCTGGATCAGTTCGACCTGGACGTAGCGCGCCCGGACATGGGCAAGCTGGAAAAGTACCACTTCGGGCATCTGCCGGTTTGGGCAGACGGCAACGCCTATTTTGCGGGCGCGAAGCCGTGGAAGAAGGAAAAGGACTGCTGCGTCAAGTCCGAAAAGCCATATTTCATGCTGGTAGAACGTGAAGGACAGATGTTCCTTGATACCGACGTGGCGGAGCTGATCGGCGCGTTCCGCGGCGGATTGGTGGACAGCGACACGCTGGGGCGCGCGTTTGAGCCGGATCAGCGCTTTGAAGCGGCGGATGGCTCGACCATCGTGTTTGACAGTGACTTCTACGGCAATCACCGCGGGGCGCGGGTGCTTCCTGGCCCGTTCGCGACGCTGGATGCGTCGATGCAGCCGCTGTTCTAATCAAAATAAGAAGAAGGTGTGGAGGTTGTCAAGCTGCCTCCACACCCTTTTCTATACTGATTTTACGCTGCAATCAGCCGCAGAGTCAGCGGCGTAGGCGTTGTATGGCTTGAGTTCCACGGTTCTGCCGCCCAGATTCTCGTAAATGCGGTGCGAAATGGACAGCACGGTACGTCCCTCTGAGGCACGGCGGAGCGCTTCCAGCACACGCGTTTCGGTTTCGGCATCGAGGTTCGCGGTGATTTCGTCCAGCAGCAGCACCGCCGGGTTCGCCGCTGCCGCGCGGGCAATGGACAGCAGCTGCCACTCCCCCTGCGAAAACATGCTGTCTGTGCAGATGGTATTGTAGCCGTTCGGAAGCGCGCGGATGGCGTCATCCATTCCCGCCAGTTTCGCGGCATTCTGCGCCATTTCCTCGGTGATGGCGGGGTCGGAAAGTGTAATCTGGTCAAGCACCGTCCCCGGTACGCGGGAGAAGCGCTGCTCCACGCAGCCGATGCACGCGCGGCGCTCATGGTCGGGAATCGCCAAAACGTTCACGCCGCCGATGGTAATATCCCCCTTTTCCGGCTGATAAAGCCCCAGCAGCAGCCGGAACACCGTGCTTTTGCCCGCGCCTGTTCTGCCAACCAGCGTGACCTGCTCCCCTTCCTTCACGGTCATGGAGAAGTCGGACAGCACCGGCTTTTCGCCGTAGCCGAACGTCACATGGGACAACACAACGTCGCCGCGCGCGGCATTCTTTCGCTCCTGGGAAATGGCGCGTTCCGGCTGATTAAGGAACGCGTCGATGCGCTTGACACCCGCCATAGCGGACTGAATCGTCTGAATCTCCATGCCGAGGCTTTCAATCGGCGAAAAAATGCGGGAAATGTAGTTGATGATGGCGACCGACGTGCCGACCGACATGCCGAACAGTGCCAGCACATCCGCATTGCCCGAAGCGGAGAGCAGCATCACGATACCCACGACGGCGGCGTTGAGCAAGAAGACGACGGGCGAGTAAATCGCGTCATAGAAATTCGTCTTTTCCATCGCGGCATAGCTTTCGCCGATGCGCTGGTCATAGCGCTGCTCCATGTAGCTTTCCAGTCCCAAGGCGTGAATGGTGCGGATGTTGTGCAGCGTTTCCGGTACCTGCCCGGACACGGCGGCGACGGCGCGACGGTTCTCCAGCTGCGCAGCGAGCATCCGCTTCTGCACAAAACGGGTGAAAACGGCGAACAGCGGCAGAATCACCAGCAGCACCAGCGCAAGCCCCATGTTCTCCACGGCAATCACTGCCAGAATCGAGATGATGCGGCAGGCATCCGCTACCATGCTGATGATGCCGGAGGTGAACAGCGCCTCGACAGCATCCACATCACCCGAAAAGCGCGCGGCAACCTCGCCGGGATTTTGCCCGACGAGCGTGCTGGCGGGCAGCGCGATGAGCTTCTGCGACATTTCGGAGCGCAGGGCATGCGTCATCTTCTGCCCGAACAGCACCAGCAGCGTTTCCTGCGCCGAGGAGAGCGTCCCCTCCAACACAAGGCTGCAGAAATAGAGCAGCACGGCGGTGAACAGCAGCGGCATACCGCCCGTCAGCCGGTCAATTATGTTCTTGAGCAGCAGCGGCGGAATCAGCGACGCGACAACCGATGCCGCAACGCACAGCAGCGTACTGACCGTCAATATCCGATGCGACCGCACCGCTGCCTTGAGCGCGGAAATCACGCCCGCTTTTTTCTGATTACGCATGTCCTTCACCCCCGGTTTGGCTCTCGTAAAGCCAGCGGTATGTCGGAACGGATGCCATCAGTTCGTCATGCGTGCCGACTGTCGTCTTGCCGTCCTCCATGAAAATCACCTGCTGCATTTGCGGAAAGTGGTACAGTCGATGCGAAATCAGGAAAACGACCTTATCCTTGGCGTATGCCTGCAAATTCGCAAACACAGCGTCCTCCGTCTTGCGGTCAAGCGCGGAAAACGGGTCGTCCAGAATCATCAGCGGGCGCGGATGGGCAAGTGTTCTCGCCAGCGCCAGCCGCTGCGCCTGACCGCCGGAAAGTCGTGTACCGCTGCTGCCGACGACCGTATCAGCGCCATTTTCCATCGCCAGCACTTCGTCCGTCAGGACAACGGCGTTCAGCCGCGGCAGAACGTCCTGCCTGCTGCCGCAAAGCACGTTGTTTTGAATCGTGTCCATGCTCAGTTCCGGATCATGTCCCAAATAGCCGACCATACCGGAAATTTCCCGCGGCGAGAAGCTCGAAAGTTCCTTGCCGCCGAAGCGAACCGAGCCGCCATAGGGCATTTCGCAGAGAAATACGCGCCCGAAGGTGGATTTGCCGCACGCGACAGGGCCAGTCACGCCGATGATGTCGCCGGGATGCGCTGTCAGCGAAAGGCCGGAGAAAATCGGCGCGTCCCCGTAGGTGAAGGACAGATTGTCGAGCGTCACGTCGGCAGATTGCGGGATGCGGAGGTCGTCCAGCGCTTCCGGCGACTTCATCAGCGGCTTGATGCGCTTCCACGACACTTCCGCTTTCTGCACGGAGTTGAACAGCTTTGCCACCTTGGAGGACTTGACTGTCAGCCGCGTGAAGCAGGACAAGAAGGTGGTGAAGGCGCCGATGTCCCATGCGCGCCAGCCTGTGCCGAGTACGTTCTTCGCGCCGAACCACAGGATGAACAGCACCCCGGCTCCTGATGCCGCCAGATACAGCGGCGGCAGGGCGGACTGCCACACGTTGGAACGCACAGCAGCCTTTTCGTAATTCTTCAGCGCACCCTCGTAGCGTTCCGCGCGTGCTTCCTCGCAGCCGTAGATACGGTAGGTGACGGCGTTTTCCACGCGGTCGAGCGTCGCACTGCTGAGCGCGCTCGCCGCTTTCTTGTACGCCGCCCCTGCGCGCTGAACAGGCTTCTTCATCTTTGCTGCGCAGAAGTACGAAATGGGCGTGAACAGCAAACTCAGCAGCGCCAGATGCCAGTCGTAAATCAGCAGCATGACTGCATAGCTGACCATCACCACGCCGGTGTCAAACACTTCGGTGGTGAATTTGCGCATTCCTTCCACGCAGTCGTCCACGTCGGAAATGGCTTTCGTCATCAGCTCGCCAGCACCTTCTTTTTCCAGCGACGTGCGGCTTTCGCGTACCAGATTGGCGTACAGGATGCCCTTCATACGTCGGTTGATGTTGTTGGCGAAGCGCCGAACGTAGAATCGCTTGATGAAACGCGCGCCCTGAACCACCAGCGTGACGAACAGATACGCCAGCACCAACATCGCCATCGCGTCCGCGGTTTGATAGCCGCCCAGAATGTCGGTCAGGCACTGGGCAAGCCGTCCTTCGAACCACGGCGTCGCCAGCAGACCCACGTTGTAGAACAACCCGGACAGCGTGACGAAGGTCAGCGACAGCCATTCGGCACGGAAATAGGAGCTGATTTTGTTCGGGCAGAAATTCTGCTTGTCTTGCATCGTCTTTATTTCCTCTGCGCCTGAATAAAATGCGGGAATCCCGCGCGGCTTTCGGTTTTCGATGCTG
>OKRY01003101.1_pt1 | contig 12497 bp, 10 predicted proteins | sample 1601121 | NCBI WGS metagenome assembly OKRY01 (sample SAMEA3541546, study PRJEB24748) | human gut metagenome | biome: human gut; feature: human-associated habitat; material: faeces | place: China | collected 2012
GGTAGATTTAGAGTACGTATTCTACTTTTGAGCAAAAAGAATGGCACCAACCATAAATATGATTGGTGCCAAAGAAGACTCGTAGGGTGAATACCCCAACATTTGACAGAGAGCCAAAAAGGACGCTATAGTTCTAAATCATTCAGTATATACTGCTGAAAATTAGACTATAGCGTCCTTTTAAATTGCTAAGCTACTCCGTCAAAGAATGTAATAACCGTAATTTCTCTTGGACAGTTAATACGAATAGGGAACCAGTGACCAGATCCATTATTTACGTAGCATACGCTATTTTTCTCTGTATAGCGTCCTTTTACATAAGGTGTACCAATCGGTACCCAAGGCATGCCAAAGAGGATAATTTGTCCACCGTGAGTATGGCCGGACAAGGTTAATGGCACATTGCGTTCGATGGCTTCATCAAAGAATTCTGGATGGTGAGCCAACAGAATAACAAAGGCATTATTAGGGATTCCGGACAAGGCCTTATCAATCATGGCTTCACGGTTTTCTTTACGCCGTTCATTGTCATAGGATACGCCAGCAATATAGACCGGTTGTTTACCACCCATGATTTGGATGTTATCATTAATCAATACGTTTAATGGCGTTTTGGTTTTTATATCATCAACGATTTTATTTACATCATGATGGAATTCATGATTGCCAAGGATATAGTCTACGCCATCTGGAATTTGTTTTGCAAATACCTTTAATCGATCACAGACTTCAGGTAGCCATTGTATCTTGTCGATAAGGTCACCGGTAATGACAACGCGATTTGGATGTTCTAGTAGTGCTAATCGCAAGATTTCGTCAAAGTCATCTAGGTCGATGCTTGGCCCAATATGGATATCACTGAGTTGCACAATCTTGTAATCTGCAAGTCCTGGCGGTAGATTAGTATAACCAAAGCTTTCATGGGTCACAACGATTTCTCGTTGTCCTTCATAGGCAGCATAGCCAGCGCCACCCATGGCAGCCAAAGGTACAAGGGTACCTACGGTTCTAAAGAAAGCTCGGCGCCCAGTCCGTTCTTCGACGGGAACCTTATGTGAGATACGGTTTACCAGTGTATAAATCAAGGCCAATATGATGAAAACTGGTATACACAAGAATATGGCGAATACTACGCCATAGCTTTCCGTTCTAAACAAGTTAAGCCATTCATACCAAGGCGTGCCGTATAGATCAACTTGGTATAAGAAATAGTATCGCACCGCACAGAACCAACCAGCGACTACCAAAATATAGGCTAGCCACGCAGGCCATAGTTTTTTCGGTTTCCATAAATAGAGGTACAATCCCCAAAAGCCTAAAAAGGCTATGGCTAGCACCACAAGAAACACAATATTTATAATTAATTGCATATACGCTCCTAACTGTATATCAAGTAATGGCTAATACATTGAGACAAAATCAATGTTCGTCTCATAAATTTATTCTACAATAGGACATAATTCTGTCAATTTACCATGAGGTCCCGCCCAAGCATAATCGGCGAATTCCTCCCGTTTGATGAGCATCCAATCCTTAGGTAATTGCTTTTGTATCGTTTCGATTGATGTATGGTCTCCAGTATACTGCAAATCGCCTCGAAAGGCCTTCATAAACCATTTGCGATGAGAAAATACATGAGTTAATTCTTTCACAATAACAGGTTGCAAGGATAGACCAAATCCCAACGTTCCTACAAGTTCTGTTAAACCAGATTCTGCCGCATCATAAGAATCCGCATTTTCTACAGATGGAAATTCCCACATAGAGCGCAATAGGCCTCGATTAGGGCGTTTATGTAGCAAATAATAATCACCATAGCTGAGGATGCCTACAAAAACAGGCACATCTACAACCTTTGTTTTCTTGATACGCACAGGCAATTGATCGGTTACATTATGTTGGTACGCATGACACATATTGACGATAGGGCACTCACCGCAACGTGGCGTCTTAGGGATACATACGGCTGAACCAAAATCCATCAAGGCTTGGTTAAAATCGCCTGGTCTATCATGAGGTAACGTGTCCTCTACAATAGCAGTTATGGCCTTCTTACCCTTTGTGCTCAAAATATCATCAAATATGCCATACAAACGGGCATAGATACGCAATACATTGCCATCGACGGCCACCTCTGGCTCGCCATAGGCCATGGATAGCACAGCGCCGGCCGTATAGGAACCGACGCCCTTCAAGGATTCCATATCCTTGCGATTATGAGGCACTACGCCGCCGTAATTCTTCACCACATCTTGCACACCAAGGCGTAGATTACGAGCACGGCTATAATAGCCAAGACCTTGCCAAGCATGCACTACTTCATCTTCGGAGGCCTTTGCCAAATCTTCTAGCGTAGGAAACAAACGCATCCAATTATCATAATAAGGCTTCATCGCCTCAATGCGGGTCTGTTGGCTCATCACCTCAGACACCCATACCTTATAAGGATCGCCGCAGTCACGCCACGGCAAATCCCGTTTATTTACATCATACCACGCCAACAACTGCGGCACCCACTTTAGGTTATTCTTCTCTTTCATAGTTCCTCAATATAGGTATATGTGAAAGCACATCCTATACTTTCACTACACCTTATTCATTAATATATATATCGATACGAGCCAACAATTCACTTTCCATGACTGTATCGACCTCTGTTAAACGCATATTCTCTACATGACTGTTATCTGGGCCAAATCGGATAGGTCCCTTTAGTAACTTGCCCTCTAATAGCATAGGAAGCCACGTACGGTCCCCTTCCCACATATGCTCATAAGGGACATCGGCCAATGTAAACCAATGCGGCTCCATCTCGTCTGATTCAATGGGGTTTACATCGGTAACGCGCACAAAATATACATAGCCCACATGAGTTAGACTTTCATCATAAGGAAACTGAAAATCAAAAAGGGCTACGCACTCTAAATCAGCAGCATTAACAAGAATGCCCGATTCCTCATATAGTTCACGAACGGCGCATTGGCGAAAGCTTTCACCAGCATTGATTTTACCGCCAAAGCCATTATATTTATCAGCGCCAAAGCCGCGTTTTTTACGGCCCAGCAAAATTCTATGTTGTTCATCTATGGGAAATACCAAGGTTGTAGGTTTCATAAGACCTCCTATAATTTGGTAAAGATTATTAATATATTATACCATTATTTCATGTGTAATACTGTCATTTATGGTATGATTAAAGGTATGAGATGAAAGGAGGCGCACCATGAACGAACCACTTATATTTGACATTGCACTAGGGCGTACAAAGCCTGTAAATATGCGTGACGCAAGTGTGCGCTGTCCATTCTGCGACCGGTCAAAGTTAACAGATATTCTGGCTCAAGATGGTCATATTATATGGCTCATGAATAAATATCCTGTTTTGCAGGACACGTGGCCTACGGTTATCATCGAAACAGAAGGTGACCAAGGCGAACTATCCACCCTTTCCGTTGATGATGCAACACGGATCATTCAATTCGGTCTAGATAAATGGCATGAAACGATTGCCACAAAGGAATATAAATCCGTTCTATTCTTTAAAAACCATGGTCCCATGTCGGGCGGTTCCATACGCCATCCGCACAGCCAAATTATAGGCCTACGCAACTACGATTATCACGAGGACATTACGGTCAAGAACATGAATGGTTGGCTATTACACGAAGATCAAGATATCCGCATCACCTTATCCAAACACCCTATTATTGGATTCTTTGAATACAATCTGCGGTATAAACCTGATGCGCCTATCCGCTCCATCGCCATGCGCTTACAACAGACCATACGCTATGTACTAGATAGCTTGGCAAAATTTTCCCAATCCTATAACTATTTTTTCTATCAACTAGAAGATGGTTACGAATATATCAAGGTGATTCCTCGCTATATCACAACGCCGCTCTACGTGGGTTATAAAATTCCACAAACGTGCAATGATGAACGAGCTGCGAAAATTTTACAGAATATTACACCCTATTTTGAATTGAAATAAGAACCCTCTGCTACGAGTTCTGTAGGTTAGAGGGCTCTAGTAAGGACATATATGAACATTTACGCCATTGGAGACCTTCATCTATCAGGCAATCCACCTACGAAGCCGATGAACATATTCGGTCCCCACTGGGACAATCATTGGCAACGTATAAAAGAGCATTGGCTGTCCACCGTCACCGATGAAGACATTATCTTTCTCGTAGGCGACATGAGCTGGGCTTTGCGCCTCGATGAAGCACTCTACGACCTCAACGAAATCGCCAGCCTTCCAGGCCAAAAATTTATGATTCGCGGCAACCACGATTATTGGTGGTCATCGGCAAATAAAATGAAAAATGCCATGGGCGATGCTATAACCTTTTTACAAGGCCACGGTACGGCCCGTATCATCAATCTCACCACTCAGGTTAATGCTTTAACTGGTGAAAGCCAGTCCACCGAACAGCAATGCATCTTAGCCTTTGGTGGCACCCGCGGATATATTTGTCCTGATGATGCTAGCTTTGAACCGGATACAGATCAGTCTATCTATGATAGAGAAATCTTGCGTACCGAGGCGGCATTACAAGAAATGGAGCAATCAATCCAAGCATTACAAAAAAAATATGCTGAAACAGAGAATACCAGCGAACCACTACCTGTAAAGCGCATTCTATTGCTACATTATCCTCCATTTAATGAAAATAACGCCCCATCAGGCTTTACAGACCTTATGGAGCGCTATCATGTAGATATATGTATATTTGGCCATTTACATGACCAGATTTCATTCAAACGGATTCCTTCAACATTTGGAACCACTAAATTAGAACTTGTCTCTGCAGACTATGCAGAATTTAAGATACAAAAAATACTGTAATCAAGATTCTTATGTTACATCATATATGAAACATTAAGGTTTATAAATACAATACGATATAAGGAGCATTATGAGTCGCATCCATAAAGAGCATTTACAAGCAGGCTATATCTTTGGCGATACAATCAATCAAGAATATATCTATTTGCCATCCGGCGAGGTAGGCACAGACCATCCATTGGCGGTTCTCGAAACGCCTACAAAACGAGAGGACCTTACATTGGACGAAGCTGTTCATATGATTGATACGCTAACATTAAAACGGTGTAGCCATCCTACATTAGGTAAAAAATCATTTTAATAGTATAAAATCTCTGCCAAATGTGATATGTACCTATTTTGCTGGACACATATTATTTACAAGCCTAAACTCGTGGATGCTTCCCTGTATTTTACAGGGAGCATCCATTTTGTTGTACGTCGAATAGCAGATAGTTGATTGTGAGTAATCAACTATCTGCTATACATATTAAAAAGAATTTATTGTATTAGTTTATATCAGAAAAATTTACCCTAAAGTAACTTAATCATAAAAAAGATTGGTTCTCTTTTCAATTGTTTGAGAACAGTTTATACAAAATATATTACACTACCTGAACCTTATTTAACCGCATTTAATTGCAATAAATTAATATCATTATAAACTAATTCTCTAATCGAATAGTTTTCATCCAATATAAAATAACCTTTATTTACAGAATAAGTAAATTTATATTTATATAACTCCTCCCCTCCTAAATCTATTACTTCAGAGCCATTAATAATAATATCAATAGGTACTGCATACCGGCCCAGCATCTGAACAATATATTTTGAAGTATCCCAATCACAATTAACAACTATCTGCTGTAAATACTAAAATATTATATTGGTAACTTTTACGCTAATTAAATATTACCAACTCCAGAGTCCAAGAAGGATTAGAAGAATACTCTGTGCTACAGACACAGCAATTCGACCTATACCTATAATACTAATTCCATATCTTTTCCCCTCTTTGCACATAAAATATTCATTGAGATTTTGCTTTAGTGCAAACATTTCTCCCCAAAGAAGGACCGCAAGTATTAACGAAAAAATAGAAAAACTATGTAAAATCCTCCCCCCAAAAATAACCATTAATTCAAGCGTTAATAATTGACCTAATTGTATCATCGTAAGAAGAAGACTTTTCTTAGTATTTGCGCCTGCAATAGTTATTGCATTCTTCCGTATAATATATATTGCATACATACCAAGTAAAATACTACTTAAGATACGCCCAGCATTCATAATCTATCCTCACTAATCTTTTACACCACCGAAACCATCTTGAGTAACTTCATCTGTAAACTCAATATTATCTGCTTTTCTTTCCTCTGCATTTTTAGGAGGATGATGAACATCCTGATAAGCATTAACACCTTGATCAATAGCATGTGATACAGCAACACCAACTGCAGACGTACCACTAAGTTCAGAAGTATACACCCCGGCACTAATAGAAGCAGGAACTGCTACAAGATCCTCTAAAACACGTGCTCTAGCATCTCGCATTGAATACTTATCAAGATTACTATCTTCTAAAAATGTAGCCCCTGCATTTAAAGCTGAACCGGCACCAACACCGGATTTAAAATCTAAAGCTCCCGCAGTAGCAGCTTGTCCTATATTAACTACATCAAAACTCTTATTAGCCCAAATTTCAACTGCGCTTTTATCGTTTTCATTCCACTTAGTCGCATAAGATGAAACCCCCGCTCCTACGGTTACATTTTCACCACTAGCCTTATTAACAACTCCGCCTACGGTAGCGCTCAACCATTGTGCTAATACAGGATCATTATCCGCTATTTTCTTTATCTTTTCTATGAGCATTTCATTGGTCATTGTAGCTTTAAAACCACTACCAGGTGTATTACCCGCCATACGCGCTGCTACTTCACCAATGATACCATGTGCTATTGACTTAGCAATTTTTCCATCCTTAGTTGTTGGTTGCCAGTTATGTAGTTGTTCAAATGCGTTTTTAGAGAATAAACGTGCCAACTCCTGACGTTCTTCAATCTTCTTTTTATCAAAAATCTTATCTAATTGATGTAATGTATTTTCGGTATTAATATTGATGGTTTTAGTATCAATCTCTTTACCATCTACTGTAAGTATACCATCAGAGATAGCAGATTGAGTAGTCGAACTTGCTTTACCTTTAGATCCTACGCCTAAATTTGGAACTAGACCGATATTATTATAGATCTTATCATAGCCTTTTTTATCATTGGTCTTCATCTCTTCGAGTTTCTTTTTACTACCATAGTAGTTATAGCCTATCCCATTATTGCTATAGGTATACTCAGCTTCATTTTGAATATCTTTCATCTCAAGAGATTTAGTAGTCAATGTATTCTTAGCTTTTGGAGCTTCACTTTTAATGACAGCACCTTCTAATGTAGTACCATTCCCTACATTAAGAGTATAGCCATCTTCTCCAGCATAAATACCTGCTTGGTGAGTTACGCTTTTCCATTTACTATCAATGCGACCTACACTTGCACTTATACTACCTGTTGGGTTCTTGAAATTAGGTTTAGAAGAAACAGAGAAGCCAGCAGATTTACTGTGTTCTTTAAAGTTATCTACATCTTGTAAGCTTTGCATATGTAAATCATGACCTGTATCAACTTCAACTTTCTTACCAGATACAGTAGAGCCAATAATAGTAGTATCTCGCTTTGCTTTAAGTTGTGCTAATTGTGCGGCTTTAATCGTCGTTGGTACATAGCTTTCTTGATGGGTATCGCCATTTTGGCGAGCCATATTACCACTCGCATTAATATTGAGAAGGCCGCCACCAGTCAAACTAATACCAGCACCGACACTCCATCCAGAGCTTTTATAAGTATTCTTAACATCTATAGTATTTTTACCAGCTTCAAGATTAATATCACTAGCGCTATCTAATACTAGTTTTTTTGCTTGTACTGTTTCACCAGTTAAACCGATACCACTTTGCTGAGCATCACGAGCTTTGATATGTACTTCACTATCACTAACAAGAGTACCACCTTGATATGTATTTGTGTCCACTACTTGCCCTTGTTTTCTAGAAGTGCTACCAATACTTACAGAGAGATTTATCGCATCATCAATATTTTTAGCGCCTCGTTTAGCTTTACCATCTACTTTCTCAACTTTACCAGTCACTGCATCTCGTATTTTAGCTCCATGTAAAGCTGTATCTACAGCTTCATATCCATCTTGCAATTGTTGACGTGCTTCATTGAGTTCAAGTGCGGCTAACCGTTTATCGTCTCGTCCACCCGCTTGTTTTATAGTACGAGTCGCATTAGTAAGCGTATTCGCTACTGCACCGCCCAACGATACGGTAAGACCCGTCTTCTTATAGCGTTCATCGTGACTCATGTGGTTATAGTCTACATTACCATCTAATGTCACAGCAGAACCTTCTAATACAGCACCGTCTTTAGCAACAATATCAGCGCTTGTGAGATGAACGGTATCATTCGCTTTGACAGTAACAGTACCTTTCGTGCTGGCAATTGTATTTCGTACAGTAGTTTCTTCATGGTTAACTTCATCTATATTGTGTTTTTCTTTACCTATAGTAAAGCCTATTCCTGTACTACCAAGCAAACCAGATTTCTTATGACGATATACACTAGTACCATCTGTAATCGCTTTATCTGCACCAAGTTCTACCTTACCACCAGCCGTAACATCTACTGTATGTTCGCCTATAATTTGAGCAGATTGACCTGTTACATCTTGAGCACTTGTAATCTGTATATCTTTACCACTTACTGTAGAGCCTGTCACAGCTGTAGTAGTTGCATTATCCACCGCATTTGTGCTTTCACGTTTTACCAAGCTTTTCTTTTTATCTAGGTATACATGATTGACTGTACTATTTGCCTTCGCTGTATGTAGTTCAACCGTATCACCAGATACTTTTACTGTGTCTGCCCCTAATAGTTGACTGCCTTCAAGTTGTACGGCAGCAGAGGCTACAACAGAAACATTTTTACCTTCAATGCTACTCCCCACAGATGATTGTGCGTTAACAAGATCATGAGACTCAGTCGTTTGAGAGTGTCCGCCACCAGATTTACCCTTGTCAAAACGATGTTCTTCCAGTTCATGTGTAGCATTCATGGCTTTCATCGTTACATTATGGCCGGCCGCTACATGCGTATTTACATCAGAGGTAATAACACCTGCCGCCATAGATACATCTCGGCCTGCAACTACTGTTGTTTCACCAGCACCACCAATACGACCTTGATCTACACCGGTTATCGTTTCACGTCGATTATTTCGACTATCCCACTCAACTTTGCTATTAGCTGCCTTATACTGTACGCCTGTATTCATTACATCGCGTCCAGCACTAACCTTTGTGGAACCAGCTGCATTAGTTTGTGTAATGGTACCGCCTTCATTAATGACGTCTTTTTTAGCATACACAGAGACTGTATCGTTGCCCATAATAGTCCCTTGTGTATTACGAACTTCGTCATTCGCTGTAACCGTAGTAGTGTTACCTTTAATAAGACCATTATCATTGTGAATGGTGTTGCCAGTAATAGTTATATCCTTGTCTGCCACAATACTACCACTATTATGCATAGTATCAACGGAAAGGTTAATGGATTGGGCCTGTAAGTTAGCTGCACCTTCTACCCGTTTTGTGGTTGGTGCTAAATATAGAGTCGGTACTAGTACAGTTTCTGTTTTACCATTTGGCAATACAACAGCCTTATTAACTAGGAGTACTACATCCTCTTTAAGATTCTTTTGCTCAGCCTCTGTTAAACCTCGACCTAATGCAACAGATTGAGATTTTGTTACACTAATCCCTGCATCCATCAATTGGCGATATTGTTCTTCCGCTGAAAGACCAGATTGCAGTCTACTTTTACCGGTTTGACGCATAATCTCTTGCATAACGAGCTGTTGCTCATAATACCCATCACCCAATCGTTTTTGTATATTCATAGGGTCTAATTTAAGGCGAGATAATACGTAATCAGAAGATAAGAAATTACGCCGGTTCGTAAAGTTTGGATCCGTTTCAATCACCGGTCGAACCGCGAAACGGACAGTGGCGCCGCACACGGCGGCGCCAAAGGGGGACTTATATTCCGTATCGCGGGAGTCAAAGATCTTGCTCATGGAATGCCTCATTTCAGCAGGGTATTTTCGCCGATGACCACGGCGCCGATCTCCTCCTGGGAGAAATAGGAGTTCACAATGTCCACGGCGGTGGAGGCCAGGGCCGCACCGGAGCCGCCCTTCTCGATGACCACGGCCACGGCGATCTGGGGATCGTCATAGGGGGCGAAGCACACGAACACGCCGTTGTTGGTGTTGGCGATACCGGTTTCTGCGGTACCGGTCTTGGCGCCGGCGGACACCACGCAATTGGAGAAGTAGTAGGACAGGCTCCCGGTGGTCAGGTTGTGCATGCCCTCCTTCACCGCCTGCAAGGTGCTGTCGCTCATCTCCACGGTGTTCAGCGGCGCCTTGTCATAGGCGTAGATCACCGAGGAGTTGTCGTAGGATTTCACGTTTTTCAGCAGATGGGCCTCATAGTGCTGGCCGCTGCCCACCAGGGTGGCGATGTAGTTGGCCAGCTGCAGGGGCGTGAACAGGTCATAGCTCTGGCCGATGGCGGCGGTCAGGGTCTGGCCGTCGGTCCACTCCAGACCGTTGCGTTCGGCAAACTCCGGGGTGGCCATGGAGCCCTTGGCCTCGGCACTTCCCGCCCCGCCGATCTCGATGCCGGTATACTCGCCCAGACCGAACTGCCTGGCGTAGTCCGCCAGGGTCTTGATACCCGTCAACCGGCCCACCTCATAGAAGAAATAGTTGCAGGACACGGTGATGGCCTGGGACACGTTGACCCGTCCGTGGGTGCCGCCGTACTCGTTATAGATCCAGCACCGGGGCTGGGGAGATTTGTAGTAGTCATACACGCCCCGGTCCACAATGGTGGAGGAGGGAGTGATGATCCCCGACTCCAGGGCCGCCACGGCGGTACAGGGCTTAAAGGTGGAGCCCGGGGCGTATGCGCCGCCGATGGCCCGGTTCAGCAGGGGAGTGCCCACGGTGTCGCTGACCAGCCTGCTGTAATCCTGGTCAAAGGTGGACAGGTTATAGGTAGGATAGCTGGCCATGGCCAGCACCTCGCCGGAGCCTACCCCCACCACCACCGCCGCGCCGCCCCGGACGATGCCGTCCTTGGCGGTCATGGCCTCGATGGTCTGGGCCAGGGACTTCTCCGTGTCCTCCTGCACGTCGATGTCCAGGGTCAGGGCCACGGTGCCGCCGGGCTGAGGCTCCTTGGTGTAAAGCTCGCCGGTGATCTTCCCCTCCTCGTTGGTGGTGATGATCCGAGTGCCCTTGGTGCCGTGGAGATAGGACTCAAAGGCCTTCTCCGCGCCCTCCCGGCCCACCAGGGAGTTCATGGAGTAGCCCTCCATGTCCCGATAGCCGGTGATGCCGTTTTCCGGGTCGCCCACCCAGTCCTCGTAGTAGATGGGGCTCAGCCGCCCCAGCACATGGGCGGCATATTCGGTGTTATACACCCGGGCGGAGGCGGTGCCGGTGGATACCCCCTGATACTGGCCGTCTGCCGTCTGGCTGATCAGCTCCACGGACACGTCGTCGGCAAAGACGTACTGTGCGTCCGTCAGACTCTTCACCGCCAGCTCATACCGCACCCCGGCGATGGTCCGGGCCTGGTCGTCGGTATAGCTGCTGTCGATTTTGAACAGCTCCCGCAGCTTGGCCATGAACCGGTCCGGCTGCAGGGTGGGGGTCACCTGGGACAGCTTGGAATAGGGGATGCTTTTGTTCTTCAGGAACAGGGCGAAGCCCTCGCTGTCCTGGGCGTCGGTATAGCTGTAGGGCGCGGTTTTGCTCAGGGGCAGGGTATCGTTCCAAACGGTGTTGTTCTCGGTGCACAGGTCCGTCAGCCGCAGAATGGCGGCGTTCAGGTCCTGGTCATTCTCAAAATCCTTGGCGGAGAAGATCAGGGTATAGGTCAGCCGGTTGGACACCAGCACCTTGCCGTTGCGGTCGGTGATGATCCCCCGGGAGGCCTCCACCGTCTCGCTGGCGGCGTTGCTGGCCAGGGACTTGGCCCGGTTTTCCTCCCCGTGGAGGATCTGGGTATAGTACATCACCCCGGCGAAGGCCAGCAGGCACAGGCCCATCAGCCCCGTCAGCGCCCAGATGCGGACCCGCATCGGGTCAAATGCGTTTTTCTTCATGGCACGCCTCCTATCTCAGGATCCGGTTGTGCACGCTGCGCAGCAGCAGATACACCAGCGGCGACAGCACCACCGTCACGGCTAGCTCCCGCCCCGTCAGCGACAGGGCGGCGCTCAGCTCCACCCCCTGCCGGAAGGTCAGCAGCACCGTGTGCAGCAGGTCCGTGATCACCAGGGCCAGAGCCGCGCACAGAACGGCGCACAGGAATCCCTGGCTCAGAAGCCGCTTGGCGATCATCGCCGCCGGCAGCGCCGCCGCCAGAAACGCCAGGGTATAGAAGCACGGGATGACCCCCGGCATAGTCAGGTCGCACAGCAGGCCGAAGATGTTCTGGCTGACGTATTTGAAATACTGTTTGGTAAGGCTC
>OKRY01003104.1_pt1 | contig 12493 bp, 9 predicted proteins | sample 1601121 | NCBI WGS metagenome assembly OKRY01 (sample SAMEA3541546, study PRJEB24748) | human gut metagenome | biome: human gut; feature: human-associated habitat; material: faeces | place: China | collected 2012
AAAAGACGTCCGAGAGCCGGATATAGCCCGAATCGGCGACGGTCGTGGTCATGCTGAACTTGAAATAACGGCAGGCCATCATCTGGTTCTGTCCCACATCGGTCACCAGAATCGCCTCGTTGCGGGTAGCCTGACTGATGACATTCACCACCTCGCCCATATTGAGCGGTCCTCCTTCGGGATATACCTCTTTGCGGATTACCTGAGCAAATTCCTTTTCCTCGTACGTCCGGAAACTCTCGATCCACTCCGTATGCCGCGCTTCCGCAATCCGTCCGGTCAGCAGAGCCAGCGTCCGCTTGCAGTTTCCCAGCAGCGGCACATCCACCGGTACGTTCTTGCCGATTTCCGACGGATCCACATCCAGATGAATCACCTTCGCCTGACGCGCATAAGTAGCCAGGTCACCGGTCACCCGGTCGTCGAAACGCATACCCACAGCAATCAGTACGTCACATTCATTGGTCTTCACATTCGGTCCCAGATTACCATGCATGCCCAGCATACCCTTGTTGAGCCGGTGTCCCGAAGGCATTGCCGAAAGTCCCAGCAGCGTACAACCGCAAGGAATATCCGCCTTCTCCACAAAGTCGAGCAACTCCTGCTGCGCACCGCCCAGTTCCACGCCCTGACCCACCAGTACAAAAGGCTTCTTTGCCCCGTCAATCAAGGCAACCGCCTCATCCACACAAGCCGGATCAGTTTCCGGATCAGGATCATAACTCCGGATAAAGTCGATATCCATCGGCTGATAATCCTCAACCAATTCCACCTGAGCATTCTTGGCAAAATCCAGTACCACCGGTCCCGGACGACCGCTGCGTGCAATGAAAAACGCCCTTGCCACTGCCCAGGCCACGTCTTCGGCACGGCGGATCTGATAGCTCCACTTCGAAATCGGCTGTGTCACACCCACCAGGTCGACCTCCTGAAACGCATCCGTACCCAGGAGTCCTGCGCCCACCTGACCGGCAATGACCACCACTGGCGTACTGTCAATCATGGCATCCGCAACCCCCGTAATGGTATTGGTAGCCCCCGGTCCGCTGGTCACCAGACAAACCCCTACCTCACCCGAAACACGTGCAAATCCCTGTGCCGCATGAGCCGCACCCTGCTCATGACGTACCAATATATGATTCAGCGTAGCGCGATGGTCATAAAGCGCATCGAACACCGGCATAATGGCTCCGCCCGGATAACCGAACAACGTCTTTACTCCGGCATGCTCCAGCGACCGCATCAGCGCCTCCGCTCCTGTTATTTTTTCCTTACTCATGGTATCATTGTTTTTAATTCATTCACAAACAAGTTTTTTCATCGTCAGCCGCCTTCCGGCAAAAACCTCAGTCAATCAGTCTGACTCCGCCCTTATCGGCCGAGCTGACCATTGCCGCATAGGCCTTCAGCGCCTTCGAAACCACCCGGTTACGGGTTACGGAAGCCATCGGCCGCGCCTCCAGTTCCGCATCACTCAGCCGCACATTGATGGAGCGGTTCGGTATATCTATTTCGATGATGTCACCGTCCTGAATCTTACCGATATTGCCTCCGGCAGCAGCTTCGGGAGAGATATGTCCGATGCTCAGTCCGGAAGTGCCGCCACTGAAGCGTCCGTCGGTAATCAGCGCACACTCCTTGCCCAAATGACGGGATTTGATATACGAAGTGGGATAAAGCATTTCCTGCATGCCCGGGCCGCCTTTCGGACCTTCGTGAGTGATGACAACGACATCGCCGCTGACAACCTTTCCACCCAGAATACCGTCGCACGCTGCTTCCTGCGAATCGAATACTTTGGCAGGACCGGTAAACTTCCAGATGCTTTCATCCACTCCCGCCGTTTTTACCACGCAGCCGTCCTGCGCTATATTTCCTTTCAGTACAGCCAGTCCGCCGTCCTTGCTGTAAGCATGCTGCAGGTCGCGGATACAACCTTCGGCACGGTCGGTGTCCAATTCCTTATAATAAGTATCCTGCGAACCGAGTGCCAGATTAAACTTTCCGGCAGCGGCACTGGAATATTTCCTGACCGCCTCCTCACAGACGTTCGGGCCGGTGATGCAATACCTGTCTATCTCCTCGGCCAGCGTCATTCCGTCTACGCGACGTACGGCCGTGTCCACCAATCCGCCTTTGGCAAGTTCGCCCATAATGGCAACGATGCCGCCGGCACGGTTTACATCCTGTACATGATATTTTTGGGTATTGGGAGCAACTTTACACAGGCAGGGCGTTTTGCGCGACAGCATATCTATGTCGTCCATCGTGAAGTCCGCTCCGGCTTCATGGGCCACCGCCAGCAGGTGAAGCACCGTATTGGTAGAACCGCCCATTGCAATATCCAGCGTCATCGCATTCAGGAACGCCTCGCGGGTGGCAATGCTGCGGGGGAGCACACTTTCGTCTCCTTCCTCATAATACTTATAAGCGTTTTCAACAATCAGCCTGGCAACATCCTTAAACAGTTGCTTGCGGTTTGCGTGGGTAGCCACAATCGTACCGTTACCCGGAAGAGCCAGTCCGATAGCTTCGTTCAGGCAGTTCATGGAATTGGCGGTAAACATACCCGAACAGCATCCGCAGGTGGGACAGGCATGCTGTTCAATCTTGGCAACATCCGCATCGCTCACGCTGTTGTCGGCCGACTTAATCATTGCATCAATCAAGTCGAGATGCTGTCCGTTCCACTCCCCGGCTTCCATAGGACCGCCGGAAACGAACACCGTAGGGATGTTCAGCCTCATCGCCGCCATAAGCATACCCGGAGTAATCTTGTCGCAATTGCTGATGCACACCATGGCATCCGCCTTATGCGCATTTACCATATATTCCACGCTGTCGGCTATGATGTCGCGCGAGGGCAACGAGTACAGCATACCGTCATGCCCCATCGCAATGCCGTCGTCAATGGCAATCGTATTGAATTCGGCGGCAAAGCAGCCTTGCTTTTCTACCTCTTCCTTTACAAACTGACCTATCTCGTGCAGATGCACATGTCCCGGCACAAACTGGGTAAAAGAGTTGACTATCGCGATTATGGGCTTTCCCATCTGTTCTTTCTTCATGCCGTTGGCCGTCCACAACGCGCGAGCACCTGCCATACGGCGGCCTTGTGTGCTGAACGAACTGCGTAACTGATGTTTCATCTTATCTGTCTCCTTTTATGAAAAAAGCCTTTCTCACCGTAATGAGAAAGGCTTACTATAAATATCTTTACCGTACAAATACATACACAACCTTTCTCACGCTCTTGATGCCACCACCACGACGCGAATAATATGCAGGACTGCCAGGTTTATGGATGTATGCAGGTTCATAACTAAATTATCTTTATTATTCTCTTATCCGTTATTTATGCTGCAAAGGTAAATGCTTTTTTATAATCTCCAAACAAATTGAAGAAAAAAAAGATATAAACATGAATAATCGTAAGGAAACCGTGCTTTAAAATCTTATTTTATCACTTGACGGTTATCCATAAAACGATTCGGATACTTTGCAGAAGTAATGCCAAACACTTACAAAGCACTTAATAATCTGAAAATTACCGGGACGCTTCCTCTCCCGAAGCAAAATATTCGTATCTTTGCGCATTGTCAAAACAGACAATGCAGTATTTACTAATAAAGAAATAACAAATTAATGGAAACAGTAGAAAACAAGTACATCACCTTAGCATATAAGTTGTACACAATCGAAAACGGAGAAAAAGAGTTCACAGAAGAAGCTCCCGCAGAGCACCCGTTCCAATTCATATCGGGACTGGGCCTCACATTGGAATCTTTCGAAAACCAGGTGAAAGACCTGAACAAAGGCGATAAATTCGACTTTACAATCAAAGCCGAAGAGGCTTACGGCGAGTATGACGAGGAGCATGTCATCGACCTCCCCAAAAACATCTTCGAGATAGAAGGCAAGTTCGACAGCGAACGCGTAGTAGAAGGCGCCGTAATCCCCTTGATGACCTCGGAAGGCCAACGTATCAACGGAAGCGTAGTCGAAGTAAAGGACGATGTAGTAGTAATGGACATGAATCACCCCCTGGCAGGCTGCGACCTGAACTTCGTAGGTGAAATCACTGAAAACCGTCCTGCCACCAACGACGAACTGTCGGAAATGGCACGCATGATGAGCAGCGGCGGATGCGGTGGCGGATGCAACTGCGGAGACTGTAGCAGCGAATGCTGTAGTTAACGGTTAGTGATTAAGGGTTAGCGATTAGTGATTAAGAGGTGGTGATTTGGTTTATCAATGGCACATATTCATAATGCTGCGATTAATCGCTAACCATTAATCACTAATCGCTAACCTCTAATCACTTACTTGTCATTATTTCCAGGACTACTTTGTCGGTTTCATTCATTCCTTTGGAACCTATCTTCGTGAGGTTTCGGATACTTTGGTCTACATCTTCATCAATAATTCCTTCGACGGAAGTGACACAGCGGTTTTCCATTGCCATGATGGCGGAGAGGACGGCGGTAGAGACGCCGGTAGTTACTTTCAAGGCGCAACTGGGTTTGGCGCCGTCGCAAATCATTCCGGTAAGGTTGGCAATCATGTTCTGAACGGCAAAGGATACTTGTTCGTAAGTACCGCCCATGAGCCAGGTAATGCCGCAACTGGAGCCGGTGGCGGCTACTACGCAACCGCACAGGGCAGACAGACGTCCCAGACTTTGCTTGATATAAATCACGGTCAGATGGCTGAGCATGAGGGCACGGATCAACTCTTCTTCCGATTTGCCGTTCTCCTCGGCATAGACCAGCACGGGCAATGTAGCGGAAATACCCTGGTTTCCACTGCCCGAATTACTCATTACCGGTATCATAGCACCTGCCATACGGGCATCGCATGCACCGGACGTGTAAGAAAGGATATGGGAGAATACGCTGTCGCCCAAAATCTTGTGTTCATAATTGCCACGTAACATTCTGCCCAGTCCATGACCGTAGTTCCCGTCGAAAGAACGTTCGGCGGCGGCTTTATTCAAACGGGCGGTTTCAAGGATAAAACGGATTTCGTCCAGCGGGGCATTCATAGCAAAGTCATATACCTTCCGCAAGGTCAGGCCTGCGACTTGCGCCTCCTCTTCTCCGCAACCCGCACTTTGCTTGTTTAAAAGGACATCGCCGTTACGGGCTATATATATAAAGGTGGTATGGCCGCCGGCTATAATGGCAGTGGCTTTATTCCCGCCTGATTTGCAGCACACCTCGATATAAAGCTTTTCCGTGATATTCTTTTTCAGCGATATATCGATGCGCTTTTCGCCGATAAAGCGTTTTCCCTCTTCTACGGCGGCAGGATTGCTGTCTTTCAGCACTTCCAACTGATACTCCGACTTGCCTATCAGCGCTCCCAGGGCTATAGCTATGGGCAGTCCAATCATACCTGTGCCGGGAATGCCCACTCCCATTGCGTTTTTCAGGATATTGGCACTCAACAAGACATCTATTTTCTCCGGCTTTGCACCCAAGGTTTCGGTTGCTTTCGCCACACATAAGGCAACAGCAATGGGTTCCGTACAGCCAATGGCAGGAACTACTTCGCGCTGTACCAAAGCAATTATTTGTTTTCTTTCGGCTTCAGTCATACCATATATATTTTTATTCAATCTTTATACAAAGATATACGGAATAACAAATAAATACCAGAGTTTACCGCACTTTTTTCTTCTTGTACCTGTTATTACAAAATAATAGCGTATTTTTGCAAACTGCTAAACTGTATTTATTTATCAACATTCAAAAAAGAAGGATATGAATTTTAAGAAGTGGACTACTGCTCTCATGCTTGCCTTAGCCGTTTCGTCCTGCATACAAGACGAAGCGCTCAACTCAGAAGCAGCCATTGACGCCTGTACAGGCGCGGATGTACAATTGGCTCACATCAACAGTGACTCTAAAGAAATAAACATATATGTACATAAAGGGGCAAACCTTGCCAAACAGCAACTGCTGTTTACGCTGCCCGACGGTGCTACCATCAAGGCAGACGAACATTCACCGAATGACATCCTTAACAATTACGATTTCAGCAACGAGTCTCACTCCCGCACCTTCACCGTCACTTCCGAAGACGGCGAATGGACCGCTACCTATACCGTAAAAGTAGTACCTGCCGAAATGCCGGAAACATTCCATTTCGAAGACCTGCTTCCCTCTGCCGGTACTGAATACGACATTTTCTACGAATTCGAACCCGGAACTTCAACCAGTGTTTCACGCGTAGCGCAATGGTCCAGCGGCAACCCCGGCTACAAACTTACCGGCATGACAGACAACCGCACCGGCTATCCTACGCAGCAGGTTGCCGACGGCTACCGCGGCAACGGACTGAAACTGACCACTTGCGACACCGGAAGTTTCGGAGCTATGGTGCAAATGTATATTGCCGCCGGAAACCTGTTTATCGGTTCCTTCGACCTGGCAAACGCACTGAAAGATCCTCTGCGTGCCACCAAGTTCGGCATACAGTATTACAAACGCCCCATAGCGTTGAAGGGTTACTTCAAATTCAAGGCAGGAGAAGTTTATACCGATGAAGGCGAAGTACAGAAAGACATGAAAGACCGTTTCGACATTTACGCCATACTGTACGAAGCAAACGAGAACTCCTTTATGCTGGACGGCAGCAACAGCCTGACTTCCGAAAACATCGTAGCCAAAGCCCAAATCAGTGAAGAGGCTGCTGTAGAAACCGATGAATGGACAGCATTCGAGTTACCTTTCGAACCTATGAACGGTAAAGAGATAAACAAGTCGAAACTGCAGGACGGCAAGTACAAATTAAGCATCGTCCTCTCCTCCAGCGTGGAAGGTGCGTACTTTAAAGGGGCAGTCGGCAGCACATTATACGTAGACGAATTAGAACTTATAAGCGAAGAAATCTGATTATAGAATATGAAAAAGCATCATTTTATTTGCACGATAGCCGTACTGCTGGCAATGGTAGCCAACGTACAGGCACAAGAAGAGAGAAACAAAAGTCTTATCAACTCCTATCTGCACGGTTGGGAATACAACATTAAAGCCGGATTCAATATCGGCGGTACATCTCCCATTCCCCTGCCCAAGGAGATACGCAAGATAGACAGCTACGCACCGGGCATCGCCATTGCTATCGAAGGTAATGCCACCAAGTGGTTCGACGAAAAGAAAAAGTGGGGACTTACCCTGGGACTGCGGTTGGAGAACAAGAACATGACTACCGAAGCCACCGTAAAGAACTACGGTATGAAAATCATCAATACCAACGGCGGAGAGCTGGCAGGTCTTTGGACGGGTGGAGTCAAAACCAAAGTGAAGAACTCCTACCTCACCATTCCCATCCTTGCCGACTACCGCATCAGCAAGCGCTGGATAGTATCGGCAGGTCCGTACTTCTCCTATCTGCTGGAAGGCAACTTCTCCGGACATGTGTACGAGGGTCACTTGCGCACACCCGACCAGACCGGTTCCAAAGTAGAGTTTACCGGTGAAAGCATCGCAACTTACGATTTCTCCAACGAGCTGCGTAAGTTCCAGTGGGGTATCCAATTCGGGGGCGAATGGAAAGCGTTCAAGCATCTCACCGTGCATGCCGATGTAACGTGGGGATTAAACAATATCTTCCAGAAAGACTTCGATACGATAACGTTTAATATGTATCCTATCTATCTGAACTTAGGATTTGGGTATGCATTCTAAACAAGATTTTTTCGTTTTTTGTCGTCACTCGTCACTTTTCGTCTTAATACACTAAGAACAAGAGTATTAACGGGTAACAATAAGTTATATTAACGGTGATGACCAATATTGGTCGTCACCGTTTTTTCTATAGCACCTTAAATCAAACAGAGCTATCATTCTGTTATTCAGCATAAAGCGAAGAGATTATTCTTTTCATATAAAAAATGTGAAAATCTTCGTTTTCTCCCTAATATCCTACATTTCGTACGAATTATTCCACTTAACATCAGCACTTGGTGCTTAATGTATCGAAAAGCGGTACTTATATTATATTGATAACACACTTTTTAAAGCTGTCATAAAAATATTCTTTTCCTATATTTCATAGTATTTCGCAGCCGCTAAAGTAGACCTTTACAGTTCTAAAGTAGGCCTTTACGACTCTAAAGTAGGCCTTTATGATGCCCGAACAAGTAGTGATGATTTATTGGGAGCGTCACTTTTTACAAAACTTATCATTCTTAATAACTATATTATTTTTCAACATTTTATACATAAAAGTGACGAGCAAGAAGAAGAATAATTATAAAAAAAGAGTATATCAGAATAGAAATTTTCAAACTTCTATTCTGATATACTCTTTAAAGAATCAATATATTATAAACTACTTATTCACAAATAACTTCAAAGTTATCTACAGTCAAAGTACTACCTCCTGCTCCTTTGAATCTATCCCCATCCTTACTTGAAGAACACACAATAGCAAATTTATATTCATTTCCTACTTTATATTCTTTTCTATAAGTAAACTCTATATTAAATGAAGTAAATTCTTCTTTTTCAGTACCATCAGCAAGTACAGCTGACGCAACAATGTAATCAGAATCATTTATATCATGTCCATTCAAGACAACTTCTTTTCCATCAGCATCCTTAGCTTCATACAATACAGCCTGAATAGCACATTCATCTTTCTTGCCTTCAATGACATCTCCTTGTATATTTTCTGAAGCATCTAAATATTTATCTCCAGATTTATATTTATATACCCCTCTGAAAAACAAAGGTTTTCCTGAAATCAAGCGTGATGCTTCCACACCGAAAGATGTACATTTTAATCTATCGTTTTCACCACCCAATAATGGTGGAAGTGCAGGTGTCATATCAAATGAACCTGTATATAAAGATCCTGACGTAATTTTTGGAATAAGTGCATTAGGATTGGAATGCTCAAAAGTTGTCATTTTAGCGGCATAAGTATTTTCACCTGTAGGCTCATTTTCTAATAATACACCGCCTAACATTCCCCCAGCTGAAGCACCAGATGCCCATATATCTGCAGGTAAAAGAGTATTATTTTTTCCTAAACCATATTCTGGATGCTCCCATTCATCAAAAGTAAACTTCATCAAAGCATTTTTAGTCGGAGATTTCACTACATACTCCACTATTGTACCATCTTCCGCTGTCACAGCAATAGTCACATCTGATGAAAGATTCATAGCCTTACCACTTTCTACAGAAGAAGTAGCCTTATCAGAAATAGTAAAAGTAGGAACCAAGTTTTTCAAAGCATCTGCATTCTCTTTAACTTTTGTCTCATCTACTCTGAATGTAATCGTATTATCCTCATTAATAACCGGTTGCTCAATTACAATCGCATTCGCCTCATTGGACATATCGAAAGAAAAAGCCGTAATCTTTGCCTCGCTACTTTCAGAACCCGTCAGACGAGTACCCTCGTATACAACTTTTACACTCTGCTTCAAGCCGCCTACAGTAGCATCAATATCCATATCTACCTTTACAGCACTATTTGCAATAGTACCTTTGGCATTGATTGTACAAGACAAGGCATCAACCTTTAAATCTTGAGTACCGGTAAATGTATATACATTACCATTTTGAGATAATACACAATTCTTTAACTCTACATCACCGATAGTAATTCCCATAAAGCTAAAATTGGCCAAAGAGAGATTTATAGCAGAAGGACCGGCCTTTTCAATCTTTATTTTTTGAGGTTCTGAAGGCATTGTAGTTCCCTCTACTGTTACAGTCAATGTACCTTTATAGTTACCGGCCATCTCACTTTCAATGACCTTAGAATAATCCGGTGCCTCATCGTCATCGCTACAAGCGGTAAATAAACTCATTGAACAAATCAATGCGAATAAATAAAACAAATTTTTCTTCATACAAATACTTGTTTAGTTAATAAAATCCCTACATAGTTAAGGGTTAGTTAATATTCTCTTTTATATCGAGGGTGTAAAATAACAGTTTTTAAAGCCTTTAAACAAGGTCTTTAATAAAAAATAGATGTCCTTTTTTTCATATAGGAAGAATTATAAGCATTCTTTACATTATTAAATACTCTTACATGTTTCCGCAAAAAGATACGGTTTCAAACAGTATTTTTATTCTCTAAAAGTCGGGAAATAAAAGATTTATTGTCATTTTTGAAACGTTTTACAAAAAAAATTGTTACCTTTATAAAGTCAAAGCCTTTTATAACAAGGCAAACTGGCACATTAACCTCATTATAAACCCTTAAAGCAATTGATATGTTCAACTCATTCGGCAATATTCTCCGCCTTACCAGTTTCGGAGAATCACACGGTAAAGGCATAGGCGGCGTAATAGACGGATTTCCCGCAGGAATCACCATCGATATGGACTTCGTACAATCGGAGCTCGACCGCCGGCGTCCGGGGCAATCACGCATCACTACCTCACGCAAAGAATCCGACAAGGTGGAATTCCTTTCCGGCATCTTCGAGGGCAAGTCCACTGGATGCCCCATCGGATTCATCGTGTGGAACGAGAACCAACACTCCAACGACTATAACAACCTGAAAGAAGTGTACCGCCCCTCGCACGCCGACTATACATATAATGTAAAATACGGAATACGCGACCACCGTGGCGGCGGACGCTCATCGGCACGCGAAACCATTTCGCGCGTAGTGGCAGGCGCATTGGCAAAACTCGCCTTGAAACAGCTTGGCATCCGCATCACCGCATACACCTCGCAGGTAGGCCCCATCAAACTGGAAGAAAACTATACCGCCTACGACCTCGACCTGATTGATACCAACCCGGTGCGTTGCCCCGACCCGGAGAAAGCCAAAGAAATGGAAGAGCTTATCTTCAAGATAAAGGGCGAAGGCGATACCATTGGCGGCGTGGTGACCTGCGTCATCAAAGGATGCCCCATCGGACTGGGACAACCCGTTTACGGCAAACTCCAATCCGCCCTTGCCGCCGGCATGCTCAGTATCAACGCCGCAAAAGCGTTTGAATACGGCGAAGGCTTCAAAGGACTGAAGATGAAAGGCTCCGAACAGAACGATGTGTTCTATAACAACAACGGACGCATCGAAACGCATACCAACCACTCCGGCGGCATTCAGGGCGGCATCAGCAACGGACAGGACATCTACTTCCGCGTAGCCTTCAAGCCCGTGGCAACCGTGCTCATGGAACAGCACACCGTAAACATGGACGGCGTGGACACCACCCTCAAAGCCCGCGGACGTCACGACCCCTGCGTACTGCCCCGCGCCGTGCCCATCGTGGAAGCCATGGCAGCCATGACCCTGCTCGATTTCTACTTGATTGACCGTACTACACAATTATAACAAACGGGTGATAAAGTGATAGGATATCACCTCATCATTTCACATTATTATTATGGAAATAAAGAAATATATCGCAGAGAACGAATCCGGAATGCTGGAAGAGCTGTTCAGCCTTATCCGTATCCCCAGCATCAGTGCCAAACCCGAACACCACGACGACATGCTGGCGTGTGCCGAACGCTGGGCGCAACTGCTGCTCGCCGCCGGTGCAGACGAAGCACTGGTAATGCCTTCGGCTGGCAATCCCATCGTATTCGGACAGAAGATTGTAGACCCGAAAGCCAAAACCGTATTGATATACGCACACTACGACGTAATGCCCGCCGAACCGCTGGAACTCTGGAAAAGCAATCCTTTCGAGCCCGAAGTACGCGACGGCCACATCTGGGCGCGCGGTGCGGACGATGACAAAGGACAGTCCTTCATCCAGGTAAAGGCTTTTGAATATCTGGTAAAGAACAACCTGCTGACTCATAACGTCAAGTTCATCTTTGAAGGAGAGGAAGAGATTGGCTCGCCCAGCCTCGAAGGCTTCTGCCGGGAACACAAAGAACTGCTGAAAGCCGTCCCCGAATACGAAAGTCTGTATACATCGCAAGTCCATACCACAGAGAACGGAGGTGCCGAACATGACGCGCAAAAAACAAGTGAGAACGGTGATCTTTGACACAGTAAAAAAGCAAAAAAGCCTTTCCCTCGGCATTGTTTCGGCCGTTATCGGCGCTGTTGTGTTCGCGCTCATCCCGCCGCTGATCTTAGCCGATATTGTGGACTCCATCACAGCCGGAACCGATGCCGCGTTCGCACGTATCCTACTGTATTTCGCCATGCTGGCGCTCACCGGGTTCACAGAATCCGCGCGTGAAAGTCTGCTCGTGGTATTCGGCCAGAAAATCACCCACGCGCTGCGCAGCAGCTTAATGGACAAATTTACACACCTTACCGCCGACAACATGACAAAACAGGAGCCCGGCACGCTCGTTTCCCGCTTTGTCGGCGATGTCGATACCGTTGAAACCCTATTCTCCTCCGGCATCATCAGTATGTTCGCCGATGCGTGCAGAATCATCAGTATTCTGGTCGTTATCTGGTTCCAAAACCGCGGTCTGGCGATCGTATTGCTCGTTTTGCTGCCGTTCCTGTTCTGCTTCACGCGCCACGTGCAGAAAAATA
>OKRY01003107.1_pt1 | contig 12492 bp, 19 predicted proteins | sample 1601121 | NCBI WGS metagenome assembly OKRY01 (sample SAMEA3541546, study PRJEB24748) | human gut metagenome | biome: human gut; feature: human-associated habitat; material: faeces | place: China | collected 2012
CTGCAGGTGAACACGCTGAAAACGACGGCGGTGCCCTGGCAGAAGAGAATGACGGAGGAACTGCGTCAGATCCAGCTTGCTTAGTGTCTGCACAGTCGCAAAAGTCATGTGGCTGCCAAGCCGGACCTTTCCGTCTGTGATTGTTCCCAGAGTCTCCGCCGGAAAATATTGCTCTGCCCTGGCAAAGGACTGTGTCAGCAAATCCTGCGTGTGGGTAACCCACAAAACCTTACGCTTCAGCACCGCCGCTAGCGCAATACCCATCTGCGTCTTTCCAGATCCGCAAGGGCTCTGCAGGATTCCGCAGCTGGTGCGCCGCATTGCCTCTACAGCGGTTTTTTGATAGTCATACAGGGGAATGTTGCCTTTATACTCTAAAATGTCATTATCGGCCAGCTGGACGCTTATCTGATCTCTTTCAGAAAGGAACTGCCGCACCTGCTTTCCTACGCCTGTCGGAACAATCAGATCGGAACTGTCCACCCGGTAGAGCCACAGGTACTTCGGTGTATTTCCGACCCAAAGCCCCCGGCGCTCTCGCTCCCGGTACTGCGGATTCGGAATAATCAGATTTTCCTGAGCCCAAACATTCAATTCTTTTGAGGCATTCTTAATCCGGATCTCAGATCCAATCTCCACAACCATCTCTATCACCCGTCCTTGTTACTTTAAGTTCTTCCAGCCAACTTTCCAGTGTCCGTCCATATGTAGTCATGTCAGCTCTGGAAATGCTTTTCTTTCCGTCATGCTTCAGGCTGTCAAGAAGCTGGAAGTCCACCAGAAAAATCATTTCATCCGGATACCGCACCGCAAACATCCCGCGGCTGTTTCCGGTCACATAGAAGAACTGCATTGCATTGTACTGATTTTCTTCCATGCGCCTTAAGTCAAACACTTCTTTCTGGCAGTCTTTGCAGTCAAACAGATACGCCTCTCCGTTTCTGGCTGCGATCACATCACACGGCTGACCGTTTTTATTGTCCTGAAAGCGATGCACCCAAAAGCCTTCTGCTGCCAGCCGGTTGGCAAATTCTCTCTCGAATTTCGTACCGGCTGATTTATTGCTCATTCTCATTGTTTTTATCTCCTCATTGCTGCGGTCTTACCATTTTCCAGAAATGTCTTTCCCGAATCTTACCTAAAAAACGCCCGCAAGCCCTTATTTTACTTAGGGTCTTACTGTCTTACCTAAAAACCCGGATAATAAGTCCATATTTTTATAAGAGAAAAAAATAATGACGTTTTTCTCCTCGCGTCACGAGACTATATAACAGGTAAGACTGGTAAGACAGGTAAGACCTTATTAAAAAAGCCAGTGTTTATGCGGCTTTTAGGGTCTTACCAAGGTCTTACCTTTTTGAAAGTAGGTAAGACCTTTTAATCAAAAGGCAACGTCTCCTGCTCATATTTCTCGACCTGCATAAATCCATCCTTATCTGTTGTGTCGTCATCCTCCGGCAGATTGAATTTGATATAGCTCGATTTGATTCCGTATACCTTCGTTTGATGCACCATTTTCCCTTGCGAATTACGCACCAAATACCCCTTTTCTGCCCATTTTCGGCTTACTGCTGTATAATCAAAACCATTCTGATCCAGAAAGCTTAAAAGCACATCGCGGTTTACAATCAGCTTCCCGTCATCAATCTTTCCCCAGACTTCGCCTTTATTCAGTGAATTCTCTTCTTTCGGATCTTCAAAACGAACCTGGTACTTTGCCGCCCAGTTTAATACCTGTTGATACGCACGCTCCGCAATATCCACATCACGCGTACTCTGCAGGTACTGCTTCACCTGGACAATCTGCAGCGGCTGCTCTGCCGTAAAAAAAAGTTTCACTGCAATTTCATCTGCCAGCAACATGCAGGCCATTGCCATTGCCTGTTTATCTGTAGTATCCAGCTGGCAAAGCTCCTCAAAAATCTCCCGGTATCGGTCCATGATTTTGCAGGATTCTGTTTCCTGTATGTACTCCACGAATAATCTCCCTGCAAAACCATAGTTCTCCTGCACTACGGTACTTACATAGTGCCCGTCTGTCACCAGTGGGCCATCAATGGCAATTTCAATGACACGGTTCTTAGATCCTCCACCGGAATTCACCTTCGTGATCGGCTCCTCACCCGTAAAGATAAAGCTATTTTTCCAGGTCTTGGTGTCTTCCACACCGCCGTATGCTTTTGCTCGGCCACGATCCACACCTTCCGTGATCTGGTAGATCAGCTGGTCAAAATTGCCCTGCCATTTATCCTTGATCGTCTGCAGCTCATCCCCGGCAAATGGAATACTGCATAAAAATGCAGCGTTCCTCATAATGGCATTCTTGGTCATGTTCATGGTCTTCACTAGACCGCCCATACGCGGGTTTCCCCAAATCGACATGGCCACCATAAGTGCCACGGTCTTTCCAGTTCCAGTGGTTCCCCACAGATGCAAGACAAACGGGAGGACCTTTAATGGCTCCAGGAGTACAGAAGCAAAGCTGGCAGCCATCATCATGCGGAGTGGTATATTTTCCCGCAAGTCACTACAAAGCGCCTTCCAAACGCCAAAACCGCCCTTCTCTGACACATTTTTAAAGATCGCCTCATAGTCCATCCCGCCCTCATAACGGATATCTTTCTCATACGGCGTAAACGCGGAGCCTACCCAGCCAAGACGGTTGATGGATTTCTTTGGTTCCAAGGTCGCCGGATTGTAGCCGACACAGTCACTGATATAACGAACCAGGTTCTTGGCATTGTCAGAAGTCACCTCGATCCCGTACTGGGCCAGCGTGTCCACGATCTTGTTGGTATTCGCGCACACCGCCCGGTCCACCGTGATCCGCTGCCAGGAAGCAGACTTAAAATAAGCCAGGGTGATCCGCTCCTCTGATGTATCCACGTTTTTTAGGATCTCGATAGGCATAATCGGATGGCTGCAGGCCATCAAGGTCATTGGCTGCATATTCCGGTCATACCGGATCGTCCGGACCCCCATATCCGTTGCGTCCCACTCCGCACAGTTTAATTCCAGCGGCTGGTCCGTAAATGCTGTTTTCTTTCCAGTCTGACGCATCCGCTGGATGTAATCCATCTGGAACTGCTTTAACAGGTTATTGAACTCCATGCTGCGCTTCGCCGCCTTTGCTGCGTTCCGCAGCAGTTCAATGTATTTCTGCCGCTCCACATTGTCCTCAATCTCAAAGATCCGATAGAAGATCTCATCTGGAAACGGATCCATCTTCCCTAATTTTGATATACCAGTCGCTAACTCTTCGTTCGACTTTTCCAATCTCTCTCACCACCTTCTTGTCTGCGTATACTTCTTCCGGACACTGATCCAGACAGCTGATCAGATATTCCACATAAGTCAGATTGCTTAAACCTTCCCAGAAATGCTCCCCACGCTCTCTGATCGCCTCACAGAGCAGTCCTCGGTATACCGTCAACCATTTTCTCGCATAAGCCACAAAATTCTGTAATTCCCGCTTTAAACGCTGCCGTCTCTCTGCTTCCCGCTTCTCCCGGTAGGAAACCGGCTCCTGGATTGGGATGCCATAAGCCTGCGCCAGCTGCTTCGCTGCCTCATAGTTGCTGATTCCATAATATTCCGCCACAAATTTGATCTGATCGCCGCCAGCGCCGCAGACAAAACAATAGTATCCGTTTCCGTTGGGATAGATCTTCATAGACGGATGGGTATCTTTATGAAATGGGCAACGACATTTTCCGTTTAAAATACGCAGGCCGCAGTATTCCACGGCCTGCTGCATGCTGACAGATTCCTTTACTTTCTGGTAAAGCTCCGGATCACATGAACGGGATGCCTTCATCCTCTGCTCCATCTGGAATATTCATAAATCCATCACCGACTGCAGAAGGTGTCGCAGCCTGCTCTGGAGTTGGTCGCTCCACTGGTTCATCCGGAAGCAGCTCGTCCTCCGGAATCTCTGCTTCTGCCAGACCGGCGATGCTGCGGATCTGGAACAGCTCCGTCACAAACGGGCGGTTACCGTTGGTGGCATAATATTGGCGGCGACGGAAAATGCCTCCGAATTTCTTACCGATCATCTGTTTCTCATTATCGGCCTTATCCCACTGAAATGTAAAATTGTTGGAACGCTCAATGGATGTGATGATTCCCTTAAACCAGGAAAGGCCTTTTCCCTCCATGTTCTGTTTGAACACACCACGCCACTTTGCATTTGACGGATTCTGTGCCTTATCCACATCAAACAGCTTTTTATAAAAATCCTTATGTTCTCCATCCGCAATGTCATACAGGATCACAAACTGCTCATATCCATTCTTGGATGTCTGGGTCGCTACCTGTTTGATCACACATGTGTATTTTCCCTTTGGCAGCTGCTGGAACTCTCCTGTATAGGCCGCTGCCTCATCATATCCTGCTGGTTTTTTAATCATTCCTGCTTGTCCTCCTTGGATTTATACTTTTCCCACCCATAAAAATCACGGATGGTATCATCAACTAATTTCAGGTTATTTTCGATTTCTGGGCTCTGAAACATCTCTTCCGGTGTTTTGGTGATATCAGATCCATCCGTCACAGTCCGGAAGAAATGGTTTCCATTCTCGCTCATACACCGGATGCAGATCGTTACCATACCCTCCAGGCACACCTTCCGGTCCAGCTGCTTGCCAATGGTCCGAAGTCTGGAAATACCAAAATCATCGGTATCTTCATGGAACATGATATACACGATCTTATCCGGGTCCTTTACCTCTGTTTTGATCCGCTTGATCAGCCCATACATGGCATCCGCAATATCGTCATACATCTCAAAGGACGCATTTCCCTTTTTATTCCGGTGCTGGGACATAAACAAGTGGGTCATGATGTATCCTGCATCATCGATCACATAAACCTTTTCTGAATTCTTATTGATCGTGGTGATGATCTGGTCAATGTTGTCACTAGCCCCAGTTTTCTTAAAACGCTTACGGAACGGCAACTCCTTTCGCTCTGTATTCAAGAAAACAATCTCTTTCTCGTCAAAGAATTTTAAACTCCGGCTCTTCCCGCTGCCGGATTTCCCATAAATCAATACTGGTAATCCCATCTTGTCCTCCTTAATACGGCAACTCCCATGTCTCATTGCTCGACTCTTCCGGTTCTTTCGGCAGCCAGCTGTCTTCAAAGAAGTCAAATGCTCCTAAGCTGTCCAGAATGGTATCCCTTGTCCGCTCAGGAACCTTTACACAGCTGACCCAGTAGATCATAACCTCATTTTTAAAAAATAATGTAACCCCTCTCATCGAGACGCTTGGTCTCGCCGGAACCCCTTCTCCACTTTCAAGCTCCGCATCCGAAAGCATTCCGATGGAATAATCCTTCCGCACGGTTATGTAAGATCTGTCGCTATGTCTCTGGTAGATCAAAGTCTCATGCGGAAACTCATAAAGAGCCAGCGGAACCATGCAGGCAAAATCCTTTGCACGCTTCCATTCTTCGTATGGATCGAAACAATCCGCTGAATGTTCCATACAAAGTTCCTTCTCGTTCATGTAAAACCGGTACTTTGTTCCATAATCTGGCATATCGCCGATCAGCTCCACGATTGCCGCTTTAAATTTACTGGTAGCATGATCAACCTCTACCCAAACTCCCCAAAAATCTGTCCGGACCAGGATATGTCCCTCCTCATTTCCAACAATCAACCCGCCAGCAGATTTCAGCGCCGACTTCATTGCTTTCTTAAACTCACTTATTTTCAGAAACATGTTCTCCCTCCTCGTACTTACGCTTATAAGCATCGATCCCGCACCGGATGTACTCCAGGACGATATCCATCTCGTCAAAGGACAGATGCCAGACACCAGTTGTCATGATCTTGACCGCCTTGGCAGCTACTTCCATAAGCAGCTGCATCCGGAATGGTCCAATACTCTCCCTCTCCATCAGCGGATCCTCAGGCTTTCCCCGCGTGGCTCTAAGTGTGCCCAGTCAACTTCCCGTTCTTCCAGAAGTTTGCGGATTGCTTCATTGTTCGGAACCGCAGGCTGCGGGATCAGGAACTTACCTGGAATATCCTCCAGAAGACCATCGATCACCAATGGCTGCAGTCCTCCGTTTTTCTGGATGTTGAAGCTGAACAGGGCCGTCTTGAACTTGGTCTTGCCGATCTCACGCATGTTGACCTCCAGATTACTCTTCAAAGTCTGCTGACGATTCTCCAATGCTTTTCTTCTGGCCGCCAGACGGATCTCTTCCTCTCTCAGCGCTTCGATGTCTGCTTTCATGCCCGTAATGATCTTGGCATAGTTATCCGCTTTCTCTTCAATCTCTCCCCAGATGCCTTCCATTGTGTCCTGCAGCGTCTGCTCGTCCACCTCCGGATCATACAACAGTTCTTCCAGGGCTTTGTATTCTTCAGTTAACTCATACAATCTCATGCTTGATTTTCCTCCAATCTTCCTCTATACTGAGGTTGAACATATTCATTGTTTCCGGACTCGTTCAGTTGCCGCTGACGGGTCCATTTTTTATAGCTCCGGCACCGGTAGTCCCGGTCCCGCTCCCAGCACCAGGTCTTACATCCGCACCCAGCGCAAGTATTTGCTTTTCATAGGCCCCACCTCCTTTAAAAGATTCTCGATACTGCCATCACCATCAGCAGCACACCACCAGCGCCTATCACTCTTGGTACTAACCAGTTCGTAAACTCTACAAGATCCATAATGCCCTCCACACTGCCAGCATGGCCCCGATCGGTGCTCCAACCACCACACCCAGAAGCACCGCCTTGATAACCTCCTTGATTGCCCGGAGCCACGCCTGCTTTCTCAACCGTTCCTGGTGATACTCCTGCCGGAGCTTGTCCCAGGAAATTACTCTTAAGATTTTCATCTACATTTCCCTCCCACCAACTGTACATTCCAGGCAGACCCATACCACCGGTTCACCATGTCCATTGATCTCAATTCCCCAGCCCTCCACTTTGCGGTCTTCAACATCTGGCCACCATTCTTCCAACGTGATGCATGTCGATCTATGATGGTTTGGATTGTCATCAGAAAAAAACTCCTGCAATCCAGCTTTTGATCTTGCCCATTTAGGAAGATCATAATAATCGTAAGCAGCTTCTTTGCAGTAATCCTTGAAACCATCGTACACTTACACACAGACACCGCCACCAAAACTTTTCAGCAAATCTTTCAGTTTCATGCTTTGCCTCCTCTCGCAGGCTTGTCCACCACAACCGCCATCAGGCGGTCTTTTTTCTGTATCCAGCGAAGTTCATCACCGTATCCCGGATCTTTCCCGCCATCTGCTTTTGATCTTCCACCGTCAATTCAGAAAACGGAGTTTCTTTCCCGTCAATATCCAATGCATTAATCACTTTGATTTCTTTCATCTCAACCACCTCTATGTAAGTTATGCAGGTGCTGGTATGTACGGTTACTACTCAGTCATGGTCCAAATCGTCCTCTGTTGCGAACAGATAGTTCATCAATCCATAACAACCAAAATCACAGCAGGGCCTTCTACAGAAACCTCTCCTTTCTGATAAGGATCTGCAATGACCATTTTTACGCCCTCTCTGGTTTCTAATTCTACAACCAGTTCAGAAGTCTTTACTTTTGATAAGTCCATCCCTCACCCCCTCTCGTCCTTTTTCTTTTATAGTATCTTTTAAAGTTACTTCTTGGCAAAAAAAATAGGAACAGGATCATCAATGTGAAGCATATTAATCATAACCTCAATCTCATCACTTCCAAAAATTCCAATTTTCATTTTCTCATAAAATGTTTTTGGCGTAATTCCAATTTCTGCTGCAACATCTGACTGTGAAAAACCATTTTTCGCAATAATTCCTCTCAATTCATCTGTCTTTATCAACGCATATCACCTCCTTGGTAACTTTTAAAGATACTTCTATCTTATCACATTTTCGTAACTTGTCAAGATATTTTTTATTGCTTTTATAACATTTTTGTGCTATCATTAAGTTACTTCAAAAGGAGGAACGAATATGACAGTCGGTGAACGCTTAAAAGAACTGCGAGAAAAACTTGGAATAAGCCAAGTCGATTTTGCCGCTAAAATCAATGTATCAAAACAAACCTTATATAAATATGAAAATAATATTATCACAAATATTCCATCTGATAAAATTGAAGCCGCTGCTAAGTTAGGAAATATTTCACCAGCATACCTAATGGGCTGGAGTGAATCATCAAGTGATAAGTCTCCGGAACTTACTGTAAAAGATGAACGAGATATCAAAAAAGACCTGGATTCTCTACGTGAAAAACTTGAAAACAAAGAATATGGTCCTGCTGCCTATGATGGCCAGGATATCCCCGATGAAGATATTGACCTGTTCCTTGGTCAAGTAGAGCTTATGCTCCGCCGCCTGAAGGTCAAGAATAAAGAGAAGTACAATCCGAATAAAAATAAAAAGTAGGTGATCCTGGATTGAATGACTATGTCAGAAAAAAAGCTGCTTATTATAAAAAGAAATATAACACCTCAGACCCCTTTAAACTTGCTGATCTTCTTGGCATTGAGGTGATGATCGGAGACATTGGCTCCCGGTTAGGCTGCTATATGTACATGAAGCGTTCCAAATGTATCTGGATCAACGAAAGCTTGGAAGGGAACGAACGGCTCTTCGTTATGGCGCATGAGGTAGGACACGCCCTTCTTCATCCAAAAGAAAACTGTTATTTTTTAAGAAATCATACGTTATTAAATACAAGAACCGAAATCGAAGCTAATAAATTTGCTGTGGAGTTTCTGATACCAGATGAACTATTGACCGAATATTTTCGATATCAGGAGTATTCCATTGAGCAAACGGCCCGTTTCCTTGGTTACCAAAGGGAACTGATCGAACTAAGATTAAAATAATTTCGCTGTTTTGAATTACACATAAGATCAAAAAATACAAAAAAGAGGTAACTGCTTTGAAATTCATAAAAACACTTTTAAAAACAATATCTTGGATCGCTATTATATGTTCTTTTCCATTTTTATTGGCCTTTATAATTGATTTTATAACAAGCCCTGCACCAGAAGATTTTATAGGCATTGTTATATTTCTAATTTCCTTTGCGCTTGCATTAAGATATCTACTAAAAAACAAAGAAAAATCAGAAAACATAGGAGGAACAACTAAAATGAGCTTTTTCGATTTATTCCGCGTAAAACAAATTAAAGCCGAAAATGAACGTCTGAAACATCGTATAGAAGCCCTTGGTTGCGACACCTACGAGCAGGTACAAGCTAAAATCGCAGAATCAGAAAAGCAGATACAGGACAAACTAGAGGAATCGGAAAAATTGCTTGAAAATAGCAACACTGAAATTTCTGATAACAATACAACGATTGCTCAACTAAGAGAGGAAGTCTCCAAACTTCAGGCAAATCTGGATAAATTAGATAAGCAGGTTTCCACACAAACCAAAAAGTTGGAACGTTCCAAGGCTCTTTATAACAGTGTGGATTATTGTATCACCAATTTTTTGGAAACCGATAATGTAACCAGCCGCCTCTCTTCTATCGATGCAGAAACCTATGACATTTACGCACCTAGTGTAATCTTAAAGCTTCACTGCATGGACGTCAAAGCCCTCAGAAAAGCATATAAAGAAAACGATAAGGCAATCGACCGTGTTATGACCTCCTACGCGTCAAGATACACCACAAAGGCCAATCAGACCATCTATCACCTGATGATAATTGCTCTCCGAGCAGAACTTCAAAATATCCTGTATGAGCTGAAATACGAAAAGCTGGATCAGGCTATCGAAAAGGTAAAGACTGTTACCATGAAATACCTGCAGATCGCTACAGATGGAAATAAGAGCATCGCCGGAACCTTAACCAGATTTATCGGTGAAATTGAATATCTGTTTATTGATGCTGTTAAAATTGAGTATAATTATTATGCAAAGAAAGAACAGGCCCGCCAGGAACAGCTGGCTCTCAAGCAACAGATGCGTGAAGAAGCAGAGGAAAGAAAGCTTCTCGAACAGCAGCGTAAAAAAGTTGAGCAGGAAGAATCCAAATTCCAGGCCGAAATTGATAAGGCGAATGAGGCTTTGGAGAATGCCGAAGACGATGCCCAGGTTGCGGCTCTGAAGGCAAAAATCCTCGAACTGCAGGGACAGTTATCTGCCGTATCCATCAAAAAGGATGAAATCAGCAAGCTGCAGAATGGTAAAGCCGGAAACGTTTATATCATCAGTAACCTCGGATCCTTTGGCGAAAATGTATTTAAGATTGGTATGACCCGAAGAATGGATCCTCAGGAGCGTGTAGATGAGCTTGGAAGCGCCAGCGTTCCTTTCAAATTTGATGTCCACAGCTTTATTTTCTCTGATGATGCAGTTGGCCTGGAAAGCAAATTACATACCATCTTAAATAATAAACGTGTCAATAAAGTAAATATGAGAAAAGAATTCTTCTACGCAACGCTCGATGAGTTAGAAACACTGGTTAATGAACTGGATCCTACCGCTGAATTCAACAAAACCATGCTAGCAGAAGAATTCCGTCAGTCCCAGTCTACCGATTCTCCGTATACCTCTGATTTCAGCGCCGATGAAGATGACGAAGACGATGAATAATATGCTGCCCCTATAGAAGGAGAGACCCTATGCCATTATTGAAAGATGATCACTACACATCAAAAGATTACTGGAATCTGCCAGAAGGTGAACGTGCTGAACTGATCAATGGTAAATTTTACGCCATGGCACCACCCAGCCGGATCCACCAGCAGCTTGTTATGGGAATATCGAACACCTTACAGAATTATATCCATCAAAACCATGGCAACTGTAAAGTTTATCCTGCACCTTTTGCAGTAAACCTGGATGCTGACGACAAGGACTGGGTAGAACCGGACATTTCTGTGATCTGCGATCCCAATAAACTAACTGACCGCGGATGCTCCGGAGCCCCCGATCTGATCTTTGAGATTGCATCTCCATCCAGTCGAAAACTGGATTACGGTCTAAAAAACATGATCTACCTTCAGGCCGGTATCCGTGAGTATTGGATCGTGGATCCGGCAAAAGAAAAAGTCGTGGTCTACTACTACGAAGATGATGTGGCACCTATGATTTATTCCTTTTCCCAGGATATTCCCGTTGGAATTTATTCTGGCCTGACCATTAAAATTAGTGATTTGCTACAAAACTATTAAGCGAGGAGGTGTTGCTTTATGATGTATCCCTATTTAACACTAAACGATGATACTGAAATTACTCATTCCGAATTACGCCCAGATGGACGTGTAAAAGTTTACATTGAAACCCCAGATGAAAGAGACGGTTTCCACGATGCAACCTGCTATCTCCCGGATTATACTTGGGAAAGCGTCCATGGATATTCAGATCAAGAAATGGCATATTTCAAGCGCCTTATACGTGATAATGCCCACCTTATTATGGAATTTGCCCAGGAAGGAGGCATCCTAAATGCCGCAAATCTTTAGAATCGGCTCCTATATCGTATACTTCTGGTCAAATGAGGGAATGCCTTTGGAGCCCATTCACGTTCATATCGCTGAAGGAAGAGCCTCCGCAAATGCCACAAAGGTTTGGATCACAAGCACCGGCCACACGCTTCTCAGCAATAACAACTCTAAAATTCCTCCAAAGATCCTTCGCGGAATTTTAAGAATAATCGAAGCCAACAGTGCTGAAATCATTGACCGGTGGACAGAGCAGTTTAATGATCGAACATTTTTCTGCTAAATATTATAAAATGCAAAACCGCCCGGTGCTACCAACACCGAACGGCTTCACATAGATTTTCTCTTACCAGATTACTCTGGGATGATAAATCAGACTTAGAACATCTGAATTATATCATCTCCAGAGCATCCTGGCAAGGGGTGTTCTTTTTATACTCATTTTTCAGTAAAATTCACAAGGAGATGATAGAATGGCACCAAAAGCCCTAGAGATCGGCGCGGCCTACATCCGCGTCAGCACCGATGACCAGACGGAACTTTCCCCGGACGCCCAGCTTCGGGTGATCCTGGATGAAGCAAAGAAGGATGGTTTTGTGATCCCTCCGGAATACATCTTTGAAGAGAAAAAAGGAATCTCCGGAAGAAAGGCTGACAACCGGCCGGAGTTCCAGAAGATGATCGCCATCGCTAAATCCAAGTCACCGGCGCCGTTTAAGCGCCTGTACCTGTGGAAATTTTCCCGTTTCGCCCGCAACCAGGAGGAATCAACCTTTTACAAAGGGATTCTCCGGAAGAAATGCGGCGTGGAAATCAAAAGCGTCTCGGAGCCGATCATGGAAGGGATGTTCGGGCGGCTGATCGAGACCATCATTGAATGGTTTGACGAGTACTACTCCTACAACCTGTCCGGAGAGGTGGTCCGCGGCATGACGGAGAAGGCTTTGCGGCAGGGCTATCAGTCCTCTCCTTCCCTTGGATACGAGGCCGTAGGAGAAGGAAAGGCTTTTGTGATCAATGAAGAGACCTATAAGATCGTGGAATACATTTTCCAGTCCTAT
>OKRY01003121.1_pt1 | contig 12463 bp, 10 predicted proteins | sample 1601121 | NCBI WGS metagenome assembly OKRY01 (sample SAMEA3541546, study PRJEB24748) | human gut metagenome | biome: human gut; feature: human-associated habitat; material: faeces | place: China | collected 2012
TGCTGGTAGATGATGTGGATATCCTGCTGTTTGATGAGCCGCTGGCAAACCTTGACCCGGCGACCGGCAAGCGGGCTATCGACCTGATCGACCGGATCTGCCGGGAGCGCCACAAGACGGTTATCATTATTGAACACCGGTTAGAGGATGCCCTTTACCGGGATGTGGACAGAATTGTGGTGATCGGGGACGGAAGGGTTGTAGCGGATATGACGCCGGACGAGCTGCTTGCCTCCGATATTCTGATTCAGGAGGGCATCCGTGAGCCGCTGTATGTGACGGCGCTCAAACATGCGGGATGTCAGGTTGCGGCAAAGGATCATCCTCAGCATATCGAGACGATGCATCTGGAGCCTTATCAGGAAAAGGTAAGGACCTGGTTCGAGAAGGTTTCCCTGCCGGAGACTCAGGCAGAGGAAAAGCCGGCCCTCGAAGTGCTGGATCTGGACTTTTCCTATATTACAGGCAAACCGATCCTGTCGGATATTCATTTCCGTATTAACAAAGGGGAAATGCTCGCAATTGTCGGTAAAAACGGCGCGGGCAAGAGTACGCTGTCAAATCTGATCTGCGGCTTTATCCATCCGGATCACGGTAAGATCCTGTTAAATGGCAGTGATATTGCGGACAAATCCATCAAGGAGCGCGGCGAGGCCATCGGGCTTGTCATGCAGAACCCGAACCAGATGATTTCCAAGCCGATGATTTTTGATGAAGTGGCACTGGGACTGCGGGTCCGGGGCGTGCCGGAGGAAGAGGTAAAGGAACGGGTTTACGAAAAGCTAAAGATCTGCGGTCTGTATCCCTTCCGGAATTGGCCGGTTTCTGCGCTGAGCTTTGGTCAGAAAAAGCGTGTGACCATCGCTTCGATCCTCGTCATGAATCCGGAGATCCTGATTCTGGACGAGCCGACGGCAGGACAGGATTACCGTCATTATACGGAAATTATGGAATTTTTAAAGCACTTAAATGAGACCCTTGGCATTACGATTATCATGATCACACATGACATGCATCTGATGCTGGAATATACCGACCGTGCGATCGTTATCGCAGACGGCGAGCTGATTGCGGATGACAAGCCGGCAAAGGTGCTGACCAATGAAGCAGTTGCAGACCGTGCTTATCTGAAAAAGACGTCGCTGTACGATCTGGCGGTGCGCTGTGGCATTGAGGATGCGTCCGGCTTTGCAGAGCGGTTTATTTATTATGAAAGGCAGGTGAGAGCGGATGGCAGGCAGAATTCTGACGTACAGTGAAAAAGATACCTGGATCCATCGGCTTTCCGGCGTTTCTAAAATGATCTTTTTCCTGCTCTGGTCGCTGACCGGTATGCTGACCTATGACACGAGAGTGCTGATGGTTATGCTGATCTGCAGTCTGGTGATCTTTAAGGTTTCTCATACGGAATGGAAGCAGGTCGGGACAGTATTTCAGTTTATTTTGCTGTTTTTGTGTATCAACCTATTTGCGATCTGGCTGTTTTCCCCGAACCAGGGGACGGTGATCTACGGCACAAAAACGGAGCTTTTACACCTGTTTGGCAATCATAATATCACAAAGGAACAGCTGTTTTACCAGTTTAATATCTTGCTGAAGTATCTGACAGTAACGCCGGTGGTACTGATGTTTATCGTGACGACCAACCCGAGCGAGTTTGCGGCAAGCTTAAATCGTATGGGTGTCAGCTACAACGTGGGCTACGCCATTGCCATCGCGCTGCGTTACATCCCGGACGTACAGTCTGATTTTACCAAGATCAAGCATGCGCAGGAAGCGCGGGGCATCGAGATGAGCAGCAAGACATCCCTCTGGACAAGAATCAAGCGGATGAGCGCGATTATTTTCCCGCTGCTGTTCTCCAGCATGGATCGTATCGATGTGGTCAGCAATGCCATGGAGCTGCGGGGCTTCGGTAAAAATAAAAAACGTACCTGGTATATGGGAAAGAAGCTGGTACGAAATGACTATCTGACGATTGGATTTGCGGTAGTATTTATGGCGGTTGCTCTGACGATTACATTTGCGGATGGCAGCCGTTTCTGGAATCCATTCCGGTAAAAAAACGCGGAGCTGTGGGACACGGGTATCGCGTTTTTAGAAAAAATACGGGGCGCGGGCAAATTGGGCGCAGCGCTCCGGGAAAATAGAATCAGGGGATGCAGCGGATTTTTTATCGGCTGCGGAAAGGGGAATGTATGATTTACACACTGGAAAATGACAGCCTGAAGGTTCAGGTAAACTCCCACGGCGGCGAGCTGTGGTCGATTCAGACAAAGGACGGGGCCGAATATCTCTGGCAGGGCGATGAGACTTACTGGAAAGACCGCGCATTGAATCTGTTTCCGTATATCGCGCGTCTGACTGAGGGCAAATATATGCTGGATGGCAAGACCTACGAAATGCCGATCCACGGCTTTGTTAATTCTTCCGATCTGGAAGTAGAAGAGCATACGGCACAGAGACTGGTGCTGAAGCTGACAGACAGCGAGAATACGAGAGAAATGTATCCCTTTGCGTTTGTTTACTGGCTGACCTATGAGCTTGTCGGCAACAAATTAAATGTTACTTTTGCGGTAGAAAATAATGACAAAAAGGTGATGTATTTCGGCGTCGGCGGTCATCCGGGCTTTGCCGTTCCGCTGGAAAAAGGCCTTGAATTTGAGGATTACTGCTTACAGTTTGAAGCTCCCGGGAATCCGATCCGCGTTGGTTTTTCTGAGGACTGCTTCGTAAATGGCGAGGACAGCGAGTTTATGTTATCTGACGGCGGTAAGCTGCCCCTTGCACACAACCTGTTCGATCAGGATGCGATTGTGCTGACGGATATGGCGAAGGCAGTGACCCTGTGCAGTGAAAAAGGAACAAGAAGCGTGCGGGTATCCTATCCGCAGATGAATTTCCTGGGGATCTGGCATATGCCGTTTACCGATGCGCCCTATGTCTGCATCGAGCCCTGGTCTGCGCTTCCTTCCCGCAAGGGCAGGATCGAAGACCTTTCCGAGCAGCCCAACCTGGTTCATTTGCCTGCAGGCGAGCGGTATGAAAATACCTGGAGTATTGAGATTTTCTGAATTTTGCAGAACCGTGAAAAGGAATGTGCCTTGGCACATTCTTGCGCCGAGTGCGCGGTTGCTTCGGCAACCATCTACCGCGCCGAGTGCGCATCCTCGCGGAGTGTTTCTTATCGCATGGAAACGAAGTTTTCCGTACGATAAAAAAGAATCCGGCGTCAGACAGCGATAGGACTGTGCGCCGGATTCTTTTTTTATAAATCTGAAATGCTCGCAGAGCGTGCGTTTTATCTCTGTGTCGCCATGGTTTTTAATTGTCCCATGACCTTTTTGACCGGAGGCAGGTAGAGGATGATCAGTGTCAGCACCGCTTCCACGGACAGATAGATGCCGTTGTAAACCAGGGAATAGACCGGTGCGGACATGCCGTAGTCTGCAGCGTAAGCGCCGAAGAAGATCATACCGGATAAAAATGCGAAGAAATAACGACCGAGTACACCTGCGATATAGCCCTTCACCAGACCGTTTTTCGATTTGGAAAACAGGCCGGATAAGCCGAGCGCACCGAATGCGAAGATGTAATCAACGAGCATCTGCGGTATGCTGATGATATACGGATCGCTGACCAGCTGTAAAAAGCCGTAGGCGATGGCGGTCATCAGTCCGGCACGCAGACCGTACCAATAGCCGATCAGGACTAAGAACAGCATGGAAAATAAAGTGATGGAGCCGCCGAAGGGCAGATGGAACAGCTTGATTTCGGAAGTGACAAAGGCAGCAGCTATCGCCATTGCGGAAAATGCCAGCTGACGTGCGGAAAATTTGGGCTGCTTCACAGAATTGCCGATAAAGCAGGCCAGCAGCAAAAGCGCCAGCATGAGGACAACCAGTGCGGTATAACCGGCAGTGGTCAGCTGATAAGTCGTTCCCCATTCATCTGTGATGGGGATTGCAAAAAAATTGGACATAAAAAAACCTCCTTGTGTGCACAGGAGGGGACGAAAAACAGGACAGATAAAAATCTGTCACATGTGCCTCCCTACGCCGGTATTATCCGGTTCAGGTGATGAGGGTCAGAAATCCGGGCGGATATTCAGTCTCAGCAATCGCTCCCCTGGCAATAGTATGAAATTCTGAAATGGAAAAAGAAACGCGTTTTGCGAGCTTTCGCCATTCCACTGCTTATGATAGTCGGGTTGAGGGAGCGTGTCAAGCTTTTTTCAAAGCTACGGAACCTTGACCCGTGCATTGTGAAAGTTCACCCGCGCCATTTGCAAAAGCGCGTCTTCGACGCTCCCCGCTGCTTCGCAGCTCCTTTTGCTCATAACATGGCCCTTCCTGCAGGCTGATTTTCATGCGAGCATGAAATCAGCCTGCAGGAAGGGACGAGTGAACTGGGAATAAAATTAGGGCTTGTAACCGTTTCGGATTGGGAATATACTAATATACTGAATTGACAAAAAGATAAAAACGACAAAAGGATTGCGAATGAATTGAATAACGATAATTACAAAAAATGGTTCATTGGACTGGCAGGCGGGGTTGTAGTCCTTGCAGGAGTGCTGACCAGTTCGTTTTATGTGTCTTATGCAAAGGTAAAAGGAGAACTGACCCAGACCAGCGCCGAGCTGTTAAACGCACAGAGTCAGGTGGAGGATCTGACAAAGGAACTGGAAGAAAGCAGCAATGTAGAGGAAGAAACCCGGGAAGGCTATGTGACCGTCATGCTGCAGGACGGCGAGAAAGAGGATCTGCCGGAAATTCCATTTTCTGTAGACCTGGAGGACTGGAACTATGTGCTGGTCAATGAAAAAAATCCGCTGCGGCAGGATTTTGAGGTAGATCTGGTCAAGACGGACAATGGGAAGTATGTGGACGGGCGGATTCAGAAAGCCCTTGAGATGATGCTGGCGGACGGCAAAAAGGAAGGGCTGCCCCTGATGGTTTGTTCCGCTTACCGCGATTATCAAAAGCAGGATCAGCTGATGGACAACTCCATCGCAAAATTCGTAAGGGGCGGCATGAGCTATAAGGACGCTTTTTTCAAGACAAAGGAAGAAATCGCCCTCACCGGTGCGAGCGAGCATCACACCGGTCTCGCTGTGGATATTGTAGGCAAAAATCATCAGGGCCTGGATAAATCCCAGGCTTCCACCAAAGAGGCGATCTGGTTAAACGAGCACGCTGCAGAATATGGTTTTATTCTCCGTTTCCCGCAGGACAAGGTGGAGATCACCGGGATTTCCTATGAATCCTGGCATTTCCGCTACGTTGGGGAAGAGGCGGCGAAGTTTATGAAGGAAAATAACCTGTGCCTGGAGGAGTTTGTAGAGCTTGCAAAGGCACAACAGGAGCAGGAGGCGTTAAAAGAAGCGGAGATGGAGTAGGGATACTGCATCAGAAAGAGAGGAGCTGTCATGGCAGACTGGGAAGCAAATGTACGCAGGGTTGTCCCCTACACACCGGGAGAGCAGCCCAAACGAAATGACATCATTAAGTTAAACACCAATGAATGCCCGTATCCGCCTGCGCCGGGTGTGGCAAAAGCGCTGCTGGAGTTTGAAGCGGATAAGCTGCGGCTGTATCCCGATCCGGCGGCCCTTGAGCTGCGGGAAGCGATTGCAGCAGCGGTTTCTATTCCAGAGCACCCGGTTGCAGCAGACCAGGTGTTTGTAGGCGTCGGCTCCGACGATGTGCTGGCGCTGGCATTTCTGACCTTTTTTAACAGCAAAAAGCCGATTCTGTTCCCGGACATCACCTATTCCTTTTATGATGTCTGGGCAGATCTGTATGGCATTCCCTATCGGACGCCTGAACTGGATGAAAGGTTCCGTCTGAAAAAAGCGGACTACCTGACCGAAAACGGCGGCATTATTTTCCCGAACCCCAACGCACCGACGGGTTTGATGGAGAATCTGGATACGATCGAGGAGATCGTGGCAAAAAATCCCGATTCCGTTGTGATTGTGGACGAGGCCTATGTGGATTTCGGGGGTGTGAGCGCCCTGCCTCTTGTGGATAAGTATGAAAATCTGCTCATCGTGCAGACGTTTTCGAAGTCGCGGGCACTTGCGGGTATGAGAATCGGCTTTGCGATCGGTCAAAAGAAGCTGATTTCCTATTTAAATGATGTCAAATTTTCCTTCAACTCCTATACAATGAACCGCCTGACAATTGCCTGCGGAAAGGCATGCGTAGAGGATCGTGGGTATTTTCAGGAGATTACGGGGAAAATCGTGGCGACCCGGGAATGGACGAAGCAGAAGCTGGCAGAGCTGGGCTTTACGTTCCCGGATTCGAAGGCGAACTTTATTTTCGCAACGCATAAAACTGTCCCGGCGCAGGAGTTATTCGAAAACCTGAAAACAGCCGGAATTTATGTGCGATATTTCAAAAAGCCCAGAATCGACAACTATCTGCGGATTACAGTCGGTACGCAGGCAGAGATGGAGCGGCTGGTCGAAGTGCTGGCAGAGCTGGTGAAATAGGGCGCGGCAGAGGGAGCATGGATAACGAATGGAAATGTATGAGGATTTTGCGTTAGTTTATGATCGGTTCATGGATGAAACGCCCTATGAAGAATGGTGTCAGTTTGTAGTCGGACGCCTGAAACAGGATCAGATCACGGACGGAATCCTGCTGGATCTCGGCTGTGGCACGGGCTCCATGACGGAGCTTCTGGCAAAGCAGGGCTACGACATGATCGGTGTTGATCTGTCAGACAGCATGCTGGACATTGCAATAGAGAAGCGTGCGCAGTCCGGTCATAATATTTTGTATCTGCAGCAGGATATGCGGGAATTTGAGCTTTACGGAACGGTCCGGGCGGTGATCTGTCTGTGCGACTCGTTAAATTATCTACTGGAAGAAGACGACTTACTGACAACTTTTAAACTGGTAAACAACTATCTTGACCCGAATGGGCTTTTTATCTTTGATTTTAATACGGTTTATAAATACGAAACAGTCATCGGGGACAGCACGATTGCGGAAAACCGGGAGGACTGCAGCTTTATCTGGGAAAATTATTATACGGCGGAGGATCAGATCAACGAATATGATCTGACGATTTTTGTGAAACAGCAAAAAGACCTGTTCCGCAAATTTACGGAGACCCATCTGCAGCGCGGCTATACGCTGGAAACGATGAAACGGCTCGTGGAACAGTCCGGGCTGATTTTTGTCGAGGCACTGGATGCAGATACGCACGGCAGTGTAACGGAAACGAGTGAGCGGATCTATGTGATCGCGCGGGAGCACGGAAAAAATCCGGAATAAGAAACGAAATATCTACGCAGTGCAGAAAAGCTATGGGACGAAAAGCGCAGCGTGGAAATGGCAGGGGCTTGCCGTAAAGTAAGCCTGAGGAATGGAGGAGCTATGGGAGATTATATGGTGCGCGCGACGGCGGCCAATGCACAGGTGCGCGCGTTTGCAGCGACAACAAAGGAACTTGTGGAAACAGCGAGACAGGCGCACAACACCAGCCCGGTCGTAACGGCTGGTCTGGGACGTCTGCTGACGGCTGGCGTGATGATGGGCAGTATGTTAAAGGGCGACGACGATCTTTTAACCCTGCAGGTGCGCGGCGACGGTCCAGTACGCGGGCTGACCGTGACGGCAAACGCCAAGGGTGAGGTCAAGGGCTATGCGACGGTGCCGGACGTCATCCTGCCTGCGAATGCGAAGGGCAAGCTCGACGTCGGAGGGGCGGTCGGCAGGGGAACGCTCTCTGTCATCCGTGACCTCGGCTTAAAGGAACCCTATGTGGGACAGACAGCCCTGGTGACCGGAGAGATCGGGGATGACCTGACCTCGTATTTTGCAACCTCCGAGCAGACGCCTTCTTCGGTGGGTTTGGGCGTTTTGATGGAAAAGACGAATACCGTGCGCTGTGCAGGCGGCTTTATCATTCAGCTGATGCCCTTTGCAGAGGAAGAGACGATTTCGAAGCTGGAGCACAACCTGTCGCTGATCCATTCCGTGACGGCGCTGCTCGACCAGGGGCTGACGCCGGAGCAGCTGTTAGAGCGGGTGCTGGACGGCTTTGATGTGGAGATTACCGACCGGATGCCCTGCAGCTTTACCTGTAACTGCAGCAAGGAACGGGTGGAAAAAGCGCTGATTTCCATCGGTAAAAAGGAACTGCAGGAGATGATCGACGAAGGAAAGCCGATCGAAGTAAACTGTCATTTCTGCGGCAAAACCTATAGGTTTGACGTGGATGAGCTGAAAGAGATGGAGAAAAAATCCCGATGAAAGACGGTTTTTTAAAAGTTGCGGCGGCAGCACCGAAAATCCGGGTTGCCGATCCTGCATGGAATGCGCAGGAAATCTGCAAAGTTCTGGATGCCTGTTATGAACAGCATGCGAAGCTGATCGTTTTGCCGGAGCTGTGTCTGACCGGATATACCTGTCAGGATCTGTTTTTGCAGGAACGCCTGCTGGAAGAAAGCCTGGAAGGGCTGCAGACGGTGCTGGAGCATACGAAAGGGCACGATGCGCTGACCTTTGTGGGGCTTCCCTTTGAAAAAGACGGAAAGCTTTACAATGTGGCAGCAGCAGTGCAGGACGGCAGGATCCTGGGGCTTGTCCCGAAGCAGAATATTCCAAACTATGGGGAATTTTATGAGGTGCGGCATTTTGCGGCAGGCAGCAGGGAAGTGTCCGAGGTGGATGTGCTGGGACAGACCGTACCCTTTGGCGGCAATCTGCTGTTTTCCTGTACAAATCTGAAAGGGCTTGTCGTGGGCTGTGAGCTGTGCGAGGACGTCTGGGTGATGGACCCGCCGTCTACTGTGCTGGCAAAGGCGGGCGCGACGGTGATCGTCAACCTGTCCGCATCCAACGAGACGGTGGGAAAGGACACCTACCGTAGGAGCCTGATCGCTGCCACGAGTGCGCGGCTTCTGTGCGGCTATGTCTATGCGAGCGCGGGGGACGGGGAATCCACGCAGGATCTCGTTTTTTCCGGGCATCATATGATCGCAGAGAACGGAAGCGTGCTGGCAGAGGCTGCGCGCTTTGAAAACGAGACGATTTTTTCGGAGCTGGATGTGCATAAAATCTGCCACGAGCGGCGCCGGATGAGCACGTTTGTGCCAGAAAATACGGAACACTGTGTGCGGATTGGCTTTACATTGGAAAAAGAAGAAACCAGACTGACGCGAACGTTTGTCCAGACGCCGTTTGTACCGTCTGACGAAGCCCTGAAAAAAGAACGCTGTGAGCAGATTTTATCGATTCAGGCACATGGACTGAAAAAACGCTACGAACATACCGGCGCACAGACGGCGGTGATCGGTGTGTCCGGCGGTCTGGATTCGACACTCGCCCTTCTTGTGACGGCGCGGGCATTTGATCTTCTTGGAAAAAGCAGAAGCGATATCATAGCGGTGACGATGCCGTGCTTTGGCACGACGAACCGCACCTACGAAAATGCCTGCAGGCTGGCGCAGACCCTTGGCGCGAAGTTAATCGAGGTGAACATCCGCGAGGCGGTGCAGGTGCATTTTCGGGATATCGGTCAGGATATGGACAAGCACGATGTAACCTATGAAAATGGGCAGGCGCGGGAACGCACTCAGGTATTGATGGATCTCGCCAACCAGAGCAACGGACTTGTCATCGGAACCGGGGATATGTCGGAGCTTGCACTGGGCTGGGCGACCTATAACGGCGATCATATGTCGATGTATGGCGTAAACGTCGGCGTGCCCAAGACGCTGGTGCGCCATTTGGTGGCATATTGTGCGAATACCTGCAGCGAAAGCGAAAAAGTGCTGCAGGAGGTGTTGCTGGATGTCCTCGACACGCCGGTAAGCCCCGAGCTTTTGCCGCCGGAGGACGGAAAGATCAGCCAGAAAACAGAGGATCTGGTCGGCCCCTACGAGCTCCATGATTTCTTTTTATATCAGCTGCTGCGCTGTGGCTTTGGCCCGGCGAAGATTTACCGGCTTGCCTGCAGGGCATTTGAAGGCATTTACAGCAAAGAAACCATCGGCAAGTGGCTAAAGACCTTTTGCCGCCGCTTCTTTGCACAGCAGTTCAAGCGCTCCTGCCTGCCAGACGGACCGAAGGTCGGAAGCGTCGCGGTATCGCCCAGGGGAGACCTTCGGATGCCTTCGGATGCGAGCCGCATGGCATGGCAGAAAGAGCTGGATCAGCTGCCGGAATAAGCCGCCGATCGGCTGCAGGATAGGTCTGCGTTGGCGAGAATGCGGCGCGGGTCAGTCTCCTGGATATGCCGCCTTTTGCAGCGCAGCGTCGATCGCCTGCAGCAGAAGCTGCGACGTGTAGCGGTTTTCGTCCGGATAGGTGACGCCTTCGAGGGACTGTTTTTCACAGATCTGTTTCGCCAGTGTATCCATGCAGGGTTCGACCAGCGGATACATGGCTGTGACAGTCTGGCTCAAATTGACGAGACGGATGGAAAGAATATCGGAGCTGTCCACGACGACCTCCACATCTGCATGGTCGCTGCCAAGCTGTACGGTGGAGGTATATTTTCCGGGCAGGTACAGGGAGGCTTCTTTGTCATAATCCGGTTTAGGGACGGTCTTTTTGGGCAGGAAGGTCTGCAGCAGCAAAAACAGCAGCCCGACGCCTAAAAGGAGCAGGATTCCGGTATAGATCAGTTCTTTTAAATGAAGTACGATAATTTTTGTTTTGGAACGCATTGCGATACCCCCGGGTGCTTTGTTATTCCAGTGTACGCGCGCGCAGGGCGGATTATGTCTGTCCAAAAGGAGAACGAAACTTTATGAAAATCAGATTTACAAAAATGCAGGGCTGCGGCAATGATTACGTTTATATCAACGGATTTACAGAAAAAGTACCGCAGGAAAAGAAGCCGGAATTTGTCCGCTTTGCCAGTGACCGTCATTTTGGTATCGGCGGCGACGGCGTGATTTTTATCAATCCGTCTGACGAAGCGGATTTTGAGATGGAGATGTATAACGCGGATGGCACGAGGGCAGAGATGTGTGGAAACGGCATCCGCTGCGTTGCGAAGTACGTGCATGACAAGGGGCTGACAGATCAGACGCAGTTTTCGATTGTCAGCGGCGGAAAAGTGAAATATATGGACTTGACAGTGGAAAACGGCATCACAAAAGCGATCCGTGTGGATATGGGAGAGCCGATCCTGACGGCGGCAGAGGTTCCGGTTGTTTCCAAAAACGAGCAGTCCGTTGACGAAGAGATCGTAGTGGATAACGAAAAGTACCGGATGACCTGTGTTTCCATGGGAAATCCGCATGCGGTTGTTTTTGTGGACAGTACGGCAGATTTTCCGCTGGAGCAGATCGGACCGCATTTTGAAAACCACGAGCGCTTCCCGCGCCGTACCAACACGGAGTTTGTAGAGGTTGTATCCCCGGAATATGTAAAAATGCGCGTCTGGGAGCGCGGAACCGGAGAAACGCTCGCCTGCGGGACGGGATGCTGTGCGACGGCGGCTGCCTGCGTGTTAAACGGCAAAACCGGACGGAAAGTGACCGTAGAAGTCCTGGGCGGCGCGCTGACGATCGAATGGGACGAAAAAACGAACCATATCTTTATGACAGGCCCTGCGGAATTTGTATTCGACGGGGAACTGGAATATGAGGGTTGAGAGTTAAATGATTCTGAAAAAGAAGATACCGAGAGATTTTTATAAGCTGTTCCGCACGCAGAACATGGATTATTACATGCAGCTTCTGACTGCGCTGTATCAGGCGATGCAGGAGGCGTACGCGCTGACGCAGCTGACGGATTCGGAATGCAGAAGCATTCTGGCGGAAACGATTGCCAGAGTCAACATGGTCTGGTGGGATGACGAGACGGAAAAAACGGAGGACGAAGGCTTTCCCGGGCTTTCGCCCTCCGCTGTTTTGGACAGACTTGTAAAATGGGGCTGGCTTTCGAGCGATTTCGACGAAAAATTAAACTGCTATATCATCGGCTTTCCGGAATACAGCAGACTGTATGCAGAGCTGTTTGACCGCCTTGGAAAAGAGGACGACAGTATGGAGCGGGAGAGCATCCTGTCTGTATACAGTGCGCTTTACACCTATGACGCCGACTCGGAAAAAAACAACAGCATTTTAAAAAGCGCTGTCCGGACGTCCAAAAGCCTGGGACAGATGCTGTCCAATATGCAGGACAGCATGCGGCTGTGGTTTGACGAGCTTTCCAAACGGCGGGATTTTATCGGGATTCAGGAAGTTCTGGTCAACGAGATCAACAACCGCGAGAGTGTCAAATACGCGATTCTGACGACGACGGACAGCTTTTACCGTTATAAAGAGGCGGTCAAGGAGCTGATCGCAAAGATTCTGGAAGAAAATGAAAACCGCCGGGAGATGCTGACGGCGCAGAAGCGGATGCTGGCGGCACAGACAGGCGGCGCAGATGTGGCTCTGCTCGTATCAAAAATAAGGGACCGATTTTTAATTGTCAGAACGGAG
>OKRY01003124.1_pt1 | contig 12458 bp, 8 predicted proteins | sample 1601121 | NCBI WGS metagenome assembly OKRY01 (sample SAMEA3541546, study PRJEB24748) | human gut metagenome | biome: human gut; feature: human-associated habitat; material: faeces | place: China | collected 2012
CTGGAAAAAAGTCTTCAGGATGGCAACTATCATGTATATTCCCTGGAGTGGAATGAAAACGAACTTATCGTAAAGGTTGATGACATCCTGATCAAGACCTTTCATATCGGACCGGACAGTGGCCGTTTTGAATACTTTAACGACAAATTTTACTTCTTGTTCAATTTGGCTGTAGGTGGCGACTTCCCAGGTATAACAGATCCGGCACAAATCACAGCTTTGAAAGATGGAGAAAAGGCCCAGATGTTCATCGATTGGGTGAAAATATACAATTAATCTTAATACTATTACTTATTAAAAACTTATGAGAAGATTAAACTACAAGTACACATTGTATTGCGGTACATTGTCTCTGTCCCTTTTTGGAGGAATGCCGCAGTTGAATGCCGGGGTTACGGAAACCCATCTTGCCGTAATGCAACAGAACCGGCAAGTGTCAGGTAATGTCAAAGATGCTGCGGGAGCTATCATCGGTGCTTCGATTGTAGAAAAAGGTACAACCAACGGAACCATTACCGATATGGAAGGTAACTTTGTCTTGAATGTGCAACCGAATGCTACGCTGGTTATAAGTTTTGTAGGCTACAAAACAAAAGAAGTAAAAGTGGGTACTGGTCCACTGAATATCACCCTCGAGGAAGACAGCAAGGTGTTGAATGAGGTCGTCGTTACCGCATTGGGTATCAAGCGCGAACGTAAGGCACTTGGCTATGGGGTTGATGAAGTTAAAGGAGAGACTTTGACAAAAGCTAAGGAAACCAATGTGATTAACTCTATGGCCGGTCGTGTACCCGGTCTGGTTGTCAGTCAGACTGCAGGTGGCCCTTCAGGTTCTACGCGTGTACTTTTGCGTGGTAATACCGAAATGACCGGCAACAACCAGCCTCTGTATGTCATTGATGGAGTACCTTTGGATAATACGAACTATGGTAGTGCCGGTACGGAAGGAGGTTATGACCTGGGAGACGGTATTTCAAGCATTAACCCTGATGATATCGAGAACATGTCTGTCCTTAAAGGTCCTGCAGCCTCAGCTTTGTATGGCAGCCGCGCCAGCCACGGTGTAATTCTTATCACGACCAAGAAAGCAAGTGGTAAGGATGGGGAACGTATGAGCATTGAATATAATGGTACGCTGACATTCGAGACTCAACTTGCCAAATGGAACGAAGTCCAGCAGATATATGGTATGGGCAGTGACGGCACTTACAGTATAAATGCGGTTGCGAACACCAATAAGAGCTGGGGTCCCAAGGCCGACGGTTCAAATATGCTGGATTACTTTGATGGCGTCTCGCGTCCGTATCTGATAATTCCTGATAATGTTTCAGGTTTCTTCCGTACAGGCTTGACTGCAACCAATACATTGACGTTAAGCTCAAGCCATGGAAAGTCGGGAGTACGTTTCACTTACACCGACATGCGTAATAAGGATATCGTTCCGAATACCAATATGAGCCGTAACATCTTCAACCTGCGTGCCAATACGAGTATGGGAAAGGTCGATCTGGATTTCAGTACAAACTATACACGCGAATCAGTAAAGAACCGTCCGGCACTCGGCGACAGCAAAGGTAATGTCGGTAAGAACCTGATGACTCTGGCTACTACGTACGACCAGGAATGGCTGAAGACATACCAGGATGAGAACGGTGAATACGCCAATTGGAATGGTTTGGATCCATACAATGTAAACCCTTACTGGGATGTCTACAAAAACTCGAACCAGTCGGATAAAGACCAGTTCCGTTTCAATGGTAAGGCGATATGGAACGTTACGGACCATTTTAAACTTCAGGGTACTGTCGGAGCCGAGTTCAACTGGTATAAGTTTGAGGATTTCAAGGCTCCTACCACTCCTGGTTATGAGGCCGGCAGGTTGCAGATAAGCAATTTCAGGAACCGTATGTACAACTTCGAGATGTTGGCTTTGTACAACAATTCCTGGGGGGATTTCGATTTTAATGCGACATTGGGTGCCAATTTATATAAGGTGAACAATGAAACGACAATCACTACGGCTCAGGACATGAAGATACGTGAGACTGTGGCGCTGATGAGCTTCAACGAAACAAGTGTGGAACAGAACTACTACAAAAAGCAGATAAATTCTATTTATGGTGCCGTAAATGTAGGATGGAGACACCTGGTATATCTTGATGCGACATTGCGCGGCGACCGGTCTTCTACATTGCCGCTGAATAACAATACATATATCTACCCTTCATTCTCCGGCAGCTTTGTATTCTCTGAGCTTATCAAGAATCACCAGCTTCTGCCCTACGGCAAACTCCGTGTTTCTTGGGCACAGGTGGGCAGCGATACAGATCCTTATCAGCTGGGACTGGTATATACGAAATCTAAATTCACTTATCCCGGATATACTTTAGGTTCTATCAGCAACAGTACGATTCCGAATCGGGATTTAAAACCGACAAGAACCAATTCTTACGAAATGGGACTGGAATTGAAATTCCTGAACAGCCGCATTGGTCTGGATTTTACTTATTATAATCAGACTAGTAGAAACCAGATTATGGCAATGGCAAGTTCATGGGCTTCCGGTTATACATACCGCATGATTAATGCTGGAGAAATCCAGAACAGCGGTATTGAAATAGCCTTGAACACCCGTCCTATCCAGACAAAGGACTTTTCATGGGATTTGAACTTCAACTTCTCCAAGAACAATAACAAGGTTAAGGAACTGGTTGACGGTATCGACCTGTTCGAGCTGGAAAAGGCTACATGGCAGGATGTGCAGGTAGCAGCCGTAGTGGGAGAAAATTTCGGTTCCATCATTGGTCCTGATTTCAAGCGCAATGAAAATGGTGACATATTGATTGATCCAAGCACCGGCCTGCCACAATACGACAACAGCAATCATATTTTGGGTAACGCTTCATGGGATTGGACAGGTGGTGTGATAACGAACTTCACCTACAAGAACCTCTCTCTTGCTGCGGTATTCGATATTAAGGTCGGCGCCGATTTGTATTCAATGTCTGCCCGTGCCGCATACGAATCCGGTAAGGCACTGGAAACATTGGAAGGACGCGAAGAATGGTATAAATCAGAAGAACAGCGCAAGGCACTTGGTATCAGTGAAGCAAACTGGACACCTACCGGCGGTTTCATTGCTCCTGGTGTAATAGACAATGGTGACGGAACATATCGTCCTAATGACATTTACGTAAACCCTGAGGACTATTGGATGAATATCAGCCGCTATGCACCGTCAATGTTTGTCTATGACAACTCGTATATCAAATGTCGTGAAATCACATTGAGCTATTCATTCCCTAAAGCATGGTTGAAGAATAAGGTGAAAGGATTGACAGTGTCTTTCGTTGCACGTAATCCGTTTATCGTTTGGAAAAATATTCCTAATATCGATCCTGATTCAAACTATAACAATACTACAGGCATGGGTATGGAATACGGCTCATTGCCTTCACGTAAAAGCTATGGTTTCAATGTCAACGTGAAATTCTAATTAATCCTGAATCATTTCAAAATGAAATACACAATGAAACGTTACAAATCATATATAAAAACAGCAATGTGCCTGGCATTAGCACTTGCTTTTACTGCCTGCAGTGATGAATACATGAACGACATGAATACAGATCCGTCGAAAGCTGAAAAGATTGATCCTAATTCACAGTTGACTTTTGCCGAACTGCAGACATACGGCGACCTTGGTATGATAGAAATATACCGAAGCTATATAGGTGCTTTCACGCAGCAGCTTATGGGATGCTGGAATACCACAAACTACGGGGGTCAGCACAAAATTGACAATAACGAAATGAATCGTTTTTGGACCAACCTTTATACCACGGGTATCAAGAATCTTGTAGATGCTGAGGTAAAGACAGAGGGCGACGAGAGCAAAGTGAATATACATGCCGCCGCAGTGATTTACAAAGTATATCTTATGTCTATCATCACAGATACATACGGGGATGCTCCATACTCAGAGGCAGCCAGAGGTTTTATCAGCGGTATAACAAGTCCGCGTTATGATACACAGGAGGAAATCTACAACAGTTTCTTTACAGAGCTGACTGATGCCGCTGCCGCTTTGGACGACAAGAAAGATGAAATCACCGGTGATGTGATATTTAACGGAGATATAAGTAAGTGGAGAAAGCTTGCAAATTCTCTTCGGATGCGTTTTGCCATGCGTATCTCTGATGTTGCCCCACAGAAGGCACAGGAAGAGTTCGAAAAGGCATTTACGGATCCTGCCGGCTTTATGACCAGTGCCGACGATGACGCATTGATTGAATACATGGAGCTTACGTTCAATTTCGGCCAGGAAGCATATACTGATTACAGACGCAATGCTTTGTCACAATTGTATTTTGGCAATGACCCAGCAAACAATCAGACTTATATCTGTTCTACGTTCTTCAATACCTTGAAGGATAATGACGACCCTCGTACTTTTGTACTTACCCGCTGTTATTTCGACAAGGGACTGACTCAGTCAAATCCGAATAACCGCATTGACCTGACAGACGAGATGCTGGCACTGGGTGCACAGTTCAATCCTTCGAAACCGGGTGAATTCTGGTATGAGCCATGGCCGGATAATGGATATTGGAGTGAAATCATAGAGGACCTTAAAGAAAAGTATCCTGACAATGCAAATTACTCAAATCCGTGGCTGCAGGATGCTACCCGTCCTAAACTGGCTCAGAATTTCCTGAAATCCGACAATCCGGGTGTCGTCATGACATACGCTGAAGTGGAGTTTCTATTGGCAGAGGCTAAACTTAAAGGATGGAACGTAGGGGCTGCATCCGTTGAACAGCATTACGAAAATGGAGTCAGGGCTTCGATGGCGTTTCTGGTTGACAACTATGATTGCGAAATCGACAACCAGGATATAAACGATTATATCACCAATCACCCTATTTCTGCTCTCAGTGACGAAGGCAAGAAAGAAGCAATAAATACTCAGGCCTGGATTCTTCACTTCCATAATCTGTCAGAATGTTGGGCTAACATTCGTCGTTCAGGATATCCCAAGCTGAAATCTCCTGCTGAATATGGTTATGCGGCAGATAAGCTGACCGGGGGATACGACATTCCTGTACGTTTGTGCTACCCGATACTTGAATCTTCTTACAATAAGGAAGGTTATCAGGAAGCATTAGACCGTATGGGGGGAACTAACAGTTGGAATATTCCTGTATGGTGGGATAAAGAATAAAAATCTGATACACAAAACAACTTAAACTTCGTATTAAAATGAAAAGAATATATTGGATCTTATTTATATTGCTCGGTGCAGGTTTCTCTTTTACATCCTGTAGTGAAGAAGAGCCGTTTTCTACTGCAACAGCAGACGACGAGCCTCGTATCATAGCTCCTACATTTCCCGAGCGTGACGCTAATGGTGGACTGGGAACTATTTCTGAAATAGACCGGGATGTGTTGTTCTCCATAACGGTAACAACTACACCTGCTGATTTCACTTCTGTGGTCTGGACTCTCGACGGTGAAGAAGTCGGAACAGAAAAGACGTTGGAGATGAATCTGGATGCCGGTGTTTATCATCTTAGGGTTGATGTCTCAACCCCTGCAGGAAAGACAACTTTCCGTGAAGGGCTTGTAAAAATAAAAGCTCTGGCGGAAGATCCCCAGAGCGAAGAAGTACTATCAGAGCGCATGGTTGCCACCGGGAAATGGGCACGTCTTAGCGGAACAAATCTTGAGAAGGTTGCAAAAGTGGCATTAAAGCAGATAAATGTTGCCGGATCTGAAGCTGATCAGGAAGTGGAAATCGATGATATCACCTATGTGGAATCAGAAGGTTATATTGAGTTTAAAATTCCTTCAGAATTGGCTGACGGTGAATATCGTGTGGCATTTATCGATGCGGAAGGCAATAGATACGGTGCCAATACCATGGAAGTTACTTCCCGGGCACTGGTGACTGCAGGACCCGAGAACAAGCGTCCTGATGCAGAATGGACTATTACCGGCTTGAATCTTGACAAGGTCGCTTCGCTGTCATTGGGAGGAAATACAATCACTACCTTCGTTGAACAGTATTCCACCCGTCTTACATTCATGTCACCTGCAATTGCAGACGGAGATTACGTACTGACAGGTATGACAGAATCCGGAGAAAATGTGAATTTCTATATTGATGGAGAGATAAAGACTGAACTTGCGGTTACGGTAAAAGATTCTCCACTGGAGGTTGAATTATGGAAAGGACATCACTATGTATCATGGGATTTGCCCGAAGGAGACCCTAACAGGTTGCAAATAATTTATACGGATTCTAATGTTGTAAAAATAGCTCATAAATATACATTATATTGGGGAGGAGATTGGACAGGAAGCACAAAGGACTTAATGCATTTTAGTTTTGTGTGTGATGGAAAATCTAGAGCAGAAAGAATTCAAATGTTTGGAAATTAAAATATATTGAAGGGAATAATGAAGATGGATAAAAGAAAATCTGATGATATAAAAAGATTAATAACGGTATTAGCTTTTATTATTATTATAATTATCTTGGTTATTGTTTTAATATTAATTACCCATAGAAAAAGTGGAACTTCTCCTACAAATAATAATGCTGTAAACAATACAAATAATAATACGTCAGCAGATACAAACAATGAAATAAATAATATTCAGAATACAAATGTTTCTGATGGTACAAATAATAATATTAAAAATAATAATAGTGATGGGTATTTAGAGGAAGTTGCTGATTTGGAATCATATTTTTGGCTAAAAGATAGACTTTCATTATATTATTCTTCAAATGATTTAGATGATCCAACAATGTTAATGGATAAAGATGTAATAAATGAATTAGGAGTGACAGTTGATAATTATAGAAAGTTTAATGATTTTGATGCACCAATATTTAGAATTGATAAAATATATGAGCAAATTTTAAATAAGAATAGAAGTTTATATGTTGTAAAGCTAAGATATGGAAAAAGCGAAGAAGATGCAAAAGATTCAATTGTATGGGTTGAAAAAGATACAAGTTCTAATACTTTTTCTATATATCCATATGAATATTTAAAAATAAAAAATTATTTGAATTTTAAAGAAGGAGATACAGTTCCGGTAAATAGTAGTAAAATAATTGAAAAAAATGCAGAAAATAAATATTCAGAAGAGGATGATGACATTGATGAAGATACAGAATTATGTATGAAGGGCTTGTTTGAAAGATATAAATTTGATTTATTAGTTGATAGAGAACATTTATATTCAATACTAGAAATTGATTACAAAAATGCTAAATATTCTAACTTAGAAGATTTAAAGAAATATATAAATGATAATAGGACAGATTTATATTTTTTCTCGCCGAGCAACTCCCCCAGCGTCCCTGGCTGGAGTTTATCTTCACGCTGGCATAAGACAATCCACATTGCGCCGAAAGATGCTCCAAACGAGGAGGAAGAATACTTTTCGCATTCCGCCTCAAAGATTCTTCAATCACTTTACGCAACCAGTTCTGTAAATTTTCATCAGTAAAATCCGCTTGAGGCGGACAAACGATCTGCATGACACCCAATCGCGAATTAGCCAAAAACTGCTCCTTTTCACCTAAGATGAGAGATAGTTTGAAATGCTCGGCATCAATCTTATAGTCCAAGTCAATCAACGGACGGGCAACCTTCTGACGGGAAAGCAGCAACTTACTACGAAGATTCTCAATAGCACGCTTCACCTCTTTCGTCGTGGTGCCGGGAGGTACAGAAACGTAGACCGCATCGCTTTTGGTACGAAACACCAAACTGCGGGCACGTGGATTGACACGTACTATCAAACTTCCCAATTCATCATCTTCTATCACTGTATCCATTTTCTCCTCCTTAACCGATGCTGCAAAAATAATAAAAAAAGAAGCCGGTGGCGAAAAAAGTGATATTCAATGCAACTTTATAGTAACTCGCAACGTCTAATCCATATAAACTCATATTAAAATCAACTATCAATTATGAAAAGAAACACATTGACTGCATGGCTGCTCGGAATAATTCTGATATTCTCCGCCACCTCCTGTTTTAATGGCCCTATTGTGAAAGGCAGTAAAAACTACATCACCAAAAAAGAGAATCTGGAACATTTCAATGACATCAGCATGTCCGGAAGTGCCAACATCATCTACCAGCAAGACTCCTCCTCCCGCATCGAGATTTACGGTTCGGACAATATCGTAGAACTCCTGGAAACAAAAGTAAACGGAAAAACATTGAATATAAAATTTAAAAAGAATGTCAATATCATCGACAAGGGCAAACTAGAGATCAAAGTTTTCTCACCGGACCTGAACGGACTGACACTCAACGGATCGGGTGGCATTCTCTTTGCGAACGGCATTCACACCGAGGGAGATCTTAAAGTAACGATTAACGGTTCGGGCAATTTAGGAGGAAGCACATTCGATACCGGACATCTGGCCATCTCAATTCATGGTTCGGGTGATGTCAGACTCAAACAAATCGACAGCAAAACCTGCTCTGCAAGCATTTCCGGATCGGGCAACATCACCCTTGACGGCATGACAGACGCAGCAAAGTACAACATATCAGGATCCGGCAACATCAAAGCTGTCGCTCTGGAAGCTACGGACGTATATGCAGGTATCTCGGGTTCGGGTAACATCAGCTGCTTCGTCAACGGCAAACTAGGCGGGCACGTCAGCGGAAGCGGCAACGTCGCTTACAAAGGAAATCCTCAGGCTATTGATTTCCCTCACAAGAAGCTCCGCAAACTAGACTAAATCCATAAACATCCCAAAAACATAAAAGGGCTACTGCATCTCGCGGTAGCCCATTTATTTAGTTAGTTTCATTATAAAAATTTGAGAGAATTGAAAACTTCACAGTTTCGCCTTCGTTGTTGTTTTAATTAAGCACACTAACTATATTATATGTTTAAAGCAAATGAAAATGTCTATTCGTTTATAACTTGCACCTTGTGGTTGATCTTCGCCAGGCTATCCGCCAGGACCTGTTCCGCTTTCACATCATTTGAGATAGCGACCGACGGTGCAGTTACTTGTTTACCAATGGTATCCGTAGCCAATACACTTCCATCATCTCCGGAGAAAGAATGTTGTGCCACATTCCCCAAAGAAAGGATGATTGCAATCACGGCAGCGGCTTTGAACAGAGGAATAAAACGACCGGTCAGTGTCAAACGTTTCGCTTTTACTACCGTAGGCTCCACCTCTGCCAGAATACGTGCATCAAAGTCTTCGCCCAGTCCTACTTCCTGCTGAACCTGCTGATAAACAAACAGATTCTTATAGCGAAGCAAATGAGCCGGAACTTCTTCCTTTGCGAAGAAGTCGCGCAATGTTGCTTCCTCCTCAACGGAAGTTTCGCATTGCCAATATCGCTCGAGGAGCTGTTCTATATCCTTATAATCCATATTCGTCAATTTCTAAATACCTTTGTTTTACTTTTTGCCTGGCTCTGAAGAGATTCACTTTGACTTGTTCCTCTGTCAGATTCAGCAAGGTTGCAATTTTTTTATAGCTTTCACCTTCAATGTCCCTCAGTTGCATGATAAGCCGCTGTTTTTCGGGAAGTTCGTTTACCAGTCTATTAATGATGTTCATTCTTTCATCATGAATCATCTGGTCATACGGACTGTTTGCATCAGGTTCTTCCGCCATTTCGGGGGTGAGTTCCACGTTTTGAGCTTCTTTCTTTTGACTTCTATCTATCGCCAGATTCTTTGCCACTGTCAGGCAATAGGCTTCGACCGATTCAAATTGAGACCACTCATCACGCTTGTTCCACACTCTTATCATGGTGTCCTGAACGACATCCTCGGCTTCGGCCCTATCCAGGGTGATTCTGAGAGCCAATCGAAAGAGTTTATCCTTCAACGGCAAAATATCGTTTCGGAAGCTGATTTCTTGCATCTCTATAATAATGACGGGCTAGGATATGAAAAGTTACAGTCGCCCACTACTTTTTTTTGAATTATTTTTTTATTCTCGTTCCTCCAGAGTCGTTAATCGCTGACGCTAAGGTGATTACCACTTCAGAAACTCCTGCATTTATTGCTTCAAAAGAATTTTCCAACTTAGGAATCATACCTCCTTGAATAACGCCATCGGCTACATATTGTTCAAATTCGGTACGGGTGATTTGAGGAATCACACTGTCGTCATCATTCTCGTCACGCAACACACCTTTCTTCTCGAAACAATACACCAATGTCACATCAAACAGAGCCGACAACGCTTTCGCTGTCTCCCCGGCAATGGTATCTGCATTCGTATTCAACATATTGCCGTGACCGTCATGTGTCAATGGAGCCATCACGGGAACAACGCCTTTATGTATCAAATCCGACAATAAAGTGGCATCCACCTGTTCCACATCCCCCACAAACCCGTAGTCTACTTCTTTCACCGGACGTTTCACCGAACGGATTACATTCATATCCGCTCCGGTCAATCCGAGTGCATTGACTCCGCGTGCTTGCAGACCTGCCACAATGTTTTTATTCACCAATCCGCCGTACACCATCGTTACGACTTTCAACGTTTCGGCATCGGTAATCCGACGACCATTTACCATTTTGCTTTCAATACCCAGTTGCGCGGCAATCTTTGTTGCCGAACGACCGCCACCATGAACCAACACTTTATGTCCGTCAATAGCGGCAAAGTCATTTAACAACTGACGAAGGGTGGCTTCCTCTTCTACGATTTTGCCACCCACCTTAATTACTGTTAGTTTTTCTCTCATTTCTTGATTTCTAATAAGTTCACCGAATGGAGAATCCGGCTCCGGCACCCTGCCGGTTATTCCAAATAAGTATATCCGTAAAGCCCCGAACGATAGTTGGAAAGGAATTCTTTTCCTTCTTCCAAGGAGATTTTTCCTTCTTTCACTGATTTAGTCACCCAAGTTTCGAGCGTACGTACCAGCTTCTTCGGATTGTACTGCACATAGTCCAACACCTCCGCTACCGTTTCTCCGTCGATAATCTGTTCGATATTATATCCTTTCTCGTTCACCGAAACATGCACGGCGTTCGTATCACCGAACAAATTATGCATATCTCCTAAAATCTCCTGATAAGCACCCACCAGGAATACAGCCACATAATAAGGTTCTGTTTTCTTCAGTGCATGTACAGGCAGATAATGAGCCACGTTACGGGTAGAGATAAAGTTGGCAATTTTGCCGTCCGAATCACAGGTTATATCTTGCAAGGTAGCCGAACGCTCCGGTTTTTCATCCAATCGCTGAATAGGCATGATCGGGAATATCTGGTCAATTGCCCAAGAGTCAGGAAGTGACTGAAACAGCGAGAAGTTACAGAAATATTTATCGGCAAGCAGTTTGGACAATCCACGGAATTCATCGGGTGCATGCTTCAAACCGGCTGCAATCTGATTAATCTCACGTGTAATAGACCAATACAGACGCTCGATTTGTGCGCGGGTTTTCAGATCTACGATTCCATGACTGAACAAGTCCAATGCTTCCTCCCTGATCTGCTGTGCATCGTGCCATGCTTCCAACATCTTGTTCTGATTCAGCGAATCCCAGATTCCATATAACTCCTGCACCAATTCGTGTGCATCCGGAGCAATTTCCTCCTCGTCATCCCATTCGGGTAAAGTAGCGGTTTCAAGAACTTCAAAGATAAGAACAGAATGGTGTGCCGTCAATGCACGTCCACTTTCCGTTATGATATTCGGATGCGGGATACCATTTTTATCGCTCACGTCTACCAGCGTAGAGATAGAGTCGTTTACATACTCCTGAATGGAATAGTTTACGCTACCTTCGCTATTGGATGAACGAGTTCCGTCATAATCCACTCCCAGTCCACCGCCAATATCAACAAACTCCACCTTAAAGCCCATTGAATGGAGCTGCACGTAAAATTGTGAAGCCTCGCGCAAAGCCGTTTTGATACGACGGATCTTCGTCACCTGACTGCCGATATGGAAATGAATCAGTTTCAGACAATCTTTTAAGCCTTTGCTCTCCAGAAAATCGAGCGCTTCGAGAAGTTCACTGGAAGTCAAGCCAAACTTGCTGGCATCTCCTCCCGACTCTTCCCACTTTCCGCTACCGGAAGAAGCGAGTTTGATACGTATACCGATATTAGGCTGCACATTCAGCTGCTTTGCCATTTTTGCTATCAGCTTCAGTTCGTTCATCTTCTCCACAACGAGATAGATACGTTTACCCATCTTTTGGGCAAGCAGAGCCAGTTCAATATAACTTTCGTCTTTATATCCGTTGCAAACAATCAATGAGTCAGAGTCCGTATTGACCGCAATCACCGCATGGAGTTCCGGTTTAGAGCCGGCTTCCAGTCCGAGATTGAACTTCTTTCCGTGGCTGATAATTTCTTCCACCACAGGGCGCATCTGGTTGACCTTAATCGGATAAATAATAAAGTTCTGGGCTTTATAACCA
>OKRY01003125.1_pt1 | contig 12457 bp, 10 predicted proteins | sample 1601121 | NCBI WGS metagenome assembly OKRY01 (sample SAMEA3541546, study PRJEB24748) | human gut metagenome | biome: human gut; feature: human-associated habitat; material: faeces | place: China | collected 2012
AGCTGCCATTTGTAACAATAGTCATTAAGCAGACAAACAACCCTATGTCTATAACAATTTTTACCAACGCAATAAAAGTCTCATATATTTTTACAGACTTTGAAACACTCGCGTCAGCTAAACACTTTTCTAAATTTCTGCTGTCTTCTGCTGCTTTCCAAAAGATATCATTTATCGAAAAGTGTGCAAGAATTATGATATATGAAATAAAACATACCGCCACATAAAGCGGATGTGAAAAAAGCTCCAGCTTTCTGTGCCTTATCACAATAAACGCAGTGTTTATAAGAAGAGGAACACTTAAACACAGTAAATCAAGCATCACATCTGTCAAAAATCTTGTTTTTCTTTCCTTCTTTGAAAAGGGTAAAAGCTCATTTATCTCGAGGCTTCTAAATACTGCAATGGATAGCATAAACAGAAATCCGGCAAATATAAACCCCAACATGCCGCACAGTGTTGTCACAAGTAATACGATAAATGCCAAACCGATATGCCCCGGTGAACTGGATAACCATATCTTTTTTCTCTCAAAATAATCCCTGATCATTACTCATCACCACTTTCTTTTATTATCTCTTTCTTCTGTACGTAGTACATGATTTCTTTAAGCTCTGCATATCTCATATGCTGCCTGATTTCATGATTAATTTTTGCGGTTATTTTTGCTTCATCATATCTTATCAGCAATTCATTCGAGCTTTCGCTTAAACGCCCTCCGACTACAAGCTCCTTCGGTATCCTCTCAAGCAATGCCTTTTCCCCGGAAACAAGCCTGTAGGAATCCCTAAGCTCATCCAGCGAACCGTAATAGAATTTGCTTGTGCTATTGTCTTTCTTTTGCAGCCATAAAATATAATCTGCGAAATGCTCAAGCTCCTCGACCAGATGTGTTGCATAAATTATGCATTTATTTTCATCTGCTGCAAGCTCCCTTATGGTTTCATAAAATTTATCACGAAATTCAACATCCAGATTTCCCGTAGGTTCATCAAAAAAGTACACCTGTGCATCATAGCTCTGTGCAAATGCAAGCTGTAGCAGTATCTTCTGCCCCTGCGAAAAATCCGAGGCATTCATAATATCCTTTTTACTTTTTGAAATTCTTATAGTTAATTTTTCTAATTTTTCACTTGATTTTTTATTTTCCAAACTTCCTCCTTGCTCCCACTTTATCAATCAAAATTGCCTTCAAGCAATTTTGCAGGATCAGGGCGACCTACTGTCACCCCAAAACTGCCTAAAAGCGTGGCTTTTAGCTGGGTGCTTTAAAAAATAGAGGTAGTCATTTAGACATCCTCAAATTTTCTTAATTTTTATCAATATTCTTCATCTTCTGATATTTCTTCTCCTGTAACATCTACATAATCCATTATAATACATAACGCTTCATCATAACTTTTTGCTTCTGTAGTTATCTTATTAAACATTTCTTTTGCCTCTTCTTCTAGTCCATTTTTCTTTAATGTTCTAGATGCAATTCCCATTAAGTTATAAATATTTCCGTCTTCTCCTAATAATTTGCACTTTGGTTTTTCAGATTTATTCAAATTCTTCATCCTCCTCATTTTCTCTTTCTTCAACAATTTCAACATATTCATTTATGATATCAAATGCTTCGTCATAACTGTAAGTTGTTGTTGCTCTTTCAATCATTTCTCTTGATTCATTAAATAGCTTATTATCTTTTAATGTTTTTGAAACTTCACAAATGATATCGTACATTACACCTCGTTCATTATCAATATTACATTTTGGCTTTTCTTTTATTTCATTATTTATCTTATTTTTTTCTTCTGTCTTTCTCATCTTTTCTGAAATATTTAAAAATTCCAATGCGATTGGTTTAAATTTTCCATATTGAAAATCATTTCTCATCTCATACATCATTAAATGTATAATTTCACTTATCTGATTTGAGCTTAATGCTTTTCTTTCGACTCTTTCAATTTCTTCTTTTTCTTTTTGTGTTCCCATAGCCAAGTTTAGTGGTGAATCACTTACATATCCTAACCCCATTAAACTATGAGCTAGAGCTTCTCTATATTCTGTATCTAAGTAAGCATCATATGTTGCTTCTCTTATATCACTTAATTTAATTTTCATTGTAATAATTTTTCCTTTCTTGATTCTTTATTCTAATTCTTCTTCATTATCTTGTTCGATATATTCAGCTAAATCTCTTTCTTGTTTTAAATAACCGTATGAAGTATGCTTCATGTTTTTATCTTCGGCATATTCCTTGCCTAATCTTCTCATATCAGTATATTCTATTAAATCTTCTACATCAATTTTTCCATCATATACTAATCTCCTTCCAAGTTCTTTGTCATCATATGCTTCAGTTAAATCAAAAGACTCAATATTTTTTGCATATTTTAAAACATCTTTAATATTTCTAATGTTATCTTCTTCTGCTTCCATTATTGCAAGTATTTTATATTTATCATATTCCTTAAAATTTTTAACAATATTGTAAAACTTTTTTATATCTTGAAATGGAGTAGTATATCCTGATCTATTTGCTTTACAAATCATATCATTAACATAGCTAGAAATATCAACAGCAAAATCTTCATCTTCTTTATCCATAAATATACATTCTTTTATATGTGTATCTTGTGTTGTATAATTGTTGTAATTTAATCCAAGATATTCAAAATCTTTTTCTAACTCTTCTCTACTTCTGGGAATTATAATTTTTATTTCCTTATATATTTCTGATTCTTCATATTCTTTTTTATTTACCATATCAATTTTAGCAATTAACAATTTTCTTCATCTCCTAACTTGTGTTACTCAAATTCTTCTTCATTTATTTGTCTTTTTGGATGATTAACTTTTTCTTCACTTTTTTGTTCATCTATCATTTCTTGTAATAAACCTATTTTTTCTTTGCTTTCTTCCCATTCCTTTGAAAATCCTTTTTTCGCCTCTGTTAATGATAAATCTTTTGAATAGCATATCCAATTGTGTGCTTCCATTTCATACATTTCTTCTAATAATTCTATCTTATTCAAATTCTTCATCCTCCTCTTTTTCTTTTGCTTTTTCAGCAATTTCTTTTACTATAATATTAGTTGCCCTTATACAGTTCAAATTAAACACTCTCTGCCATGCTTTTTCATATCTAGACCATCTAAATCCATAAGACTTTAATATTTTTCTCGTGTCTTCATCTGGAATATTGTCAAATAAAAATTGAATTCTATTTATTTCTTTATTATGAATAACTTTTCCATTTTCAAAATTAATTTCTTGGAATTCTATATTCTCTAATTTTTCAAGTCTTTCGATTCTTTTTTTAGTTTCTCTTATTGTTGCTCCTATATTAGTAAGTTCCCATGTACTATGTTCTCTTGCTTTTATACTAGCTTTTTCATTTTCCAATCTTTCCAATTTTTCTTTTAGTTTAATTATTGCTTGTGGATCATCACTATATATTACTTTACTATTTTCAGCATTTTCTGCCCTTTCCTTATAAAAGTTACTTTTATTATCTTCTTCTATTGATTTCCTAATATCATCTTGTGCCTTTTTGATTAATTTCCTATGTCTTTTTTCAGAATGATGTCCTACCAATATTGGTTGTCCAGGTGCAATTTGTAGTATTCTATTGGCGTTTGAATTACTATATTGGCTAGATCTTTCTTGTGCTTTTAGAGATAATTCCTTATACCTTTCTATTCTTCTTTTTCTTCTTTCTTCGTAATCACTTCTTCCTCCCATCTTCTGTCACTTTCCTTTCCTACGATTAAACAACAATGTAGTAACAATGTTAAAAAAGAACTTATCATTGCTACACCTATTAATATTAAAATATACACTTTAATTCCTCCATTTTTTATAAAAAAAGAGCTTATATAAAGTTTGTGTTGTATCTTAACTCTTACACTCACTTTATACAAGTCCTATTTAATTTTTCATTACATTTGTACAAATTCTTCCCATGTAAAGCCTTCTCTTCCAAAATGACCATAATTTGTAGTTTTAGAAAATATTGGCTCTCTTAATTTCAAATATTCAATTATACCTTGCGGAGTTAAATCAAATTTTGATTTTATCAATTTTATTATTAACCACTCTGGTACTCTATTTGTATTAAAGCAATTTATATAAATTGATATTGGCTCTCTTACTCCTATTGCATAAGAAAGTTGTATTTCACATTTTCTTGTAAGTCCATTAGCAACAACATTTTTTGCAATATGTCTTAACATATATGATGCTGATCTGTCCACTTTTGTTCCATCTTTACCAGAAAAAGCACCACCTCCATGATGTGCCACTCCTCCATAAGTATCTACAATTATTTTTCTTCCTGTTAATCCTGTATCAGCAATAGCTCCTCCTAAAACAAATCTTCCTGTCGGATTAATATAAAATTTTGTTTCCACATCGATCATATCTTCTTTTACTATTGGCATTATTACTTTTTTTAATATATCCTTTTGTAAAATTTCAATATCCACATTTTCTGAATGTTGTGTTGATATTAATATCGTATCAATTCTGAATGGCTCGTCATTAACATACTCAACAGTCCATCCGCATATCCGGTAATCCGACGGAATGCCCGATAAGAGTTTAAAGATTTCAAAGTAAACTCCGGAAATTTTCTTATGACTTTATGTGTACTCATAAATGAACTTACACCTTTTGCCGAACGCACCTCATGAATGACTCGTTCTGCTGCCTTTCTGGCATTTGTTTCCCCTTCTTTACGAATCAGCTCAGTTGCCCTTCGAATCGTTTTATACACCATTTTCATCGCATCATATACTTCATCCAAATCCGCAGATGATAAATCATAAATGCTGTTTCCATTATTCTTAAACTTATTTGCAATACGCTGTAATTCATAGTCAATATCCTCATCATATTCCGATGCAAAATTGTAATCCGGATCATTTTTCATTTTCTCAAAATACTGTCTCGCATCATCTAACGCATTATATAATTGAGTTCCTTCTTTCGCACCCAAATTGACAGCCTCGCACACATCAATTACAGACCGAACCAAATCTTGTGGCACATACATCCCCTCTTTTGGTTTCATCAGCATCTGACGCATCTGTTTATGTAACCGTCGAATCTTATTCTTTGCTTCTGTCTGTTTTTTCTGCTCAGATAAATTCTTACGGTACTGACGATTCTCAATCTTCATTTCCGCAATCTTTTTATCCTGTCCTTTTTTTAATCTCTCGATGTACCTTTTTTGCTTTTCAATCTCATGCTGATACTTACGAATCAATTCTCCATTCTGTGTCGTCTCAATCACATTTGCATAATCATGTATCTTAGCATACGCCTCACGGATTCTCTGATTCTTGTTTTTTATCTGGTCATTCATACTCACCTTTAATCCTTCAAGGAATTGCTTTTCACATTCCTTGCGATAATCCTGGAGCATGGTAAGATACACTCGGTTTGCTTCCTTCCACTCACGCTCTACGGCGGCATCTGCCTTATCCTTAAACGTTTGTCTCTGTGGTATCATACTCATTTCCTTGTAAATATTTAAGGCAAGGTCATAAGATGCCTGCTCAATATCCTCTCCGTATGCATTACGATATGTTGGCCGCAATCCATCTAATACAGTCATTACCTCTGCTATCATATCACCGTCATTGGTATCCGCCTTAAATAACTCCGGATACTTCTCGCTTAACTCTCCCCAAACCTGATCAAGAGTCGTCCCCTCCGAAACAATTCTAAGCCGTCCGAAATTACTCTTGCGAAACTCTCCCATACTTCCATACATGTAATTTACTTCACTTTTCTGGGCTTCCGACAACGCAAGTTTTGTTTTACGGAAATACTCTCGTAAATCTTTGTACTCGTTATACAATGTCATATCTTTTGCTGTGCTTTTTTCAAGGACACCTCGTGCAATCTCAGAAGTAATCTTTAATGCCTCTTTATAATCCGCACCCTCTTCATTCATATAAGCATACAGTTTTGTCAGGTTATCCCGAAATGTTTCTGCATCAAAGGACGAATGATATTTTTTCAATATTTTTTTGCATACTGCCTCTACACGTGCCGGTTCCGGAATGTTTTTCTTTCCCGGCTTAAATTCACTCTGAAGCATCTCCACAACTTTCTTTAATTGCTCATTTTCTTCTACCAAACTTTCCTCTGTTGTCATAGTTTCTGCCAATGAATGACGCAGTTTTTCTGCACGCTCTGATACATGAAGGGAATATTTTTCGCCTTCACCGGATATAATGTTCTTGACAATCTTTTTGTATCGTGCTAGATTGTTACTATAATCCTGATGAAGTAAGCCCCCATGGGATTGGCCCATGGGCCACACTGCTTCATCAGGATTTACTTTTATTATCCGGTTTTCTTTACGAGCACTTTCAACATAATTCTGTATTGATTTCTTCCCATACAAACTGAGCATAACATTAGCAATCGTATGTTCACCTTTAACACGTCCACTACCATTGGGTTTAATTGCTGCAATAACAACATTTCCCTGATTGTCCTTTACATTTGTTACCAAAATTACATCCGCATTATTTTCATTTGTATTTGATTTTATAATCATTGCTGGTGTTTCTAATTGCTTCTGTAGTTTTGTAAATAATCCTTTTCCCAAACCATGATAATTTGTTTTTGGTTTAAAACGATTTTCTTTTTTTGCCTCTTCTTGCGTTTTTATTGTCGAATACACATGTTGGTTCGTCATAAGCATCGGAAGGTCATTCCAGCCTAATTCTTTCAATGCTTTCGTTGTTTCCCCCAAATAAACATGCGTATAATCTTTTGGTACGGTGTCATTTAGCACATCATCTATCTGCTTATCCAGATCAACACTAATAGAGTAGCGAATGTCCTTGTTTTCCTTTGTTGGTTTTTCATTTGTCATTTTACTATCTTTGTTCTTGACATTCCCCACAATGTTGGTTAGAATTTCTTCAAGAGATGGATTGTTGCTAGGGTTGCTTATAACTTTGTTATAGGTCCTAGTCTTGAACAACAATTCATCTCTTTTTATGGTTGCTACTTCATGCATATAAAATCTTTGCTTCGCATTTTCCCTACGCAATACAACAGCCATTATATATTTGCCACATATTTTTTCCTGACTTCCAACAATTTCTATTGGTGCCGCAATTACAACTCTCGCATGACCTTTTCCTTTATAGTTACTGCTATAATTCACTATTTTCCCGTTCTTAATAATATCAGGAATTGCTTTAAAGGAAATTGCCTTCGCACGACCAATCCCATGTGATATATCATCTTTTACTCCTTTGCGGCTTAACTCAACATCCCCTAACATTTCATTATAAACATTATTGCCGATATCATCGAAAAATTCTGCAACTTGGTCAACAAGTTTTATTTTCCCCTTTGAAAATTCCGTTTCTTTCACATTACTCACCGTCGGCATATTTGCAACATCTTTTAGGTTCGTTTTAATATCATCTTGTATTGTATCCGGAATTACCTTGACCGAATACTTCCCTCTTTTCTCTTTTTCTTCACCCTTATTATTACTATCCAATTTCTTGTAGTTCTCCCCCGCTTTATCCACGGCATCCATGAACATCTGCTGAATCTTTTCCTTCTGTTCCACGTTGAGTTCTGCTGCCAGTCTGGCCGCTTTTGTCATAGGAGTATCATCAATATATTTTTTTATCTTTTCAAATACATGCTTTACCAAATCTGCGATTTTCTGAAATACATTTTTCTTTGCATTCACATCCAGCTTCGCATCTTTCATTACCCAGTCAATAAAGTTTTTTGCCCCGGCTTCATCATAAAACACACCACTGACAGCATCGTTGATTAACTCTCCTGCAGCATCCTCATAACTTTTTTCACCTTCCACCTGCTCATAGGCTCTTTGATAAGATTCAATTAAGGCGTGGATATCCTCTGCTCCATGTTTCTCTACCAGGTAATTAAGCATCACTCCCATTAATTTCTGATACTCTTTTTCCGACATTACCGATGCAAATTCCAAAGATTCATGTATCACTACACCAAATTTATTTTCTGCATCTTCCGCAAATGCCATCTGTCCTCTATCCATATTCAATAAACCATTTACCGTATCTGCATCTTTATCTGTGAGGGTATTTAAATCCAATACATCCAATCCGGTTTTCTTTGCCAATTCTTTTTTCATGCGAACAAAGCTATCCTTATCCTCCGAAGCATAGCGGTAATCTTCATATTCACCTTTTCCTTTTTTTTGCGCCGGTGCAACTTTGTTTTCTGCCTCTGCTGCCTTTGCGTTTTCTCCATGTACCTTTCCTAATTCATACGCAAGACGCATTGCTCCCTTGTCACTCATTATACGAAATGACTTAGACGCCTGCATCATTTTATCAAAACTGATACTTCCCAATCTTCCCATACGATATGCCATACGGAAATTATTTGCATAAACACCGGCATTATCCTTACCATTGTAATAATCCACAAGTGCCGTTGCCGCAGCCGCATTATCCATCTTTGATGCAATGTTAAACAAATTCTGTGTACCTTCATCCTGAAAAGACAAGTCTGCAAGATTTACTACCTCACCATCCGTAGTCTCTACTGTAGCCGATTCTTTCCCAATTTCCCGAAATCCTTTTACCTTTACTTGTTCGTCAGATGCCGTAAATGCCGCATTCTCTGTCTTTCTAAAATTAGCATTCGTAACATTTTCTGACGGTGCATCATTCTGCTTTGTCTTTTCCGGCTGTAGTTCTTGTACCTCAACCGGTCGCTGATTCCGTTCCATTCCCTCGTCAAGATTCACACGATCGAATGTAGTATCTATATTAGCAGTAGCATCTTCCTCCTGCTTCGACACAGACTCCTTCTGCATCATCTCGCTTTTCTGATTCAGAGATACTGTCCTTTTCATTGCATTTGAAACAGAGGCATCCATAATGTCATACAATGCCTGCCGCTCGGATTCGAATTTTGCATATTTACTCTTTTTAGCTAACTCCTGTGCTTTCTCGCGTGCCATCTGGTCGATTTCTACTCCCAGACTATCCGGCACACCACGAATGGCATCTTCATACGCCCTTGCAAGTTCTCCGCTCGTTCTTGCTTCTGTAAAATTATTTTCAGCATTTTCCATGATGTCTACTGAAATTTTACCGTATTTTTCCGTATCATCTTTTGCCTTCTCGTAAGTGTCCATACCTCTTTTTGCAGCATATGCAAGTAAATCTGTGCCTTCATTTCCCTCTGTAATCGATGTCCCATTCTTTTTCACTAATGACTCATACTGTGCTTTCGAATACACATTTGCATAGGTACCAAAAAGACCACCTGAAAAAGCCCCTGCTGCCGTGTCTTCGCCCACCTGTATCCAGAAGTCTTTCCGTGCATTTTTCTTTGCCTCATCCTTTGACATTCCCTGCTGGATATAATTTTTAACATTTTCATTATACTCACTTTTACTTCCATTAACTGCACGGTCGACAAATGCATTTGCAAAGTCCGAAGCAAGTTCTTCTGATCCTTCTACCGCCCCCTGTTTTACAAGATTCTTTGCAAAATCGCGAAACTGTTTTGGATTTGTTGTTTTTAACGCCTCAAAACTATCCAGTGAAAACTTTTCGCTTGCCCACTCTGCCAAACCGGCTCCCAATCCGGTAATCAAAGACTGTCCGGCACTTCCTGTTCTCTCATAGGTGTCCATGTACGATTGATTTGCCGCATTTGCTCCCATCAACGCACTAGCTGCCCCACCTGCTAGCTTGGTTCCCTTAACCCCTTTCGTCACAAGAATATCCGCAGCAGAATCAACCGTGGACATTCCAGCATTGTAAACAAATTTACCGATATCATTATCGATGCCTTCTGACACGGTCTGTCTTACATTATTCGTATAAGAACTGTATGGATGGCTGGCATGATTAATGGGATAAGACTTATCCGATGACAGGTTTTTAACCGCATGATTTACATCCTCTGCAAGTTCCAACGGTGAAAGCAAGTTTGACCCCACACTTAACGCACTAGATACTACCGGATGTTCGTCTGCTATTTTTCTTGTCCCTTCATCCCATGCCTCCTGTTCTTTATTATCTGTGTTAATGTTCTCGCTGTCGATAATGTAATCTACATCAATTCCTTTTTCCTTTAATTCCTTCAACTTAGGAAATTTCTCATATGCTTGTGACAAATAATCCGGATTACTGCTTACTTCCAGCTTGTCCTGTATCGTCGGAACTAAATGATTTTTATCTGCACTGTATTTTCTTTTCTCTACCCACACATAATCTGCTGCCTTTTTTACTAACTGCTTATCGGTATCCCCCAACTTATCGTATTCATGCTCCAGCTCTACACGTGGTTGATTACTCTCCAGTTCTTTCATATACTCAACATTATCCTGGTACTTATTCCACAAACTGGTGTATTCCTTGTAATCTTCCCACGATACACCTTTTTTTCCTAACTTTTCCTCAAAATCTTTTGGCTGAACTTTTTCCCATTCTCCCGAAAATCCCCGTTTAAACAAACCACTATCTGCGATTCTGGACTTAAACAAGTCTTTATTTTCCTTTACATTTGCAAGCGTTCTCTGTAGTTCATCATATCCCATCAAGGATGGGTCCTTATATTTATTGCCTGTGGAAGTATAAAATTTTTGATTTTTTCTTTTCTCTAATTCCTTTTCTTTCTTCTCCTCCAGTTCTCTCTGCTTTCTTCTCTGCTGTTCCTGTTTTTCCCTTTGTTCCCGCCTCGGAATTTCCGACAACATATTATTTTCTGCCTTTGCTGCATTGCGAATCAGAGTATTGGTTCTCTTATACTTTTCACTGTTCTTTTGCGTTCTTTCTTTAATTTCTACTGCTTTCTCTGCCAATCGGCGATAACGGGATTCTGACTGATTCGTATAGTCGGTATCCGAATACTTTTTATCCTCACCATAATAAGAATCAGCCTTTGCTCTGGTCTCACTTGCTATTTTTTGTCCCTGCATATCTCTTTCATACAACTTGTCCTGACTCTCAAAATAATTTGATATAATACTCCCGGAACCGGATGCATGAGTATTCTGTTTCTTTTTCTTATTTGCCATAATATATATTCTCCTTACTTTTTCTTTTTGCTTTTCTTTGAGGACTGTTTCTTTTTGTTTTTATTCACCTGTTTTTCCAAATAGTCATTGTAAGAGCCTACTGTCTGTAACTCCCTGCTGCTAGGCAGATTTCGCATAAAATCAACATAGGATAATGTAGTCTTCGCATCTGCTCCGGCCGCCACTGCACTGTCATAGGTTGGATATTTGCTTAATCCTCTCGTAGTAGTTCCATCAGAGGTTATATATGTCGGTAAATCCTTTGCTGTATATCCCAACAAAACACTCCACACATAATTGCTTTGGTCAGCAGATAACACGCCACTCTTTTCCATATTGTTCAAATATTCTGCGATACCCTGCGTGTCATTGTTCTTAGCCAATTCCTTAACCTTCGACTTAATATCCGTTGGAATCTTAATCCCACCGGTTGAAGATGCCCCTTTGCCCGACGCACTTCGTTTACTAGCGGATGCAGCAGCGGCCTTAGCTTTTTTTGATAACTGGTAATCCTTATTCTGCCAGTAATTGGATGCGTTCTGCTGCTGTCTCCACTGGCTGTTGCCATTTTGCTGTTCATACTTCCACTGCTGATTAGATACATTCGCAGTATAGTTGTTAAAATCGTTATTATATGCCGCATCATATCGATTCGCATAATAGTTTCTGTCATCCTGCCAATCGCCAACCTTGTCCCGATACTTCGCATAATCACTTTCGTCAAGTCCCTGATACATGGACAAGTCGGATCTCTGATTATCCAAATCCGTCTGATAACGGTTGTACGCTGCCTCGTACAAACTAGGAATTATATTATTCAAGGCTGACATGTTTTCCTGATACGCAAGGTTGCCGGCCGTAGCCGCATAAGAGTTTCCATATCCTCCGGACAACGCGGCCGCCTGCGCCGTTGCATTCTGCATCCCTAACTGTGCCTGCCTCTGATACTGGTCCTTATAATTCTGATACAAAGCATCCTTTGTATAGTCATAGGAAAAACCTTTGCGATTTGCAATCGCATCCGCCAATCCGGTTATCTGTGTTCCATACTTACTGGTATAAGCTGCCGGCCTTGCCTTCTCCGTCTTTTGCAACGTACTCTTTGCGGCGTTTACTGCTTTCGATGGCGTATAAGACTTTATTGTCGGTGTCTTGACAGTTGTTGCTTTGGTGATTGTTATTTTACTGCTACTGCTCTTCTTTTTCGCCATAATCCTCATCCTCCTCTTCTATGATGGGTTCCTCTACCACCGGTTCCGAACCCCATATTGCAAACACGGCATTTACCACATTTTCTGTCTGCTCCTTCAACAATTCTTCTCTTCCGGATACGGAATTGAGATAGGTTCGTCTATGATTCTCTCCAACCTGAGATTTCACTTCTCCATCAATTAGTACCTT
>OKRY01003127.1_pt1 | contig 12451 bp, 9 predicted proteins | sample 1601121 | NCBI WGS metagenome assembly OKRY01 (sample SAMEA3541546, study PRJEB24748) | human gut metagenome | biome: human gut; feature: human-associated habitat; material: faeces | place: China | collected 2012
AAATTTTGATTATCTCTACGCCTTTCGACCTGCCTGGATTCAAGAGACTGCTGGGCGACGGAAGCGAACTGGGGGTTCACTTCGAGTATGCAGAACAGCCTTCGCCCGACGGACTGGCGCAGGCGTTCATCATCGGTGAGGAATTCGTAGGCAAGGACGACGTCTGCCTCGTGCTGGGTGACAACATCTTCTACGGTGCCGGATTTACAGGACTGCTGAAGGAGAGTGTGAAAGCTGCCCAAGAGGGACAGGCAAGCGTATTCGGCTACTACGTGAACGATCCGGAAAGATACGGCGTGGCTGAGTTTGACAAGGACGGCAACTGCCTGAGCATCGAGGAAAAGCCGGCACAGCCTAAGAGCAACTATGCCGTGGTGGGACTATACTTCTATCCGAACAGCGTGGTGGAAGTGGCGAAGCACATCAAGCCTAGTGCGCGTGGAGAGCTGGAGATTACCACTGTAAACCAGCACTACCTGGCAGAGAAGACCCTGAAGGTAAGAACCCTGCAGCGCGGTTTTGCCTGGCTGGATACCGGTACCCACGACAGTCTTTCGGAAGCCAGCACCTTCATCGAGGTGATAGAAAAGCGCCAGGGACTGAAGGTAGCCTGCCTGGAAGAGATAGCCTACAACCAGGGATGGATCGGCAAGGAACAGCTGAAGAAACTGGCGGAACCGATGCTCAAGAACGGATACGGACAGTATCTGATGGCTATAGCTACAGACAACAGATAAGAAACTGGTTCCTAAGAATTCATTCATATACAAATTCAACGCAAAACAATAACATTAAAATAATGGAAGAAAACAAGAATTTAGAAATGGAAAACGTGCAGAACCAAGAGGAAAAGTCGGCTATCGACTTCCAATTGATCTACACCACACTTATCCTTAACTGGAAGTGGTTTATTCTATCCATCATCTTATGTCTCGGTTTGGGATATCTCTACCTGCAGCATGCAAAACCTGTATTCCAGACTACGACAAAAGTACTTATCAAGGATGATGACCAAAGCAAGCGAGGCGGTGGTATGAGCAGCAGCATGATTCAGAGTGCTGCCAATTTGGGTTTCATGACGAACTCAAACGGTATTGACAACGAGATAGAAATCCTGTCGGCTAGCGATATGGCACGTCAGGCTGTCATTGACATGAAAACCTACGTAAACTACTACCACAAGGGTATCTTCAGATCACCACTGGTCTATAAGGAACAGGAAATCAATGTGGATATGGATGCCAAGAACCTGCAGAAGCTGAATGCTCCTGTAAAATTAAGCATCGAGAAAGACGGCAAGCAATTCCATGTCACTGGTAAATACTACATACCTATTGATGCCTTCACCCACGAAAAGGATCCTATTGAGTTTGAGAAGACCATCAACGGTCTGCCGGCAACTATCAATACACGAGCAGGTGCCATCCTGCTGACAGCCAACAAGGGCTACAATATGGAAGACGGCGACGTATTGAAGGCTGTGATCGTATCTCCTGAGATGGCTGCAGAGAAGTATGTGAAGAATCTGACTGTCAGTCAGACCTCAAAGACTACAACCATCGCTGAACTCGTACTGAACGACGAGAACCCACAGCGCGGTTTGGATTATCTGCATACTCTTATTAAGGTATATAACCAACAGGCTAACCTCGACAAGAACGAAATAGCCTATCGTACAGAACAGTTTATCAACAACCGTCTGGAGAAGATCAACTCTGAACTGGGCACTACCGAAAACCAGTTGGAAAGCTACAAGAAGCGCAACAAGGTGATAGAGATGAAGCTCAATGCTACAGCTGCTATTGCCAACGCAGATACCTATGCCCAGAAGTTGCAGGAAGCTAACACCCAGGTAGAACTGCTCAAGGAACTCGGAAAATACATGAATGAGCCAGGCAACAAGTACAAGCCTATCCCATCTAACGTTGGTTTGACTGATGAAAGTTCTACAGAGCTCATCAATCAGTATAACAAGATTGCCCTGGAGCGCAGCAACGCATTGCACTCTGCCAGCGAACTGTCACCATCAGTTACTCCACTGACCGCACAGTTGGAGGAGTTGACCAAGTCTATCAAGCGTGCCATGCGCCAGGCTCGTCTGGGTATGGAAATCCAGCGTAACAGCATCGCATCTCAGGCCAACCAGTATAACAGCCAGATTGGCAACTCTCCTGAACAAGAGCGCGTATTGACACAGATTGGCCGCCAGCAGGAAGTAAAATCAGGTCTCTACCTGATGCTCTTGCAGAAGCGTGAGGAAAACTCAATCTCTCTGGCTGCTACAGCTGACAAGGGTAAGGTCATCGATGCTCCTTCACTCGTAGGAAAGACCAGTCCTAAGGCTTCCATCATCCTGCTTATCGCATTGGTATTAGGTTTTGCCATCCCAGCAGGTATCCTCTTCCTGATTGAGTTCTTCAAGTATAAGATTGAGGGCCATGCAGATGTTGTCAAGCTGACTCAGATTCCGGTTATCGCAGACATCCCTGTAGCCAGCGATGTTTCCAAGGGTAGAGCAGATATCGTGGTTCACCAGAACGTCAACAACCTGATGGAGGAAATCTTCCGTGGATTGCGTACCAACATCCAGTTTATGCTGAAGAAGGACGAAAAGGTTCTGATGTTTACCTCTTCAACCTCTGGTGAGGGTAAGACATTCATTGCCTCTAACATAGCCATCTCTCTGGCTCTGCTAGGCAAGAAGGTCATCGTAGTAGGTCTGGATATCCGTAAGCCTCGTCTGGCAGAGTTGTTCGAAATCAACAACCATCATACTGGCATCACCAACCTGATGGTTCACGAGAACAACACTTGGGAGGATATCCAGAAGCAGATTCTCTCTTCGGGCGTCAACAGCAACCTCGACCTGCTGATGGCTGGTCCTGTACCTCCTAACCCAGGTGAGTTGATTACCCGTCCAAGCCTCGATGCCATCATCAAGGAACTGAAGAACCATTACGACTACATCGTGCTTGATACAGCACCGGTAGGATTGGTTAACGATAGCCTGCAGCTCGGCAGACTGGCAAACCTCTGTATCTACGTTTGTCGTGCAGACTATACCGCAAAGACAAGTTTCGGCATGATCAACGGATTGAATGCCGAGAAGAAGTTGCCTAACATGTGCCTGGTACTGAATGGTGTGGATCTCTCCAAGAAGAAGCACAGCTTCTACTATGGTGTGGGTAAGTATGGCAAATATGGCAAATACGGTAACTATGGCAACTACGGCAACTATGGCAAGTATGGTTCATACGGTCAGTATGGCAGTTACGGCAACTATAGCAACAGCCACTATGGCAATGCCAATGATACAAGTATCAAGAAGTAGTAATCGACAATTATAAATCATTAAACGAGAAAGGAATTTAAATATGGCAACAATTGCTGTTGATTTTGATGGTACTATCGTAACTCACGAGTACCCTAAAATTGGTACAGAGCTGCCTTTTGCCACAGAGACACTCAAGATGCTCATCAAAGATCATCACCGTCTCATTCTTTGGAGTGTGCGCGAAGGAAAGCTTCTGGATGAAGCCGTAGAATGGTGCAGAGAGCGCGGTGTGGAATTCTGGGCAGTCAATAAAGACTACCCGGAAGAAAGCGTAGAGAGCAACAACCATTTCTCACGTAAGCTCAAGGCTGACTGGTTTATTGACGACCGTGGTATCGGTGGTCTCCCTGACTGGGGAGAGATTTACCAGATTATCACAAAGCACACAAGCTATCGTCGTCTTATCAAACAGAAGTTGATGTCAACACAAGAACCACCAAAGAAAAAGCATTGGTGGAGCCGTGGATAATCCTTGTTGCGGATAACTTCACAAATCTAAAAAAAGGTGTATTGCCAAATTGAGCGATACACCTTTTTTGTGGTATACAACGAAGTTAGCAACAGAAAACATCCAGATGGGTTCAACAACTGTCAGAATGTGCTACAACTACTATTCTAGGCGATAATTCACCAGAGAGGAACTTCTACCCTTAAAGACATACAAGACAGCTCAAAGAGACACAAAAAAAGGGGTGGTTCCTGCTAGAGAAACACACCCCAATTATTTATTTTTTTAATGATGCTCTTAGAAGAACAAGTAGCGGTTATCCACTACGTGAGCCTTCATATAAAGCTCGTTCATGAAGTTACCGGCATACTGCATAGCCTTCTGGCGGCACTTCTGCTCGTAAGCCTTCTCATCGAACTTAACAGGACGGTTGGTCTTGCCAGTAACCTGGAAGAGATAAACACCTGCGTTACCCTTTACTGCGTTAGCTACGAAAGCACCCTTCTTGGTAGCAGAAACTGCACCAGAAACAGCTGGCTCGCTGGCACCTGTAGCAGAGATGAAGGTAGGAGCTGCGAAAGTAATCTGATTAACGGTAGCAATCTTAGCACCCTTAGCCTTAGCTGCAGCGATGCTCTTCACACCAGCTACCTTAGCCATAATCAGCTCTGCCTTCTTGTCCTTGATGACCTCAGCCTTTACCATCTCCTTAACCTGAGAATCGCTCAAGTCGCGGTAACCGATGCGATGAATCTTATCCAATACTACTACGAGCAAGTGGTTGTTGTCACCACACTCATACATAGGAGAAACCTCACCCTCCTTGCTCTCGAAGATCCACTTCAAGGCATCACGGGTAGAATGGATGTTGGCTACATAGTGAGTAGCTGTTGTCATATCATTCAGGTTCTGTACGCGATAACCGCTCTTGGTTGCATTCTTCAGGAGATCCTCTGACTTAGGATTAGCACTTACATAGCTAGAGAACTTGTTGTATGCTGTACGGTATGTATCGTTAGAGAACTGAATCTCCTTCTTGATGACTGCTGCCACATACTTGGTTACCATTGCCTTGCGGTCGCAAACCTGGAGGATGACATAACCCTGACCGAGCTGAAGCTCATTGTATGCATTGACAGAAGCTGTATTCAAGGTGTTGATGAATGCCTTGTTGTCCTTATCCATAGTCTGAGCATACTCATACTGCTTGGTAGTCATCCAAGCCTTCTCACCAGTCTGACCATACTTCTTAGCGAGTGCCTCGAAGTCTGCACCAGCAGCAAGAGCGCTGTGGATTGAGTCAGCCTTGGTCTTAGCCTCAGCCTGAGAAGCTGCAGCCACCTGGATAACACGATACTGGATAGAGTCTGGCAACTGCTGCTTGCTCATCAGCTTCACGATGTTCAATGTGTTATCAGAAGCGTTAGCCTTTACTGCAGAAGTAGCACCTACAGCCATTGAATCGATAGCAGAAGCAATGTCTGATGGCAAAGCCTCCTTGCTCACAGGGATACCCAGGTAAGCTACGGTAGAAGCTGACTTGCGAATGAGCTCTGTAGGATCAGCTGCAGCAGCGAGCTGTGTATGATACTCAGCAAACTCCTTGTTGAGTGCTGCACGGTCGGCCTTGGAAGCCTCAACCTGAACATCGATGAACTTGATATCTCTGCTCTCTACAGGCTGCTTGAAACGAGCTTTCATCTCGTCATACTTAGCCTTCAGGTCGCTCTCCTCTACCTTCACCTTGTCGTCCTGAACATCAGAATAAGGGAAGGCAGCCAACTGGATCTGGCTCTCCTCGTTCTCCTCCTTGAAAGCCATCTTAGCCTCTACAGGGTTTGAAAGGAAGCAGTGTGCCAGGAGTGACTGATACTTCTGAGCCAAAGTCTGCTGACGGAGTGTCTTCTCGATGAATGACCAGTAGTTGAAAATCTTGGTGTACTGTTCCATCATCTGAGGATTAGCAGATGGGTTAGCCTTCTGAGCCTTGTAATCAGCCAGGAACTTCTGGAGAGAAGATGCGTCGAAACGACCTGTCTGCTGATTTACGAATGGAGTCTGCTGAAGCATTGGGCTTGTACCAGTCTTCAGGATATCCTGAAGCTCTGCGTCTGTTACGGTAAGACCCAACTTGCTAGCCTCCTGGGCAATGATCTGGTTCTGTACGTATGTATTCCATACCATGTCCTTCACCTGATTCATCTGCTCCTCAGGAAGGTTTTCCTGACCTTGTTGCATTTTAATAACCTCTGTGTACTCATCAACGAGCTTCTGGAAATCCTGCACGCTGATTTTTTCGCCATACACCTCACCGATTTGCTGACGCTCATTGTTCTTTGCAGAATCGCAAGAGCGGAAAGCTTCCTCAGCAATGAAGGCGAAAAGACCGAAACTGATAATACATACCAGTATCACGCCTCTTTTTCTAATTGTTCCTAATGCTGCCATTACGTTTTAATTATTATTATTATTTTATTTTTTCCTTATTAGGATTGTACTGCTTTTGATACAAGTAGCCAATTGGTTGCAAAAATACAAAAATAATACGAGAAAAGGGAATTTTTCGGTATCTTTTTTGGCTGAAAACGCAAAAAAGTCGAAAAATTCCCTCTTCTCATCCAACTATTTGATGATGTGGAGTTTCACAAGTTCTATCTTACGGGATGTGGACTTGATGATCTTAAACTCAAACTTGTCGAATTTAATTACTTCATTCAGCTTCGGGAAGCTCTGATATTCGTGAAGAATGAGTCCGCCCAGAGTCATATACTCATCACTCTCCGGAAGATCCAGGTCGAACAGATCGTTCACCTTGTCTATCTCCAGACGAGCCGACAGCAGATAGTCGCCGTCGTCGGTCTTCTTGGCTACATACTTCGCAGAATCGTGCTCATCCTCGATATCACCGAAGATCTCTTCCACGATATCCTCCAGACTCACCAATCCGCTGGTTCCGCCAAATTCATCAACCACAACGCCCAGCGACTTCTTCTGCTGCAGGAAGGTCTGCATCAGCTTCTGCGCCTGCATGGTCTCCGGTACGAAAGGCATCGTACGGATATGATCCTGCCATCTCTTCGGATTGTGGAAGAGTTCAGAACTGTGGATGTAGCCCACAATATGGTCGATATCATCCTCATAGACGATGATCTTGGAGTTTCCGCTTTCGATGAACTTCTGGCGAAGTTCCTCCAGCGAGGTATCCATCTCTACCGCCTGAATCTCAGTACGTGGCACCATACAGTCGCGCACCTTCGTATCTGAGAAATCCAGGGCGTTCTGGAAAATCTTCACCTCGTCGTTGATCTCGTCCTCATTGGTGGCATTGTCGATGCTCGATTGCACCAGATAGTCAAGATCTACCTTAGAAAAGCCTTCATCCCCCTCTTCTGTTTCCATCTTCATACCTACCATGCGGAGCAATCCCTTGCTGAGGATGGTGCTGAACTTGCTGATAGGCCAGAGAATGACATAACACAGATACGCAAACGGACTGAAGATAGACAGCAGTCGGTTTGGATTCGACTTGAAAAGCGTCTTCGGCAGGAACTCACCCGTAAACAACACGATGAGTGTAGAGAGAATGGTATCGCAGGTAACCTTGACACCATCATCCAGACCAGCAAAGATGGTATTATCAAACAGACGGGCTATCAGGATACCATATACTACAAGGGCAATATTGTTGCCCACCAGCATAGTGCTGACGAATCCGTTGGGATGATTGTAAAAGAGCGACAAGAGTCGCTGGCTAAGTCCGTTTTTCTCCTTGTCCATCTCCGCCAACATACGGTTGGAGGAAACGAAGGCTATCTCCATTCCACTAAAGAATGCAGAAAACACCATCGTGATGAGGATACTCACTATCAGACTTATATCAACTTCTTCCATGATACATTATATCGTTAAAAAACATATTTCCTCCTACCCTATCAATGCATGATAGGAATGGTGGTGGCTCGCTGCGGTGTTGCCGGCTGACGCATAGGCGCACTGGTAGAATCGGATGATGAAGCAGAAGCCGAACTGCCTCCACCACCGAAGTCGCCCTTCTCGAAGCTACCCTTAGAATTGCTCACAAAATAGCGGGTCATACGCTCATCGCTCCAGAAATAGGAACCCTGAAGGGTACGCTCCGGAGTAACCAGCTTGCTGAATACATGGCTGGAGAGTTCGTGCTTGTTCTCATCCCAGGTAAGCTGCTCGCTGGTAAAGCGAAGACCATCCTTGGTGAGGATGCGCACACGGCCATAGAGCTTCCAAACACGCTCCTGATCAAAGTAATAAGCCGTATCGCACTGGATATAACTGTTGATGTGGAACTTCTCGTCAAACTGTTCGAGCAGCATACCCTTATCAAAAATCCAGCGGGAAGGCACACGGTTGGTATTCACCTCCCATCGCTCGGTAACGATGCGGTACTTGATGACACCCGAATCACTGATGAGCGTATTGACGCCATACGAAGTCATCATCGCCACAGAGTCTCTGTCGTGGATAGCAGGCGCAGTATGTTCTACCGGATTCTGGCAGGCAGCCAAAACCCAGGAAACTATGACACCTATTACTATGAAATATTTAACCTTATACATTATTATATATATAGAAGATGTGGCATCTCCCGAAGAAAACACCACAATATGGACAGATTACTGCATCTTCCACTTCTTGAACCAATCCTCGTTGAAAGTGAATCCGATGTTCAGGCGGAAGATATTCTCCTTGATAAGTCCGGTAGCCGAATTCTTCACCCACTGGCCGCTGATATTCAACTGCGAACGGTTGTTGTAGGAGTTCATGATAGGAATACCGAAACCGGCACTTACAGAAAGCTCCTTAGGGCCATCCACGCCGTTCACCTTATAATATGGTGTAGCAAAGCTCACACCGGCACGGTAAGCCACACGCTTGAGAAAAGCACGGCTACGCTCACCATAGCAGTACTGGAATCCGACATTCACCTTGCTGCGATCCTTATACACCCCATCGCGCAATGCCCAAGGCTCGCTGCTGTTAGCCTCGTAGGTAGGATAGCCCAGGCTACCCCATTTCTGCAGACTGTAATCTACACCAATCTTCCACTGGTTGTTGTGATTCCACATCAAACCGGCGCCATACATCGTAGGCAACTCGTAGGCATTCTTGATGCTGAAGGCAAGTGTATCAGATGTACTGGTCTGCGCATTGGAAGAGATGATGCTCATATCGGCATCGGCATGCAGATTATGACCTGGAGAATAAGTGATACCCAGGGTTACCTCATCCTTCTTCGACAACTTCTGGGTATATTGCACACCCAGGTCGATCTTGTAGCTGTTTACACGAGTACCATAGGTGCGGTAAAGAGACTTATAATAGCTGTTGCTATAGTAATTCTGCACGGTTCTGTCGATGCTACCCCAGATATAACCCACATTGGCACCAAGAGACAAGCCCTTGAGTGGAGACCAGCCGGCACCCACATATACCTGATGCAAACCGCCTTCACCCTCGTAGGAGTTGGTGTAGGTAACATCCTTGTCGTTCTTGTTCACCCATCCGCTGGTAGAATAGTTGTATCCCACGTTGGTGAAAGGGATAATACCGAAACTCATACCCAGATGGCGGAAGAGGCGGAAGCCTGCTACCACATATTCGAGATTGGAGTTATTGGCATTCTTCTTCACCCCGTTCTCGTTGAAGTTGGTTACCTGACCCGAGATACCTGCATCCAGGATGAAAGTCATGGAGTCGATGGCAGCATAGGAAGCAGGGTTCAGATAGTTAATCTGATTATGCTCATGAAAACCAAGTCCAACACCATTCATACCACGGTTGAAGCCAGAAGTCTGTTCAGACAAAACGCCTAAACCATACTGGCTGTATGGAGAATTAGTACCACTTTGGGCATTAACCATAAGAGTAGAACCCAACAAGAGGGCTGCTAAAATAAACTTTCTCATTTATATATAAATCAGTCAAAATTATATTCAGAGTGCAAAAGTATTAAAAAAAATCTAGAAAAAAGAAGGATATTCCAAAATAATAAGTTATTTTTGCATCGTGAAACGATTTAAGCATATTTTTGGAGTCATTTTAGCGGTTATTTTAACCAATTTAACTACTAATGTGACAGCACAGGATTTTTCAGGCTATCAGACTCCTGACATTTCTGTGCAGAACAGTCGTGTCAATGAGGATGCTACATCCTGGCTCGACTCAGTAGATATTTCGCTCCTCACCTGCGGACCAGGCAACGAGGTATGGTCGTACTACGGTCACACAGCCCTGCGCATCCAGGACAAGATGCACGGCAGCGATGTGGCAGTCAACTGGGGCATGTTCAGTTTCAGGAAGAGCTTCTTCATCCTGCGCTTCGTATTCGGACTCACCGACTACCAGATCGGCATCTACCCAATGACCGACTTCCTCGCCGAATATGCAGCAGAAGGAAGATGGGTACGCCAGCAGCGCATCAATCTCTCCCGGGACGAGAAAATCAACATCCTGCATGCCATCGAAGAAAACGCCAAGCCGGAGAACCGTACCTACCGGTACAACTTCTTCTTTGACAACTGCACCACCCGTGCAAGGGAGATGATCCTCACCAACATAGACTACTGCAACACCAACTTTGATGATAAGGATGCCCAATCCACCTACCGTCAGGAAATCCACAAGCTGAACGGAGACCACCGATGGAGCCGTTTCGGCAACGACCTGCTCCTGGGCTATCTTGCCGACCAACCGATCAGCAAGCGTGAATGGGAGTTCCTGCCGGACAATCTGAGCCGTGACTTTGCCACAGAAGGTAGAAAAGACAATATGAATGCAACCCAGAATCTGGCTAGCACCCGATACAACAACGGCAAGGAGGGCTATATCACGATGGTAGATAGCACCAGCTACCTGATACCGAAGCAGGCACAGGTGGCTGAATCGGAAGCCATCACCCCAATCATGGTGGCTGTATTCATCGCCATCATCATCATAGGCGTGAGCATCATCGAATGGCGAAAGAAGAAGAACTTCTGGGGATTTGATGCCTTCCTGCTCATCTTGACGGGTCTGCCAGGTATCATCCTCTTTGCGATGATCTTCTCGCAGCACCCTACCGTGCAGATCAACTTCCAGCTTCTGCTGCTGAACCCAGTGAACCTCATCTTCGCTTGGAAAACCATCTCGAAGATGAGAAAAGGCAAGCTCTATTGGTATTACGAGGTATGGGGATGGTGCCTGCTCGTGGCATTGCTCATGCAAATCTGGCAGAGCTATGCCGAAGGAATGAGCACTTTGGCATTCTCTTTGCTGATGAGATATGCGATTAAGTCAACCCTGCTCGACCTCAACAGCAGCAAGCTGGCTATACAGAAACAATTAATGAATAAACTCAGAAAAGACAAGTAGAGACTTTTCTCCAAACCGAAACAGAGGGAAGATGCTCTAAAAAGACTTTCAAAAGTTACATAAATAAAGAAAATAAAAATGATGGTAAACAGATATATCACAGCCCTTTTGGTTGTCCTGGCGGCAACCGGCATGGAGGCGCAGACTTATCAGCAGGCGCTGAAGTTTGCGCTCACGGATATATCCTACGATGAATTCATCCAGCAACCGGAGGCGAAGGCATTGGAGGAGGACATCCTCTATGTCATCAAAGCCATCAAGCAGGCTTCCGTAGAGGAGAATATGTCAGAGCATCATTACCATCAGGCAGCAGTGCTTGCAGCTGTCAAGACTGACATTCTGACAGATTCACATTTTAATATTTGTTTTCGCCTCGTTGTGGTGTCCGCCAGACCCTCAAGAGCGTCATCACCAGCGGCACCGGCGGCGAGGCCCGGTTTTCCGGCATGACCATCGCCGGCAAGACCGGTACCACCGACGAAAACCGCGACCGTTACTTCGCGGGCTTCTCCCCCTATTACAGCGCCGCCGTGTGGACGGGCTATAAGTCCAACGAGCGGTTCTCCGAGTCCCTGGGCAACCCCTCCGCCGTGCTGTGGCGCGAGGTCATGCGCCGCATCCACGACGGCCTGGAGAACAACCCGCACGGGATCGGCATGCCTGCGCCGGGCGTCCGTTATGGGCCGGTCTTTTCTGAAGCCATGGAGATTCCTTTCAACCAACCTCACCTGCACGGTCCCGAATTGGATTATATCCGGGACGCCATCCAGCGCGCCCATTTATGCGGAGACGGCTATTACACGAAAAAATGCCATGAACTGCTTGCGGAACGCACCGGCGCCGGAAAGGTTCTGCTGGTTCATTCCGGAACCGCCGCACTGGAGATGGCGGCCCTGTTGATCGACTGCCGCCCGGGCGACGAGATTATCATGCCTTCCTATACGTTCGTCTCCACGGCGAACGCGTTTGTGCTGCGCGGCGGCGTTCCCGTATTCGTGGATATCAGGCCGGATACGCAGAATATTGACGAGACGCTGATAGAAGCGGCCATCCCGCGCCATTTGCGTGGTTCATTACGCGGGTGTGGCTTGTGAAATGGATGCAATCATGGAAATTGCCGAGAGGCACCGCCTGTATGTGATTGAGGACGCCGCCCAGGGCGTCGGTTCCTGCTACAGAGGGCGTCGGCTCGGCTCTATCGGCCATTTGGGCTGTTACAGTTTCCACGAGACCAAGAATGTCATTTCCGGAGAGGGAGGAGCCCTGCTGGTGAATGACCCCTC
>OKRY01003128.1_pt1 | contig 12448 bp, 10 predicted proteins | sample 1601121 | NCBI WGS metagenome assembly OKRY01 (sample SAMEA3541546, study PRJEB24748) | human gut metagenome | biome: human gut; feature: human-associated habitat; material: faeces | place: China | collected 2012
AATCAAGACATAATCAATTTGATTACATTAAGACAATATCATCTTTGGATCAGAAAATGTAGCTTCTTTTTTAAAAAATGCTTGCATTTTATTTTGCGTTAGTGTATTATATGTGAGCACGTTGGAAATGCGGGTGTGGCGAAATTGGCAGACGCACCAGACTTAGGATCTGGCGCCTTCGGCGTGGGGGTTCGAGTCCCTTCACCCGCACCACTTGTAAATTTAGACAATTACTTCGGTAGTTGTCTTTTTTTGTTTTATGTTATAATTTCCATATGGAAATTTGTGTATATTATGAAAAAATAAATGAAGATTCAATTCGTATCAAGCGTGTGTATGCATCCAGTCCTACAATAGAAATACCCGAATTCATTGATGGATATATTGTGCGTGAAATAGGAAACTATTGCTTTTCTAAAAAGGAAGTCGATCTATCTAATTCTGTTTTAAGTCATGAAATTCCTTCTAGTTATTATGAGTGTAGTGGTAGTGATGTAGAAAGTGTTAGGTTTCCGAGTACTTTAAAAAAGCTTGGGAATTATGCATTCTATAATTGTCGAAAGCTGAAAGAAATATATGTACCATCTCGTTTAATGAGTATTGGCAGTGATGTATTTATGAATTGTTTAAGACTCAATCATATCTATTATGACTGTTCTATATTTTGTATCACGATTTTAAAACAAATACTAACTCAAATCACTTGGGATATTGAAGTCGATTTTATAGATGGTTCTATATTCTATCCAGAATACAATGGGGGTTATGATGAAGTAGGACCGGCCCATATCTTTGCCTTGAATATCGAAGGGGAAGGCTTTCGTATGCGACAGTGTTTTAAAGACGGTAAAATTGAGTTTGATGGTTATGATGCTTGTTTTGAAAAATTATGTGCAGAAGAAAGTGAATCTTGTATCTTTCATGTTGCGATTCTTAGATTTATGACGGGATCTGAGAGATACATTCCTTATTTAAGAGCACATGATTTGACTTCTTATTTACATACATATAAAGATATATGTGTTATGGTTGAAAAATTAATAGAAGAAAAATGTATGGATGTACAAGCTTTAGATGTATTGATTTCTATGGAAAAAGATTTGGAAACTCGAACTGTATTGATGGAATTAAAGAATAAGAAGATGGAAACATCATCCGCATATTCTTTTGAGGATTTTTAATGCGACAAAGGGATTGGGAAACAGAAAAGGCAATTCATATATTAGAGCTTGTTCGCTCCGAACTCTATATGGATATGCCACATTTTTTAACAGCATTAAATACGTTGATGTTTAAAGAGGATGAGCGTGTAAGTGTATGTGCTACAAATGGAGTTTATTTTTATTATAATCCATTGAAGGTGATTGAGCTTTTTCAAAAGAATTCGATCTTTTTAAATCGTGCTTACTTACATAGTATCTTGCATTGTTTATATAGTCATATTTGGCTAAGAAAAAATCGTATAGAATTTATTTGGAATGTAGCTTGTGATATTGTGGTGGAATATACATTGGATTCAATGCATAAAAAAAGTGTTTCACGAATCTTATCCTATGCTCGAAAAGATGTATATCACCAAATTGAAAAATTGGATGGATTGAGTTGTATTACGGTTTATGAATGGCTTTGTACACGGGATGATATTCAAAATTTATATTATGAATTTGTGGTGGATGATCATGCATCGTGGCCTAAAGAAAAGGATGAAAAAACACCTCAATCGTCTTCGGTACAAAAGAAGTGGCAAAGTGTTGCCAAACAGACAGTATTTGATCATAAACAAAAAGGTAAAGAGAATGACGATGGGGATGCTTTTCTTGTATCGAGGTTACAGGCAAAAAAATCGAAGTATTCATTTTCACAATTTTTGAAACGTTTTAGTATTATGAAAGAAGAAATGCAGATCAATGAGGATGAATTCGATTTGTCGTATTACACATATGGTATGTCTATTTATAAAAATATGCCTTTGATTGAGCCGTTAGAGACAAAAGAAGTCAAGAAGATCTATGAGTTTGTGATTGCGTTGGATACAAGTTATTCGATTGATGAAAATCTTGCGAAGCGTTTTATATCAAATACATATAGTATTTTAAGCACTTCAAATATGTTTTATAAATCATGTAAGGTATATATCATTCAATGTGATGATAGAATTCGAAAAGAGGATGTCATTTCCAATCAAAATGAAATGAATCGTTTGTTGGATTCATTTACTCTAATAGGGGGAGGCAACACCGATTTTAGGCCGGTGTTTAGCTATGTGAATGATTTGGTGAATCAACAAGTATTTCAAAATCTTTGTGGTTTACTTTATTTTACAGATGGAAAGGGCGTTTATCCAAAAAAGTGTCCAGCTTATAAAACGGCATTTATCTATTTAGAAGATTATGATCAAAGTAAAGTGCCTTCTTGGGCAATTCAGTATAGATTGGAAGAAAAAATATGAATATATTACAGGCAAAAAATGAAATAAAAAATACAGTACAGGCATATTTATCGAAGAATAGCTTTGGTGAATATGAAATTGAATCTAAGAATCAAAGGCCTTTATTGTTGATTGGACCTCCGGGTATTGGTAAAACGCAGATTATGGAACAAATATCTAAGGAATGTCAAATAGGGCTTGTCAGCTATACGATTACGCATCATACGCGTCAAAGTGCGGTGGGTCTTCCTTTTATTCAAGAAAAGGAATTTCAAGGCAAAACGTATTCAATTACAGAATATACAATGAGTGAAATAATTGCGAGTGTCTATTCAAAGATGGAAGAAACGGGTTTAAAAGAAGGAATTCTATTTATTGATGAAATCAATTGTGTGTCTGAAACATTGGCTCCTACAATGCTTCAATTTTTACAGAATAAAACCTTTGGAAATCAGAAGGTCCCAAGTGGATGGATCATTGTGGCTGCAGGAAATCCGAGTGAATATAATAAATCAGTTCGTGATTTTGATGTTGTGACAATGGATCGTATTCGTTATATTCATGTAGAAACGGATTATTATGTTTGGAAAGAATATGCGATCTCAAAACATATTCATCCGATGATTTTAAGCTATCTAGAATTAAAACCTAACAATTTTTATACTGTTTCAACAAGTGTAGATGGTATGGAATTTGTGACGGCTAGAGGCTGGGAAGATTTATCGTATTTACTTTATACATACGAAAAGATGCTTTTGGAAATATCGCAAGATACGATCTATGAATATTTACATCATGAAGATATTGCAGAAGATGTTTTCGCCTATTATTTGGTGTATAAAAAATATCAGGATGATTATGGCATTGATGATATTTTAAATGGAAATGTATCAAGTTCTATTTATGCTCGTTTGTTTAATGCGGATTTTGATGAAAGAGTATCTGTAGTCAATTTAGTGATGGATGGTTTATTAAGACAAGTGAATATATATTCTTTTGAAAAACATTGTACAGATTTATGGTTTGGTTTTCTAAAAAATTACCGAAGTCATATGGATGTATTTTATGTGGATCATGTAAAGGAATTTATAGCTTTGTATCATGATAAGTTGCAGGCTGAATTATTAAGTGTTGCTCAAAAACATGAATATGAGTTTGTCTTAGAACAGATACAAAAGGTGAGTGTGGATGAAAGCCTAGATTCTAAGTCGCGTTTTGATTGTAGTACAAAACCATTCTTTAAACAAAAAGAAAATATGGAGTCGATTGAATCAGATTTGAAACTTCAAATAGAAAATGCGTTTGAATTTATGGAAAGTGCATTTAAGAATGGTCAGGAAATGACAATATTTGTCACAAATTTAACAATGTCAGCTGAAATGGCTTTGTATTTAAGTTCACATACAATTGGTATATATGAAAAATACAAACAGGTTTTATTAATTGGAAGCCAAAAGGCAAGATTATTAGATGAGTTAGCTCATTAAAGAAAGGAATTATATGGATTATTCAGAATTAAAATATGATGTGGAAGAATTTGAATCGGATCAAGATAAAAAACTTCCACAACCACCTTTGGTAAAAGAGTCAATGCGAAAGGAATCCATTGAACTTCCTAAAAATTTTGATGCGTTACAAATTTGTTCAAACTTTCTAGATATTATTAATACACGTCATAGTAGTCGTGTGTATACACAAGAGCCAATGTCCTTATTAGAACTATCCTATATTCTTTGGACTTGTCAAGGTGTGAAACAAATTCGTGGAAAAAAATATGCGACTTTGCGTACAGTACCTTCTGGAGGTGCTCGTCATGGCTTTGAACTATATTTTGTATGTCAAAATGTAGAAGGATTAGATCCTGGAACCTATCATTATTTACCTATGGAACATCGTATTGAATTTTTAAATCCTATTGACAAAGTATCCGATGTTTTGGCATCTTCCTTATGTGATCAATTATGGGCTTTAAAAGCCAATGTGATTTTGTATTTTAGCTACATACCGTACCGAACGGAATGGCGTTACGGTCATCTTGCACATCGAATCGCATTGGTCGATCTTGGTCATGTGGGTGAGAATATATATTTGGCAAGTACAAGTATTGGCTTAGGAACTTGTGGGATTGGAGCTTGTGTGACTTCGATTTGTGATGAAATGTTTGAATTGGATGGCGAAAACGAGTTTATTCTTTACTCGCAGCCAGTTGGGAAGGTGAATCCAGAGGATTTTGCGAAAGAAAAATCTTTTTATGAATTTGTTGAAAAAGAAGGCTTATAATGTGTTAAAATAGATTGGAACTAAGGAAAATATATTATGAGTAAAAATGATAAGAATATAGATGCTTATTCAAAAGCACTTTTAGATAAAAAAACAGAATATAACGAGGAACTGAAAAAACCGAAAGAGGTTCATCAGATGACGGAAGCTGAAAGAAGACTTGCAGAAAAGACAATGTCTTCTGCTTTAGATATGCTTCGAAAAGAGCGTGGGCAAAAAACAATTGCGGAAGAAGAGCGTCTTTATGAAGAAAATAAAGTTGACTCCCAACATATGGAGGATGATTTTACAACTTCATCTATTGAAAATGAGCAGTCGAGTGATGCATTAGATCTTGTACATACGATGTTGCAAGATATGTCAAATGATGATGATGAATTATTGCCTTCGCAAGTAAAGAAATTAAAAGAAAAACAAGAAAAGAAGGAAAAAAAGGAAAAGAAAGAAAAACCAAAGAAAGAAAAAGAAGAAGAGCCTAAAAAAAAGAAATCGAAGAAAAAGAAACCTATGAGTAAGGTCACAAAGATTATTTTAGGATGTATCTTATTAGGTGTAGCTGCTTTAGGTGTATATTCATATAAGGTATTGGTTTATGATCCACAAAATATAGTTTCACCAGCACAACAGAAAACATATGATAAGTTAGTATCTTATGCGGATGAGTATGGAGATAATATGATGTCGGATGCTGAAAAGCTAGAACTTATTGACTTGAATTCTGGTTATAAAAAGCTTTTAGATAAACAAAAAACGTCAATCAATGCATATTTTAAAGAACAAACAGGTAAGTCTTATACGGCTTTATTAAAGGAAGTAAAAGAACTTCAAAAGACAAAAGAAGAAGTGAAGCTTCCAGCTTACCAGCAAATTGTTGGATTATTAAATGATTGGGATGCGAAATCGGATGAAGAAAAGATGGCTGTTGCCGATATGCAGTCGGTGTATAGTTCTTTATCAAAGAGCTTGAAAAAGGAAGTGGATTCTTTATCAAAATCAAAAACAGGAAAAGATTTTATTGATTTATGTAAAGAACAAGCTGAATTAAAAACGGCAGCTCAAGAAAAGGCGCAACAAGAAGAGGAACAAAAGAAGTCTGAGAATGCTTCAAAAATCCAAGAATATCAAGCTAGTTTAAATAGTTTGCAGCAAGATTATGATACATATGCGCAATATGCGCAAAGTTTGGAATCGGATTTGGCGAATGCTAGTGATGAGGATCGTTCACAGATTCAGTCGCAAATTGATACAAACAATCAAATGTTGTATTCTTTGCAGCAACAAATCGCATATTATCAGCAACAAATTGCTGCTTTACAATCTTAGAAAAAAAGGCTATCCTTATGGGTAGTCGATATGCCGACTTAGCACAGTGGTAGTGCAACGCACTCGTAACGCGTAGGTCATTGGTTCAAATCCGATAGTCGGCACCATGATTTAAAATCAAGCTGGTTTATCCAGCTTCTTTTTTTGAAGGGAGAATCTATGAATTTAGATGAAAAAATGCTTTTATTGGCGACATGCTTTCTTTTTTTACCTTATCAAATAGCCAGTGTTGGAATTGCATGCATATTGGTGCAGGCTTTTTGTCGTCATAAATTAGTGGATGCCATAAAAAATCAAACGGGAGCCATTTTTTTATATAGTTTTATTGGTTTAGAATTCATTGTTACGATTTTGCATTCAAACTGGAATGGTTTTGGCAATACATGGCTATTTGTGTTGATTGGTTTATATGGAGCTTATTATCGAAAAAGTATCACAAAGAACACTTTTGAAAAGATGTGTGATTTAATTATTATTCTATCTGTTTTTGCAGCTATTTATGGACTTTATCAATTTAATCAGATTTCAGTTGCGAATGGGAGAACTTTTTTAGAATTCCATATCTTTAATTCACCAAAGCGAAGAATTACATCGACATTTATGAATGCGAACATTTATGCGATGGTCATTGATTTTGTATGTGTCATGTGTATGTATCGTTTTGTGAAAAATGACAACATTCTTTGTAAGATTGGCTATGTTATTGTGGCATTATTTAACTTCTTTGTGTTATATCTAACGGGATCTAGAACAGCACTCTTACCTTTTGCACTGATTTTTCCTATCTTTTTATATTGTGTTCGTTGGAAAAAATTATTTATTACATCTATTGTATTGGAGTTGTGTGTATGTGGCTTGGTGTTTTTAAAGCCAACGTTGATCCCTAGAATGAGTGATATGTCAACATTCGCATCTCGTATTAAGATTTGGAAAACGGCATTTATATGTATTTCAATGTATCCACTTTTCGGATGGGGACCACAGACATATAAAAAGTTTTATCCTTTGGTGAATGGTCATAAGGCACCGCATGCGCATAATATTTATATAGATTCTATTCTTTCTTATGGTGTAATCGGAACAATTCTTGTGTTATGTTACACTTTTGTATTGAATAAAGAAATCTTTACTTCGAATACAAGAAAAGAAAATCCAGCTTTATTTGGTATGATGATGTGTTTTATAGCAATCGTATTGATTTATGGGTTGTTAGATTGCACGCTAAATATTGTTGCGACAGGAACATTATGTTTTATTATTTTAAATAGTGCTTGCATGTACAAAGAAAAATAAATACAATAAATTTAGAAGACAGACAGTAGAAGGAGTTTTATGAAATATATATCTCTTTTTGTCTGTTTTTTTATTGGTCTTCAAACATTGAATGTGCCAGATTATGAAAGGTTAATTTCAAATATAGAATCAAAAGTAGAAATAGTTGATGAAAGTAAGGCCAGCTTTTTATCTTTGAAATGTAGAGATGTAACAAATGCGATTCAAATTGAAAAGGCGGATCTAATTTGTAGAATAGAGATTCAAAGTCAAAAAAAGGATAAACTTGAATCAAAATATATACAGAAAAAGAACTATTATGAACTTAAAAAGCTAGAGTATGGTTTAGACTTAAATGCGATTCAAAAACAAGATTGTATAATTCAATCGTATTGGATAGATAAGGACTTAACGAAATGTTTCAACGAATATAAGTGTAGTCAAAATCAATATTTGAAATGTAGAAAACAATTAATAAAGAATAAGCATAAGCTTGATTTATGTGAATCTTATTTAACTCGTTTAGACAATTGTCAAAAGCGTTTGTTTTCGCGCTTTTCAAGCTTGTCTCAATTCAATGATTTGGGAGAGTTTGATCAAGATGCAATGATTGCTGGAAATGATGCATTACCTGCATATGGCGGATACGAAATTTTAGAAAATAAGGGTATGTCTTGTTTAGTTGATGGAAATTATGCGATTGATACATATAGTTCTTTTTGGCAAAATCCGGTTGAAAATGGTACAATCAGTGCTAGATGCTGGTCATATCCAGATGGAAGTCTTCATTTGGGTTTGGATATCGCAAGTAGTATGTATAGTGATGTGTATGCCCTAGCCAATGGTATAGTATTGTATGCGCATGCACCTGTAGAATCTAATAATGGATATCTTGGAAATATGTGTGGATGGCCAAGTGGAGCCGGCAATTCGATTTGTATGGTGGTAGCTGTTCATGATAAGTTATATGCGGTTAGTTATGCGCACTTGTCTAATGAAATCTATGTAACAAGTGGCCAGCAAGTCAGTCAAAAAACAGTTATAGCGAAAAGTGGAAATAGTGGAAATTCAACAGGTCCTCACACTCATATAGAGGTGTTTGAGTTAAAACAGGATTTGAATTCGACTGTAGAATATTTTAGAAACAGTGGTGCTGATTTTTCTTTTGGATGTGGCTTTAATGCAGCTGCAACATGCTCAGACTATGCGTGTCGTATAGATCCTGAGATAGTTTTGGAGGGTTTATGAGTCAAGAAATGTATTTTTCGCGAATGAAGGAATTATTAAAAGATGAATATGATGCATATATAGAATCTTTATCAAAACCTTTATATCGTGGTATGCGTATTAATTTAAAAAAGGCAGAATTAAATGAATTTGATCATTTAGAAAGTCCAAGTCAATTTTGTAAGGAAAGCTATTATGTAGATAAACCCTTGGGAAATCATCCTTACCATATTTGTGGATGTTTCTATCTACAAGAGCCAAGTGCATCGAGTGCAGTCGAAATCTTGGATGTGCAAGAAGATGATTATGTATTGGATTTATGTGCAGCTCCTGGTGGAAAGAGTACGCAGATTGCTTCTCATTTAAAAAGTGGGTATTTAGTATCGAATGAAATTGATGCGAAAAGAGCACAGATTCTTTTATCCAATATAGAGCGTATGGGTGTTAAAAATGTAGCTGTAACCAATTCGAGTGTAGATAAGCTTGCGAAAGTATTTGATTGTTGTTTCGACAAGATATTAGTAGATGCTCCTTGTAGTGGTGAGGGTATGATTAAAAAGCATGATATTGCCTTGAATCATTGGAGTATTGAAAATATTGAGCTTTGTGCAGCTCGCCAAAAAGAAATCTTAGAATATGCGTATTCGATGTTGAAACCGGGTGGTACTTTGGTATATTCAACTTGTACATATGCTTTGGAAGAAGATGAAGATGTTGTGTTATCTTTTTTAGAAAAACATGAGGATATTCAACTTGTAGATCCTGAAGTTTTGTGGGGAAGAAAAGGATTTAAAGATTTAAATGTGCGTCGTATCTTTCCAATGGATGGTGGTGAAGGCCATTTCATTGCGAAATTCAAGAAACAATCCGGTGTTGCAGGTAAACTTCCAGTTTTAAAATCTAAAAAAATAGATAAGATTACTGAGAAATTTTTGAAGGAACAATTGAATACATTACCAAACTATTACTATATAGATAATGATCGAGTCTATGGTATGGATGTTTGTTTTGTGGATTTTAAAAAAGTAAAAGTATTACGTCAAGGCGTATATTTAGGAGATGTTATTAAGAATCGTTTTGAGCCAAGTCATTCTTTTTATATGGTTGCAGATTTTGACTATAAAAGAAAAGTAGAAGTAACGCTAGAAGAGATGGATCTTTTTATGCATGGAGAAGTTTTACAGAAGGAATGTGATAAAGGTTACGTTGCCGTATGTTACAAAGGACATCCGTTTGGCTTTGGCAAGAGTGATGGAAGGCAAATCAAAAACAAGATTCCTAAAGGACTTCGTTTATTGCCAAATTCACATGTGAATATAGACTAAAAATGCCAGGAAAATTTATTCCTGGCAATTTTTTGCGATTTCTTTTGCGATATTATAATAGTCTTCTAATTGATCATCACTTGGTGTGTAACATTGGTTGATGACATCGTGACAAGATTCAATTCCAGATTGTTGCATCCTTGTATCAATTTCTTTTGCGACTTGGTTAAACCATCCGTATGCGGCAAAGGCCAATCCTTTTTTGTTTTTCAATTTACATGGACGAATGTGTTCAAGGAAAGCTGCAACACTTGGTGCCATGACATTGTTGTAGGTTCCAGATCCAATACATACGACTTTAGCATCCATGATTTCGCGCATGACAATGCTTGATTTTGTATCCGATAATTTATAGACTTTTACATCCATACCAGCATCACTGAATCCTTCAGCTAAGCTTTCAGCAATCTGTTGTGTATGTTTCCATACAGATTCATATACAATAACGGCTTTGTTTTCTGTTTTTTGAGCTGCGATGCCTTTATAAGTTTCAATGATATCACCAATATAGTCTTTCCAGATAATACCATGGGCAGGCATAATATATTCAATGTCTAAATTCATGCCTAGAATAAGGTTTAATTTAGCTTGTACCGGTGTTGTATATGGTAGAACAATATTCGCAAAGTATTCTTTGGCTTGTTTTAAACAATAAGCTTTATCTAATCCTTCATCTGTTAAGTTAAAGTTTACAATGTGTTGTCCAAAGGCATCGTTTGAGAATACAGTTTTTAATTGTGGACAATATGTCAACATGTTATCTGGCCAATGGATCATTTGCATTTCAACAAAGACAAAATCATATTTTCCTGTGTTGATTGTATCGTTTGTCTTAACGACTTGATAAGGTACTTGATCAAAGTATTGTTCAATCATGTTTTTCTTTCCGGAAATAGATGCATAAACTTTCGCATTTGGATATTTGGCATATACTTTTTTAAATCCACCAGAATGATCCGGTTCTGTATGTTGAACAACGATATTGTCAATTTCTCTTCCTTGTAGTACGGATTCCACTCTTTCTAACAGTTCTTCTGTAAATTCTTCTTCTACTGTATCGAATAATGTAACTTCATCATCTACCACTAAATAGGCATTGTATGTACATCCTTCATCAATTGGATATAAATCACCATGGAAGTGGCGGTTGTTTAAGTCTCTTACTCCGACCCAGTATACGTTATCTATAATTTTTTTAGCTCTTTTCATTTTAATTCACCTCTTTCTTTATTTTAAAATTTTTTATGAGTTATGTCTATTCATTTGCACACTTTTACATTTTTTAAATAAAAAATATAAAAAGTCAACTAAAAAGTGTAAGTGTTTTCTTTTTCTTGAGAGTATAATAAAAGCTAGGAGGAATTGTCGATATGATTATTCAAAGTAAAAGAGTTTGGGTGGTAAATACTTGGTTGGCAGCCCAAATTGAAGTAGAAGAAGGAAAGATTGTAAATATCTATCCATATGGCCAAAAAGATGTGGATGAAGATTATGGAGATAAGAGAATTATTCCTGGATTTATTGATGTGCACACACATGGTGCATATGGATTTGATACAAATGATGCGAATGAAGAAGGTCTTCGTAACTGGATGAAAAACATTGTTAAAGAAGGTGTTACAGGTATTCTTCCAACAACAATTACACAATCCGAAGAAGTTTTGACAAATGCGGTTAAAAATGTTGCGAAAGTGGTTGAAGAAGGGTATGAAGGTGCAGAAATTTTAGGTATTCACTTTGAAGGACCTTATTTGGACCAAGTATACAAGGGAGCTCAACCAGAACAATATTGTGTAAAACCAGATGTAGAACAATTTAAACGTTATTTAGCTGCTTCTAATAATTTAATTAAAATTGTGACTATGGCTTGTGAACATGATGATAATTTTGAATTAACTAAATTCTTACGTGCACATGGAATTGTATGTAGTCAAGGTCACTCAGGAGCTACTTTTGAACAGGCTCGTTTAGCTATTGCGAATGGGGCAAACTCAATGACTCACGTATTCAATGGTATGACTAAATTCCATCACCGTGAACCAGGACTTGTTGGTGCAGCTATGCGTTATAGAGATGTATATGGTGAAATTATTTGTGATGGTAACCATTCAACTTATGAAGCATTAAATGATTACTTTACAGCTAAAGGGCCAGATCACTGCATTATGATTACAGATTCATTAATGGTGAAGGGATTGCCAGTTGGTACAAAAGTATTATTTGGTGGTAACGAAATCGAATTATATCCAGATGGAAGTGCACACTTAACAGATACGAAGGGTCTTGCAGGAAGCACATTGCATGTCAATGATGGACTTCGCATTTTAGTAGAAAAGGCATTGGTTCCTTGGCAAACAGCTATCAATGCTTGTACATTGAACCCTGCTCGTATGTTAAATGTTGATGATCGTAAAGGATCGATTCAAACTGGAAAAGATGCAGACTTCGTTGTATTGAATGATGACTATTCTGTTGAAATGACTTACGTAAAAGGTCAAAAAGCATTTTAATAAACAAAAAGCACATTCACGAATGTGCTTTCAGACTGTTGACAAAGTGACTGTCGACAGTCTTTTTAAAATCTGATAGAATA
>OKRY01003133.1_pt1 | contig 12435 bp, 9 predicted proteins | sample 1601121 | NCBI WGS metagenome assembly OKRY01 (sample SAMEA3541546, study PRJEB24748) | human gut metagenome | biome: human gut; feature: human-associated habitat; material: faeces | place: China | collected 2012
GCCGGACGAACCGCCAGAGCCGCCGATGATGGCTTTGCCGTACTTCTTGCCCCAGCGGTTGCATTCAGCGTTCGAGGACATCAAGAGGTCGAAGTGGTACACGCCGTTTTCAATCTGAATCATGCCGCCGCGGTCATTGACGGTGTAGGTCACGCCGTCAAGCGCTGTACCTGTGCCCTGCACGGTAACCTTAGTACCAAACGGTACGCTTGGCGGTGCAGCACAGGTGTGCTTGCTTGGGTCTAACCTGTTGCCGAGCGCGTCAAGAAACCCGCCCTCCATGGCATTATTCGCCGGATAATAGGCGGTAAAGAGTGCTTTTACGGTATTCGTTGCCGTACCGCCCGACTTTGCGCCGGAATACTTGGCGAGCGTGTCACCCGAAGAAACATAGTTCAGCGGATTGACGCTGCTGCCGTTCTGAATATCTGGCATTCGCAGCAGAGAATGAGGACGAGGCAAAGCTCTCGAAGCGGGAACAGTTTGCTAACTTTCTCCGTTTTGGGGGACTGCCCGGCATCCATCAGCTGAAATGGGATGAAGATCGCGTCATGCAATACCTTCATGACATCTATAATTCCGTTCTGCTGAAGGATGTGATCGCACGAAACCGGATACGCGACACGGCGCTGCTGGAGAGTATTGTCCTGTATCTTATGGACAACATCGGAAACACTTTTTCCGCAAAAACAATCTCTGATTTTTTAAAAAGCCAGGGGCGAAAGCTAAGCACGGAAACCGTCTACAATTATCTGAAGGCATTGGAAAGCGCCTTCCTGATCCACAAGGTCGTCCGCTTTGACATCAAGGGAAAGCGGATACTGGAGACGCAGGAAAAATACTATCTCTCCGATTTAGGTCTGCGCCACGCCGTTATTGGCTACCGGGACAATGATATTGCCGGCGTTCTGGAGAACACTGTATTCCTGGAGTTGCTGCGCAGAGGTTTCTCCGTCAACATCGGAAAGCAGGATGTGGCCGAGGTTGACTTTGTTGCAAACCGGGCTGACGACCGGCTCTATATCCAAGTCTGCTATATTCTTACGCCGGAAAACACGGATCGGGAATTTGCGCCGCTGGAGGCAATCCCGGATAACTACGAAAAGCTTGTTCTGTCCACGGATACGCTGCTGCGGGTCAATCGTGGAGGGATCCGTCAAAAGAACATTATTGACTTTCTATTGGAACATTAAATATGCGATAACGCAGGAACGAGAAAAGGACGGTACAGCCGAAGCTGAACCGTCCTTTTTCACTAAGATAATTGCCGCTGGAAGCAGTGCTCCCAAACATAATCATCAAGACCTTTGTAGCGGGGATCCCACAGATAGGTGCCATAGCGAAAGCCTGCATCCGAAAGCAGTGAGACCAGCGTCCTGTATCCGCCTTGCACATGGGGGTTCTCCATGAAATCCATGTCGAATGCAGTCATGATACGTTCTACACCTTGCTCGTGCAGCTGCGGCAGGATAAGCTCCAATTGGGTCAATGTATTTACCCCCGCAACTGCGAGTACTGTCTGTCCTGTCAGGTAATGGATGACATCCGCTTTCATGGGGCCCTCTGTGAGCAGCACCATAGCGCGTGGTTCCCCCGCAATATGTACCCAACCCTCCGCCTTACAGCCGTCTGTGCGGCCGGTGCTGGATACCCAGCGAAATTTGCGCCGCGTCGCATTATCCCGGCGAATCTGCATGCCTTGAATACGGCCTTTGCTGTCCCGCACCGGAATCAGAATACCGCGGCTCTCACAGGCAAAGGACCATTTCCCGTCTTTTCGGTAAAAGCCGGGTACACCGGACAGATAATATCCGCTGGATTGAAGCTGCCTTGCAATGGTTTGCATCCCCACCACCGGAGTGGTCCGGTATCCAAGCCTGTCGATTTCCTCATCTGATAGGCCCCGGTTTCGCAGGTTCTGCCGATGGTCGGAGGCCAGCGTCAGCTTGGACAGAAGCCCGGTATAGGTGTCGCTGCGTGATGCAATATCTGTCGGTGGGACTTCTGCAACCACGGGCACAGGAATGTGCTCTGGCTTCGGTATACTGCCCTGCACATCCAAGCGTGCAATCAGAGCATCACGGACCTCCTCGCGGGCAATCCCCGTATAGTATGCATACAGATCGAAAATGCCGCCGGAGAACCCACAGCGCGGACAGCGAAATACATCCTTCTGCAGATTGATGTTGAGATGTTTTGCGTGCGGCTCGTCATCACAACACGGGCAGGGCACATTGTAGTTGCTTCTTCCGTATGGCGGGTATGGAAGCCCAATCAGCGGAATGATATCTGACATATGAAAGATGTCCATACAGCCTCCTTTCCGGGGGACGGTTTATCCGTCCCCCGTGATGATATCCGCATCACACGGATGCCTGCTGCATGGCATGTTCACAAATCAGCCTTGCCGCGTCAGACAGCTCCTGATTGTCTTTGTATTTATTGGCCACCCATGCAATCGCGTTTGGATCCATCGCTAACACCTCGCCAAGCGTCTTGCCGCTGTACTTTTTGATGGGGCACGGCTTCTGGAAAGCCTGCTCCAATCTCTGCTCCTCCGTTAGAACTGCCGGTTCGTATGCCGGTTCAATCTCTGCCTGTACAGGCTGCTCCATAGTCGCTGGCTCTCGGCTCGTGTCCATCTCGCTGGCAGGCAGTTCGTCCGGAGCCATGTCGGCGAAATCGTCGCCGGCCGCTGAGAACTGAAGCCCAAAGCCTGCGTTTCTTAGTGCAATGCCTACCGCTGCCGTCTGCGCCCATTCCCGCGGTGACACAGATGGCTTGGAGGCATCCGGACCCCTTGACGCTGTAGCTTCTGCGAGATAGCAGTCAACCGGGTCCTTGTAGCTGGGATAGATGCGCGCCGTTGCCACAAAACAATCCTTGCCGGGCGACACCTGGATGGCGATACGGCCTTCGGGGTATTTCAGGCGGAACCATGCCATTTGGATCATGACAGGAAGACGCTTTCGCGTCTCCTGTGTATTGAGATCCGTATAATCCACGGCAAACGGGGAAGGGTCAAAGCCCTCCACCTTGTCCTCGACGAGCCCACCAACCACCTCGACATGCCGTCCAAGGACGTCCTCAAGGAGGCTGTGAAGGCCTTCGACGGCACCGCTATCATCGTCAGCCACGACCGTGACTTCCTCGACGGCCTTGTCAGCAAGGTCTATGAGTTTGGTGGCGGCAAGGTCCGCGAGCATCTCGGCGGTGTCTACGAATGGCTCCGCAGTCTGCAACAGCGTGACGACGTCCCCACGATGAAGGCGCAGCCCGTCGTGAAGGCTGCCGCGCCTGCCACAGCGCCTGCCGCCACGGCCCCTGCTGCCCAGGGAGCGAAAGCGGGCGAGAATGCCCAGGGGGCTCAGGGGGCGAAGTCTTCTAAGGATGACTACCTCGCCCATAAGGAGCAGCAGAAGAAGATCAGCCGTGTGAAGAAGGCTGTCGACGAGAGTGAGCGGAAGATTGCCGAGATGGAGGCCCGCCTCAAGGAGCTCGACACCCTGCTCATGGACCCCAAGAACGCCTCCGACATGAAGCTCGTCACCGAGTATACCACCACCCAGTCCGCCCTCGACAAGGAGAACGACCACTGGATGGAGCTCTCCGAGAAGCTCGAGGAGATGGGGCAATAGCGCCGCGCCCGCGCATAATAGGCAGCAGGGGGCAGGGGACTAAGGGGCGCCGCTGCAAAACAGCGGCCTACCGAACCCAGCCCACCGGCCCAACCATTTATACACTTATACACACCATACATTATACATTACACACTACACATTACACATTACACATTACACGTTATCATGACCATAAAATCATTCCTTCCCACGCTGCTGCTCATCGCAGCGCCGGTGCTCACAGCCGGTGCCAAGTCGGGCAGCAGTAACATCAGCAAGTCGGGCCTCGACTTGTCCAACCTCGACCGCAGTGTCCGTCCACAGGACGACTTCTACCGTTTCGCCACCGGCGGATGGCAGAAGCTCCACCCGCTGCCCGCTGCCTACAGCCGCTACGGCTCCTTCGACATGCTCCAGGAGAATGTCAACAAGCAGATCAGCTCCATCCTCACCGACCTGACGAAGAAGAAGTATGCCGCCGGGACCACCGAGCGCAAGCTCAGCGACTTCTATAAGCTTGCCCTCGATTCCGCGCGCCGCAACCGCGAGGGTCTGGCCCCCGTCAAGCCCTACCTCGCTGAGATAGAGGCTGCTAAGAACAACGATGACATCCGCGCCCTCCAGCTGAAATATGCCAAGATAGGCCTTGGCCAGTCCTTCGGCTCCTATTTCGCCGCCGATGACAAGAACGTGACGATGAACATCCTCCAGCTCTACCAGGGCGGCTTGACCCTCGGTCAGAAAGACTGGTATGTCAACACCGACGAGGCTACGAAGAACATCCGCGAGGCTTATAAGAAGCACCTCGTGCGCATGTTCCGCCTCTATGGCTTCACCGACGCCCAGGCTCAGGCCAAGGCTGCCGCCGTCTTCCGCTTCGAGACGGAGCTCGCCCTCGTCTCTAAGAGCAACACCGAGCTCCGTGACCCCCAGGCCAACTACAACAAGATGTCGCTGCAGGACTTCGAGAGCAACTACCCCAACATCCCCTTGCGCCAGCTCGCCAAGGCTGAGGGTGTCAGCGAGAACGACATCCAGCAGATGATCGTCGGCCAGCCCGCCTTCTTCACAGGCCTCGACAAGCTCGCCGCCCTCCTCACCACCGACGACTGGAAGGCCCTCATGGAGTGGGACATCATCAACGTCTCCGCCACGATGCTCAGCGACGACATCCGTGAGGCCAACTTCGACTTCTTCGGTCGCACGATGTCGGGCCGTAAGGAGGACTATCCTCTCTGGCGCCGTGCCACGAATGCCGTCAACGGTGCCATGGGTGAGGCCCTGGGTAAGATGTACTGCGCCAAGTTCTTCCCCGAGTCGTCGAAGAAGATGATGGAGCAGCTGGTGAAGAACCTGCAGACGTCCCTCGCCGAGCGTATCAAGGCTCAGACCTGGATGGGCGACTCCACAAAGGCCAACGCCCTCGACAAGCTGTCGAAGTTCTATGTCAAGGTGGGATACCCCAACAAGTGGACGGACTACAGCAAGCTCACCATCGACCCTGCGAAGAGCTTCTTTGAGAATGTGATGAACACCCGTGTCTGGGAGGTTGACAAGATGATTGCCGAGAAGGCCGGCAAGCCCGTCGACAAGGACGAGTGGCAGATGACACCTCAGACCGTCAACGCCTACTACAACCCCACGACGAACGAGATCTGCTTCCCCGCCGGTATCCTCCAGCGCCCGTTCTTCGACCCGAAGGCTGACGCCGCCTTCAACTACGGTGCCATCGGTGTCGTCATCGGTCATGAGATGACCCACGGCTTCGACGACCAGGGCCGCCAGTATGACAGCAACGGCAACCTCCACGACTGGTGGACGGCTTCCGACGCCAAGGGCTTTGACAGCCGCGCCACGATGTATGCCGACTACTTCAGCAATATCGAGGTGCTGCCGGGTCTCAAGGGCAACGGCCGCTTCACCCTCGGTGAGAACCTCGCCGACCACGGAGGCCTCATGGTGGCCTTCAACGCCTTCAAGGACGCCACAAAGAACCATCCGCTGAAGACCGTCGACGGCTTCACCCCCGAGCAGCGTTTCTTCATCGCCTATGCCGGTGTCTGGGGCCAGAACATCACCGAGCAGGAGATTCGCAACCGTGTCAAGCGCGACCCGCACGCTCAGGGCGAGTGGCGTGTCAACGGTGCCCTCCCACACATCGACGCCTTCTACAAGGCTTTCAACATCAAGCCCGGCGACAAGATGTTCCTCCCCGAGAACCAGCGCCTCCAGCTGTGGTAATAGTTTTATAGGGGCTATAGAGGCTATAGAAGCTATAGAAGCTATAGCCGCTATAGCCCATTACTCATTATCCATTACCCATTACTCATTACTCATTACCATGCCATTACGACTTCCAGACCGGCTACCAGCCATTGACATCCTCAAGCGGGAGAATATCTTCGTCATGGATGAGACGCGGGCGCACTCCCAGCAGATACGCCCCCTGCGCATCGTCATCCTGAACCTCATGCCCATGAAGGTGACGACGGAGACAGACCTCATCCGCCTGCTCTCCAACACGCCCTTGCAGATGGAGATCTACTTCATGAAGCTCAAGAGCCATACCTCCAAGAACACCCCTGTGGAGCATATGATGATGTTCTACAAAGACTCCGAGGAGCTGATGAAGGAGAAGTTTGATGGCATGATCGTCACCGGTGCTCCCGTGGAGACGATACCCTACGAGAATGTCGACTACTGGAACGAGTTCTACCATATCATCGACTGGGCACGCCACAACGTGCAGTCCACCCTCTACCTCTGCTGGGGCGCCATGGCAGCCCTCTACCATTTCTACGGTGTGCCGAAATACGACCTGCCGATGAAGCGCTTCGGTGTCTTCCGCACCACTCCCTTGGACGAGCGGTTGCCCATCTTCCGTGGCTTCGACGACATCTTCTATATGCCGCATAGCCGCCACGCTGAGGTCCGCAAGGCCGACATCGACAAGGTCGCCGACCTCCACATCATCGCGAACAGTCCTGAGGCTGGCGTGAGCATCGTGATGTCGCGCCAGGGTCGTGACTTCTTCATCCTGGGACATTTAGAGTATGCCCCCGATACCCTCGACAAGGAGTACCACCGCGACCTCGGCACCCGCGACGACGTGGCACTGCCACAGCACTACTACCGCGACGACGACCCCACACAGGGCTACAAAGTTCGGTGGCGGTCGGCGGCTAACCTCTTCTATAGCAACTGGATCGACTATTACGTTTATCAGGAGACACCTTACAACATTCATGACATCAAATAATCACGGGCCTCTGTCCTCACAGGGCAGAGGCCTTGAGCTCTTAGCTCCGGCCAAGAACCTGGCCTGCGGCCTTGCCGCTGTCTCTCACGGCGCCGATGCGGTATACATCGGCGCTGACCATTTCGGGGCGCGTGCTGCCGCTGGCAACAGTGTCGACGACATCGCCACCCTCTGTACCTATGCCCACCGCTTTGGTGCCAAGGTCTATGTCACCGTGAACACCATCATCTACGAGGATGAGCTCGCTGCCACCCAGGACCTTATCACATCGCTGGCGCGTGTTGGCGTCGACGCCCTCCTCGTCCAGGACATGGCGACGCTGGCCATGCGGCGTGTGGCCCTCAGCGACGTCGGCCACGCCCCCGTCCTCCATGCCTCCACACAGTGTGACACGCGGACGGCGGCGAAGGTGGCATGGCTCCGTAGCCTCGGCTTCACACGTGCCGTCCTGGCCCGTGAGCTCTCCATCGACGAGATACGCGCCATCCACAGCGCTGTCCCCGACATCGAGCTCGAGGTCTTCGTCCATGGCGCCCTCTGCGTGAGCTACTCCGGACAGTGCTATGCCTCGCAGCATCTCTTCCACCGCTCGGCGAACCGCGGCGAGTGCGCACAGGTCTGTCGCATGAAATACGACCTCATCGACGCCAACGGCGACACCGTCGTCCACGACCGCTACCTGCTGTCGATGAAGGACTTCTGCCAGGTCGACAACCTCGAAGCCCTTGCCGACGCCGGGGCCTCGTCGTTCAAGATAGAGGGGCGTCTGAAGGACGAGAGCTACGTGAAGAATGTCGTAGCGGCCTACAGCCAGCGCCTTGACGCCATCATCCGACGCCATCCCGACCGCTACCACCGCACGTCGTGGGGACGTGTGGACTACGCCTTCCAGCCGAGCTTGGAGAAGACCTTCAACCGCGGATATACCGACTACTTTGCCAAAGGGCGCCACGACGGTCTGGCCACGATGTTCACGCCGAAGGCCTTAGGACAGTTCGTGGGCACCGTGCACAAGGTGCAGAAGTCGTGCATCGACGTGCGCCATGCCAGTGGCCTTTTCGCCAACGGCGACGGCCTCTGCTTCCTCAACGACGCCGGGGAGCTGGAGGGCTTCCGTGTGAACCGCGCCGAGGGCACCCACCTCTACCCCTTCCATACGCCGAAGGGTCTGCGCCCCGGGATGTCACTCTATCGCAACCAGGATGTGGCCTTTGAGAAGACGTTGGCCGCCGACACCACACGGCGTGTCATCCCCTTGGCGCTGACACTGGCCACGACGGCGACGGGATTCGCCCTGACGGCAGCTTTCCATGGTTTTGTCGCCACAGCGACAGCGGACTTCGCCCATGAGAAGGCACAGAAGGCGCAGACGGAGAATATCCGACGGCAGCTCGCCAAGCTCGGCGGCACCATCTTCGAGGCCGCGGACATCACCATCAGCGACGGCGCCGACAGCCTCTTCATCCCGTCGAGTATCTTAGCACAGCTGCGCCGCGACGTCGTGGACCGCCTTCTCGCCGTATGCGATGACGCACAGAAGCATGCTGCGGAGCCGTTGACAGAGAGTGCGTTACAAGGAAGTGCGACAAAAAGGGAACATCTCGCTATGGCGGGAGAGAAGGACACGGCAGAGGCTGACGCCACGGTGGCTCCAGACCTGTTCTGGTCGAAGGAGTACCGTGAGCATCCCTACCTCTTCAATGTCGCCAACCACATGGCGCGTGACTTCTACCACTCCCTCGGCTTCGACATCACGGAGTCGGCCTTGGAGGTCCGCGAGCCTCAGGCGCCTGTTGTCATGCAGTGCCGCTACTGCATCCGCTACGAGCTCGGCTTCTGCGTCAGAAGGGGCACCCCACGGAGTCTTTATCTTATCACCGGCGGGCTTCCATTGAGCGAATGTCGGGCTACAAAGAGCCAATGCGAATAGCACTGCTAGAAAATTCTTTTTCATGGTAATTATCTTTATATATGTTAAATAGAAGAAGTGAATCTCCTTAAAAGGAATGTTGCAAAGAAAAGCCAATCAGAGAAGAATGAAGGAAATTTGCTGTTCAATAAATGATAAATGCTCGTCATTTTATAGTGAATGACAGTTTTTTATGCGATAATGGTTATTTTTTGTCCTTAATTGAATAATAAGTAGCTTATATTACCGGAGATAATTATGACTTTTGGAGGGAGAACAATCGTATGTTTCCGCGGATAGTCGTAAATAAACTGAAAAACAACTATAATAAACTTTATCAATGAGAATTCTTTTTTTATTAGTAGTATTGTCGGTTACTTCTGCCCTACAGTCGCAGGTAGTCATTAAAGAGAATACTATTCAGAGTAAGTATGCTTTCCCCTTAGTTACTTCGAAAGCGAAAGCTGCAGTAGTTTATGATACTGATGACTATTTGGTGGTACGTAAGACTGCGGAGCTTTTTGTTTCGGACGTCGAATCAGTGACCGGACAACAATTACGGTTGACGGACAAACTGAAAGGCGACAAAGAGATTATTATTGTGGGTACAGTTGAGAAAAATCGGCTGATCCGCCAGTTAGCTGAGAAGGGCAAGCTAGATATCTCTTCTTTGGAAGGGACATGGGAACGATTTCTGATTCAGACGGTTTCCCGTCCATTCCCCGGAGTCAGCAAAGCGCTGGTAGTAGCGGGGAGCGACAGGCGGGGAGCTGCGTACGGACTTTTTTCGCTTTCGGAAATGATGGGAGTGTCTCCTTGGTACTGGTGGGCTGATGTTCCGGTGAAGAAACATAAGACGCTTTATGTCGATGCCCCCGCCACTTTGTCCAAGACTCCTTCGGTGAAGTACAGAGGAATTTTCTTAAATGACGAAGACTGGGGACTGAAACCTTGGGCTGCCAAGACATTCGAGAAAGAAAGAGGAAATATCGGTCCTCGTACCTATGCCAAAATATGCGAGCTGTTGCTGCGACTGAAAGCTAATCATCTGGCACCGGCCATGCACCCCGTTTCTACCGCATTTTATAAGATACCGGAAAATAAACTGGTAGCTGATACCTTTGCCATTGTTATGGGGTCCATCACTGCGAACCGTTATTGCTGAACACTGCCAGCGAATGGGACAGCAAGACGATGGGACCATGGGATTATAACAAGAACAAAGATAAGATCAACGAGGTATTGAGTAATCGTGTGAAGGAAAACTGTGCGTATGAAAATGTATATACGCTGGCTTTAAGAGGCTTGCATGATGCAGCTATGGGTGGCGGAGATGTGCCGATGCGGGAAAAGGTTAAGATGCTGGAAAGTGCACTGAATGCTCAGAGAGAGATCATTGCCCGGCATATCGACAAACCTGTTGAAACAATCCCACAGGCATTTACGCCTTATAAGGAAGTGCTGGAAATCTATTCGAACGGACTGGAATTGCCGGATGATGTTACAATTATCTGGGCGGATGATAATTTCGGTTATATGAAACGTCTGAGTGGTCCGCAGGAGCAAAAGCGCTCCGGACGTGCAGGCGTTTACTATCATATATCTTATTTGGGTGTTCCTCATAGCTATTTGTGGTATAGTACTACCCCTCCGGCATTGATGTATGAAGAACTTCGTAAGGCGTATGATACCACTGCCGATCGTGTCTGGCTGGCGAATTGCGGAGACTTGAAAGGGGCTGAAACACAAATCTCCCTTTTCCTTGATATGGCTTATGATATAGACAGCTTCAATGCGGATAATGTCGCCACTTATCCGGCACGTTGGCTGGCAAAGATGTTTGGTGAGGAGTACTACGATACATTGGAAGATATAACTTGTTCTCATATAAATTTGGCTTTTTCCAGAAAGCCGGAGTACATGGGCTGGGGATATTGGAATAACTATTGGGGAGGCGGAGAGAAACGTACGGATACGGAGTTCTCTTTTGCTAACTATAATGAAGCGGAAAGACGCTTGACTGAGTATAGCCGTATTGGGAAAAAAACGGAGGATTTGTTAGCTTCATTGGACGAAAAGAGTAAACCGGCTTTCTATCAATTATTATACTATCCGGTGAAAGGGGCCGAACTGATGAATCATATGACCATCAAAGGACAGTTTTACCGTCAGTATGTCCGTCAGCAACGTGCTGCCGCCAATCGGCTTAAGGCTCAGGTGAAGTGCTATCATGATAGTCTCGAAATCATAACCGATGGATACAACTCTCTGCTGGATGGAAAATGGAAGCACATGATGTCTTTAAAACAGAACTATGATGGTACGAGTTCCTATTTCATGATCCCATTGATGGAAGAGGAATACACACCTGTTGGCTTTCCTAAGCTGGGGCTTCAGGCAGAAAGCGAAAATTTGGATAAAGGAGGAATGAGTTTTCATACATTGCCCGCCTACAGCACTTATTCACGTAAAAGTCATTGGATAGATATATATAATCAGGGGACCGGAGAGCTAAGCTGGAGTATCACGCCTTCGGAAGACTGGATACTGATCTCTCAGAAAAGTGGTAAGACGTCTGCGGAAAACCGTATCTATATTTCTGTTGACTGGGATAAGGTGCCGGCAGGAGAAAAGGTGAAAGGACAAATTGATGTAACTTCCGGCAGTCAGAAGGAGAGTGTACTGGTTTCAGTATTCAATCCGGAGTCTCCTGCACGTACAGAAGTACAAGGATTGTATGTAGAGGAGAATGGTTACATTTCTATTCCGGCAGCCGACTTCCACCGGAAGTTTGAGAGTAATGATATTCGGATGAGTATCCTTCCGGGACTTGGTTTTGAGGGTCGCTCTTTGCAGTTGGGGAATCCGACAGCTCCCTTGCAAATGTATCGTGCAGGTGATGTCCCCAGGGTGGAATATGATTTCTATACATTTAATGCCGGGATTTATGATGTATATACGTATGTTTTGCCGACATTTCCCTTGCATGCTGAGCGGGACTACAAATTGCCGGAACATACTAACTCGGATACAAAGTATAGTGTCCGTATAGATGATGGTTCCATTTCTACTCCTTCTACTTCAGCTATCGAATATTCTCAAATCTGGTATGATAGCGTATTGAAGAATTGCAGAGTGAATAAGTCTACTTTGTATGTAAAGAAGCCCGGTAAGCACACTTTGCAGATACGCTGTGGTGATCCGGGCGTCGTTATTCAAAAGATTGTCATTGACTTGGGAGGAATGAAGCGTTCTTATCTCGGCCCTCAGAGTACAATCTGTAATTAGTTCTGTTTTTTATGAATAGGGGAACCGGATGGCCTTGCCATTGGTTCCTCTTCTTTTTGAGGGGTTCCCAGCACGGGCATTCCGTCTTTGTCCCAGTCTATCTTCTGTAAACGGGGAGAACGGGAATCGGATGCGCCAGGAGCGTCATTCGGTATCTGGCGGGCATGATATAGCATATACCATTCTTTCCCATCCGGAGACGGAGTGAAAGATATTCCGCCGGGACCGTATACATTGTTTTCAGGGTCTTGTTGTAGTACCGGAACCGGAGACTTCTTCCAGGAAGCCGGATTGAGTAGCGGCGGATGGCGGCGACCTTGGGCATCATGTCGGCCATGAACTTCTGCCCGCCAAAGCCC
>OKRY01003135.1_pt1 | contig 12431 bp, 10 predicted proteins | sample 1601121 | NCBI WGS metagenome assembly OKRY01 (sample SAMEA3541546, study PRJEB24748) | human gut metagenome | biome: human gut; feature: human-associated habitat; material: faeces | place: China | collected 2012
GTTCTGCCCGACTTCACCTTGGAGCCACCGGCGGGATTCTGTTCCAGAATAGCACCGGGGGCTATTCCTTTTACATAGCTGGAGTCTATGACGATTGATTTTAGTGACTGCTTGTCGAGTTCATTTTCTGCGATCCGCAGATTCATTCCTTTTACATCGGGCACTACCACTGCTTCGCCGTGGCGTGTATAGCTGTCCAGCCATTGAAGGGTTCCCCAGGCTGCTGCCACAATGACCACTACCATCGCTATCAGATTGAGCCAGAAGAAGCGGTTATTCTTGAATGAAAAGAATTCTTTGAATGTTACCATATCTAACTTAATTATTTCGGGTCAAAGATACGACAATTTCATTTCTGTTCCTACATTTAGTTATGAATATCATATACTTTTTGTACCTTTGCACCCCGAAAAAACAACCTGTTTCCTGTCAGAGTAAACAAAATTGAGGTAAAAAGAAGATGAACGAGACAACAAATGAACAAGAGGTGCTGCTATTGCGCCGTAAACTAGACCTTTTATTACGTACCGGCAAGCTGCTGATGGAGAGTGCGGCAGACACTAACCGGATTGAAAGAAACATGAAGCGCGTGGCCGCTTATCTGGGCATTCCGGAAGAGAAACTGCATATTGATATCCGGTGGACGATGCTGATGGTCAATGTGAGTGACGAGAAGCACTCTTTTTCCAAGTTTCAGAAATGCGAGAAACATGGCATCAATATGGAAGCCATTTCAAAAATCAGTAAACTTTCGTGGCGTGCCATTGAGCAGGATTATTCATTGGATAAATACGAGGAAGAACTGGAGAAGATTGCTCGTCAGGAGCGTAATTATACCCCCTATGTCGTGGCAATCTGTACCGGGTTTGCCTGTGGAGGGTTCTGCAAGCTGTTTGGTGGGGACTGGATTGCTTTTCTGATTACGGCTATTTGTACTTTTGTGGGGTTCCGTACCCGTGCCCGTTGCATTGAGTTCGGTATCAATGTATATATGAGTATTGCGATCTCTGCATTTTTATGTACTTGTCTGGCTTATGCGTTTTCTTTTTCAGGTTTATCTTCCACTCCGTATCATCCGTTGCTGGCCTGTACCTTATATATAGTTCCCGGTGTGCCGCTGATAAATTTTGTGGACGATATGATTGACAATCACTTGTTGGTAGGTATTACGCGTGCAGCCAACACGGTAATGATGGTAGGAGGCATGGCGTTTGGTATCGCTTTTGCCTTGAGGCTGTTGGTGATGAGTGATGTGACTATCGACCAGAAGTTCAGTGAACTGAGCATGGTGCCGCACGATGCTTATTGGGTATATGCTGTTGCGGCTGCTATTGCGGCTATGGGATTCGCCACTATATTTAATGTGCAGAGACGTTTGTTGTGGGTGGTGGCTGTAGGTGGAATAATTGCAGTATGTACCCGTAACTTTGTAAACTTTGAATTAGGATATGGTCCGGTGATCGGTTCGTTTATGGGAAGCTTTGTTGTGAGTTTGATAGCTGTCAAAGCCGTTCATTGGTTTCATGTTCCTAATCATGTGCTGACTATTCCTTCTGTCATTCCGATGGTTCCCGGTGTCTTGATGTATCGTTCGTTGCTGGCGCTTATCAATATGCGTGGAGTGGTAGGAGAAGTGACACTTGCTTTTTCCAATGGTATTAACTCGGCGCTTATCATTTTCTGTATAGCCTTGGGGGTAGCTGTTCCTAATATTTTTGCCCGGCGTTACATAGCCAAGGACCGCCAGCGTTTTCTTACACAGATGTTGGCGGAACGCAGAGCTCGTGGTAAATTTATAGAGTGGTAGCTGGTGTATGTAAGCAGTATTCATAAAAACTTGATAGACAAAGAAAAAGGATTTTCCATTGCGGAAAATCCTTTTTCTTTGTCTATCAAGTTTACTCTGTTAATTTCTGGGTAAGGCTTCTTTTACTACCATTGGACGCCCGGCATATTCTGCGCCGTTCAACTGTTTGATAGCGTTTGAAGCTTCTGAAGTTTCCGGCATTTCGACAAAGGCGAAACCTTTTGATCTTCTTGTATCACGGTCAATGATTAACTTGACTGAGCCTACTGTTCCATACTCTTCCATAACTTCTCTCAAATCTACTTCCTTAACGTTGTAGCTAAGGTTTCCAACATACATATTCATAACTGTCAATATAAAAAATTAATAATCTAACAACGAAATTTCAAGAAGCTCTAAATCAGGAATGAATATACTCAATGTGGATAACTGAGAAGATACATGATGAGAATAAAACTAGAATAAATCTCTAATTGTTTGTTGGACAAAGTAAACTCTTTCATTTGGATTATGCACTATATTTCTGCTTTTATTCCATATTATATATCATTTATTATTATAAATGGTCGGAAATTAACACAATATGGAATGAAAACAGGGTTTTATAGGGTTATTGAGTGTTGACAGGCGGTTTCTCTCTGTATTGGGTAGGGGAACAACCTGTATGCTGTTTGAATACAGTGCTGAAATATCTGGCGGTCGAGAATCCTGTCTTATCTGCTATGTCATTGACACTGAGTTCTGTATGGAGAATAAGCCAGATAGCTCTCTCCATACGTATTTTGGTTATATAGTCGTTGGCTCCCATATCTGTCAATGCTTTCAGCTTATTGTATAAAGAAGCTCTGCTGATTCCTATTTTGTTGCAAATGAATGGAATACCCAACTGTTCGTTATCCAGATGTTCTGTGATTATCTGATTCAGGCGATTTAAAAATTCTTCATCGGCCGAACTGAAGGTTCCTTCTTCGGGTGGCGGCAGAGGACCGATGTCTGTATAGCGGGTACGCATCAGTTCCCGGTTATGCAGTTGGCTACAGACAATTGCATACAGCATACTTACTTCAAAAGGTTTTGTGATGTAGGCGTCTGCTCCGTTTTTATAACCATATAGTTGGCTTTCTTCGTCATTACGTGCAGTGAGCAGGATAACCGGGATATGGCTTATTTCCAAATCTTCTTTTATTTGTTTACATAGCTCATAGCCGTTCATATGGGGCATTTGGATATCGCTTACAACTATATGAGGACGTTTTTCCCGGCAAAGACGCAATGCTTCCTCTCCATCGGCTGCTACCCATATTGTCTTAAACCGGTCTTTCAGGGCTGTTGCCAGATAATCGGTCAGGTCTTTGTTGTCATCTACTATTAATAAGGTATGGCTTTGGGCTGTTTTATTTTCTTCCTGTTGTTCGGGAATGCTTTCTGTTTCTTGCGTGGGTGCCAAAAGTGTATTCAGATATTCTTGTGGGTGCAGCGTGATATTTCCCGGTTCGGTATTTAATGGAAGTTCGAACCAGAAAGTAGCTCCCGGACTTCCGAAATTCTTGTTGTCGTAGGCTCCAATGTTGCCTCCGTGTTGTTCGACCAGTATTTTAGAATAGGACAATCCGATTCCTGTGCCGGGACGACTGTTGTTGCCTTGGTAAAAGCGGACAAAGAGATTGTTGGTATCCACATCTTTCAGTCCCGGACCTTGGTCGGAAATGGATATGCGTACTCTTGTCCTGTCTTCCGACAAACGGGTTGAAATGCTGATTGTACTCTCATCGGGAGTATATTTCAATGCGTTAATTAATAGGTTGGTCAGGATAGTGGTACATTTTTCTTTGTCGAAGCACAAGGTTTGAATCTCCGGCTCAGGTTGATAGACGAGTGTGATGCCTCTGACGGAGGCTTCCGGTTTAAAATCGGAAATCAGTTGCTCCGCCCATTCATCCAATTGTATGCTCTGGATATGGAGTGTGCTTTGTCCTACTTCCATTTTGCGAACATTCAGAACAGTATTCAGAATGTTCTTCATCCGTTCAGATTGTTTACAGATGCTTTGGATCAACGGATAATTTTCGTTGTCGGCGGTAAGTTTGTCCATTAGTTGTTTCAAGGGTGCATGTATCAAGGTCAGTGGAGTCCGGAGCTCATGGCTGATGTTGATGAGAAAGCGCACTTTTTCTTCGTATACCTGCTGTTCATGTTCTTTCATTGCCCACTTTAGCTTGGTTTCTTTGTTGCGCAATATCAGGATGAAAGTGAGGATGACACTGATGAAGATAAAAAGGGTGCAACTTAGGATGAACCAGCCGGATTTATACCAGGGAGGCAGTACTGTCAGGGTAAGAATATCATAGTCTGCTGTCCAGTCACCGTTGCGGGTACTACAGGCGGCTTTTATGTGATAACTGCCTGTAGGCAGACTGCTTAAGTTTATTTCCGGTAAATAAGAATAGATGTTTTGTCCGTTCAGTCCTGTAATGGTGTATCTATACATGGGTTTGCGGAAAATATCCTTATCACGGGTGATGATTTTGATGATGATCGGTTTGCTTTTTTCATTGACACTAAGTTGGTGGTCGTTTGATATCCGGTCGTAGACACGTTCTCCGCCCACTAGGATGTCGGCCAGTTGAAGAGTGGGGAGAAGTGCGGGTTCGTCAGGTAAGTGCCGGTTGATATGTAGCAAGCCGTTTACACCTCCCATATAGACATCTCCGGATGAAGAGAGCAACCGGGGTTTCTCCAGATATTCGTTTTGTACCACTCCGTCCGGTTCACCGAATAAGATGAACTTCTTTTCTTTAATCAGATATGCGAATAATTTTTCTTCCGTTCCTATCCATACACGTCCTTGCCGGTCACAAATGAGCGAGCTTATTTCATTAATCAGGGTATTGGGGACAAGGGTATATTGCTTTGTACCCGGATTATAATAACTTAAACCATGGTTACTGCCTATCCATAGCAATCCGTTCTCGTCTTGTGAAACAGAATTGAACACGGTGTCTGTTTGACAGGTAAATATAAGTTCCAGTTCGTTGAGGCTGGAGTTGATATGATAGATATGTTCCAAATCGTGCAGATAGCAATCCTCTCCTGTGCTGTTTATGGGTAACAATGTACCGACAATATCAGTGATGCCTTTTCCCTTGGTGATGGGAATGAATTGCTTTTTACCAATATGGTATTTATAAGGTATTTCGGATAACATCAAAATGGTTTCAGGAGTATTTTGATATACATTGACTGTTTTTCCCCGATGGCATAAAATATCATTAATGCTGTCGTTGATAATGACAAGCGGCTGATATCGGTGGGTTTCTTTATGAAAGATAAACAGGCCTTGGCTGAATAGCGAAACCAGCAGATGGTCTTTGTCCATGCCGGTGATGGAAGCCACCTTTTCTTCCCAGGTAGAAAGTATGTGATGAAACTTTCCGGTGGCCGGGTCGAAGAGGTTGATGCCCCCTCCGTCTGTTCCGATCCATATTTGATTGTCATGGTCCTGATAAATGGATAGGATTGTTTTCTCACTCAGTCCGTAATTCTGTCCCGGCAGTACGTCTTGATAGGTTTTCATTCCTACCTCTTTAATATTGATTAATCCGTTACGTACACTTCCTGCCCACATATTGTCGCTTTTGTCGTTATATAGACAAAGAATAGAGTTGGCAGGCAAGGAGTAACGATCTCCCGGAATGTACCTCAATGTCGATATCTTGCCGGTCTGCGGATTGAGAATATGGATTCCTCCTCCGTCTGTACCCATCCATATTTGTCCGTTATGCTCTTCTAATTATGGCAAGAAAACTATATCCGATAGGATTACAAACTTTCGAACGAATCCGAGTAGAGGATAAGTTCTACATTGACAAGACGGAATATGTATATCGTATGGCACATACTGATGGTACTTATTTCTTCCTGAGCCGTCCACGCCGTTTCGGAAAGTCGCTGTTGCTAACTACCATGCAGAGCTATTTTGAAGGAAAGAAGGATCTTTTCAAAGGACTCGCCATCGAAAAGCTAGAAAAGGATTGGATAAGCTATCCGGTGCTGCATTTCGATATGAGCATGGGCAAACACATGGAGATAGCCCAGCTGGAAAGATATTTCGACCAGCAACTTGCAGAACAAGAGCAGAAATGGGGCATTACGAATCCGGCTGTTGATGCCAACGTCCGCCTCATCTCACTTATCCAGACTGCCTATAGGGAAACGGGCAAGCAAGTGGTAATACTCATTGACGAATATGATGCCCCTTTGCTTGATGTGGTGCACGAGGATGAAGAGTTGGAAGAAATGCGCAACGCCATGCGCAATTTCTACAGTCCGTAAATTATCAATTTTGCTTTTATATTTTGTTTCCAAATCTTTTATTTTATTTTCGTATTCAACATCAATAGCTTTTGCAGTTTTTTCAACTTCTTGTTGAAACATATTTAAATTAAATCTTAAATTTCTGTTTTCAGTTTCTAATTTGAATTTTTCTTTTTCAAATTTCTCAGATTTATCAATAATTGTAGTTTGTTTTGACAATTCTTTATAAAGCGATATATTCTCATTATATAATTTTTTTATCAACTCATCTTTAGGTTTTATGATTTTATTTTTTATTTTTTCATCTCTATTTAGCATAATTTTTTGGAAATCCTTTATATCGGGTGTTTCTGGTAGTTCTAATTTAATGCTATTTAGTAATTCTTTTGTATTTTCGAAATTAGTGATTCTCTTGTATTCTTGCACAGAATAATGCTCTCTATTGGTTACTTCAACTAATTCTCCTCTTTCTAATTTAAATCCTTTTCCAGAGATATGTTTAAAATAAGCATTTTGTAAATCTCTATAACTATTTTTTCCTTTCCAAAAATCTCTACAACAAACTTTATCTATTTTATTGCCTTGTTTATCAGTTGTATGTATTACTGGTATAAATAACAAATGCATGTGTGGTGTATCTTCATCCATATGAACTACTGCCGATATTATATTTTGTTCGCCTAGATTTTTATATTCACATATAAATTTGTAACTTTCTTCAAAGTATCTTTTACTTTCTTCGTAACCAATTTTATCAAAAAATTTTTGATCAGAAGTAAATACCATTTCGCACATTATATTGCTATTGCTTCTGATTTGACCTTTTAAATCATATTTTTCTTTTATTTTATCAAATTCTTTTATATAACTTAATTCATTTTTCTTTAAATAATAATTTAGTTCTGTTTTAGTACTATTGATATTTTTATTTGAATGATTTCTCGTTTTTCTTTCATTATGCTTATATGCTCCCATAGCTTGTACCCTAGTCAATTTTTCATTTCTGATTATGGCATAGCTCATATATTACTTATTGCTCCTTCTTAAATTTACGAGATAAGATTTTCTTGTCTAACACACTAGACAAGTTTTTTCAAAACTTATCTGTGTGGCAGGAGTTCCTGCACCCTTTCCTAAAAAATAACTAAAGTATTTTTTAGGCTTGATTCAAAATAAACAAGTCATTTTGAATCAAGTGAAGTTGCAATATAAAGCATACTTTTGCAACTTCATATCAGAGCAAAATTCTACGAAGATTCTACTGTATTTTTGCCAACAAAGTTAGCATATAAGCTATCAAAAAATCCATCTGGATATTTTCTTTCATATTCACGAGTAGAATTAGCAGTTTTATTTTGTGATTTTATAGTGCCATTTCCTAAATTATTATATAAGCAAATCATTAAATAATTAGTTATGTTTTTGATATTATTACTACTTTTTGCAATATCTAATAATTGAATTAAGTTATTTTTATTTATTAAGGCTAGTTTAGATAATATTTTGGAATTAGTAATTATAACGCTACCAACTTTTAAAGTATCCGCATAATATAATCTTTCAATTACATCTTCTAACATAGTTTGTTCCTCTTTTGAAAAATCATTTAATTGGCATTTTTCCTTTACAACATTTAATGAAATACATACATTATTGCTTTGAGGATTGATAGAATTTGTATTGGTTATATTAGTTTTGATATTATTAGGATTGATTGTAGGGAATTTTTCCACATCAAGAATAGTATTTTTTACTTCTCTAGAACCGTAATTTTTACTGTTCAAGACTTGTAAATTTTCCTGTTCAACATTAGTCATTATTTCTTCATGTTGAATTTTACCAACATAAATTAAATTAGGTTTTCCTAAACCTTGTCTTTTTTCTACTATTAAATTTGTATCTGTTAATTGCTTAAATGCTTTTGTAACTGTCTTTTAAGATAAACAAAGTTTATCTTGTACTTCTTCTCTTGTAAATATTAAATATACTCTATTTAATTCATCAAACCAATGATTCTTTTGTGATAGAGATAATCTGTTCAATAAAAAAGCATATAATATTTTACTATCGGAATTTAATTTCTCTTTATATAGTTTATTTATAAATAATTCTTGTGGTATTTGATAATAACTGTTTTCTAATATTTCATTATTTTTATAGTAATCTATTTCTTTCATTCTTGTTCCTTTCCAAGATGAAAGAGCATTTTTAAGTTCTACACAATTTTTTAGAACTTTTTAAAACATAAATTTTAGAACTATTTTAAAACTTTTTATAGAATTTTTGAGAACTGCATAGAAAAAGAGTATTAACCAAAATCTATTGATTAATACTCTTTCAGACTTTTGCAATTTTCTTGAGTTCTCTCAAAATTGCTATCGTATGGTCGAGGCGACAGGGATCGAACCTGCGACCTCATGGTCCCAAACCACGCGCGCTACCAACTGCGCTACGCCTCGATAAATGTTTTAATTGCTAAACGCTTATATATAATAGCACATTTCAAAAACAAATTCAAGGCTTTTTTTAAAAAAAGTCCAAAAAAATTTTTATAGGACTAATCTCTACGTTTTCCAAACAAAGACAAAATACGAAGAAAAATATTAATAAAATCCAAGTACAATTCCATAGCACCATAGACATACAATTTTTCATCCTCGCAAAATCCAGCTTGTTGCATAAGTTTAATTTTATTCATATCATAAATAGTTAAACCAAAAAAGATAAACAAGATAGCCCAATCTAAAGCAATATCTAAAGCAGTATTACCAACAAAAATATTAATAATAGTTAAAATAACACCAACCAAAAGGGCAACAGTCAAAATAGTACCCCAATTTGAAATATCTTTTTCAGTTTTATAACCAATTAGAGACAATACACCAAATAAAACAGCAGTACCTGCAAAGGCATAAACAATAGAAGTCATTTCATAAGCCACAAAAATAACAGATAAAGTAAAGCCATTTATGAAAGCATAAGTAAAAAATAAAATTGTAACAGCTGTTGGTGAAAGTTTTTTAAACAATAAAGAAAAAATTAAAACAACAGCAATTTCTACAAGACCTAATGCCATATAACTACCACTTGTAAGAACAGATATATATAATCCTGATTTATAAACATATAAGGCAGTTAATGCGCTTGCAAGTAGGCCTAAAAACATTCTAAAAAAAGTATTAGTAAGAACTTGATTTGTATCCATAGTATGAATAGCGTTGCCATCATCATATGTTTCCATATTATCACCACCTTCCTTAATATATGTAGTAATTAATAAATTATAAAATTATTCTAAATATAAAAAGGTAAAAAGTCAATAGAAAAATGGGAATAAAAATCCCATTTTAAATTCCTTTATTTTTAATAAAGTCCACAATAATGCCACAAACGATAAATTCTACGGCAAAAGTGAAACTTGATTTAAGTAAACTCAAACCTAGATGATAGAAAAATTGAGCTTCTAAAAATATGTAAAAAAGTAAAACGCCAACAGCTGCTAGACAAACAATGCCAGAAAATAGTAAACCGTATTTCATTATTCTATATGTTTCTTTATCTAGATGTTTGAATTCTGAAAAAAATTTTTGCATAAATACCTCCATAGGAGTGATAAAGCTCCATAAAATATTAAAATAAACTATCTTATAAATATGATAACATGAAGCAGAAGCAAAATCAAAGGAAATAAATGCCAACTATTGTAATTTGCTATGAAATATGATAATATAGCCGTTAATATGGAACGGAAAAAAAGAGTTCTTAGACGTGCAAACATGTTTGTGACTTGAGAAAGGAATGAGGTTAAAAATGGCAAAAGCAAAAACAATTTTTGTATGTAGTGAATGTGGAAATGAATCACCTAAATGGTTAGGAAAATGTCCCGCTTGTAACAGTTGGAACACATTTTATGAACAAAAAATAGAAAAATATACTGAAACAAATAAAATAGAAAAAAAGATAAATAACACACCAAGGCCTTTAAATAGTTATGTTGGACAAGAAGCAAATAGAACATCAACTGGATATTTAGAACTAGATAGAGTTTTAGGTGGAGGTTTAGTAAAAGGCTCATTAATATTGCTTGGAGGAGAACCTGGTATAGGTAAATCAACATTGATTTTGCAATTATGCGAAAAAGTCCAAGGAGAGGGAAAAGTATTATATGTATCAGGAGAGGAATCAGCAGAGCAAATAAAATTAAGAGCTGATAGGCTAGAAATAAAAAATCAAGACTTAATGTTTTTAGGAGAAACAGATATTGACGTCATAAAAGATGCGATTTCAGATATGAAACCAAAACTTGTAATAATAGACTCAATTCAAACTATGTATTCAGATGAAATTACTGCAGCAGCAGGAAGTGTAAGTCAAGTAAGAGAAATAACTTCACAAATAATGAGAATGTGCAAAGCACAGCAAATAACAACAATTATAATTGGACATGTAACAAAAGAAGGAAATATAGCAGGACCAAGAGTGCTTGAACATATGGTAGATACAGTGCTATATCTTGAAGGAGAAAGATATAATACATATAGAATACTAAGAGCAGTCAAAAATAGATTTGGTTCTACAAACGAAATTGGTATGTTCGAGATGAGGGAAGAAGGAATGTGTGAAGTAACCAACCCATCAGACATACTTATAACAGAAAGAGAAGACAATCCATCAGGTTCATGTATATTAGCAAGTGTGGAGGGAACAAGACCAATATTAGTAGAAGTACAAGCATTAACTTCGCAAACAGTATTTGGATTGCCAAAAAGAACTGCAAATGGTTTTGATTATAATAGATTAGCGGTTTTAATAGCAGTATTAGAAAAAAAGGCAGGACTATCACTTGGAAATCAAGATGTATACTTAAATATTGCAGGGGGAATGAAAATTTCAGAACCAGCGGCTGATTTAGGAATTATTGCGACAGTTGCATCATCATATAAAAATGTACCAATTCCGCAATCAACAGTAGTAATGGGAGAAGTTGGATTGACAGGAGAAGTAAGAAGAATAAATTTGATTGAAAAAAGGTTGAAAGAAGCAGAAAAATTGGGATTTAAGGCATGTATAATTCCAGAAAATAATAAAAAAGTCTTGAAAGATAATTATAAATTAGATATAATAGGGGTCAAGAGTATAGGGGATATGCTAAGAATACTTAAAATAAAGTAGAAAAATTTAAATACTTTAAGGAGGTAGAACGTAACAATGAGTACGGTTAAGGAAGATCCAATAGCAGAAATATTAAAAAAAATAGCCCCAGGGACACCAATTAGAGAAGGCCTTGACAACATATTAAAGGCAAAAACAGGAGCACTATTGTTAATTACAGATAAACAAGAAGTAATAGAGGAAGTAGTAGATGGAGGCTTTTTTATAAATGAAGATTATACTTCATCAAAATTGTATGAGTTAGCCAAAATGGATGGTGCAATAGTTTTAAGTGGAGATATGAAAAAAATATTATTTGCAAATGCACAATTAATACCATCTTATCAAATTCCAACAGTTGAAACAGGAACGAGGCACAGAACAGCCGAAAGAACGGCAAAGCAAACAAGAGAGCTAGTAATAAGTATATCACAAAGAAGAAATATAATAACAGTATTTAAAGAAAATTATAGATATATATTAGAAGATACAGAAGCAGTATTAAATAAGGCAAATCAAGCAATACAGACGCTAGAAAAATACAGAAAAGTTTATGATAACAAATTAGGTATCTTAAATGAATATGAGTTTAATGATATTGTTACATTAGATAATGTACTAACAGTTATACAAAGAGCAGAAATGGTAATGAAGATAGTTGAAGAAATAAAAAAACAAATATATGAGTTAGGAAATGATGGAAGACTAGTAAATATGCAATTAGAAGAATTAATAGGAGGACTTGCAAAAGAAGAATTATTATTAGTAAAGGATTACCAAGTAAATGATACTATGGCAGAAGAAATATTAGAACAATTATCAAATTTGAATCATGAAGATTTAAGAAAAGAACCTATAATTGCTAAAATATTAGGCTATGAGAGTTTTGAAAATTTCGAAGAACTAGCAGTATATCCGAAAGGATATAGAATATTAAGTAAAGTTCCGAGAATGCCAAATACAATTGTAGAAAATTTAGTGAAATCATTCAAATCATTCCAACATATATTAGTAGCGGAAATTAGTGACTTGGACAAGGTTGACGGAATTGGAGAAATAAGAGCAAAAACAATAAAACAAACATTGAAAAAAATGCAAGAACAATTTGCATTTGATAATATATTAATTTAAAAAAGAAAGGAAAAAGGTAAAATGAAAA
>OKRY01003136.1_pt1 | contig 12428 bp, 8 predicted proteins | sample 1601121 | NCBI WGS metagenome assembly OKRY01 (sample SAMEA3541546, study PRJEB24748) | human gut metagenome | biome: human gut; feature: human-associated habitat; material: faeces | place: China | collected 2012
TGATTTCCTTCGCCCGCGAGCACCTCGGCGACAGCCAGACCGCCCATGCAGCCCGGCTCCCAGGCCTCGACGACGGCCGGAATGTGCTCCTCGATCCACGGCAGAGCCAGCGGACGCCCGTTTACGAGCACCACGACGGTCGGCGTTCCCGTGGCCGCCACGCGCTCGACCAGCTCCTGCTGAAGCCCGTAAAGGCCCAGATCCCAGCGGTCGACGTTCTCGCCGCAGGTCTTGGCGCCGCGGTCGTAACGCAGGCCGTTTTCACCCACGACCAATACGGCGAGGTCCGACGCACGCGCCGCCGCGACGGCACGGTCGACATCCGCCGCCTGCATCGTTTTGGGGTTATTGCCGAAGCCGACTTCGCGGAATGCGCAGTCGGGAGCGATCTGCTTCAAACCAGCGAGTACGGTGACGATGTTTTCAGCCGGCTGGGGCAGCGACCAGTCGCCCATGACGGCATGGCTGTCGGCATTGGGTCCCGCCACGAGAATCCGCCGGTATTTCGAAAAGTCGAGCGGCAGAAGTCCGTCGTTTTTCAGCAGGACGATCGACTTGCGGGCCGCTTCGAGCGCCGTGGCGCGGTGCTCGGAAGTGTTGCAAAGTTCGGCGGTCTGCGCGGCATCGACAAACGGATTTTCGAAAAGTCCGAGCCGGAACTTGGCTTCCAGAATCCCGCGGCAGGCCTCGTCGATCCTTTTTTCGGAGATCACGCCCTGCTCCGCGGCCCGCTGGATCACGTCGATAAAGACCGGACCGTGCATACGCATGTCCATCCCGCAGGCGACGCTGCGGATGAAAGCCTCCTCCTCGGTGGCGACCTGCGCATGTTTGTCCACCAGCCGTTCGACGTCCTTCCAGTCGCTGACGACAAAGCCCTTGAAGCCCATCTCTCCGCGCAGCAGGTCGGTCAGCAGCCATTTGCTGCCGTGGGCCGGATGGCCGTTGACCTCGTTGTGCGCAGCCATCACACTGTGTACGCCCGCTTCGATGCACGCCCGGAACGGCGGCAGGAAAATCTCCCGCAGCGTGCGTTCCGAGGCGTCGAACGGTGCGCCGTTGATGCCGTTGACGGGTTGCGAGCCGCCTACAAAATGCTTGGCGCAGGCGATGACGCGGTCCGTTCCGGTGAAATCCGCCCCCTGATAGCCGCGGACCGAAGCGGCGCCCATCCTGCCGACCAGCAGCGGGTCTTCGCCGAACGACTCCCCGCAGCGTCCCCAACGGGCGTCGCGAGCCACCTCGACATTGGGGTTGAAGGTCCACTGGGCGCCCATGGCCCGCATTTCGAGCGCCGTTTCACGGCACAGCCGCTCCACGAGGTCCGGGTCGAACGTCGCGGCCTGTCCGATCGAGGTCGGGTAAATCGTCGCGCCGCTGTAAAGGCCGTTGCCGTGGATGGCGTCGATGCCGATGATGAGCGGAATCTGCAAGCGGCTTTTTTGCGCCAAACCTTGCAGATAATTGGCCTCCTCGGGGGTTACGACATGGAAAAACGAGCTGGCCTCGCCCGCCTCGACCATCCGCAGAATGTCGGTCTTGCCGAGGAGTTCGGACAGCGCAGGGAACGCAGGCAGACAAAACAGAAAGACTCCCGGATGTCAGAAACCGGCAGCAAAGGGAAAGACCGGAAGTTTAAGGGAAGGGAAATTCTCCGGGAGGAACCGGAAGCCCCCCTGTTAAACCCTGCCGCCTCCTATCTTCCCGTACGGAAGATTGAGAATGGCATCATTTACACAAAGGACCACCGTTTTGTGAAAATCATTGAAGTTGTGCCGATCAACTTCCTGCTCCGCAGCGCAAGGGAGCAGCGCAGCATCATCTACTCCTTTGTCAGCTACTTAAAGATCAGTCCCGTGAAGCTCCAGTTCAAAGTCCTGACAAGGCGTGCCGACATTAACCGGCATCTGGAAACCATCCGGGAAGAAATCAAAAATGAGACGGATGAACGCTGCATTGCCCTGCAGAAGGACTATGAAAACCTGATACGCCGTATTGGTTCCAAAGAAGCCATTACCCGGCGTTTTTTTATTGTCTTTGAATATGAACCCTTCAGCGCAAACCGGGGGAATGAGGAATCGGAGGCAGTCTCCGCCCTCGCAACGGCAGTGCGCACTGCAAAGACTTATCTCCAGCAGTGCGGCAACGAGCTTTTGATTCCTGACAACGAAGATGAGATGGCAACAGAGGTTTTCTATAACATTTTAAACCGCAGGACCAGCGTGATAAAACCGTTAAGCGTCCGGGTAAACGAGGTCATCGGACAGTATATCAATGCCGGCAGACGGGATGAAATCGGAAATATCCCTGCCATGGAATTTATGGCGCCGGAATCCATTGACTATACCCATGGAAATTATGTGGTCATGGACGGTGTTTACCACACCTATCTGCTGGTGCCCTCCGGCGGCTACCGCTCCCAGGTATGCGCAGGCTGGATTTCCCTGCTGGTCAATGCCGGGGAAGGGATTGACGTTGACATCTTCTTTGACAGGCAGCCTAAAGACCGCATCCAGCAGAAGCTCGGACAGCAGCTTAGGATTAACCGCTCCAAAATCAAGGACACCTCCGATACCAACTCGGACTTTGACGACCTGGACAGCGCTATCCGCTCCGGCTACTTCCTGAAGGAAGGGCTGGCCTCCAACGAGGATTTTTATTACATGAATATCCTCATCACCATTACCGCCGACAGCCTGGAAGAGCTGGAATGGCGGAGCAGCGAAATGAAAAAACTGCTTCTGTCACAGGACATGGAGGCAGTCTCCTGCCATTTCCGGGAAGAACAGGCACTGCTCTCCGCACTGCCTCTGGTGACGCTGGAGAAAAAGCTGTTTGAACGCTCCAAGCGGAATATCCTGACCACCAGCGTTGCCAGCTGCTACCCCTTCACCTCTTTTGAGATGTGTGATGACAACGGCATCCTTCTGGGAGTCAACAAACACAACAACTCCCTGATTATCGTGGATATTTTCAACTCCCGTGTCTACAAGAATGCAAACATGGCAATCCTCGGCACCTCCGGGGCGGGAAAGACCTTCACCATGCAGCTGATGGCGCTCCGGATGCGGCGCAAGAACATTCAGGTATTTATCATCGCTCCCTTAAAGGGCCATGAATTTCACCGTGCCTGCAGCAATATCGGCGGAGAATTTATCCAGATTTCCCCCGCTTCCCGGAACTGTATCAATGTCATGGAAATCCGGAAGGTGGATTCCTCCGCAAATGACCTGCTGGACGGACCACAGACAGAGAAATCGGAGCTTGCCGCCAAGATACAGCGGCTCCACATTTTCTTTTCCCTGCTCATTCCCGACATGACCCATGAGGAACGGCAGCTGCTGGACGAGGCCCTGATACAGACCTATAAACAGAAAGGCATCACCCATAACAATGAAAGCCTGTATGATCCGGGGCACCCGGAAAAATACCGGGAAATGCCCGTGCTGGAGGACGTATTTAATATCCTGAAGGCAAATCCCGATACCAGACGGCTTGCCAACATCATGAACCGGCTGGTACACGGCTCCGCCTCCACCTTTAACCAGCAGACCAACGTAAATCTGGATAACAAGTACACCGTACTGGATATTTCCGAACTCACCGGCGACCTGCTGACTGTGGGAATGTTTGTGGCACTGGATTATGTATGGGATAAGGCAAAGGAAGACCGAACCGTGGAAAAATCCATCTTCATAGATGAGACATGGCAACTCATCGGCGCTGCCTCCAACCGCCTTGCCGCAGAATTTGTCCTTGAAATCTTCAAGATTATCCGTGGCTACGGCGGTTCCGCCATCTGTGCCACGCAGGACTTAAACGACTTCTTTGCACTGGAGGACGGCAAGTACGGAAAAGGCATCATCAATAACTCCAAAACCAAGATTGTCTTAAACCTTGAGGATGAGGAGGCAATGCGTGTGCAGTCCATCCTGCACCTGTCCGAGGCGGAGACCATGGCTGTCACCCACTTTGAGCGCGGCAACGGGCTGATTTCCACCAACAACAATAACGTCACGGTAGAATTTAAAGCCTCCGAACTGGAGAAGGAGCTGATTACCACCGACAGAGAGGAACTGAAAAAGCTTCTGGAAAAAGAAAAACGCCGCCAGCAGATGCGGGAAGCCGGTTAATCCGTAAACATCACATAAGGAATACGCAGAACCGTCCGGGGCTGTTTACCGGCTCCCGGTCCTTATGTATTGATTAAGTATACAATAAGGATTGAATGTGTTTCTTCCTTATATAAAGGAGACCATTATGCAGCAAAAAAGCAGAGAGCAGGAAAACCATCTTGCCGAAATCACACGCCTGTTGAGTCTGTATCAGGCTTTAACCCTGGCACAGCTTGAAAAACTATATCCGGAGCTGTCCGAAGAAAAGCTGGCTGCACTGCTGCGGCGGCTTGAAAAAAGCGGACGGCTCCTTCTTGAACAGGAAACGGGAATGCTTTACCGCTCTAAGGAGTGTACCCGGAATCCGGCTGTCATTGCCGCTTTCTGGGTGCTTCTGGATTTCCTTCCTGAACTGACCTACCATACCGTCAGTGATTTTCCGGTCACACTGACTTTTTATACCCAATCGGACTGCTATGACGTAATCCATGTACCGGAAGAAAAAGAGATGCTTATGAACCATGCCCTGTCTGCATGGAAGGAAGATTCGCCCCGCCGTCTGGTCATCGTGGAACAGATTGGGCAGATTCCCCTCCTCCATTTCCCCGGCATTGCCGCCTTCTGCACGGTAACGCCGGAAGGACAGGTGCAGTATTACCAGAAACAAGGAGTGAGTGACACTTAATGGATAAAAATACCCTTTCCTCCCGCCTCTCCCGTATCGAGGAGGAACTTCCGAAACTATCAAATACCATCAGCGCCATGAAAATCACGGACACCGGCGCTTACGGGAAAAATTATGAGGAGCTGAGCCTTGACGCCGCCCAGCGTGCGGAACGGATTGCCTGCTCCCTGCGGAACCTTATTTTTGCAGCAAATCTTGTGGCAAAACCGCTTCTGATGGAAAAAACCGCCGAGGTACACGGCATCGCCATCACCCATGCTGCAGACCGGGTGGAAATCACCCTTCCCGGCCTGATGCCGAAACGTACCAGACGTGTCAATACCACCTTCCTGACCGACCCGCTGTATGCCAGCCTGGAAGCTTACACGAAGGAACATCCGCTGCCCCACTTTACGGAGTGCGTGGTGTGTTTCTCCCATGTGTTTGACCGGACGCTTTCCACAAGACGGGTGCGTGATTACGACAATCTGGAGTGCAAGCAGATACTGGACACCGTTTCCGGCTTTCTGATGACGGATGACAGCGGGCTGTTCTGCGATGCCTACCACACCACGGAGTTCGGGGAGCGGGACTGTACCGTCCTGACCGTTATGGAGAAAATGGCTTTTCCGGGCTGGCTTGCGGAAGTCAAAAACCGTGGCAACAGCATATCGGATTTTTAGGTTATTTTTCCAGAAATTTTCCGACTATGGTAAAAAGGCTGCCAAACCCGCAGAATCTGCGGCAAATCCCATGCCCCAGACCCCCGGCTTTTTACCGGAGTTTCAGGCGGGTATGGTAAAAAATCCGGCTTTTGATACTATGCCGACCTATTTTATCAGAAAGGAGGGAACTGCCCTTGGACCCTTCAACCAGCGCTTACCAGCTGCTTGCCCTGACTGCCTTATCGGGGGAGTGCAGCCCGGATGCTGTATCCCGTCTGGGCATTCGTCCCAGCTACGGAGAAAAACTCCTCACAAAGCTGAAGGAGGAAGGCTATATCAAGACACACTACAGGGACCGGCTCAGAGGCTACCGCCTGACAAACAAGGGAAAAAAGCTTCTGCTCACAGACAACCCGGAGCGGTTCTCTTTTTATCTGGGCGGCAACACAGACACGAACCGCCCGCGAAGCGATTATCCCCGGCGGCTCCGGCTCCAGCAGGCATCCATTGTCTACGCCATGCTCTTACATGCAGGCGTAACGGTTTTCCGGGATGAAAAGCCGCCTCTGTTCCAGCCGGGAAATCAGGAATGTCACCGCCTTCCCCTTCCGGTTTTCTATTCCTCAAGGGAAATAAAGGAGCTGGGGGCGGAGGCAGTCAAAATCAATAACTCCAGAACCATGGGAATCCTGTTTGCCCCAAAGTGCATCTATGCAGTGTTTTATACCGGGGATTCCCTGATGAAGTGGGAATACCGGACGGAGCTGAAGGTAAAAACCATGCTGAATTACCACATCAGCCACGGAGTATTAAACCGGGAGCATATTTCCCCCTGCTATCCTCCCGATACTCCGATAAAAGCGCTGTTGATTGGTACGGATATGGATACCTCCCTGAAGCTTCTGACCAGCACCGGCGGCTTCCAGAAAAGCTATTTTTATCTGGATACAAGTTTTGATTACTTTCACTATCTTCCGGCTGCTCCTGCAGGCGAAACCCTGCTGCAGCTGCTTGCATCCCCGTATCTTTCGGCTGCGCTGCGGCAGCTCCTTCTGTCTGACCTGCAGCCGCCCTGCCCCGATTACGGGCTGGAGCATGATGCCGCCGCCAACGGGATACCGGTACTTCTCGCCTTTGACTTTGATATGCTTCGGCTGTCCAGATTTTACACGGCCCTGTCCTTTCACGGACTGTCCGGCCATATCATCTGCTTTGACTTTCAGAAGGCGGTCCTGCAGCAATACTTCGGGGAGGCTGTAACCATAGAAACCATTGATTTACAGAAATTTGAAGGGAGGTTTTTACACTGACACATCACGAAAACAGAAAGAAACGCATCTATCTTTGCCTGATTCTTCCCGTGCTGCTCCTGGCCCTTGCCTATGCAGGCGGTTATATTTCGCAGCTTATTATCAATTATCAGGTATGGACTTCCTCCGGCGGGACGCCCGGTAACGGCACCTCCCCGGAATTTCCCTCCGCCGCCTTTTCTTCCTGCTTAAAGGCGCTCACCGTATTCCCGTACAGCCTGTATGGGCTTTTTTTATGCCTCGGCATCTTCGGGCTGCTGGTTTTCATGGCCATGCGGATGGGCTTTGGAGGGAAAGACACCTATGACAAGGAACGCAACCTTACCTACTCCGATAAGGGAACCTACGGCACCTCCGGATTTATGACTGATGCCGAGATGCAGGAAGTGCTGGAGCTGGTGGGTGACATCGCAAAAAGCCGCGGCGTTATCCTTGGAAAGCTGTACGGAAAAGCCGTCTGCCTCCCGGAAAAGACACGAATGAACCGGAACGTGGCGGTCTTTGGCGCCAGCGGCAGCATGAAAAGCCGGGCTTATGCAAGAAATGTGGTATTCCAGTGCGTCAAACGTGGGGAAAGCCTGATCATCACCGACCCCAAATCCGAGCTGTATGCGGATTTGTGCCTGTACCTGCAGGAAAACGGTTATACGGTACGGGTATTCAACCTGATTAACCCGGAAAATTCCGACAGCTGGAACTGTCTTGCAGAAATCGAAGGACAGGAGATTATGGCACAGCTTTTCTGCGATGTCATTATTAAGAACACCGGCTCTCCCAAAGGAGACCACTTCTGGGACAACTCGGAGATGAACCTGCTAAAAGCCCTCGTTCTGTATGTGGACCAGGGCTTCCCGCCGGAAGGCAGGAATATCGGGCAGGTCTACAAGCTCCTTACCATGAACTCAGAGAAGGAACTGAACAGCCTGTTTTACCTGCTCCCGGTAACGCACCCTGCCAAGGCACCTTACAACATCTTCAAGCAGGCCTCCGATACGGTGCGCAGCGGCGTCATCATCGGTCTGGGAACCAGGCTTCAGGTATTCCAGAACAGGCTCATCCGCCAGATCACTAGCTACAATGAAATCAACCTGACACAACCGGGAAGGGAGAAATGCGCCTACTTCTGCATTACTTCCGATCAGGATTCCACCTTTGACTTCCTCTCTTCCCTGTTCATGTCCTTTGTCTTTATCAAGCTGGTGCGGTATGCGGACAAATACGGGGAAGACGGCAAGCTTCCGGTTCCGGTACATATCCTGGCAGATGAACTTGCCAACGGCGGCTGTACCATTGCGGACCTGACGAAGAAAATCAGCACCATCCGCTCCAGGCGCTTATCCATCAGCTGTATTTTCCAGAACCTGCCCCAGATGCAGAACCGCTATCCCTTAAACCAGTGGCAGGAAATCATCGGCAACTGTGACACCCAGCTTTTCTTAGGGTGTACGGATGAGATGACTGCGGAGTTTATTTCCAACCGCACCGGCGAAGTGAGCGTGGCCGTGTCCAGCCAGGCAAAGCAGTTAAATACCTGGCGGGTATCCGATTACACACCGGAGTACCGGGAAACCCACTCCATCGGCAAGCGGAAGCTGATGACGCCGGACGAAGTGCTGCGCCTTCCTTTGGACGAAGCGCTCATTATCCTGCGTGGTCAGAAGGTCCTGAAGGTGGGGAAATACGACTATACCCTGCATCCGGAGAGTAAAAAGCTGAAGCCCAGCCGTGCCGGTGACCATGTACCTGCATGGCGGCAGCTGCCGGAAGCCGAAGAACCGGACTTTTCCAGTCTGATGAAGCCAAAGGTGAAACCCAAAAAGCCCAAGGCTCCCAAAAAAGCTGCCTCCGCCGCAGTCCCGGAAGATCCCTTCGGGGATGTCCCGGAGGATTTGGCGGCGCTGTTTCCACCGGAGGAAGGCTGCACTATCGTTATGACGGATAAGAAATCCATCATGTCCTAAAAAATCATAAAGGAGAGAACAATTATGCCCAGAGAAGCAAAAAAGAAAGAAACCGAAGTAACAGAAGAAAACATGGAGATGCAGACGGAAGATTCTTCCGTGCCTGAAGCTGCGAATGCCACAGAGTCCCGTCCTGACACAGATGCAGAACCCACTGCTCCTGTACAGGCACCCTCTCCGGCGAAAGCCACTGCCCCTGCAAGGAAATCCGCTCCCTCCTCCATCCTTACCCTGAATGCCGATTCCGAGGTGGAAACACAGGAGAGCAGGGAGGATACCATCTGGCATGAGCTGCAGAATGCTTACCGCACCCGGAAGATCCTGACCGGCATCTTAGGCGGCATCGAAAAAATGGAAGGCGGCGGAACCATCGCTGTCATCTACTACAAGGAAATGCGTGTGGTAATCCCCCTTGCGGAGATGATGATCAACCTGATCGAGGATGCTGCCCACGACTATGGTGAACTGGTGCAGCGCCAGAACAAGATTCTGGGAAACATGCTGGGATGCGAGGTTGACTTTATCATCAAAGGACTCGATAATTCCAGCCGTAGCGTAGTTGCCAGCAGAAAGGACGCCATGTACAAAAAGCGTCAGATCTTCTACCTTCCCGATGCCAATGGGAACTCCCGTGTCTGCGAAGACCGTATCGTGCAGGCGAGAGTGATTGCCGTTGCAGAAAAGGTCGTGCGTGTAGAAATCTTCGGAGCGGAATGCTCCATCCTCGCCCGTGACCTGTCATGGGACTGGCTTGGGGATGCCACAGAAAGCTTTCATGTAGGAGAACAGATTTTGGTCCGTATCCTGAACATAAAAATCAACTCCCTTGAAGACATTTCCGTGAAAGCAGATGTCAAAAGCGTGAACGGCAATACCAGCAAGGCAAACCTTGGAAAGTGCAAGATTCAGGGCAAGTATGCAGGCGTTGTCACCGACATCCACAAGGGCACCGTCTTTGTCCGCCTTCACATCGGCGTCAATGCCGTAGCCCACAGCTGCTATGATAATCGGATGCCCGGAAAGAAGGATGAAGTCAGCTTCGTAGTTACCCGGATTGATGAGGACCGGAATGTGGCGGTCGGGTTGATTTCACGGATTATCAGGCAGAATATCTGATATTGGAAAGGAGCAGCCTCAACTGCTCCTTTTCTTAAATCCCTAATCTATTAAGATAAATATCAAAAAACTCTTGGCAGTTAAGCAGCCCTTCATATAAGGCAGCTCTCCAAGTATTTTTCATATTACTTCTATGTTCTTCAATTCTATCTCTTAAGTCCTTACGCACCAATTCCTCCCCTCCGGCTTTATACATTCTTTCTAAACTAAATTTGCTCTCTGTAAATTCTTCGGCCGCATGTGCAGTATATAAATCATTTAATTCAAGTTTCTCAAAATGATTTTTTGCTCTAGTATATTTTTCTTCCATCCAAGCTTCTGGCTTACTAACATAAAACTTGAACAATACCTCATCTACTACTAAAGATACATCTGCTTTCAACCAAATTTCATCATCAAACTCATCATAATACGGATGAAATAACTCTTCCTCTCTACTTGCAAAAACTAAGTTGCTTTTCTTTTTATTGCAATCAGCACATGAAGCAACTAAATTATTCGGCGTAATTGCAAATGTAGGATATTCTGTTTTTGCCAAATAGTGATCCAATGTAGAAACCCTTCTTACCCCACAAAATGGGCATCTGGAAAATGGTGGAATCTTCATGATCTTGTTATAAAATATCCTACCACCATCTCTAACAAATTTTTTATCATAAAGCCAAACCATATCATCTTTCGTTGCTCCTCCAAGTACCTTGGTATGTACTGGGATATTTCCTAATTCCCCCTTTTCTCCTAAATCATTATACTTATTGCTTTTTTGCTCTATAAAACTCCGGCTTTTCGTAATATTAGATAACGTGGGTTCTTTTTGTAAGTTAGCCATGCATGCATCTATTACATCTTTTTGTTTTATATCTGGCTTAGCGAGCTTAATCATTATTTTCTTCCTCTTTTTCCTTCTCATACATCAAAGATCGTAAAATAGACTTGCCTTCATTTCCTAATTCCCCGGAGAAACTACGCAAAGCACCTTTATATGTTGATTTTTTCTTAACAACATCCTGTATCATTGAATGAAATCCTGAATTAGTAACTTCATATCCAAATATTTCACTGGTTAGTACCCCTATGTTTTCACCAAATGTCTCTATCAAAGGTCTTTCTCCAACTAATTCATCTCCCGATCTTCTCAATATCCAAACACATTTTTTGGGTACTTCTTGCACAATTACTGGAGAATGTGTCGCAACAATTCCTACCCCATTTCTATAAGTAAGTAAATTTGACAATGCCCTTATAAATGCCGCCACCAGAGGAGGATGTAAATGTTCTTCAGGCTCATCCATCAATACTAGTGTTTTTTCTTCTACCAGTTCGATAAGTTTGGCAACTGTAAGCAATATGACCTTATGCCCTGAACTTAATTTCTCAAATCTAGGAACTGTGGATTGAACAAATCTCTGTTTTATTTTTTCTTTATTTTGTGCACCTACTCCTTCTTGTTCAAAATCTGTATTTGCTTCATCATTAATACTTCTTGGGTTTTCTTTTTTCATAGACCAACTTTTTATATCAAGTTCTACAAATGTATTATCTGATTCTAAAATTGAAAGCGTCTTTTCCCATAATCTTTTTTTATTCCCACTTGAGATTTCAAATAAGCTTTCCGCAAAATCTATTGCAAATTCGTCAGGTCCCTTAATCCCATCCTTTTTCGTCAAACCGATATAAAGGTATGGTATCTCTTCTGCCTCCACATCGAAATATCTATCAAATGCACTAAAAGAAACATAGACTATATTAGTGAAACCTCTTGTTCCCCACATTTCCATACGTCCATGCTTATCGTTATCACTTTCTAACGAATATACCATATTTTTTAGCATTGTTGTTTTTCCCACACCATTTTTTCCAATTAAAACATGTATGTTTGTAGGTGGTAATTCATCAATTTCAACATCAAATTCTAATTCCATTTCTTCAGTTTCATCATTTGAAGGAAACGGAATATAGCTAAAATTATATCTTGTTAACCACGCACCTCCATTTGCAAGTCTATTATACTGATTTTTTACAGCACTTACGGTAAAATCTCGCATAAGTGATGTTTGAACCACATCTAATTTTCTAACTTTTTCAAATATATCTAAATTAAAGGCTATATCATTTAACGCTTTTAAGATCTTTTCTCTTAATTTTCCATCTGGACTCAATCTTTTTAAGTTTTCATAATAGTTTTCGTTTGAGCCAAGAGAAAAATAGTCTTCTGACAACCTTATAAATGAACTAGGCAATTCAGGACTTCTCCCCTGTCCCTTTTGACCAATTTTCACACTTCCTAATCGGTGATTCTTTCCATTAGAATCAATATATCTGATGTTAAATAATGTCGAATATGTAAACCAGTCATCCCAACCGTCCAACATTAAGTAAACTGTATTATTCTCTTTACACTCTTGTATATTTTTAGCAAGAATAAACTGCATTTCCTATACTCCTATTGTATTTGAGATTTACTAACCATGTACTCCCTTTTTATTTTACCAAATTATGCTACAACAATAAATCCAAAAACAAATAATTTTTCTGGCATCCCATTGGCACAAAACTTTCCCAACTTGGCACAGCTTTGCGATTTACACGGTAAATCC
>OKRY01003146.1_pt1 | contig 12394 bp, 10 predicted proteins | sample 1601121 | NCBI WGS metagenome assembly OKRY01 (sample SAMEA3541546, study PRJEB24748) | human gut metagenome | biome: human gut; feature: human-associated habitat; material: faeces | place: China | collected 2012
CTCCGCGGGCAATCACCACCTCATCCACAAGGTGGATGAATCCCGGCAGGGCATCCGGCCGCTGGGCAGCTTGATGAACAGGTTGCCGTTGACGTAGCCGAAGGCGATGCCGTTCTTCAGCCGGACGGTGCGGTGCTCTTCGATGACTGTCCTGGCCGCCATCTCGCAGTTGCGCCAGAGCTTCACCACGCTGGGGTTGGCCCCCCGCCACTGGTCCACGACGCTCTGGAGTTCGTCCTCCGGGATGGTGCCGCCTTTGTCCATGCGCTTCATAGCGCCGACGCCGCCTTGGTAGCCGCAGGCCAGAACTGCGACCTTTCCCTTTTGGCGGAGGTGGCTGTTGGCTCCGTGCTTTTCCACGGGCACGTGGTACATCATGGAGGCGGTCTCGCAATAGATGTCCTTGCCCTGCCGGAAAGCCTCCAGGGTCCATTCCTCGCCGGCGATCCACGCCAGCACGCGGGCCTCGATGGCCGAGAAGTCAGAGACCACGAAGCGGCAGCCCTCTGATGGGATGAAGGCCGTCCGGATCAGCTCGGAGAAGACGAAGGCCGTCTCTCCGAACAGCGTGCCCATGGTCTCAAAGTCTCCCTCGGCCGCCAGCTTGCGGGCCAGGGCCAGATCCGGCAGCGTGTTCTTGGCCAGGTTGTGCGTCTGCACCAGGCGGCCAGCCCAGCGTCCTGAGCGGTTGGCGCCGTAGAACTGAAGGATGCCTCGCAGCCGGTGATCCTGGCAGTGCGCCACCAGCATCGTGCTGTACTTGGCCACGCTGGTCTTGCCCAGGGCGGTGCGGATCTCCAGCACTCTCCGGACGATGTCCGGGAGATCCGGATCTCGCAGCGCTTCGGCGCATATCGACAATATCACGGAACCGATGACTCCGACAATCAGCAGCCATCCGATAACGAGCGAAACCGGAGACCCAAACCATGCCGGCACCTCCATCTTCGAAACCTTCTGCATTGCATCCACTACGGCAGCAGAATCAATCTTCTTCATCTTGCCATTCTCCATTTTGTCATTCGCAGTCAGACTTCTGTTCTTTTCGCCAAGCGCCAGAAACTCCATTCGCCAGTTTTCGCCTTCTCCAGCCAATTCCTTCTGCAAATCCCTTCTTCTTTTGATATCCTCCATGCTCAGAGGCGTTTCCCGGGTAAGATTCCTGGCGAGTGCCTCCGAGCCGCCCGATGTGATGGTTCGGCAGATGCGGTTGAACAGCGAACTCTTGCCGAATACATCGAGGTCGAAGGAATAAGGATGCTGCGGATTCTGATAGGAATCGCCCGTTTCGAAAGGCGAGAAATCGCCCTCCCAAGCCTTGATTTCGTCCTGATAAACCTTGAGCAAAGCCGAAAGATGCTCTATCTTCTCCTTGTTCTTGTCGTCAAGTCGTCTGATTCCCAGATAGGTAATCAGGCACAATGCCGCCCCCATCAGATAGTTCTGTGTATCCCCATCCAATGCGAAATAGCAGATCAGGAAGGCGAGGATGCCGCCAAAAGCCAGCAACTCTCCCGTTATAAATCCTGTATTCTTACGCTTCAGGGCAGCCACCTCAGAAGCATATCGGCTTACATATTGTTGATAATTCTCCTTGATATTCATACTCTTTATTCTTATTTTTTCTTATTCTTATTTTTCTTCTTCTTCTTGTATTATGAATTTTTCTCCATCCATTTATTATAGGAAATATTCTCCTCTTTCCACTTATCCTTTGCTGCCAATTCGGACAGGAGCGTCATTCCATAAGCCAGTCGAGCACATATTCTTGCTTGATTCCATCATGAAACTGGACGGGGTCGTTGTCCAGGGTGAGCAGATATTTCGGAAAATTGTCGGAGATGGACTTCAGGGGTGCCAATTCTCTCTGCATCGTGGTCTCATCCCTTACGCTGAGCGATACCTGATAGTATGCCTTGTGTTCACCAATGATTACCACGAAGTCTATCTCTGCATCACCGGCTTTGCCTACATAGATTTCTCCGCCTCGTCGTGCTAGTTTCAGATACACGATGTTCTCCAGTACGTGCCCCAAGTCGCCACCTTTGGTGCCATTGATGACTTGGCGCAGACCTACGTCGGCAAGATAAAGTTTCTGTCCAGTCTTCAATAGTTGCTTACCCTTGGCATCATATCTCTGCACTGAGTAGAAGATGTAGCTGTCGGTGAGGGCAGAGATGTAGTTTTCTATCGTATGAGATGTAGTCTTTCTGCCCAGCGAGGTCATGGTGTCGCTGATGCGCTTGATTATGGATATGTTGCCTATATTGTCAGCAAGGAATCTTACCACACTTTGCAGCATCATCACATCGGTTATCTTCTTGCGGCTCACCACATCTTTCAGTACGATGGTGTTGTAGAGACCTGACAGGTATTCACGCACCATCTCTCGGTCTTGGCTGATTTGGGGAATGTATGGGAAGGAACCCAGTTCGATGTATTGGCGATAGGCAAGCTCTCGGGAAGTGTGGGCAGGCTGCGTCTGCATGAATTCTCGGAAGGAGAAAGGGAAGAGCTTGATTTCGATGTATCTTCCGGTGAGCAGGGTGGCTATTTCGCCAGAGAGCAGGTAGGCATTGCTGCCAGTAACGTAAATATCTACGGTGCCTAGCAGGAACAGGCTGTCTATCACTTTCTGGAAATTTTCCACCATTTGTATCTCGTCAAAGAAGAGATAGTTCATCTTGTCTGGCACAGGTTCTTCTTTACGTGCGCATACAAAATCTTATAGTCGAGGAACGGTTCGTTGTCGAGATCCTCGAAGTTGAGGTTCTGTACTTGTTCTTCGGATACTCCGTCCGAGAGAAGTTTCTCCCTGAACATCCTCAGCAGCGATGACTTGCCACAGCGTCGTATGCCTGTTACCACCTTGATGGTCTTCTTGTCTCTCCATTTCTCCAGGAGATTCATGTATTCTTTGCGCTCTATCATATTCTCTTTATGTCCTATTTATTCACTTTTCTATTCCATTTTGCTATTCATTTAGCATTCTATTTTGATTGCTAAAAATGAAATGCGCTGCAAATATACGAAACTTTTTTGAGAAATTTGCAGTGTATTGCAAATTTCTTTCTATCGCCTGATACATCCCTATCCCTCAAAAAACTGAATAACTGAATACTATGGTTTGAGCTAAAAGATTCCTGATGGAGATTATTCCTGATAATAATTATAGGAAATATTCTCCTCTTTCCACTTATCCTTTGCTGCCACCTGATTCTTTTCCATCATTTCCATCATTGCTTTTATTCGGTGGCAGAGAATAGGATTATGTTATTTTATTCGTTGTCGCCGAATAAAAAATGCCTTTTAATTTTGTAGTATCAAATAAAATTCGTACTTTTGCCACAAAAAGTAAGTATATGGAAAAGGAATTGTTTCGAACGATAATAGCTGAGAGCCAAGAATATATAGGTCGTATTCATTTGGTACAGCGTCCTCTAGACTTAGAGGAATATGGCAATTATGTGTTTGTAGGAGTTAGACAAGCAGGAAAATCCTATTTGCTATACCAGAGAATACAGCAATTGCTAGCAAATGGAGTTAATATAGAAGATATCGTGTATGTCAACTTTGACGATGAACGTTTGCAAGGAATGTCGGTAACTGACTTCGATTTCATATTGCAAGCCTATCATAGCATGTATGAAAGCCAGCCCATCTTCTTCTTTGATGAGATACAGAATGTTGAAGGGTGGGCGAACTTTGCACGCCGTCTAGCCAACCAAAAATATCGTATCTATATAACTGGCAGCAATGCCAAAATGCTGAGTCGTGACATAGAGACTGTATTGGGAGGAAGATATCTGGATATCAGCGTGTTTCCATATAGCTTTTCTGAATATCTGAAAGCTGTTGGAGTCTTGCTTTCAAAGAATTGGCAATATGGCCGAAAAGCAAATGAACTGCAGCGTCATTTCCGAACTTACTTTGATTGGGGTGGTTTTCCTGAGCTTGTGCATTTTCAAGAAAAGAGAGTATGGCTCAACAGCTTATATAATCGTATTTTCTTTAATGATCTGGTGGTTCGGCACAAAATAAAGAACGAGGATGCCTTACGCCTTTGTGTAAGAAGATTGGCAGAAAGCGTGAAACAGCCATGCTCCTTGAATCGTTTGAGCAATCTGATAAAAGCAACCGGGACTCCATGTAGCCCGTCAACGGTAATGGGGTATGTTCGCTATCTGCAAGAATCATGTTTGTTGATTTCTATAGACAATTATGTTTCCAAGTTTGTGGAGAAAGAAACAATTAAAAAACATTATTTTGTAGATAATGGGCTGCTGCATCTCTTCATCAACAATCCGAACACCTCTTTGCTGGAGAACCTTTGCGCAATTACATTGTATAAGAAATTCGGCAAGGGCTTATACTATTATAATAGAAACATAGAGGTTGATTTCTATGTGCCAGATGAGGGGCTAGCTGTACAGGCGAGCTATCAGATGAGCGACGGAGAAACTATAGAGCGAGAAGTGAAAGCATTAGTAGCCTTGCATGGTTTGCATTCACTGAAGAGAGCTATGATAATTACCTATGAGGATGAAGGGGAAATTGTTCGTGATGGACTCAGAATAGAAATAAGACCTGCATGGAAATGGGTATTAGAAGGTTTGTAGAATATCCTCAAATCCGCAAATAAGCCCTTCAACATCCTTCTTGCGTCAGTTCCTTTATCGCTCTGAGGATAGTGTCAACCGAACAATCTATACCTTAGACCGAGGGTTGAGTCGATTACAGAAGACAATGTGGAGTCAAATTGCTCCATGCCCCGAAAATATTCCTCCAAAAGGAGTGAGTTTCTCAGATTTAATTTGTATCTTTGCCATGTCATTTCAGAGTTTTGCTTGTTTTCTTTTTGCAACACTAAGATAAGTGAAAAATCTGATATGGCAAAATCCAGAGCAACTTTTTGTTGCTCAGGTGCTTAAAAAGTTTAATTTATAATAGTGTTGCGGAATTAGGGGATAGGTATGGAGAATGCAGAGAATTTCATGCAGATTCGGAAGCAGCGTTGGCTTTTTGATGCTCAGTTTCCTGGTAAGCAACTCCTGTTTCTCTGCCGTTATCCACAGGAAAACCTGGAGAATCTCAGATCATGGCTTCTCCGCATTCCCAATCGTTACGTTCATTTTGGCGATTTCGATCTGGCAGGAGTTCACATCTATCTTTCAGAGTTTTATGCCCATTTGGGTAATCGGTCTTCCGTCCTGGTGCCATCTGATATCGAGGAAAGATTGGCCGAAGGCAATGCCGCGCTTTACAATCAGCAATATGACAGGTTCAGGAATATGGCAGTAACGGATGTCTGCCTTCATCCGCTGGTCAATATGATTCATCATTATCGCAGGGGATATGAGCAGGAGGGGTATATAAGATGATAGGGATATGATTCCTGATGGTGTTGAGCGGAATCATCGTCTTGGGCAGATGCAGCAGATGCTGCATTCCTTCGTATCGTTCTTTCAGGGGATAGAGGGCTGTCTTCTTTCTATCGCCCGATACATTCTATAGTATGCGTATATATAAACCGATGTTGTGGTTATCATACTGATGAGATTCACGCTGGTGAAGGCTGCCTGCTGGGTGTTTCCTGCCAGATAAAACACTGCTGCCGGGAGAAGATTCGAGCATATCAGCCATACCATGAAAATCAGGATAAGGGCTATGCCCAGTTTGCGCATGTTACCTCTGTGCTTGCTGTACAGATGGCAGCCAGCTATTAGGGAAGCGATGACGGAAATCAATCCCATAGAGCTTTGTATCCAGGTAAGAATAGTTGTCGTGGATGTTATCTGTCCGTTCTGCATCATCGTTACAAAGTTGAACCTGAAGCATTGTCCCAGGATGAATGAGAGTATATAGTAAAGCACCATCACCTCGCTGCAGCGCCGTAGCAATTTGACGCCTGCTGGTAGCGTGAAGCGGAATACTCCCCATATAGCTATTGGGGTAAGCTGCAATACCAACTGCTTGAGGGTAATCAGGACGGGACTTATTCTGAAGAGCAGGTCAACTTTCCCGCAAATAAAAAATACCATCGAGAACAAAGCGAAAATGCAATATGCATACATGGCGTATTGCGCAATGCGAGTCTATACTATAGGATTCTTTATTCTTGTTCTTGCCATAATTTCTAAGTTTAATGATTTTGCGGCAAAAGTACGGAAAAAACGCCGTATCACCAAATTAATTAGGTTATATTTTGACGTTTTATGATTTTCCTTTTTGGAAAAGTTGAATAGGAAAGACCGATAAAAACTCTTAAAACTTTAACCGTATCTTCTTGGATACCAGATTTTGTTGCTATCTTTGCACAATATATACTAATAAGTTTAATCATGAATCATATGAAGAAAATTTTCTTAGGATTGGCAGCTGCACTGATGTTGACTGCCTGCAATGAGAGCAGACAGCCGGAGGCAACAACCAGCGTTGACTCTGCAAGTGTGGTAACCGACTTGATGATGAGTCGCAGAAGCATTCGTACTTACAAGGATTCCGCAATCAGCCGTGATACCCTGAACGAGATTCTGAAATGCGGCATCCATGCGCCAAACGGACAGAATCTGCAGTCGTATGAAATCAGAGTGATAGATTCTCCTGCGCTTATCGATTCGATAACCCAAGCCGTGGTAAAGGATAATCCTAAAATAGCAGAGCGCAAGGGCTTCAAGAACATCTTCGTGAATGCACCATGCGTGGTTTGCATAGCCTATGATACTACTTATGATATGGCGCAGATTGATTGCGGTTTGCTTGGCGAGAACATCATTCTTGCAGCATGGTCAAAGGGCATCGGTTCCTGTTGCCTGGGCAGTTCTGCCCGTTGGATACAGGATTCTCCATCAGCCAAGCCATACCTCGACCGCATGGCATTCTCCAAGGGTTACAAACTGCTCTACTGCATCGCTCTGGGATACCCAGATGAATCGCCGGAGGCAAAGCCACGACGCCAGGACATGATTAAGTTCATGGATTAAGATCATAAGATAAATGGAGGTTGACGTCCTAAAACAGGACGTCAACGTCTGAAGATAGATATGCACTACCTTTAAAGGAAAATGTTTCTAGAGTTAGTAGAAAGTTTCGTTCAATAGTTTTGAATGTACGTTCAATAGTTTTGAATATGCGTTCAATAGTTTTGAATGTGCGTTCAATAGTTTTGAACGGAACTTTCTTCCCGACAAGAAGTGGGAACACTCCTGGAATCAGTCTCCGATCAGTCTGCGATAACCATACAGAGTTTGAGTACGTTTTCCTCGAAGTGCTCCTTGTCTATAGCATTGTTCTTGAGGATGGAACGGTAGTTATATACGGTTTGTGGCGAATAAGACAGAATGCCGGCAATCTTTGAACTTTCAGTGATGCCTAATCGTAACAGGGCACACACACGAAGTATAGGGGGCATTTCTCCATTCTCTTTCAGTTGGATGTGAGCCGATTCTGTGAGTTGCTGGTTCAGTTCGTTTACAAAAGTTGGGTATAGAGCTAGGAAAGACTTGTCGAATTCAGTCAAAAACTCCTTGTTTTCCCTTTCTGTACTTGATGAGGAAGAGAGGAGACTCAGCAATTCCTTGCTTTGGTTGGCCTTTATCTTTCTTACAGCCAATGTTCGTAGCTTTTGATTCCTCTCTATATTCTTATAGCTCAGGTCAATATATACCTTTACCAATCTCTCGCGTTTCTGATTGGTATTCTTCAATTCGTCGTTTATGAGATGCAATTGTTCATTTAGAATTTCCATTTTTGCCGACGTAGCTGTGATTTCATCTTTCTTTTGTTTCAGAAGTCTGTTCTTCTTGCGGATGAACAGACTGCTTATACCCACTCCAAGCAAGAGTAGGAAAATGACCGACAAAGCGATGTAGAGCAGCTGGTTGGTGGCTTTAATATCATCCGTATAGGCATTGGTAATCATCTGCAATTTGGATGAAATCTCAATGCGGCGCAACCGGTTGTTGTATGTATAAGCATCTTCCAGGGATAGGTTGATGTATTCCTGGGCTTTTTTCAGACTTCTTGTCTTATATTTGTAGATGAAGAGTGCGATGTCTTGCAGGGCTACGTTTTCTTTTGTGGCAGAAGTGACGTCTGAGATAGCTGCAACCAGGAGGTAATGCTCCATTAACTCTAGGTTGTTGGCTATCTTATAGATCTCAGAAAGTGCAAAAGCGGTCATGGCATGGAGACGGCTATATGTTTTTTCCATACTCAGTGCTTTTTTGTAGTATTGGATGGCCTTGTTATTGTTGGTATGATTGCTGTAATAGTATAACTCTCCCATTAGATAGTAATAGAACGCATCTTTCTTTGGAGATAGTTCTATAGCTTTCTTCAGGTATTCCATTTTCTTCAGGTTGTAATTCTTGCTGAATTCATTGTTTTCACAGTAGGTTGCCCAGTTGTTGTATAGTCCGTAAAGTGTATAATAATATAGAAACTGGTAGTCCTGTGGATCCTCTTGGGGGGATATCTTCTGCAAAATTTCCTTTGCTTCTGCATAGAATCCCCGTGTGATAAGTAACCTGGTTAGGCTAAGGTGGAATCTTTTGCTAAATAAGATATTGTTGCTCTTTTGGGCAAGGAGAAGGCCTTTGTTTATGTAGGTCATCGCCGAGTCGTACTCGTAGGCTTTGTAGTCATTGGCGAGTTGTTCGTATAGCTTTAGCTTGTCTTCATTGCTGGTTACATATTTGGCACCTTGCTTGATGTCATTCAAGCTTTTCTCTTTTAACTCTACGTAATGCGCACGTTGTGCCAGGGCAGCATCCAGTTGCTCGTAGAGCTGGGTGTTGTCTCCTTTTACGTATATCGGCTGGAGCATCAGAAGTGTGATGATTATAACGATAAGATGTCTCATATTTCCTATGTTTTTAGATTCCGTTGCAAAAATAATAAAAAACATTGAGAATCTCGCATCTACTAGCCGTTTTTTTTGAGAATTTGCAAAATATTGATATTCAGAGAGGTGAGGAGAGTAGTAGATGTCGGCAATCTACCAAAAACCTACTATTCGCACCAACTTACCGATTTTTGCCGTACTTTTGCAGCAACAAACAATTTTAATCATAATAAACCTATAAAATTATGGATAAAACGAACTTTTCAAAGAAAGCAGGTCTGCTGATGGCAGGATGCTTGATTACGTTAAATGCTTTTGGTCAGGCAACCATTAAAGGACAAGTGGTGGATGCCACTGGCGAACCAGTTATTGGTGCCAGCATTCTGGTGAAGGACACAAAGAATGGAGCAGTATCAGACTTGGATGGCGGTTACACGCTTAATAATGTGAAGGATGGTGCTGTCTTGGTATTCTCTTATCTGGGATATCGCACTCAGGAGATTCCGGTAAAGGGAAATCATGTCATCAATGTGACGCTGAAGGAAAACGACGAGGTGCTCGACGAGGTGCTTGTCGTGGGTTATGCTGTGGGCAGCAAGCGCACGGTGTCGGGTGCTGTTGACCGCATCAAGAAAGAAGATATGAACAAGGGTGTGGTAACCAGTCCTGCCGAGGCCTTGAAGGGTAAGGTAGCTGGTGTTGTCATCTCTCAGGCAGGTGGTGATCCAACCAGTTCCCCAAGCATTCGAGTTCGTGGTACATCTTCTCTTTCCGGCGGCAACGATCCGTTGGTTATCATTGATGGTGTCTTTGCTGATATGACGATGTTCAATTCCTTGGCTCCTGGTGATATTGAGAGTCTGACCATCCTGAAGGATGCTTCGGAGACGGCTCAGTATGGTTCGCGTGGTGCTTCTGGTGTCATCGTTGTTACCACAGCCAAAGGTAAGCTGGGATATTCCAGCCTTAGCTACAATGGGCAGTTTGGTATAAACACGGTCTATAAGAATCAGGATATGATGTCGGCTTCCGAATATCGTGAGACAGCCAAATCTTTGGGATTGACCTATACTGATATGGGTGGCAATACCAATTTTCTGGATGAGATAGAGCGCAATACGGGGCTTACCCAAAATCATAATATTTCTTTTTCTTCTGGTACGGATACATCCAGTCTGCGTGCTTCTTTGGGATTCATACTCCGCCAGGGAGCCTTGAAGAATTCTGATATGAAGAATTTTACAGCAAAGCTTGATGGAACTCAGTATCTCTTCGACAAACATCTGAAGCTGGAACTCGGAATGTTTGGCTCTCAGCGCAATAGCAATATCCAGTATGATATGCACAAGATGTTCTATTCTGCTACAGCTTATAACCCTACCTATCCTAATGTGAGAAACGACAAGGGGGAATGGGATGAGGATCTGCTTGCCAATGAAATCTGGAATCCGCTGGGATTGCTCGATATTGATGACTTCTACAAGGATGCCTCTGTAAATGTTCATGGCAAGGCAACTGTCAACATCATCGACGGGCTCTCTGTAAGTGCCTTCGGTTCATACAATTATTGGAACCGTGACAATAAGTTCTATATTCCTAACAACATCCAGATGGGTAAGCTGAACGGTAACGGATGGGCTTATATCGCCAATACCAACCGCAAGGACTATATGGGTAATATCATGGTGAATTTCTCCAAGGATTTCGGCAAGCATCACATTGATGCCTTGGCTCTGATGGAGGGACAGAAGTACACCTACGATTGGAACTCACAGGAAGCACATGGATTTGATACCAACTACTTCAAGTTCAATAACATGAAGGCTGCTGCCAATGTGAGCTGGGGTAATCTGCAGTCTAACTACACAGAATATACCTTGAGCTCTTATATGGCTCGTGTCAACTATATGCTGGCAGACAAATACATCGCTACCGTCAATGTACGTACCGATGGTTCTTCTAAGCTGGGTGATGGTCAGAAGTGGGGCTGGTTCCCTTCAGCTTCCTTGGCCTGGGTAATCAGCAATGAGCCTTGGATGAAGAAAATCAAGCAGATAGATAATTTCAAGATTCGTGCAGGATATGGCGTAACAGGTAATCAGGATGCCATCGATCCTTATACTTCTCTCGCACTGATGGAACCAAATGGTGTTACTACCGTCAATGGCGCTACAAGTACTACTTTTGCGGTTACCTCTAACAGCAACCCTGATCTGAAGTGGGAGGTAAAGAAGACATTTGATGCCGGTTTCGACCTGTCGATGTTCAAGCAGCGTCTCAACGTAACCTTCGACTGGTACACTTCTGAGACTTCAGATATGCTTTATACCTATACGGTGCCGGTGCCTCCATTCACTTACGACCGTCTGTTGGCTAATATGGGTACCATGACTAATATGGGATTTGAACTGGCTGTTCGTGGTGATATCATCAAGACGAAGGACTTCACCTTCAATTCCGGTGTGAATTTCTCTTATCAGAAGAATAAGCTGAAGAAGTTGAGTGGTACCTACAAGGGCCAGCCTATGACAACGAGCGAGCATATCCCAGTTGCTACCGTAGGTGCAGCTGGTCTGGTGCATAACAATGGCGTTACCTATCTCATTGAGGGACAACCTGTTGGTGTGTTCTATCTGCCTCACTGCACTGGTATCGATGAGAATGGACAGTATATCATCGAAGATCTTGATAAGAATGGTACCATTGATACGGGTGATAGTGGCGACCGCAAGGTTTGCGGACAGGCAATCCCTAAGTACTTCCTCGGTTGGGATATGGGCTTCAAGTACAAGAACTGGAATCTGACTATGCAGTTTAACGGTGCTTTCGGTCATAAGATTTACAATGCCACATCCATGACCTTGAGCAATATGAGCAATTTCCCTACCTATAATATCCTGAGCGGTGCACAGCATCTCAACAATGGTAAGGGAATCTATGATGTTCAGATTTCTGACTACTGGTTGGAAAAGGGTGACTATATGAACTTCGAATACGCTTCTCTGGGCTACACCTTCACCAAGGATATGCTCAAGTGGAAATTCATCAACAACATTCACCTGTCGTTGTCGGTCAACAATATCTGTACTCTCACGGGTTACAAGGGCTTGACTCCAATGATCAACTCTGCAACCATCAGTGGCGACAATCTGGGTATCGACGACAAGAACATCTATCCTCTGAGCCGTACTTATACTTTGTCGCTCTCTGTGAATTTCTAGATGTTTACGCTAGTATATAATGGATTATATTATTCTTATCAAGAACTACATTATTAATATATAAAGGATTATAGTTATGAAACAATATATTATAGGCTCGATGCTTCTTTCATCGATATTACTGGCTAGTTGCTCACTGGATGAGACTCCACGAAGCAAGTTTTCTGAGGAAGAGGCTTTCAGTACCTCTAAGCTGGTATATGTAAACACAGTGGCTAATGTTTATTCTTCCATCGGCAATGGATTGTATGGAAGCGATGGTGGCTCGGTACATACCTTTCAGGAGTTCTCTTCTGATGCCAGTATGATTCCTGGTCGCCAGGGTGAC
>OKRY01003167.1_pt1 | contig 12332 bp, 8 predicted proteins | sample 1601121 | NCBI WGS metagenome assembly OKRY01 (sample SAMEA3541546, study PRJEB24748) | human gut metagenome | biome: human gut; feature: human-associated habitat; material: faeces | place: China | collected 2012
ATATACATTTAGTCCTTTTACTAATGAGTCTCTTCCATCATCATATAGGTTGTTTATAGCATTATTTTGTGAATTTGTTATTTCTTCCCATACAAATCCTTCTATACGTATGTATTCTTGATGGTTTTTAATTGTGTAGTTCATTGTACCTTTCCTTGGTATCGTAAACTCTCCATCTTTATTTATTGTTGATTTTGAATCTCCTATAAATGTAACACCATGGTTCATTTCTACAACACCATTTTCATATGCTAAATATCCATAGTTTGGATTCTTCGTTTCTATGAATTTGTATGTTATTTTATCTGTACCATTTGTACTCATCAACAAATTTTGGATAGCTAATTGTCCATTAGCATCAGTTACAAATTTTGTTGCATCTTCCATCTTTGTAACATATTCTATTGATGGTGTTTTACTATTTTCTGCCGTATCATTTATTACTACATTTCCTGTTGCACTTGTTAAATATCCATTTTTATCTTTCGTACTATTTGTACATGTTCCTTTTACTTTTATGTATGTGTCTTTTTTATATGATGATTTTAGTACAAATTCTACTCCGCCTAGTTTCTTGTTTTCTACTCGATCATCAACTTTCTTTATGCTTATATTTCCTACTTGTTTTTCGTTTCTTAAAATAACTTTTCTTACATCTAGTCTTTCAACTGTCGTTGTTAAATTGTTTACCTTTTTGGTATAACCATAATTGTCATTTGAAAGTTCTTCTATTGTATACGTTATATTTGTTGTTCCATCGACTGTGCTTATCAAATTCTTTATGCTTATTTTTCCAGAACTATCTGTAACAAATTTTGTTGCATCATTTGCATTTGCCACATATTTTATTGATGGAGTTACATCGTCTTCTGTTGTATCATTTATTTTTGCACTTCCTACTACTTTTGTTGCATATCCATCTTTATCTTTAGTAATTGAATCTCCTGTTGCTCTTATTTTTATATATCCTTTTCCATATGATGATTTTATGGCAAATTCTACATTTTTTAGCAATATTTTTTGATTATCATAATCGATTTTAGAAATTTCTAAATCTCCTGTTTGTTTCATGTTTTTTATTGTAATTTCTTTTGTTTTTGTTCTTTCTATCGTTACATCTTTAAAATCTGCTAATTTTGTATATGCGTAATTTGTATTAGAAATTTCTTCTATTGTATATGTTATTGCATCTTTTCCATTGTTACTCATTAATAGATTTTTTATTTCTATTATTCCATTTGCATCTGTAACAAATTTTGTCGCATTTTCCTTTGATTCATTAAATACAGCAACTTTATCATCAGTATTGTTTGCACTATCATTTATAGTTGCACTTCCTACTATTTTTGTTGCATACCCTGTTGTTTTATCATTTGTTACTGAGTTTCCTGTTGCTTTTACTTTTACATATCCACTCGATGTTTTTAATACGAATGTTGCATTTTTTATATTTTTATTTGAATCATCAAAATCTTTTTTGTAAATTTTTAAGTTTCCTACTTGTTTTTCGTTTGTTATTTCTATTGACTTTTTATCATTTCTATTTATAGAGAATGTTTGATTTGATGCTTTAGTTTGATACGCATAATTTGTATTATTATATTCTTCTAGTATATATGTTGTTTGTTTTGTTCCATCTGTACTTATTAACAAATTCTTTATCGCGATTTCTCCATTAGTATCTGTAACAAATTTTGTTGCCTCTATAATACTTGATGTATAAGATAATGTTGAATCATTATTTTTATTAGATGTATCCTTTATGGTTGCACTTCCTTTAATACTTTTTGCCCATTCATTTTCATCTTCCAAAACATCACTTCCTGTAGCTTTCACTTTCAAATACTGTCCTTTGTTTGAATCCTTCAATACAAACTCTACATTTTCTAATTTTTTATCTTTATTATCATAATCTTTTTTATTTATATATACTTCCCCCACTTGTTTTTCATTTGTAAGTGTCTCTGTTATTTTCTTTGAAGCCATTATTTCCATAACATTTGAATTTACCATTTTTGTATATCCATAATTTCGATTATCTACTTCATAAAATCTGTATTTTCCATATCTTATATTTTTTATTACTATTTTTCCATCTTTCTTCATTATAAGTTTGGTAGCATTACTCTTTACTTTTATATAATTTGCTGTATAGTCTTCGCCGTTTACTTTCAATTTTGTGCTACTGCTAAATACTATATCTTGTACAATTTCAATATTGTTTACAATATTCCCTTTAGAATTTTTTAATTGTAAATATGTACTTGCATTTTTTTGTAAAACAAATTCAGCTCCATTCAAAGAACTTTTACTATCTACATCTTTCTTATCTATTTCTAAGTCTCCTTGCAACTCCCATGGACCATTTATTGTAATATTGGCATTTACTGTAACGTCTTGTGTTTCAGTTACTATTTTTGTATATGGATGTCCCATATTTTGCATAGGAATATTGGTAAATGAAGTTTCTCCATCTTTAATTGTTGTTCTTATAGTATCACATTTGTCCTTATAACATTTACAACCGTTTTTATCACATTCTGCTTTACTTGTACACTTTTTATGATCACATGTTGTGCATCTTTTGGAATCAAAAATATATGGCCAATCATTTCTATATGTTGTTTGATTCCCTTTATACACAGTATATATATCCCAATATTTCTTGGTTACACTTCTACTACTTTTATCTTTGACTGTAAAATTAATATTAATTTTTAAAATTTTAATTGCTCCGACAGGTACTTTTATATAAAATTCTTTTTCCCAATCAAAATTTATAGCACTACATACACTTGTCTGTTTTGTATTATTTTTATCTATATATTCAACTTCTATTTTCTCTCATTTGGCACTTTTATTATCAGATTTTACTTTTATTGGACCAATTTTATTACTAGTATCATCAATACTATAAATTCTTATCTTGCTCATATCAGTTTGATTGGTAACTTTTAATTGAGGATTTACCCAATTTCCTTCTTTGACAGGTACTTCTTCAACCTTTGTAGTTTTATAAGAAGTTTCATGCCAAAAATAATCACAGAATGCAAGTTCATGATTTTGGCATTCAAAATGTATAGGTGAATCATCTGGATTATATTTACCGTTCAGCTGTTGTTCCATATATATATATATGATTTACATCGTCATGACTATATTCAACATCAGTATCAACACCTCTAATTTTAAATATTTTACTAGCTGGCTTATTTGCTCCCGGTGTTGCTCCAAATGCTTGTTGCATATTTCCAAATACACAAATAAATAATATAACTATAAACATTACACTTTTTAATATTTTTCTATTCTTCCATATTAATATTGCTAAACCTATAAGTACAATAAGAATACTAATTGTTAATCCTATTTTTTTAACTAATCCTGTTGAAATAGCTATTATTACTTGAGCTTGTGAGGTATTATTTGTAACATTTTCATCTTCTACTGCTTTATCATTACTACTTATTCCAATTGTAGCTACATTTAAAACAGTTCCTACACTGCTTCCAGATAAATTTTTAGTTAAAACTAATTCAATTTCTTTGCTTTCTCCTATATTTATCTCCTCTTTAGACAAACTATTCGTATATAAATTACCATTATTCTCATACCAACTATTATTAAGTTCTGATTTAAACTGCATTCCTTCTGGTAACTTATCAATTATTTGTGCTGCCTTACCAGTAATTTCACCTTTATTTGCTACTACTATTTTATATTTTATTATAACTGTTGCTCCACTTAGTTTCTTAGAATTAATTTCAATTTTTGCAAATTGCTTGTTATCATAGTCATATGTTTTTGTTTTTCCATCTTTTGTCTGCACTGTTATTTGGCTTACATATTTTTGTAACTCTAAGTCAAATGTCTTATTCTCTACTAATCCAATGTCTATGTTCTCTAAATCTCCATTTGCTGTTAATATATTTGTTAATCCTGCTGTCATTTTTTCTCCATTTATAGCTATATTTTTTGTTACAGCATCTGAATTCTTTGTTTCTATTACTCCTTCTTTCTGATAAATTGTTAATGAATAGTTCTCTGTATCATATAAGAACAAAACTATATATTGTCCTTTTTCAATATTTTCAAATCTGTATTCACCTTGTGCATTTGTTTTTGTTTTTAATATTTCATTATTTTCTCTTACAAATTTATCTTTTTTATAATCATATAACATTACTGTCATATCACTATAAGCTTTTTCATCTGTCATTCTCTTTCCATCTTCATTTTCATCAATCCATGCAATACCAGATATTGAAATTTTATTTTTTTCTGTATTACTAGAATTATCTGAATCATCTGTTTTAGGATTATCAGGATTAATAACTTGTGTATCATTTACTGTAACTTCACATGTAGCAACTTTGCCTCCATCTTCTGTAGTTACCATTATTGTTGTAGTCCCTTTTGCAATCCCTGTTACATTTCCATCATTGTCAACAATTGCTATATCTGAATCCATTGTTGACCATGTTATATTTTTATTCTTTGCATTGTCTGGTTCTATTATTGCTGTTAATTTTTTCTTTTCACCAACATCCAACTTTATTGAATTTGTATCTAATTTTATTCCTGTTACTCTTATATCATCTCCCGGTTCAGGATCAGGTGTTGGGTCCACTTGTGAATTCTCCGTTACTATAACTTCACATCTTGCTGTTTTTCCTCCATCTTCTGTTGTTACTGTTATCGTTGAAGTTCCTTCTGCCAATCCTGTTACCATTCCACTATTATTAACATCAACAATTCTAGAATTACTTGAAGACCAAATCATGTTTTTATTATCCGCATTTTGTGGCTCTATTATTGCAATTAATTGAGCTTTTTCATTAACTTTTATTTTCAATGTATTTACATTTAATTTTACATCAGTTACATTTACCGGTTGTGGTTCTGGTGTCGGATCTGGATCTGGTTCTTCGTAATCATATTTATAAATTTTGGTATTTACACTTGCCTGTTTTTTTCTTATCCAATAGCCTTCTGCAGTTATTGTATTAGTCACTTCTTTTGTTTCTGTAAGCATTTTCGCTTTAGCTTTAATTTTCATCGTTATTGCTTTCCCTTGAGGTATAGCCATTTGTACATCTACATTCGGTGCATCTTCTTCATCATATCCTTCTGGAATTATTAATGTCGATATATCTTCTGTTTTATTAACTTCTGTCAACCTTGGAATTTCTCTATCAGAACCGTTATCATCCTGTATCGTTTCAATATTTACATCATAATTATTGTAGCTAATACTTATAGGCTGTAGCTCTCTTGGTATTACATCTTTTATATTAAAATCAGTATATGTTGCAAAATACCCCCATGTTTTTCCTACATTCTTTATATTTACAGTGTATGTTATTTCTTCATCCATTTTTAATTCATTTTTATCTGCTGTCATATCCAAATCTATTATTTCGACATACCCTTTTACTCTTACCTCATTTGAAACATAGGTTTCTACATTATTACCATATACTGTTGACATACCTTTAAGCTCATACACACATCCATTACTCTCATCAAAATTCTCAATTTCTCCTGTAATGACAAAGTATTGTCCACTATTTTTACTTAATTTGTCAATATTGTATGTCCAGCTATTTCCACTTACATTATTTAATGTATTTTCTTCATCATTAATCATTACATTTTTTATATCAAAAAAATCAGAGGCTTCAAAAGCAAATTTAACATTTTCTATATCCTGGACAAACTCATTAAACTTCTCTTCTGTAAAATCTGTAAAATACCGCCCATTTCTCTCTCCTTCAAAATCGCCATACTTAAAGGATGTATAAATGATACCATCTTTTTTTAATGCCTTTACCATTTTTTCAAACACCGCTTTAAGTTCTCTCTTTGGCAGATGAAGTATTGAAGAGCAAGCCCATATTCCATCGTATTTTTCTATTTCTTCCAGTTCTTTAAATAGCATTTTTTTAACTTTTATACCTGTATAATCACTTGCAATACGACACAATTCCTCTGAACCATCGATTGCATCAACTTGGAAATGCTGACTCAGAAAATACTTAATATCTCTTCCTGAACCACACCCAAAATCAAGAATATATCCCTGCTCAGGCAACAATTTCTGAAAATGTTTCTGCGTGTCATAAAAATCCACATCCACTGTTGCTTCTGCAAAACTGCTGGCATTCTTATTATAATAATCTAAAGTTTTAGTTTCACACATATCGATTCTCTATTTCCTTTTTTCTGAATCACTTATTTTATGTCATTCACACAATTATAATAACATTTGTTATTTGTATCCTCAATTATGGTCTTCTGAAAATCATCCGATTATTTTATTTTTCATATCAATTTCTTGTGCTGTGAATCAAATCTTATATGCCTGTGATACTTCATGCCGGTCTTCCAGACTCCTATTGAACTTTTTCCTATGTTTTTCACCAAATTTGTGGAACTATGATAAATTAATATCCTTCTTGTCCAAAAGAAAATCAACAATATTAATATGCCACCTGAATAAAACATTTCTTTCTTCCATTTATTACAACAAAATCCATTCCACCCTTATATGTTTTTCCTGTAAAGACTTCATAGTCTCTTGCTTTTAGCTCATTATAAATTATATTTTCAAGAAAAAAGGTGTCTTCAAAATTCACTAAGTTTGTATTTATCATGCCACAAATCAAGAAATTTTCAAGATTTGTGGCATATATTAAAAAAATCATTGATAATATTGTCTATATGAACTTCTATCAATACTTGTATGAAACCAAGTCAATAAACTATATTGGCTCGTAAGATTCTTCTTAGCACGATTTCCTGCAAAATCCGTCACGATAATTTCATAATAATCTACTATCTTCTCATCTGCGGTAATCGTCTAACGGAACATCATATTTATCGATAAGAATGATTACCTTCTGTTCGTAATGTTTATATAAAAGCTGCTCTATCAGCTTTGTTTTATCGATATAGTAAAATCCCAATTTTCTGATTTCTTCAAAATTATCAATTCCTACCGGTAATTTTAATGTATTATCCATAAAACCTCCAAAAATCCGCTACACTATTATTTATAGTATAGCGGATTCCCTTATGAAATACAATCTTGCTGGCAGCAAAAAAACCTGTAAGATCCACTCATGTTAATGCGCTCAGCATTTGGTATTATTCTCGTAACCATCTACAGATATCAACCACTTGCACTCCTTTATAATCATAAGTTTCATGATGTGTTCTTGCAATTATCATCTTAGGATATGCATCTCTTATGGCAAGTAGTGGAGAATATTCTCTTTCAAATGTTTTTTCATTCGAAATATTATCACTCACTTGAATATATAGTTGTGTTTCACGTTTCTTGGCTACAAAATCTATTTCTTTTTTATAAAGTTTTCCCACATATACCTCATATCCTCTCCTACGCAACTCCAGATAAACAATATTTTCATAAACTCTTCCAAAGTCCATGTTTCTTGTACCATTAACTGCATAACGAAATGATGAATCACAAAGATAATATTTGCTATTATTCGTTAGATATTTTTTTCCTTTTAAGTCATAGCGTTTTGCTTCATAGAAAAGAAAAGCATTTTCTAAATAGCTAATGTATTTTGATACTGTTTTTCTGGTTATTTCGCTTTGACTATTATTTAAGGTTCTACAAATATTATTTGGAGAAAGCAAGTTACCAATATTATCCATCATAAATTCAGAGATGTTGGTAAATTCTGATTTATTTCTGATCTTATATTTTTCAACCAAATCTCTTATAAGGATAGTTGAATATACGTCTCTAACATAGTCATATTGTCTGTTTTCAGTCTTATATACATAAGCTCCAGGCATACCACCAGTTCGTACATACTGATCAAAAGCTTCATCATATTCTTTTGTGATTTTGTAGTAAGTGAGATATTCTACAAAAGAAAATGGATATACCTGTATTTCCATTGTTCTTCCAGTAAAAAGTGTTGCTAGATCCGAACTTAGTAAAAATGCATTTGAACTAGTGATATAAATATCGTAGATTCTTTTTACATAAATGCTATTGATTGCAAGTTCAAATTGAGGACATAATTGAACTTCATCGATCAATAAAACATTTGGCATACCCTCTTTGTACTGATTCAAAATGTATTTATGCAATTCATGGTACTCTAATAACTGATCAAACTCTAATTCTTGCAGGTTTATCATTACAATATTCACCTGTTCCTGTAATGATTGCAAGTAAGTGACAAACTCTTGAAGTAATACTGATTTTCCGCTTCGTCTAATACCTGTGATTACTTTTATATCAGGTGTCCCATATAATTCAATCAGCTCATCTAAATATTTTTTTCTAACAATAAGTTGCATGTTGTTATCTCCTATTACCATTTTTTTAATTTTTTTTATTTTTCGGTATTATCATATACAAATGTATACTAGCATAATAAATGTAACCTGTCATTATTCTATTCTCGATTTTAAAAAAATATTCATTTTTTGGGAATAACTTATGGTGTTGATTCAATGAATTAAAAAAAGGGAAAGATAATATTTTAGTGAAACTTTAGTTATTCATAAACTTAGATTAGTTGAGGATGTGAAATCAATTGAATTAAAAAAAGATAATAATCATTAGCTCTCGTATTCTTTGATAACATATTTTCGTCAATGAAAGAAGCTATTGAAGGTGGCGTACCATTAATTGGTTATATTACTTGGGGACCAATTGATTTAGTATCAGCTGGAACAGGACAATATGCAAAACGTTATGGATTCATTTATGTAGATAGACATGATGATGGAACTGGAGATTTCTCTAGAAGTAAAAAAGATTCATTCTATTGGTATAAAAAAGTTTGTGAATCTAACGGAGAAGAAATTTAAGATAATAAATGGACGATGCTTAGGCACCGTCCAATTTTTTAATTATTTTTAATATAAGGATTATGATAGAAAGAATAAACAAGTTGAACTGTCATTACACACCAGATAACCGGTTCACAGAAGATAACAGCCATATATTGAAAACGTGGAATTAAGAAGATAACAAAGATAATCTTTCCAAAGAATTCAATCACACTTGAAATTAAAGGAAGAAGTTTTTGACCAATTCCTTGAAGTGCATAACGTGTTTGCATCAATATTCCAAGCACGGCATAGAAAGGTCCAACAATTGTAAGATAAAGTGTCCCATTATATAAAACAACTTCTTTACTTGAACCAGATATTAATTTCACTAAAGAAGAACCAAATAATAAGATAATACAAGTTACAATAGCTGCACCAATAATGTCATAGATATAAGCATAACGAAGTGCTTTTTTAATTCTATTTTTTTGATTAGCCCCTTTATTTTGAGAAACAAAAGTTGAAATAGCAAGAGCCATCGCTGTAAAAGGCATATTAAAGAACATATAAAGTTTTCTTGCAGAAGTATGTCCAGCGATAATTAAATAACCTAAATTATTAATACCATATTGTAAGATGACAGAACCAGCAGAAACAATACAACTCATAAATCCCATTGAGAACCCTTGTCCTAATAATTCTTTATAAAGATCTTTATCAACTTCAAAATGTTCTTTTTTAGGAAGTAACAAAGGTGTCTTTTTAAACATATAAATGATACACAAAATAACGGAAGTTCCTTGAGAAATAACAGTTGCGACTGCAGCTCCTTGAACTCCCATATTTAATTGAGTAATAAATACTAAATCTAAAATAATATTTAAAACAGATGAAACAACTAAGAAAACAAGAGGCATGACACTGTTACCAATGGCTCTCATTAATCCAGCACATAAGTTATAAGCAAACATAACAATAATAAATAAAACAATAAAGAAAATATAACTATAAGCTTCATCAATAATGTTTGTAGGCGTATTTAATAAATGAAGAAGTGGTTGTAAGAAAATTAAACCAATAAGTGTTAGTCCAATTGAAACAACAATACCAATGACTAAAGAACTAGCAACTGATTTCTTCAATAATTTTTCATCTTTAGAGCCAAAACTTCTTGCAGTAACAATAGCAAGACCATTTCCAATACCTAAGGCAAAACCTACAAGCAAGTCATAAATAGAGGTACATGATCCAATGGCTGCTAAAGAAGCGTCTCCTAAAAAGTTTCCAACAATCATCGTATCAACAGTATTATAAAGTTGTTGGAAGATATTTGATATAAATAGTGGTAATGCAAAGATGATGAGTGATTTAAAGATTGGTCCATGAATCAAATCAACATTTGCATTAAATGATTTACGTTTTGTCGAATCCATATTTCTCTCCTATTCTGTAATGTTACGATTAAAAATTTCAACAAGAGTAAAGATGCCATTTTCATATTCATATTTTTGAATACAACAATTATAAAATCTTTCCGTTTTCTTTACTTTTGCATGTTCTTCCCATGCACGATAGAATTGGGCGCAAGCTGCACCGTGAGAAACTGCTAAAACAACTTGATGATCATTCTTACCCATGATTTCAGTTAATGTTTTATTCATACGTTCTCTAAGTTCAAGTTCACCTTCACCACCGAATTGTTTAAAGAAATCCCCATAAGGTAGTTTAGGATTTAAACATTCATCCTTTCCTTCAAAAGCACCAAAATTCCATTCTTTTAAACCTTTTAATCTTGTATAAGGCATATCTGTAATGATTTCTAAAGTATCCGATGCTCTTTCAGAAGTAGAAGCATAAGCGTGATCAAGAACAATATTATTTTTAGTAAAATATTCTTTAGCCATTTGTGCTTGTTTAATACCTAAAGGAGTAAGTGGTGCATCACACCAACCTTGTATTTTATGTTGCAAATTAAACAAGGTTTGTCCATGTCTCATTAGATATAATGTTTTTTTCATTAAAAAAGTCCCCCCCTCATAATATTGTAATCCTCTTAAAGATAAGAGTAATTTATAATTAAATATTTTTGTTAATAAGTTGACAAAATGAGTTCTTTATCAATATTTAAATCTGTTTTAAGATACTCTTTTCTTTAAAGAATAATTAACATTATTATAAAAGTACAATACTAAAAGTGCAATCAAGTATAACAAAAAAGAATAACAAAAGTACCATAAAAAAGTACTAAAGAATAATATTTGATATTGAGTATTTTAAAGAAATATTAGGATGATAAAACTGTAATCGCTTACAAGAAATGAAAGTGGTACCATTGTATTTGCGAAAGGGAGGAAAGAAAACTGAAAATAATGAAAAAAGCATTTGCGATGTTTGTTGCTGTGTTTACATTACTAGCAACGTTATGTATGGTACCAGTTTCGGCTGCTACTACAGTTGCTGCTCAACTTTATGGACGTATCGAAGATAATGGGCAAGCAATTTATAAAATGGTATTAGATTATGGAAATGTTAAAGTATCAGGAGTAGATAAAGATACATATACTGTTCATGCCAAAACAACTACAGAAGGTAAAAGACCAGCTGATGAGAAAGCTTATGGGGATTATGATCAAGATAGAACTATTGTTCGTGTAGAAGAAAAAGGAACAAAAGTTGAAATTTATTTTGATGAAAATGATGGTGCTGCTGGAACATTATCATATTTATCTACTGGAGCTAGAAATATTCCTTCAGACATTAATTATACAGTTACTCAAAATACACCTGTTAAAGTAAGTGCAATGGATGGAACTGATTTAGGAGAAGATACTTTTGTTTATTCATGTACTAATACAGTTGTAGATGAAGAAGCTGTTAAATTTACATCTGTGAAAGTGGAAAATGGTATTAATTATCAATATTATGATGCTGGGAATGCAGATTCATTAATCGTATGGTTCCATGGAAATGGTGAAGGAGATTACAATGGTTCTCAAAATAATGTTGCTCAATTATTAGCTAATAGAGGAACAGTTGCATGGGCAACAGATGAAGCTCAAGATATTTTTGGAAATGCTCATGTTATGGCTTTCCAAGCACCAGACACATGGTATTATGCACAAAAAGATGGCTTATTAGAAAAAGCATATAATGAAATCCAAGAAGTTGTTGCTAAAAAAGGAATCAATCCTAAAAAAGTATATGTTTCAGGATGTTCTGCTGGTGGATATATGACAACTCGTATGTTAATTAAATATCCTAATTTATTCAAAGCTGCAATGATCAATTGTCCAGCTTTAGATGTTGCTACTAAACGTGGTGGAGAAACACCAACAGATGAAGAATTAGCTTCATTAAAAAATTCTCCAACAGCTATTTGGTTAGTACAAGGGGCTACAGATGGAACAGTTAATACAGAAGATTGTTCAAAACGTATATTTAAAGCATTAACTGATGGACAAGAAGTTGTAGAATCTAGACATGAACAAGAATTAGATTCTGATTTCACT